>Ga0335074_10002456_pt1 | contig 25236 bp, 28 predicted proteins | sample Lox_Sample_23_FD_206715 | JGI IMG/M metagenome (GOLD analysis project Ga0335074, IMG submission 206715) | Soil microbial communities from Loxahatchee National Wildlife Refuge, Florida, United States - Lox_Sample_2.3 | ecosystem: Environmental > Terrestrial > Soil > Wetlands | place: USA... | reverse complement strand
CCCGGTCCTGGCATCGAACTGCCAATGGTGCCGCCAGCAGGTGATTGTGCCGTCCTCGAACTCGCCCTCGTTCAGATTCGATTCCTGGTGCGGGCAGCGGTTCTTGTACGCCTGCACATCACCGTCGACGTTGACCAGGAGCACCTTGGCGCCGTTGACGTCGACCTCGGCCATGTCTCCTTCCCACAAGTCATCGAGCTCCATGGCCGGGATCCAGGTCTGCTGCGCCGGCTCGCTCGCGGTCATTGCGCGGCCGCCGCCTGGTCCGCCTCCAGGCCTGCCTGAGCGTGCAGGCTGGCGCGCGCCTCACGGGCGGCCTCGACCGCGTCGGCCGCGGGCTGACCGCCCGCGTCTTGGAGCGCCGAGGCGATGCCTGCCGCCGCGGCGTCTGCGCGCTTGCCCCACTTGTCGGCCCATTTCCCCAGCACCGCGGCGTTGGCGGGCCGGCTGGTCACGGCGTACTTCGCCAGGGCGGCGCTCCACCGGGCGCGCCGCTCGCTGTCAGCGGTGAGGTAGCCGAGCAGGAGCCAGGTCAGGTGGTCACCCGCAACCCGGGCGGCCTGGCGCAGCTGCCGCAGCAGCAAGTCATCGAGCGTCGGCCCGATGACCAGATCGAGCGCGGTGAAGGCCTCCCCCCAGTCATAGGCGACGAGCGCGGTCTCGATGAGCTCGCGCGCCGGCTGCCAGGCCGGATGGGTCTGGAACAGGTTCCGCTCGCCCGGGCCGAAGCCGTGCTCTGGCCAGGCATTGCCGAGCTCGGTGGTCCGGTAGGCGACCAGCGATACCCGCCGCAGCAGGTCAGCAGCGGCGAACGTCGCCGCGTTGGTGACGTACGACGACGGCGCCATGTACCCCACGTAGGCCTGGATCTGCTGGCAGCCGTGCAGCGGGAACCGGGTCGCGCTGAAGAGCAGCTGGAGTGTGTCCAGCCAGGCGGCCGGGAGCGTCTTGTCGTGGCCGGCGTCTGAGTACTCGTCCAGGGCCGCCGCGACGGCGCTCTCCTGGCCGTCCTGCATGGCGACGTACTTGCGGTACGTGAGCGCGTCGGGGTCGCGGAAGCCGCTCCAGTCGTCGGCGGCGAGCGGCGACTGGTCGCGGTAGGTGCGGAACCACATGTTCGCCGGCGATGACGGGTTCTGCTCAAGGGGCGCCTTGCGGCCGTCGCGCAGCGTCCAGTTGGTGCCGTGCGAGACGATCTCGTACTCGGTCGGCATCCTGCGGACCTCGCCGAACGCACTCCAGGTCCGCTGGCGGCGCTTGGTTTGCTCAGCCATGAATCTCTCCTAGCTCGCCGGCACGCGCGGTGTGGCCGCGAGATGCCACTCGATCTGGTCGCTCGACGTCTGGATCCGGCCCGCGAACGCGGTCAGCATCTGCTCCAGAGAATGGATCTTGAAGCTGCCGCCGAGATGCCGCTGCAGCGTCGCCTCGGTCACCTTCAGGTAGTTGTCGGCCTGCACCCTGACGTAAGCGCCACGGTCGACGACCTCCACGTAGCTGTTGGGGTTGTCCTCGCGGATTGCGTCGATAACCAGGTCCACCTCGTCGCACATGCGCAGGACCGGGCCCACGGGGTTGTCCATGTCTGCTCTCCTGTCAGGACGCGTAGTCGACGCGAACGTGGTCCAGCGGCGTGATGCCGGCCTCGGCAACCGTCAGATCCGGTGCCAGCAGCCGGCCGTCGAAGAAGACGACCTTCTCGGCGTCCCGGGCCGGCACGCGCACGCCCTCGACGTGCTGGGCAACCGCGCCGGCGAGTTCGGCGATGGTGTTGTTGGACATCACCGGGACCAGGATTTCGAGGAAGTCATCGTCGAAGACCGCGTTGAGCGGGATCAGGTAGGGAGCGGTATGCTGCGGCGCCGGTGTGTGGTCGTCGTGGGTGGTCATCGTGCGTCACGCTCCCGTCGCCGCGGCCGGCTGGGCTGGCAGATATTCGGCGGCCCAGGCGTACTGGTGGCCGTCGTCACCGGCCACGTCGGGGGTGATGCCCATCCACGCGAGGATGCCGGGCACGTCCATCGGCTGGATCTCACCCGCCAGGAACCGCTCGACCACGGTCGGGTTGTTCAGGCCGTCCCGGTCCTCCCACCAGATCTGCCGACAGACATTGGAGCAGAAATGGTAGGTAACTCCGTTGTGGGTCAGCGGCCAGTTGCGTGCCCGCCAGCGGCCGTCCCGGCCGAACGTCGGGTTGCAGTTGGGCAGGTGGCAGGTGTTGCAGAGCCACGGCAAGGTGGCGGGCAGCGTCTTCTCGATCTGCCCGGAGTTGATGTTGGCGATGATCGTGTCCCACTTGGGGCCGTAGATGGTCTCCCAGTTGGGGTACTTGTCCTGCAGCCAGGCGCGCTCGGCCTTGCCGACGCCGGCCACCGGCTTCCACCAGACGGTTGGGCGCCAGAACCAGAATCCCAGGTGCAGCGAGTGGTGCCAGACGTCCAGGCCGGCCATGAAGTCATCCCAGTACCAGGGGCGCTTCAGCCCGTAGTCGCGCAGGGTGCGGCCGAACTGATCGATGATCCATTCCTCCATGAACTCGCGGTAGGACTGCGTGCGCTCGCCGACCGGCGTGTAGTAATCCATGCCGGGCCCGGTCAGCGCGGAGAAAGCCCGCGCGCTGAGCCAGAAGTACTTGTCCACGACCCACTGCGCCCGGACCGGGTCGTGCTCCATCAGGATCTCCAGCGTCGGGCCGCCCTGCTGGGCGTGCCGGGCCTCGTCGGTCTGGATGGAGGAGATCATGTTGGCGAAGTTGATGTCGCCGGCACCGAGCGCGTCCGCCGCCAGGGCGACGAACTGAAGGTTCGTGAATCCGGTCTCGAACATCAGCGGCAGCTGGATGGCCAGGTCCACCACGTTCGGCGCGGCGATCATGCCGTCGAACAGCGAGCGCAGCGCGATGGCCGCCCAGTCGTTGGTCTGGAACGCCTTCTGGGTCCAGTCGTACTGAGGATCCCTGGACACGAACTCGTGGCCGGTGAACATCGTGATCTGCGTGTGCCGGGCCTCGTCGAGCGCGCCGAACACGGCCATGTTCCGCCAGCCGCCGTTCAGGCCGAACCGTGCCATCCGCAGTTCACCGATCTGACCCATGAACTCGACGAGCGTGACGCCGCCGAAGTGCATCTTGGTCGAGGACTTCCAGCCCTCGTCGAGGTTCTCGAAGGCCTTGGACCGCTGCATGGCGGCCTTGACTGCGTAGGCCGAGGTCTCCTTGCCGTGCTGGTTGGCGACGTACTCGGGGTAGGTGACCTTGTACGACTCCTCCCACTTGGCCCAGGCCTCGCGGGGCACCTTGCCGGTGCCTGACTGCCAGTCGGGGAAAACGGCCTCGTCGTCAACGTAGGAGTAGTCCCATTCCACGTCGCGGGCCAGGTCCTGCCAGTCTTCACGCTTGAGCATCGTCATCGCGGGTTGGTCCTTTCGGTGAGCGCGCCGGTCAGTCGACCTCGGCGTGGCCGAGCTGCCGGTAGAAGCTGGCGTTGTCCCAGTAGGCGGTGATGCTGTCGATCAGCCCGTCGCCGTTGACGTGCAGCACGAACAGGTGCGGCAAGGTGTACTGCTGGCCCTTGCTGGCGATCACGGACCACGCCCCCGCCTGGGTACCGGACAGCACCACCTCGGCCACCACGGTTCCGTCTGAAGCCGTGCTCAGCGAGGTGATCTCGTTGCTGAGATCGGGAAACGCGGTGATCAGGCCGCTCCACATGACCCGGCCGATGCCGTGGACCTTGCCGTCGCCGCGCACGACCCGCTGCTTGCCCCAGATCTCGACCGGCAGGTAGTGGAAGTCGGCGTTGTCGGCGCATAGCTCGGCCATGGCCGGCACGTCGTGCTCGCGGTAGGCGGCGAAAAAGTCGGTGACGGTCTCGGCGGGCGCCTTTACCACGGTCTGCGTCATCGATGGCTCCTATGCGATCGCGATCCGGTCCAGGCGCTTGACCGCCAGCCGCCGGTAGAGCTTGTTCTGATCCCAGTAACCGGTGACCGCGGTGATCACGCCGTCCTGCGTGGCGAGCAGCCAGGCCTGCTCGATGTCGAGGTGCTTCTCCTGGTTGATGGCACCAAGGAAATCGGCCGCCTGGGTGCCCTCGAAGGTCAGCTCGACCAGAACCCGGCCGTCGCCGCACGGGGTCCGGCGGGTGACGGTCAGCATGAGATCGGGGAACGCGGCCAATGCCTCGCCGAAGAACTCCAGCGCAACCTCGGGGCCGCCGTCTTGCCCGGTCGGGTGGATGATCACGTGGGCGGTCGGCGACACGGCGCGGAAGGCGCCGTCGAGGTCACCGCGCTGCAGAGCGGCGACGAACTCGTCGGCCAGATCGGCCGGCGTCCCGGCGGGCGCGCCGTCGGTCGCTGCGGTCGTGCTCACAGCACCTCCATGTGCTTCAGGACGGCGTCGGCGACGGCGTCGGCTGACTGAGGGTTCTGGCCGGTGACGAGGTTTCGGTCCACCACCACGTGCGAGGTCCACGCGGCCGGCGAATCGTCGAAGATGGCGCCGGCGTTCTTCAGCGCGCCCTCGAGGTACCAGCGCAGGCCCAGCTTGCCCACCCGGGTCTGGTCTTCTTCCTCGTCGGTGAACGACGTCAGCCGGTAGCCGTCGAACAGCCATTGCCCGTCCGCCCTGGGCGGGGCCGACAGCAGGAAGGCCGGCCCGTGGCACAGCGCGCCGATGGTCGCGTTCTTCTCCTGCAGCACGCCGAGCACGCGCGCGACATCCGGGTTATCGGCCAAGTCCACCATGGGCCCGTGGCCCCCGGGCACAAAGACCGCATCGAAGGACCGGATGTCGTCATCGGACAGGTCAGCGAGGCTGGCCGGGCTGGCGAACTGCGGGATGGCGGCGAGCCGGGCGGCGACGTCGTCGGAGTGCGCCTGTGCGTCGCGCATCAGCTCGTCGATGGCCGACCGCACCTGGCTCGTGGTCAGTGGCGCTCCAAGGCCGGTTTCAAGCAGGACGTCCCCGAAGTCGCGATCCTCGCGCCAGGCGATCCGCGCGGCCGCGCTCACCCGGGAGCGGGCCTCCTCGGGCGCCACCCCGGCGTCGCGCAGGGCCAGGAAGACCCGCCGGGCGCCGGCCAGGCCGAGCTCGGTGAGCTGGTGCAGCGTCAGCCGGATGTCGTCGACGTCGGGCATGAACGTGCGGGTCACGGAGGCGAGGAAGTCCTCGTCCTCATCGGGGTAATGGAAGATGGGCTCCAGGCCGTAGGAGTCCGCGTAGGGCGGCCGGCCGTCCGGCGTCGCCAGGGTGACGTCGACGCCCGCGGCGGCGAACCGCTCGTAAGGGATGATCGCTTCCTCGGCGAAGAAGCCGGTTTCGTGCTGAGCGCCATCAGCAAGGGTGATCTCACGGGCGCTGGAGACCAGCATCAAGAGTCGCGGCATGGGATGACTCCCTTCAGCCAGGCACGCTCGCCCCGGGCGGGCGCCTGATCAGCGGCGGCTGTCACGCCGACGTTAACGAAGGTCAGCGGGGAGCCGTCGAAGCACAGCAGGAATACGAAGTTCTATGGCGGGAACGGGCAACGGCGGCCGGGGCGGGCTGGCCGGCGCCGCACGACAGCACACCGGCCGGGGCCGCACCTCTAGCCGTGCGCCCGGCCGGTGGCCAGGTCCATCCGCAGCGGTACGACGTCGCGCTGGCTGTCGGCGTAGGAGCGCGGGGTGACCCCGAAGTGGCGTTTGAACTCGTTGACAAAGTGCGACAGGCTCGAGTACCCGACCGTGCGGGCGATCTCGCCGACGTTCATCTCGCCCTCGACGAGCAGTTCCCGCGCACGGTCCATCCGGACGCTCTTGATGAACTGGTACGGCGACATCCCGGTGATGTCACGGAACAGGTGGGCGAACGCGGAGGGGCTGAGGCACACGCAGTCGGCGAGGTCGGCCACTGCTAGCTGGTCGGCCAAGTGATCCCGGATGTAGCCGATGGCCCGGGTAACCGGGTCGTTCTGGTATTCCAGCGTGGCCGCCTCCAGCAGCAGCCGCCACTGTTCGGCCTGCAGGACCCGGTAGACGATCTCCGAGAGGTACATCGGCGCCAGGACCCGCCGGTCCGGCCCGGTCGTCGCGGCGCGCAGGAAGCGCAGGACCGCGCCGGCCGTGTTCGCGTCCAGCGGCGTCACCCGGGCGGGAACCGCCCGCCGTCCCGGTGCGGATCGGCTGGCCGGGCGGCGGAAGGCCGTGGCGGTGTGCTCGCGCAAGTCGGCGGACACCCGGCGGACGATCGCCGGGTCTATCTGCAGCACGAACGACAGGAACGGCTTCTCGACGCTGGCTTCCACGATCTCGGCCTCGAACCGCATGCCGCGGCTGAGCACCAGGTAGTTGAAGGGGTCGTAGCGGTAGGTGGAGCCGTCGATCGTGACGGCCTTGCGGCCCTGGGCCACCACGCACAGCGACAGCGCATGGACCTCGCTCCACTGGGGTACCACCGGGGCCTCGAACCGGTACATAGTCAGGCCGGGCCAGTCGGTGGTGTTCAGCCCGATCCGGCGGGCCCGGGAGTGCAGTTCCGCGATCAGATCTCCGGCGCGCAGCCGCTCCTCGGTGGCGAGCCCGGTGAGCGGGGCCCCGTCGTCAGCGTTCACTGGGCGTCCTCCCGTGCCTGTGTCTACCTCGCATTGTCCGCAGTGCCCGTGAATTCGGCCAGGACGGACTCTGTGTGCTCGCCAAGCGCCGGCCTCAGGCCTTTCGATCTTGATGACGCGGGCACCGAGATCGGCCAGCTGCCTGGTGGCGAACGGGGCGGCGACCGCCCGCTCCAGGGCCACGACCGTGATCCCGGCCAGCGGTAGCGCGCGTCCCTGGCCCGCTGCTGGGTCCGGAACGGCCCGGCCGTTCACGAGGCGGCCTGGTGGCGCTGGACGAGCTGGCGGGCGATGATGTTGCGCTGGGATCTCGTTGGTGCCCTCGCCGACGATCATCAGCGGAGCGTCGCGGAAGTAGCGCTCCACGTCGAACTCGGTGGAGTACCCGTAACCGCCGTGGATGCGGACCGCGTCCACGGCGATCTGCATCGCGGTCTCCGAAGCGAACAGCTTGGCCATGCCGGCGGTGCAGGTGGCGTGCCAGCCTGCCGAATAGTGCCGCCAGCCCAGAGCCGTCCCCAGCCGCGCCATCACGCCTGCCGCGGCCAGGTAGGCGCGCGGCCCGCCGCCCGTCCCCAGGGCCGCCGGCACGCACACCGCGCTGATGTGCGTCGTCGACGGCATGTGCAGGTCGTCGAAGTCGAGCACGTGCCCGGCCACCGCCCACAGTCCGGGGTCGGACAGGCTCACGGCCACCCTCGTAACCGGATGGCGTCGCCCCGCGAGCGTGACCGCCACCGTGTCCAGCAGCGACCGGTCCGCCAGCTGCACGTCGGCCGGGCCGGGCCGCAATTCCGCCGCCCACCGGGCCAGGGCCGTCGCCGCGGACGTCATCGGGCCTCACTTCCGGATTGTTAGCCGACATAATGCAAGAAATGTACGGCCATTTAGCCATTAAGATGCGGCTGAAGTCAAGGCCAGGGCATACTGTCTGTGCAGGACGAACCAGGGAGCCGGGCGCAAATGCCAGCACAGGTCAGAACCACCGCGTACCGGACGCTGGCCGCCCAGATCCGGGACGCGATCCGCAACGGCGAGTACTCCGGCGGGCGGCAGCTGCCCACCGAGGAGCAGCTATCGGCCAGCTACGCGGTCAGCAGGCAGACGGTGCGGCGAGCCATGCAGGACCTGGTATCGGAGGGGATGATCTACCGCGTCGCCGGGCGTGGCACGTACCCGGTTGCCGAGGAAGACCGGTACATCAACCACTTCGGTTCCGTTGAGGAACTCATGTCCCTGTCGCTGGACACCGAGTGCCAGGTGGTCAGCCCGCTGCAGCGCAAGATCAATGTCGAGACCGCCAGCAGGCTCCGGCTCCCCACGGACGAGATATTCGCGACCGCGTTCACCCGCCTGCACGCCGGCGCCCCGTTCTGCTATACGTCGGTCTGCCTGCCACCGCGGATCGGGCAGCTGCTGACCGACGTCGAGGAGCTGGCAGAGCCCGGCCGACGCAGCAGGGTCACGGTCATCGGCCTCATCGACGCGCGGATCAGCGGATCCATCGCCACGGCCGAGCAGAGCATCAGCGCGGCAGGGGCCCCGGCATTCGCCGCCGGGCACCTCGGCCGGGAGGCCGGGGAGCCGCTGCTGCGCATAGACCGCCTGTACTTCGACGCTGACGGCGATCCTGTGGAGCTCGCCGTCAGCTACTTCGACCCCGAGCACTACTCCTACCGGGTCAAGATCCGGCGCAGGTCGCTGTAACCCGCTGCTCCGGGCGGTCCTGCGGGGCGTGCGATCTACCGCGACAGGGCCGGGACGCGGCCCGCCCTGGCCCGCCTGATCACGTGCTGCCGGAACAGCTCGGCGGCCGGCAGCAGGCGCCGCTCGGCCGACCAGGTCAGGCAGATCTCCCGCGCCGCGGCGGCGTCCGGGATCTCGCGGTACACCACCGGGCCGCTCGCCGCCTCCGGCGAACCGGCGCGCGGCGCCGGGATGATGGCCACGCCCAGGCCGGCGGCCACGAAGCCGCGGACGGTGGACAGGTCGTCGCCCTGGAACACGACGCTGGGCGAGAAGCCCGCCTGCGCACACAGATCGTCGGTCTGCTTCCACAGCGCGGACGTCGTCCGCACGCTGACAAACGGCTCCTGGGATACCTCGGACAGGTCAATGCGCTCCTGCCCAGCGAGCCGGTGGTCGCGGGGCAGGGCAAGACGCAGCGGCTCCATGGCCAGCTGGCGGACCCGGAGGGCCGGGTCGCGCCGGCGCAGCGTGCCGATCTCGAGGTCGGCGTCGCCGCCGTCGAGCGCGGGGGCGCGCAGCTCGTCGTGGACCTGGGTCAGCCGGAACCGCACGCCCGGGTGGCCCGCGCGGAAGCTGCGGACGAGGTCGGGCACCAGCCAGGTGCCGAGCGACTGCTGGAAGGCCAGGGCGACCGAGCCGGTGTCGGGATCGATGAGCTGGCTGACCGCGGCGAGCCCGTCGTCGAGCTGGTGCAGCAGCGCGTCGACGTGGTGCTTGAACACCGATCCCGCGTGCGTCATGCGCAGCGTCCGCCCGGAGCGGCGCAGCAGCGGCGTCCCGACCTGCGCCTCCAGTCGCTGCAGGGCCCGGGAGACGCCGGGCTGCGTGACCGCCGACAGATCGCTGATCTCGGTGACGGTCACGCCGTCGGCGACCTGCTGGAACCAGCGCAGCGTGTCGGTGTCCATATACATGACTGTAGCTCATGGATTTTCCGAATTTCACTCATTGGACGCATGGTTTCCTGGCCGGCAGACTGGAGGAGCAAGGAGAAAATCAACCCAGAAGGACATATACAGATGGACAAGCCAACGTACGAGCTGCGCCCGCTGCTGGCTGAGGTCCGGGACGGATACCGGGAGATGCGCGCGATGCGCACGACGCTGCGGGCCGCCAAGCGCGAGGTGATGCGCACCGCACGGGCCGAGCGCAAGACGCTCAGGCGTGACCTGGCCGGCTACACCTCGCCGAGCGACCGAGCCGACCTGGAGGCGATCCTCGCGCGCTACAGCGACGAGGAGACGGCCAGCATCCGCAGGCTGCTCCCCGCTCGTCACTGAACCCGAGGCCGCGCTTGATCGGCGCACCAGGGTCGCCGGTTAAGCGGCCCGGCGCGCGGGAAGAATCCGGCCCTGAGCACCCGGAGGCTCACTGCCCAGCTCAGCCGCTGATTCGAGGTCCGGATGGAGCCCCAGGCGAGGATCGCCGCCAAGGTCGAGCACGCCCGCGAGGTCGAAGGATTCCTGGTGCGTCTCGGCTGGGCGGTGGCGGCCCTCGGGCTGCTCGGCGTCGTGGTGTACGCGGTGCTGTGGGGGCTCGGCGATCTCGGTACTGACCAGGCCATCAGCCTGATCCTGGGCACCTGCCTGGCGACGATCCTGTCCGGCGCGACCGCTTACGGCTCCGGAACCAACGTGGGACTCGGTGCGGAGCGCCTCGAGATCGCAGCGCGGGCCGCTGCCCCCGAACAGGACGAACGACCCGCGCAGCGCTGATCCCCAGCGCTCAGAACAGCTGGTAGGAGCCGACGACCGTCATGCGCTCCACGGTGGGCGGCTCCGCGTACCACTGCTTGAGCTTCTCCACGAACTCCGCGTACGCAGGGAACGGGGCCAGGGGGTGGCTGTCGTCCGGGTTGAGCTCCACGAGGGCGATGAACGGGCGGTCGACGGCGTGCAGCGCCGCGGCGGGGTCGCCGGCCTGGGCGAGCGCCACGGCACCGTTCAGCTCGACCACTGCAGAGCCGGTGAGTTCGGCGAGCCGCCGGTACAGCTGGGCGACCTGAGGCCAGTCGACCGGCTCGGCGGCCTGCAGCGAGGCGATCGCGGCCTGGACGACGTAGGCGCCGCGCCCGCCCAGGGCGATCGCCTGTTCGAGCGACGTCCGCCCCGCGGCGATCTGCGCGTGGTCCCACAGCGAACGGTCCTGGTCCTCGAGCAGCACGAGGTCGTGGCCCGAGAACCGGGCCCGCCGCCGGGCATGGTGGATCATCATCAGCGCAAGCAGCCCGTGCGCCTCCGGCTCATCGGGCATGAGCGTGGCGAGCACCCGGCCCAGCCGGATGGCCTCGGCGGCCAGGTCCACCCGCCCGCTGTAGCCCTCGTTGTAGATCAGGTAGATAACGGCCAGCACCGCGTCAAGGCGTTCGGGGAGCAGGTGCTCACCTGGAACGATGAACGGGATGCCTGTCGCCTTGATCTTGGCCTTGGCGCGGGACAGCCGACGCTTCATGGTCTCTTCCGACACCAGGAACGCCCGGGCGATCTCGGCGGTCTCGAGGCCGCCGAGGGCCCGCAGCGTGAGCGCCACCTGCCCGTCCAGCGGCAGCGCCGGATGGCAGCAGGTGAAGATCAGCTCGAGGCGCTCGTCCTTGATCGCGGTGTCGTCGAATTCGTCCATGACCGCCTCCGGTAGCGGCAGCAGGTGGATCTTCTCGGCCAGCGTGCGCTCCCGGCGGATCCGGTCGATCGCCTTGTTGCGTGCCGTCGCCACCAGCCACGCGCCCGGGTTGGCCGGCACCCCCGCCGCGGGCCAGCGCTCCGCCGCGACCGCGAACGCCTCCTGCGCCGCTTCCTCGGCCTTGTCGAAGTCGCCCAGGAACCCGACCAGCGAGGCCAGCACCCGGCCCCATTGGTCCCGGAAAACCTCCTCGAGCACGCTCAGCGCGCCACCACCGGCCGGACCTCTACCACACCACCGAACCGGGCCGCCGGAATGCGCCCCGCCAGGTCGACCGCATCATCCAGGTTGGCTGCATCACTACCTCCGGGCGTTCGGGCTCCCATCTGCACAACGAACGGAAAGCACTCCGCGGGACACTGCGGGACCGGCAATCGTGGCCCGGAACGCAGGAACCCGAATGCCGGTGACTTACCCGTCGTCCGGGCGCACCCAGACGTCCCGCTCCTGCATGAGCTCAACCTGCTTGGCGGTCACCTCGCGCCGGTACTCCTCGTGCGCGTACGGGGCGCGGTCGAGATAGAGGTTCTTCGGGTACACCGGCTGCTCGTAGATGAGCTGGTACTGCTCGGTGGTCAGGTCCTTGATCCAGTTGTCCCACTGGGCGTTCGCGCGGAACCGGCGCAGCGCCTCGACGTCGACGGTCCCGGCGACCCAGGACGAGCCTCCGCTGTAGTCGTGCCGGCCGACGATCTGGCCGCGGTAGTCGATCACCGCCGACCCGCCGCCGAAGGTGTCGATCGGGACGTCGGAATCGGTGTGCAGGTAGTACGTCCCGACGTTGCACGCGATCAGGTACATGTTGTTGTCCAGGGCCCGCGCCCGGTTCTGGATCTCGAACAGGCCGTTGCCGACGTGCGGGTGCGGATACGGCCCCCGGTAGACGACCTCGGCGCCGTTCATCGCCAGGCCGCGCGCGTTCTCCGGGTACGAGCCCTCGTTGGCCATCAGGAACCCGAGCCGGCCGATCTCGGTGTCGGCGACCGGGTAGAACGCGTCGAGGTTGCGGCCGTACAGCTCGATCCACTTGTCCCACACGTTGTGCGGGGTCACCGAGTGCTCCACCGGCAGCAGCGGCACGACCTTGTGGTGCTTGAGGATGACGTCGCCCTCGGGGTTGAGGATGAAGCCTACGTTGAAGAAGCGTCCCTGGAATTCCGGATGGCGCGCCTTGGCCTGGGCCATCACGAACGCGTTCCACTGCCGGGCCAGCCCGCCGAGGTAGTCGGTCTCCGGCCCGGGGATGTCGATCGCGCACTCGGCGGCGAACTCCTCGTGGTCGAGGTCGAGGACCTCGTCGTTGAAACCCTGCAGCGCGCCCTCCGGCACCGCGATCAGCCGTACCGGCAGGTCCAGGCTGGACAGCCACGACGCGGCCTTGATCAGGTGCGAGAGGTGCTCGAGGTTCGTCTGGATCTCGTCACGGCGGCGGATGCCGCGCATGGTGGGCACCAGGCCTAGGGCTTGGTAAGGCTCGATCATGACATGTCCCTCCGGCCAGCTGAGCCTGGTCGCGGTCGGCCCGATCCCGGGCTGTCACTTGTGTACCCCGGGACTACCCGTTCTGTCTGCATATCCGGGTCCCGGACGGGCCGAAGTCGGATCGATAACCTGACCGCATGAACCGCATCGCACTCATCACGGGCGGGAACCGGGGCCTCGGCCGCGCGTCCGCCCGCGCTCTCGCCGAGGACGGCACCGACGTCATCCTGACCTACCGCTCCAATCCCGGGGATGCGGACTCGGTCGTCGCCGAGCTCTCCGAGCGCGGCCGGATCGCGGTCGCCCTTCCCCTCGACACCACCGACGACGACAGCTTCCCGGCTTTCGCGGACGCGCTGCGCACCCAGCTGCGGGAGCGCTGGGCCCGGGAGCAGTTCGACATCCTCATCAACAACGCAGGCTTCGACCGCGTCACGCCGTTCGGCGAGACGGACGCGGCGATGATCGACGCGCTCTACGCCGTCCACGTCAAGGGGCCGATCCTGCTGACCGAGCTGCTTGCCCCGATGATCCGCGACGGCGGCCGCGTGCTGTTCACCTCGACCGGGCTTACGCGCTACATCGCCAATCCCGGCTACTCGGTGTATGCCGCGATGAAGGGCGCCATCGAGGTCTACACGCGGTACGCCGCGAAGGCGCTGGGTGCCCGGGCCATCACGGTCAACGCCATCGCGCCCGGTGCGACCGCGACCGACTTCGCGGGCGGCAGGATCCGCGACGATGAGACGTACCGGGCCATGATCACCGCTAACCATGCCCGGGGCCGCGTCGGGGAGCCGGAGGACATCGGCGACGCGGTGCGCACGATCGTGTCCGAGACCGCCGGATGGATCACCGCCCAGCGGATCGAGGCCTCCGGGGGACAAAGCCTCTAAGCGCGGTGCGCGCGTAGCGGTGCCAGTGATCCCGCATCGCGGCACCGGTCAGCGCCAGGGCGGCCGCGGCGATCGCGTACCAGGCAATGGTCACGCCGTGGGCGGTGGCGGGCGGGTCGACCAGAACGCTCGCGCTGCCCGGGACGTTCCAGGCGACCGCGATGGCCCCGAAGCTGACGGGTACGGCGACGGCCCCGCCGAGGTCGGCGTAACGGGATCGGTCGACGCAGGCCGCGGCGGCCACCGTGACCGCGCACCACCCGGTGAACTGGGCGATCAGCGGGTAGACGGCGGGTGCCGGGCCGAGGGTATGCTGCGGGACCGCGTAGGCCATGAGGCGCAGTTGCGCCCAGCAGGTCACGGCCAGGATGGGCGCGGCAAGCAGCAGGTGGCCGGCCGGTGCCACCCAGGATGGGACCGGCGTGGTCTGGCTCAGCGGCCGGAGCGCGGCGCGGGGCACGAAACCCAGCGCAGCGACCGCAGGCAGCAAGGCGAGCCGGACGTTGCCCTGCTGGAGCTGCCAGCCGGAGGTCCGCGCGACGTGGGCCTGGATGGCGAGAAAGACAGTGCCGGCCAGGCAACCGGTAATCAGCGTCGCCCATGGCATCGTCCGGATGACGGGCCGGGCGAGCAGGGGCAGCGCGCGGAGCCAGGACCGGCGCGGCCGCTGCGCCGTCAGCTCGTGCACACCGGGCTCTGGGCTGCGCTGGACGCTGCGGGCGCTCCTGCGGGCGGACCTGAAGGGAAGGCTCGGAGGTGGGGCATGGGTATGCCGAGCGCCCGGGCGAGCTGGGCGTCGGTGGTGTGCCAGTTGAGCCACTCGCCCCACGCGGCCGTCAGTACCCGGCTGACCTGACGCTGCGGCAGGCTCGTCATAGCGCTGGCCAGCTCGTACCCGGCGGCGGTGTTCTGCGGCCCGCCCCCGGGGGCCATGACGTAGTCCCTGCCCATGCCCGGATAGGACCAGGTCTGGACGATGGTGTTGCCGACCCCCGCGCCGGTGATCCCTCCGCCCATTCCCGTGTTCAGGCCATCGTTGAGCTCCCCGGCTGACGGGCGGGTCGCGAGGATAGCCAGCCAGATCGCGATCGCCTCCCGCGCCTGGCCGATGGGCACGCATGGCTGGAACGCGGGGCTCCCTCCGTTCTGCGGCGGGATTCCAACCGCCCAGTCGGCGGTGGCCAGTGCCAGGTCGAAGTCCGCGTCGGCCAGCTGGCCGCCAGCGGCCGGCCAGGACCCGACCGGCAGGTAGATCGTGGCCTTCGGTGCGGCCGCGGCGTTGGCCGGCGCGTTCTCCACCTGCGTGCCCCAGCGCGACACGTCCGAGCTCGGCTGCCCATGCGTGAGGGTCCAATCGGACATGGAGAGGGGCACGACCTGCCTGATCGTCAGCGACGGGCCGGGCGCGGCCGGCAGCCGCGCGAGCACGTCGCGGACCGGTGCCCGCAGCGACGCCAGCTGGCTGCCGAAGCCCGGATAGAGGCAGTACCGGACCTGGCAGCGGCCACGCAGCGCTGCACCGATGCCGGGTCGGCGACTTCGCTCACCAAGTGGTTCACGGCGGTGGTCGGGATGGGCCGCAGCTGCAGGGCCCCCGCGAAGCAGATCACCGCCACGGCGGCGATCCCGGCCGCCGCCAGCCCAGCGCGGGCCCGGGCGCGGCGGACGGTCACCGCGAGCGCCACAATCCCGGCCGTCGCGGCGAAGCCGGCCAGCTCAAGCGCGTGCGCGCCCCCCGGCGGGTATCCGGCCAGCGGGCCAGGAAGCACGCCCAGCTGGTTCACCATGATGTTCCACGGGACCAGCCAGATCCCCGCGCGCGACAGCACCTGATACGCCCCGGAGCACAGGAACAGCGCCAGCGCGAAGAGCACTCCCGCCAGCGGGTGCGGGAACCGGGAGCCGATTGCGACACCGGCCGCTCCCGCGGCGATGACCAGCAGCACCCCGGCTGCGAGCACGACGACATCCGGCGTGCCGATCGCGCCGCGCGCCTGCACCACGGCGGAAGCAACGCCGGCCAGCACCAGGCTGGCGGGCAACGCTCCCGCCAGCCCGGCGAGCTGACCGCCGGTGCGGGCGGCGGCCGTGGTCGGGAAGCTGGCGTACAGATCGGCCAGACCGGCCCGGCGGGCCCGCCCGGCGGCCAGTTGCGCGGCGATCAGGACGGCCATACCGAGAATCAGCTGCCCGTCGCCGATCTGCCACGAGGCGTTCCACCACAGCGGCACCGTCCGGTAGATGACGAGCCAGATCAGGCCGCCGGCGCCCAGCAGGCCTGCCAGCCCCAGGAGGCTGCGGATCTGCAGCCAGGCCTCCACCCGCGCCAGGCCCAGGACCGTCCGCAATGGCGCAGCGGTCATCGCGAACCTGCCGCGTGAGACAGCAGCAGGTACCCGTCCTCGACCGTCGGCGCGACCAGGTCGGCACCGGCCGGCGGGTCGTCGCCTACGTGCCGCCATCGGTTGTCACCGCCGCGCCAGGCCAGATGCGCTCGGTCGTCGCGCTCGCTGGCCGCCCATACCCGCCCGGCGGCGGTTGCGGCCAGGTCGGCCGGCGTGCCTGTGAACTGAACCCGCCCCTGGAGCAGCACGACTACGTGGGGGCAGATCGCGGCGATGTCGTCGGCCTGGTGGGTGGACAGCACGATGACCGGATCGCCCGGCAGACCGGACAGCAGCTCCCGGAACCGCAGCCGCTGCTCCGGGTCCAGCCCTGCCGTCGGCTCATCCAATACCAGCAGGTCAGGCTTGCCGAGCAGGGCCTGCGCAATGCCCAGGCGCTGCCGCATCCCGCCGGACAAGGCCCGTATCCGGGTGCGGGCGCGGGTTTCCAGGCCGATGGCGGCCAGCACCCGGGCCACCTCCTCGGCGCGACGGCGGCGGCCGGTGATTTCTTTCAGGATCGCCACATAGTCCAGGAAGGCGGCGACCGTGAAGTGCCGGTGATATCCCAGCTCCTGCGGCAGGTAGCCGAGCCGCCGCCGGATCTCCACCCGCTGCGCTGCCTGGCGGGGGTCGAGGCCGAACACCGATACCCGCCCCGCGTCTGGCTCGCCGACGGTGGCGAGGATCGACAGCAGCGTGGTCTTGCCCGCTCCGTTCGGCCCGAGCAGGCCGGTGATCCCGCGCTCCAGCCTGAGGTCGACGCCGTCCAGGGCCCGGGTGGCGCCGTATCGCCGGGACAGGCCGTCGACGCGAACGGCTGCGGTGCTGCCGTCCAACGTCATCTCGCCCATCCCCATTCGAAGCGGTCACGTCGCGCCAGCAGCACCATGGCACAGGCGCACAGCACGGCGAGGCACGCGAATTGGGCGTGCGCCTGCACGATCGGCAGCGGGCCGTGCGCGGTCTCCAGCAGCAGAAGCACCGGCACCGCCCACAGCACCCCGGCCGTGACGGCGGCGGCCCGGGGGTCCAGGACCGTCGCGGCCGCGAGCGCGAGCGCGCACAGCGCCAGCGAGGGCAGCAGCAGAGCGAGCGGCAGCCATCGTGGTCCGGGCAGCAGGAACGTGGCGGCGACCACGGGAACCAGTGCGGCGGCGAGCGCACAGACCGAACGGACCAGCAGCAACGTGAAACCGGAGAACGGCGCCGCGACGGCCAGCCGGAAGGCGGGATCGAACATCGGCAGGAACGCCGCAGCTACCCCCGCCAGCACCAGCAGGGGGGCCACAAGCAAGAACGGCGCCAGCACCTCAGCGTCCCGGTACCCAGCCGGCCGCGCGGCCGCGCTGGCATGGACCCAGCCGTACCTGACCGCCACGGCTTCCGCGGCGACCACGGACAGCACCCCGAGCACAGACAGCAGCCATGACCTGCGCAACGACGGGGTCGCGCCGAGCAGGCGGAGCAGATGATCGGGAACGCCGCACCGGCACAGCAGGCGCCGCACCCGACCCCCGTCGCCGAGAGCCGCGCGGACCATTAGCACGGACCGGCTGCGTGCCAGCCGCCCGGCGTCCACATGAGCCGAAAGAGCCGAGCGGCAGCGCGCGCACGCCATCAGGTGCGCCTCAACCGACCAGACCTCGGCCACCTCAACCGTCCCGGCGGCGTAGCCGCGCAGCAGATCTTCGCCTGCGTGTGTCATGACGTCCTCCAGGCTTCCCGGCGGTGCGCCGGTTTCTCCGGCCCGGCATGCTGATCGGTGAGCGCGGCGCGCAATGCCACCCGGGCGCGATGACAGCGGGACTTGACGGTCCCTTCTGCCACGCCCAGCAAGACAGCCGCCTCCGCGCAGGTCAGGCCGTCCAGCACGGTCGCCTCGATGGCACCGCGCAGTTCCGGCGACAGCCCGGCCAGTGCCTGACCCAGACGGCCGTGCTCGATGCCGACCAGCACCTGATCCTCTGCCGAGACGACGACGTCCGGCCCAGCCGCGCGCCACGGCAGTCGCCGCCTGGCGCCGGTCTCCCGGCGGATCGCATCGATTAGCCGGCGGATGCCGATGCCCCAGATGAACGCCGCCACGTCGCCGCCCCCGCGATAGGCGCCCGCCTCCCGCCACAGGGCGAGGAACGTGTCCTGAACGGCGTGGTCGACGACATCCGGCAGCGCGCATCGCCGGGTCATCCGAATGGTCAGCCAGCCAGCATGCCGGTCATACAGCGCGGCGAGGGCACCCTCATCGCCCCACGCCGCGGCGCGCAGCAAAGCCGCGTCATCGCGCTCCTCAGCCCCCGGGCTCATGCCAGCGGCCGGTTCGCACACTCCCATGCACTTCCTGTCGCAGCGGCAGACCCGTCCGGTTCCCATCATGCAGAACAAATTCAGCTAAGGCGCTGGCCTGCGGGGACATCCAAGAGCGGCTATGCCGCCGCGGGTTCCGGGGCCTTACCCCGGTGGGTTACGACTGGGGGCGCTTGAGCACTGCGTAGCCCAGGTTGACGACCCCGATGATGATCCAGATCAGGGCGGTGAGCATCACGCCAGCGAAGCCCGCTGACGCGTTGAGCACTATCGACGTCACCCACAGGGCCAGCAGCATCGACCCGAGGCCCAGCGCGATCGGCTGCCAGCCGGAGCGGTCGGCCCGGTTCGCCCGGATCGTGCGCCGCTCGGCCCGGATCAGGCGCCGCTCGCCCTTGATCATGCCTTTGGCGCGGCGGCGCTGGTGCCTGCACCCCGCCGCGTACTCGTCCAGCTGCGTTACGATGCGCCGGTCCACCTCCGCCGCGACCCGGTCACCGAGACCGGCAGCGATCTTCTGGTCGATCTCCGCGCCGATGCGTTCCACGAGGCCCTCCGCCAGCGCATGATCGTAGCCAGAACCGAGGTCCTGCAAGGCGGCTACCGATGCGGCGATCTCAGCCTCGCGGTCTGTAACCACTGCGCCCCTCCAACCGAGTTCCGTCAGCCCTTGCGGAAACGGTACGGACCCCGGCCGGGCACACGGTATGCGGCTAGCCCCCCTTCCGTCGTCGGGTCAGCCCCCTCTGGCACCCGTCAACGGACGGTTTGCAGCTATCAGCGCAGCCGCTCGAGTGCGTCGGCGAGGAAGGCGTCGCGGCGCTGGCGCAGCAGCTCCTTGGTGAGGTCGGGCCGTCCGTTCATGTCGGCGATTGCCCCGGCGAACCAGTCGATGTCGGGCGGCGTGCTCAGCGCCGCGACGGCGTCCCAGTAGGCGAGCGACCTAGCGGGCCGCCGGGCCTCGCGCTGCCAGCCGTCGAGTACGTGATCGGCTGCCTCGAGGCCGTAGCACATGGCCGCGTCGCATCGCAGCGAGCCGATGTCGACTCCTGCGGGCCCGAGCCCGGCGCAGTCCCAGTCGATCACCGCGGCAAGCTCGGCGCCGCGCCAGAGCGTATTGCCGGCCCACAGGTCGCCGTGCACGAAGCCGACCGGATCATCCGGCGCGAGCGCGGCGACACGCCGCTGCGCGGCCGCCAGAAGAGGCTGCGGCCGGGCCTGGGCTCGCAACTCGTCGAAGTCGACGTCTGGGACCGGGTGCCTGACGGCCGGCAGCTCGGCGCAGCCGGGGTCGGCCATGCTGATGCGGGCGGCCGCCCTGCCCAGCGTCTCGAGCCGGGCGAGGTCGGGTTCGACTGGCTGGTGGCTCGAGCCGTCCACATACCCGATCAGCAGCATGGCAGCCGTGTCGTCGGCACCGGCGGCGATGACCGCCGGAGCGGGGACACCGGCGTCGCGGGCCACCGCCATCGCGCGAACCTCACGCCTCTGCGTTCCGGCCTCCTCGGGCGCCGCGACACGCACGACGGCATTGCCTGCGCTGCCGGCGGCCTCGTAGCGCAGCAGCCACGGCGGGCCACCCCCGCGCAGGCCTGTCATGGAGATCAGCTGTTCCCCTTCGACCGCTGCGAGGGCCCACGCCGCGATGTCATCCAGCGGGGGATTCGCCACCAGGCTCACGGTACGCGGCTTCCGGTCGCGGGACCGCCTTCCTGGGGAGGGCTCATCCGACCTCGGCGAGCGCGGCGGCGGGCCGGAGCCTGGCGGCGCGCCACCCGCCGAGCGCGCCCGCCAGCAGTCCGCCGGCGACGGCGAGCGCCGCCGCCAGCGCGACGATGCCCGGCGAGACCGGGGCGCTGAAAGGAACGGGAACGGACTTGTCCTGCGGCCCCCCGCCGCCGGCCGTGCCGATTACCGTGACGGTCAGCGTGGGCCCGAGCGCGGTGACGAGCGCGGCACCGGCGAACCCGAGCCCGACGCCGGCCAGGGCTCCGGAGATGCCAACGGCCGCCGCCTCGCCGAGGACCTGCGCGGTGATCCGGCCTGCCCGCCAGCCCAGAGCCTTGAGCGTGCCGAACTCGGTTACCCGCCGGGTCACTCCTGCCAGGGTCAGCAGGGCCGCCAGCGCGAACGCGGCGGCGAGCGCGGCGGCCGCCACCCAGGTCCCGAGGTCGGCGGCCAGCCCGGCGGAGCTCGCGATCGCGTCGTTGATCGTGCCGGGCAGGTTCCCCGGCACGCTGCCGGCGCGGACCATACGGATGCGGCTGACCGCGATCTACGGCAGCCTGTTCCTGGTGTGCGGCGGGCTGCTGCTCGCCACGACCTACGTCCTGGTCGCCCGGGCCACGGACGACGGGTGCTACCACCGGGTGGTGCCTCGCGCAGGACGGCCGCCCCTGATCGTTGGGGCCTGCGGCGTCTCGCGGCGGGCGTCCAGCCAAACGGGCCTGGGTCTCCTGATCGCCCGGCAGCACGCCGCCGAGATGCACGCGCTGCTGTTCTACTCGGGGATCGCGCTCGCGATCACCGCGATCCTGGCCGTGGGGTTCGGCTGGATCGTCGCCGGGCGGGTGCTGCGCCCGCTGCGCACGATCACCGAGACCGTGCGCGACATCTCGGCGAGCAGCCTGCACCGGAGGCTGTCGCTGGATGGCCCCAGCGACGAGCTGATGCGGCTCGGCGACACCTTCGACGCGCTGCTGGCCCGGCTCGATGGCGCGTTCGACGCCCAGCGGCGGTTCGTCGCCAACGCCTCCCACGAACTGCGCACGCCGCTGACCGTCAGCCGGGCGCTGTTGCAGGCCGCGGCCACCGACCCGCACGCCAGCGCCGAACAGCTCCGGGCGACGTGCCGCGAGGCCATCGAGGTCGCCGACGAGCAGGAACGGCTGATAGAGGCGCTGCTTACCCTGGCCCGCAGCGAGCGGGGACTCGACCACAGCGAGCCCGTCGACCTCACCGGAATCATCAGCGACCTCCTGGCCACCCGCGAGCACGACGCCGAGCGCCTCGGGCTGCACATCGACGCGGTCATCGAACCCGCCGACATCAACGGCGACGCCCGGCTCGCCGAGCGCATGGCCAGCAACCTGATCGAAAACGCCCTGCGGCACAACGTCCCCGGTGGCACGGTCCACGTGTCGACCGGAACCCGGGCGCGCCGCGGCTTTCTCGCCGTGTCCAATACCGGCCCGGTCACCGCGCCCGGCGAGCTGCACCGGCTCCTGGAGCCCTTCCAGCGCGGCGACTGCGGCCGGCCGCTCGGCGACGCCGGGCTGGGCCTGGGCCTGTCCATCGTCCAGGCCATCGCCGCCGCGCACGACGCGACGCTCACCACCTCGCCCCGGCCCGGTGGAGGCCTCGATGTCTCGGTGAGCTTCCCGCCACCGAAGACGCGCCCAACGCGTGCACCGGCCCTGGTAAGCAGCTCTGGCTCCGGGTGAGCGGAAGGGGTGCAGCGGCGATGGCTGTGATCCATAAGACCACGATGAACCCGGGAAAGCTGGAATTGCTGGCGGCGTGGCTGCCCGCCCAGCCGTGGCATGCTGCTGGGGCGGGCAAGCCGGAACTGGCCAGGGCCGGCGGCTTCCGCCTGAATGACCCAGAGGGCCAGGTCGGGATCGAGTTCATGGCCGTGACCAGCCGGTCCGGGGGGCAGGCCGTCACCTACCTGGTGCCGATGACGTATCGCGGGCAGGCGCTGGCCGGCGCGGGCCACGCTCTGATCGGGACGTCGCAGCACGGGGTGCTCGGCCAGCGCTGGATCTACGACGGTCTGCGCGATCCGGTCCTGGTGGCCCAGATGGTCGCGCTCATCCAGGGCGAAGCGCAGGCTCAGTTGCAGAACACCAGCAACACGCCGGACCCGTCCGTCACGGGCCAGCCGGTCACCGCGGGCCGGTTGACGGCGATTGCTTCAGAGGTCGTGGCCAACGGGGCAGCTGGCTCCGATGTGCGAGTCCGGACCCGCGACGGAGGCACGTCGAACGGCGAACTGATCATCCACGTCAAGAGGGTTCTGCGGCCCGGCGCCGACCTCAGCGGGCAGACCGGCGGGCCATGCCTGTCCGGGACCTGGCGCCTGCCCAACGGCGACACTGTCCGCGGGATTTTCGCCACCGCCGAGTACGCCTCCCCGGCAGCCGGGTCTGATAGCGTCGGCGTGCACGTGACCGGCCCGAGGAGGTGAGACCCATTATCGCTACGTCAGGAGGCTGGGTCCTCCCGCTCGCGGCCGTGCCGTCTATCTGACGCGTGCCGCTGCGATCCGGACACAGGCCACACCGGGAGCGCCCAGCAAGCATCCCGGAAGGCTGACGTCATGCACTTCATCTCGCAGGCCATCTCCGATGGCGTCTCGGAACAGCAGTTCACCCTCGGTGACATCCCCGGTGTGCTCTGGACGCCCGCCGGGGCCACGGGGCCTCGCCCGCTCGTGCTGGTCGGCCACGGCGGTGGCCAGCACAAGACGGCACCCGGCGTCGTCGGGCGTGCCCACCGTTACGTCAAGGAGTGCGGGTTCGCCGCCGCGTCCATCGACGCGCCGTCGCACGGGGACCGCCCGCAATCCGAGGAGCACCGGCGTTTCACCGCGGTGATCAGGGAGCGCGTCGCCGCGGGCCAGGGGCTCGGCCCGGTGATACCGGGCCACAACGCCACGATCGCCGCACAGGCCGTGCCGGAATGGCGCGAAACCCTGGACGCCCTGCAGCGGCTGGACCAGATCGGCGCCGGAGGTCCGGTGGGCTACACGGGGCTGTCGATGGGCGGCGCGGTCGGCGTGCGCCTCGCCGCGGCCGAACCACGGATAACCGCGGCCGTCCTCGGGCTCGTCGCCAGCGACGGCCTGACCGAGGCTGCGGCCTCGATCACGATCCCGGTCGAGTTCCTGCTCCAGTGGAACGACGAGGCCGTGCCGCTGGAGTCCGGCCTGGCGCTGTTCGGCGCGTTCGCCTCCACGGAGAAGACCCTGCACGCCAACGCCGGCCTGCACCGGGACGTGCCCCTCTTCGAGGTGGACAGCTCGGTGCGGTTCTTCGCCCGCCACCTGCTCGGCGGCGCGTAGCGCGCCCGCACCACGGTCAGAGCCTGGTCAGGGTCAGCAGCGGCTGCGGGTAGCTCGGGACCGGGGCAACCGGGTCGGCGGCGACGGCCGCCTCCAGACGCTCGAAGCCGATCGCGATCTCCTCGGGAGTGAACCGCTCGAAGATCGAGTACGGCCGGAGCCGGAGCTTGGCAAGGGCCTCGGCCCGGGTCCCGGCCGACGGCTCGACCGGCTCCGCGAAATCGGCGACCCGCCAGCCGGCACGGGCGAAGACCGCCTTGACGTCGGCGAGGGGCTGGAACGTCGCCGCGTCGATCTCGAGCCCCCGGGGGAAGTGCTCGAGCCACCATATTTGCGGCATGTGATCGCGGAACTGCGACCGCAGCAGGACCGTGCCGCCGGGCCGGGTCACCCGGGCGAGCTCGCCGGCGGCGCGGGCCTGGTCCCGCACGTGGTGCCAGACCAGGAACATCAGCGTGTAGTCGACGGACGCGCCGGGCAGCGGGATCGCCTCGGCCGAACCGCCCACGTACCTGACGCCGGGATGGGCCGCGGCCTCGGCGATCCGGCGCATCGCCGCCGCGGGCTCCACGCCGGTGACCGGCCCGAACGCCGCGGCGAGCGCCGGGGTTAACCGGCCAGTGCCGGACCCGAGGTCCAGGCCGTCCAGCGGCCGGCGCCGCGGCGGCCGGGCCGCGAACGCGCGGACCCAGAAGTCGGCCTGATCCGGCCGCAGCGAGCGGCCGCTCGCATAGCTCTGGTGCTGCTGGGTGTTGTAGTCGACCGGCTTCATCGGGAGCCTCCGGCGAGTGGGCGTAACGGACCGCCGACGTCACTCAACCGGGCTTTTGTCCCTTCAGATGCCCGCGGACGCGGGTCGCAGCGCTCGGACCAGTCTCGCCTAAGCGACGGAACCCTAGCTACGTCCAGTCGTAGGGTCAGCGTAGCGAAACGGGGGGCGCGATGGCAGATCTCGAAGCGGTGATGCTCGAGGACACGCGGGTGCTGCTGGACCGGTGGCGCCGGGAGTTCGCGCGCCGGCCGGCGGCGGAACGCGAGCGCCTGCTGCTGCTCGCGCTGGAACGCGAGCAGATCGTCGCGGTCGCCTACCGCGAGGAGGCGGTGGCCGGGCGCGTCGCCGAACTGGACGTCGGCGCGCCGGCGCGGGCGCTGATCCGCCAGACGCTGATGTGGATCTGGAAGGACGAGCAGCTGCACTTCGAGTTCATGCGCGGCCTGCTGCTCGACTCCGGCTCGCTGGCGTCCTCGCTCGTGGTCTACGGCCGGGCCGTGCAAGGCACGTTGTCCGGGTGGACGTCGTCGACCGCGACCGGGCTGGAGGCGCGGTCCGCGCCGCTGCGGACCGGGGCGGCGGGCGCCCTGATCGCGGTGGCCAGCGCAACGCACCGGATGCCAGCGGCGCTCGCCAGGGAACTGCGCTACCAGACGTTCCGCCGGTACTGCGCGCTGAACGTGGCGCTCGAGGCCAGTGCCGAGTACGCGTACCGGCGCCTGGTGCAGGTAGCCAGCTCTGCTGAGGAGCGCGTCGCCTTTGACCGGATAAGGGACGACGAGGCCCGGCACGCGGCGGCGTTCCGGCTGCTGACCGGCGTACTGACCGACGACGACCGGCTAACGAGCGGCTGGACCGCGGGGCGCCTGGCCGGCGAGCTGGAGAAGATCAGCCCCTGGTTCCTGCCCGCGACCCAGCGCCCCGCCACCGTTGCCGAACAGGGCCCGCCGCGCTCGTTCGGGTCCCGCGCCCCGGTCGTGGTGCGCACCGGGCGCAGCGACGCGGGCAAGGCCGCGGTGCTCGAGGAGTGCCTGGACAGGGCGGGCCTGGCCGAGCTCGCGGCGGGCGCGCGCTCGGCCGCGATCCGCGTCTCGTTCATGCTCGGCTACGACCGCGCCGACCGCTCGAACGTCAACGACCCGGAGCTGGTCGACCTGCTGGCCCGGTACCTGCGGCGGCATGGCGTGACCGACGTCGCGGTGCTCGAGGCCCCCACCGTGTACGGCAACCTGTTCGGCAACCGCTCGGTCGCGTCGGTCGCGGCCTACTTCGGCTTCGACGCGCCCTCGTACCGGATCGTCGACATAGG
>Ga0335074_10002455_pt1 | contig 25237 bp, 18 predicted proteins | sample Lox_Sample_23_FD_206715 | JGI IMG/M metagenome (GOLD analysis project Ga0335074, IMG submission 206715) | Soil microbial communities from Loxahatchee National Wildlife Refuge, Florida, United States - Lox_Sample_2.3 | ecosystem: Environmental > Terrestrial > Soil > Wetlands | place: USA... | reverse complement strand
CCACCTTGTCTGCCCCGGCTTGGTAGCGGGTGTGGTCGAGGTGATGGGGGAGGCTTACCCCGAACTGGTGCGCAATGCGGACTTTGTTGCCAGCGTCGCGGGGCGGGAGGAGGAGCGCTTCAGGGCCAACCTCCGCTCGGGCTTGTCGCTCCTCGAAGCCGAGCTCGCCGGCGGGGAAGTGCTGAGCGGGGAGACTGCCTTCAGGCTCCACGACACGCACGGTTTCCCTATCGACCTCACGCGCGAGATCGTTGCCACCAGGGGCGGGAGCGTTGACGATGCCGGCTTTTCGGAGGCGATGCGCCGCCAACGTGAGCAGTCTCGTGAAGCGCTCAAAGGCAAGGCCGAAGGCGGCCAAACAAACTCTGCTGAGTACAGGGAGATCTTGGAGCAGTTCGGGCCGACGAAGTTCCTCGGCTACGAGCTGGTGGGCTCGGAGGCTCGCGTTTTGGCCGTCCTCCCGGGACAAGACAAGGGTCAAGTGGAGATCTTCCTTGACCGGACACCCTTTTACGCCGAGGCGGGGGGCCAGGTAGGCGACACGGGTACCATTTCCACGGGCTCGGGGCGGGCTCGGGTGATCAACACGACGGCGGCCTTGCCGGGCCTTCACCGCCATGTCGCCCTGCTCGAGGAGGGCACAGTCGCGCCCGGCCAAGAGGCAGTGGCAAGCGTGGACGCTCTGCGGAGGGAGGCGATAAGGCGCAACCATACCGGCACCCACCTCCTTCATTGGGCCCTGCGTGAGGTGCTCGGCTCGCACGTGAAGCAGCATGGGTCCTTGGTGGCACCCGACAGGCTGCGCTTCGATTTCAGCCATTACGCGCAGGTGAGCAGGGCGGAGCTCGACAAGGTCGAGGACCTTGTCAACGGCGAGGTACTGGCGGACATGGGGGTCCTCACCGAGGAGATGCCCCGTGCGGAAGCGGAGGCAAAAGGGGCGATCGCCTTCTTCGGGGAAAAGTACGGGGAGCATGTGAGGGTCGTGCATGCTGGCGTCCACTCGGTTGAACTTTGCGGCGGCACCCACGTCGAGCGGCTCGGCATGATCGGGCCCGTCGAAGTCGTCTCCGAAAGCTCGATCGGCTCGAACCTGCGCCGTATCGAGGCCTTGACCGGCACCGCCACGCTGGAACGCCTGAGGACTAACGAGGCACGGCTGGCACATGTCGCCAGCTTGCTGAAAGCTTCCCCGGACGAGCTCGGGGCGGCAATAGAGAGGCGGCTGGGAGAGCTGCGCGACGCCCAAGACGAGTTGCGGGCGGCGCGTCAGGGTGCTCTCGCGGGCGAGGCCGTAGCGCTGGCGGGGAGGGCGAAGGGTGGCGCGGTCACCTCGCGACGCGACGGGCTCTCGCCCGAGAGCCTGAGGGAGCTCGCGGTGGCTGTGCTTTCTCAGCCCGGTGTTGAAGCCGTTGTGCTCGGTGGGGTGCCCGAGGATGGGAAGGTGACGCTCGTCGCCGCGGTGGCGAAGGGCTATCTGGTGGCAGCGCCGGACCTTGTGGCTGGCCCGGCCCGCATCGTTGGCGGGGGTGGTGGTGGGCGCAACCCCGAGCTGGCGATGGCCGGGGGACGCGACGCCGGCCGCTTGGACGAGGCGCTCGCTGCCGCGCGGGCGCAATTGGAGGAAGCGTCTTCATGAGCTCAGGGGAGCACTGGGAAGGAGAGCAGCCGGACGGGCCGCCACACCTACCCGGGCTCGAGCCAGGCGAACCGGGGCGTGTGCTCGGCTTGGACCTGGGGAGCCGGCGCATCGGCGTTGCCATCTCCGATGACGGGCGGCGGGTGGCGAGCGCCATTTCGATGGTGCAGCGGCGCGGCTCGCATGCTGAAGACCACATCGAACTTGCCAGCCTCGTTGGCCGGACGGGTGCGAACCTTGTAGTCGTCGGTTTGCCACTTTCGCTGAACGGCAGCCGTGGCCCCGCTGCGACTGCCGTGGCCGCTGAGGTGAGCGAACTGCGCCTGCTCCTCGAGGTCCCGGTGGAGGTCTGTGACGAGCGCTACAGCACCGTTGTTGCCCGGCAAGCTCTCGCGGCCGGGGGCAGGAGGCCCGCCGCTCGGCGTGACCTTATCGACAAGACGGCTGCGGCGACGATCCTGCAGACCTGGCTCGACCGCCAGCGTTCACGCCAGCTGGCCTCGCCCCATCTCCCGCCAGGTTCGGATGGTGCCGAGCACAGTTCACGCAGCCGGCCGGCCCGCCGTGCTCACTGAGCCGGAGCCGAGCCACAGTGACGAGCTGGGTGGTGAGCCCGGGCCCTGGGACGTCGACCCGATAGCGCTCTGGCAGGACGAAGAGGGCTCCGAGGGCCCCGCCTCGGGGGATGGCTTTGCGCCAGGGGGACCGGTCCCAGATGGGCAAGGTGGCACTCGCCCCTCGGGTGCGCCAAGCATGCGCCGGGCCGGCAAAGGGCGCCTGCGCCCCCTGCGTGCCGCGCTCGTCGTCGTCGTCGTGGGGACCGTGGTTGCCGGTCTCGTCGGCTACCTACGCGTCGACCACGACATCAGCCCGCCCGGCCGGCCGGGCAAGGTCGTCACGGTCAGCGTGGCGCGGGGTTCTTCCACCATGCACATCGCCAATGTCCTCGCGAGCGACGGCGTCATCCACGGGCCAGACGTCTTTGCTCTCTGGGTGAAGCTGAAGGGCGATGGCCCACTTTTGGCAGGCACCTACCAGATGCGTAGGAACGAAAGCTACGCCTCGGTCGTCTCACAGTTGCAAAAAGGCCCGGTCGTCGTCACCTACAAGCTCGTCATCCCCGAGGGCTACACCGTCCGCCAGATCGCCACAGACGTCGGTGCCCTGGGCGTCGGGATCACTGCGAGCGCCTTCTTGGCGGCTGCTCGAAGTGATGAGGTGCGCTCTCCCTTCGAGCCCGGGACAACAACCAACCTGGAAGGTTTCCTGTTCCCGGCCACGTACCCGGTGCCCCGGGGCGAGACGGCTCTAAAGCTCGTCCGCTGGATGGTCCGGACCTTTGACGACGAGGCGAGCTCTCTCGGGCTGGCTCACGCCGCTGCCCGCCTGCATTACACGCCCTACCAGGTCCTCGAGGTCGCCTCGATAGTCGAGCGGGAAGCGAAGCTCGACCAGGACCTCGGGCCGGTAGCGAGCGTCATATACAACAGGCTTGCGAAGGGTACCCCCATTGGAGCCGAGTCCACTTTGCTCTACGGCCTCGGTGAGCCCACGGGGCCGGTCAGCATCACTACGCCCAACCGCTATAACACCCTTATCTATAAGGGCTTGCCCCCGACGCCAATTTCCAACCCCGGGACGCTCGCGCTCCAGGCGGCTATGGCCCCGCCCCACACTCCTTACCTCTACTTTGTGGAGGTCAACCCGGACGGCAAAATGGGCTATGCGACCGACAACGCTCAGTTCAGGCAGCTCCAGCACGAATGCCGGGTGGTGCACCTTTGTTGAGCAAGCAGAGCCCGGGGCGGGGGTTGGAACGCTCCCAGGTGGCTAGGCGGCCCAGTGGCCGCCTGGCCACCTGGCCGGCGGAGACGACGATCGTGCTCGGGGTGATCGGCGACCCGGTACGGCATTCGCTTTCGCCCGTGCTGCACAATGCCGCGCTCAGAGAGCTCGGCTTGGACTGGGTCTACGTCGCCTTCCCTGTCCCGTCGGGGCGCGGCCGCGAGGCCGTCAGCGCGATGCCCGACCTCGGGATCCGGGGGCTGTCGGTGACGATGCCTCACAAGGCCGCCGCCGCCGCCGCCTGCCACCGCCTGACGCCACTTGCCGAGCGCCTAGGGGTGGTCAATACCGTGACCAACATCGCGGGGTCCCTGGTGGGCGACAGCACGGATGGCCCGGGCTTTTTGGACTCTCTCGAGGAACTGGGATGGAGAGCCGAAGGCAAGCGCTGCCTTGTGCTCGGTGCCGGTGGCTCTGCCCGGGCCGTCGTGCTGTCGCTTGCCGAAGCCGGGGCTGCTCGGGTAGCAGTCGTTGCTCGGCGCCAGGACGAGGCACTTTCGGTCTCAGGCCTTGGCGGGCGGGCGGGTTTGGTGAGCTCGGTAGAGGCGGCCGAGGAGGCCGAGCTCATCGTGAACGCCACGCCCGTCGGGATGACCGGCGCCGATGCCGAGCCCAGGGACGAGCTGCCCCTCGGCTTGGAAGCCAAGAGGTTGGGCCCTGGCCAACTCGTCGCCGACCTCATCTACGCGCCGGCGGCGACGCCGCTGCTCTTGGCTGCGCGCTCGCGGGGAGCCAAGACCTGCAATGGCCTTGGCATGTTGATCCACCAGGCCGCTCGGCAGCTCCGCAACTGGACCGGCCGCGACGCCCCGGTGGAGGTGATGTCTGCGGCGGTGCTGCGGGAGCTGAGGCGCCGGAGCGGCCCCAGGCCGAGGTCCGAGAGGGGCCGCCAGATCCTCGAGAGGGATGCCCGAGCTGGGGCGGGACCAGCCGCGAGCGGCCCAATTGCTATCCCGTCCTCAACTTCTCACACGAAGTTGCCGAAGAAGCTGCAATAAGAAGCGGAGGTTGCCGTGTCGCTTGAAGGTACGCTCGAGACAATTGCACTGCCGGACGTACTCGCACTGTTGTCGGTCACTGCCAAGACGGGCGAGCTGCGGGTGGAGGCCAATGGCGGCACCGGGAGCCTCTGGCTGGACGGCGGACGGGTCAGCGGCTTCGACGTCGGCAAGAACCGCACGCCCGTAGACGCCTTCTTCGCCTTGTTGCGACTGAAGGAGGGAGGCTTCCGCTTCCACACCGACGGCCGGCCGCTCAACCAGGTCACGCCGCTCGAGGTGGGGCCGGTCCTCGAAGAAGCTGAAAGCCGCCTCCTCGAATGGCCGGACATCGTCGCCGTCGTGCCCTCCCTGGCCGCGCAGCTCAAGCTGGAGCCCGAGGTCACCGGACCGGTCGCGCTCGAGCCCGACCAATGGCGGCTCATCGCCAGCATCGGGAGCGGCCGTTTGGTCGGAGATGTGTTGGACGACTGCGAGCTCGGCGAGTTCGATGGCTGCAAAGCTGTGAAGGAGCTTGTCGACCTCAAGCTCGTTGATGTCGTCCAGGCCGAGGTCGCGAGCTCGTTTGCCGCTCCCCTCCCGCCCGCCGCCGAGGTTGCCCACGACGCTCAGGCAGCCGAGGAGATGGCACCTGGTCCCGCGGCCGGGGCTGCTGCGGACGATGGCACCGGTGTCGACGACGCGGGGGCCGACGACGCGGGGGCCGACGACGCGGGGGCCGACGACGCGGGGGCCGACGGCGACGAGGAGGGCTACACCTGGGAACACGAGCTCCGTCACGGCTCGAGTTACGAGGTCCATCTCAGCGTTGACGCCGACACCGACGCCGACGAGGCCATCCTGGGAGGGGTACAGGCGGCGCATGACGTCCCTGGTATAGCCGAGGGCCATGATGCCGACGACCCAACGGGGGGGCCGGTCCGCGCTGTCGACTTTTCTGACGACGTGTGGCACGAAGAGGGCGAGGAGGCCGAGGCGGCAACGGTCGAGGCGCCCCCCGAAGAGCGAGGCGAGCCTGTCAACAGGGGCCTGCTCCTCAAGTTCTTGGGCTCAGCACGCAACTAAGCGAGCGGGGAGCGGGCGCTCCCTTCCACAGCCACACCCGGGTACATGTCGAGAGCCATCCTTTGACCGCACCAGTTGGGGTATTTGACGACGATCGGTACAGGCGCGCCGCGCGCCAGCCGAAGTAAGAAGCACAGGGCCTTTCCCCGGCCCGTGGCGCCGATTTTCGTGTATTTCCGGTCGTTCTGAGCGACCGGGGATGGGCCAAGGAAAAGGCACTAGTGCCCCTCTCAATGTCAAGTACCAAATTGCCGAGCGATAAGGAGTGGCGCAGCCGCGCTCCAGGGGAGGCCATGGACACCAGAGTGCGTGATCGGGAGGGGGCTCTCTCCGAGGACGAGCAACTAGGGGTAGTGCTCGTCAAGAGCGGGATCATTACGATCGACCAGCTCGGCGAAGCCCTCGCGCGTGCGAAAGAGAGGGGGTGCAACCTCGCCCGGGTCCTCATCGAGGACAGGCTGCTCACCGAGGAACAGTTCGTCGGCACGCTCGCTGAGCAACTAGGGCTCGAGTTCGTCGACCTCGCCACTTACCCGGTCGACCCGTCAGCGGCCCGCCTCGTGAGCGACACGCTCGCCCGCCGCTACCTCGCTCTGCCCATCGGCTGGTGGGAAGGACGCCTCATCGTCGCGATGGCGGACCCCTCGAACGTCTTCGCGATCGACGACATCCGCACGCTTACCGGCGCCGAGGTCCGCCAGGTCGTCGCCACCGCAGAGGCAGTAACTGCGGCCATCAACAAATACCACCGCAGGGACTCAGAGGCCGAGCACATAAGCGCCGAGGCGTCAGCGAGCAGCGCCCCCAATGAGGACGACCGGCTCGCCCAAGTGCGGGAAGTCCGGGAGGACGCCCCAATCGTGCGCTTGGTCAACCTCCTCATCAGCCAAGCGATCAGCGACCGAGCCTCGGACATCCACGTCGAGCCAACGGGGAAGGACCTCCGCATCCGCTACCGCATCGACGGTGTGCTCCACGAGGTGATGCGGTCGCCACGCAACATCCAAAACGGCGTCATCAGCCGGCTCAAGGTAATGGCCGACATCAACATCGCCGAACGGCGGATCCCTCAAGACGGCCGTATAACAACCAGTATCGAAGGCCATCCCGTCGACCTTCGGGTGGCGACCCTGCCGACCGTACATGGCGAAAAGGTCGTAATGAGGGTGCTCGACAACACCACCGCCAACCTGCGCCTCTCCGAGCTCGGGTTCCTCCCGGCCAACATGACGCGTTACGAGTCTTCCTACACCAAGCCTTACGGCACGATCCTTGTCACCGGCCCCACCGGGTCAGGCAAAACGACGACGCTCTACGCCACGCTCAATATCCTCAACGAGGACACGAAAAACGTCATCACTGTCGAGGACCCCGTCGAGTACCAGCTGGAAGGCATCAACCAGGTCCAAGTCAACAACAAGGCCGGGTTGACGTTTGCCTCCGCCCTGCGGACGATCCTGCGAGCCGACCCCGATATCATCCTCGTGGGAGAAATCCGCGACCGCGAAACGGCGAGCATCGCCGTCGAAGCCGCCCTCACCGGCCACCTGGTGCTCTCGACCCTGCACACCAACGACTCGTCCACCACGCCCAACCGGCTGATCGAGATGGGCGTTGAGCCGTTCCTCGTGGGCAGCGCCCTCGACTGCATCGTCGCCCAGCGGCTGGCCCGCAAACTGTGCGAACGATGCAAAGAGGGCTACCCGGCGGAAAGAGAGAAGCTCATGAGCATGGGCTGGGACACCGTGGGCATCGAGTTCCCCGAGCGGCTCTTTCGCCCGGTAGGTTGCCAAGTCTGCGGCAAGACCGGCTTCATGGGCCGCTTCGCAGTCCACGAGATCTTGACTGTGAACGAAGAGATCGAGCGCATGATCGTCGAGCACGCGCACGCCGACGACATCCGCAAAGGTGCGATCGCCGACGGTATGCTTACTCTCCGGCAAGCGGGCCTCATGGCTGCGGCGTCGGGCATCACCGCCCTCGATGAGATCATGCGTGTCATCGCCTAGGAGCCGAGGGCACTGCGAACCTCGCTCGCTGCCGCAATTGCCGGAATGTCCGCGTGCCCGGGACAGGCGTCATAAAGACCTGACTTAAGGCCGATACAGGCTACGGGCGACGCGCCGATATAGAAGGTGTGGTTAGACGCCTCACCGCTTGGGAGGTGGGCGAATGAGCAGGTTCATGGTCGGGCGCCAGCCGATATTCGATAACAAGCTGGATGTCCGGGGCTACGAGCTCCTCTTCCGCGACCCAGGGATGACGCTGCCGGGCGGAGACGCGATGACCGCTGACGTCTTGGTCCGTGCCGGACTCGACCTCGGCCTCGGCAACCTGGTGGGCAACAAGCTCGCCTTTGTCAATGCCACGCGGCCTTTCCTCGTCGGCGAGCAGGACATCCCGTTCCCGCCTGAACAAACCGTCATCGAGATCCTCGCGGGCGTAGCCCACGACGCTGAGGCCGTATCGGGCTGCCGGTGGCTCGTGTCCGAGGGTTACCGGCTCGCTTTTGACGACTACGACTGGAACGGGCCGGACGACCCGCTCCTCGAGTTTGTCTCGATAATCAAGCTCGATATCCAGTCCTTGAGCAAAGCCCAGCTCGAAACCGACGTCGAGAAGACCTCCGGGCGTGGCATCGAGCTCGTAGCCTTGAAGGTCGAGACCCAGGAGCAGTTGAAGTACTGCAAGGAGCTCGGCTTTGACCTCTTCCAGGGCTACCTGCTGTCCCGTCCCGAGATCGTCGAGGGCACCGACCTCAGCCCGAGCAAGGCCACCTGCTTACGGGTGGTCAACGAGCTCTGCGACCCTTACGCGGACGCCCACGACATCCAGCACGTGGTCGAGATGGACCCCGCTCTCAGTTACCGCTTCCTCCGCCTGGCCGGGGAAGGCGCCGCTCGGGGCCTCTACCGCAAGATCAGCTCGGTCCGGGAAGGCGTCGTGCTCCTCGGGCGGCAAAAGATGCGGGCCTGGATAATGCTCATGCTCCTCGCCGGCACCAGCCATGCTGCCAGCGAGCAGCTCCGCATCGCCATGACGCGCGCCCGCATGAGCGAGCTCATGGGAGGGCGCCTGGCGCCTGAAACCGCCGACTCGGCGTTTACCGTCGGCCTCGTCTCGGCTCTCGACCTCCTCCTCGGGGCCCCGCTCGGGAAGGTTGTGGCGAGCCTCAACCTGGCCGACGAGCTCGTTGACGCCCTCATGGAGAGGGGTGGCCTCCTCGGCCGCATCCTGGCAGACGTCATGGCTTGGGAAATGGGGGGCTCAGAGCTGCGCTTGCGCTGCGGCCTCTCCCTCGGGAGCCTCGAGCGAAGCTATTTGGACGCCCTGGCTTGGTCCACCGAGATCTGCTCGCTGATGGAAGAAACAGAAGTCGTCGCCAGCTTGCGCTAGCGGTCCTCCTTTCTTCACAACACCTCGCCCTCTTCTAAAGGGGGCGCCTGCGGCGGTCGAAAAGAAAGCGATGCAGACTGCCTCGCGCAAGGTCGGCGAGTTCCTCGTCGAACGAAAAGTCCTCTCGAAGGACAACCTCGAGTACGCGCTCAGCAAAGAAGCTGAGACGGGCGTCCCCATGGCGAAGATCCTCGCGGGCGAAGGCCTCGTCAGTGAACGCGACCTCGTCGCGGCAGTTGCTGACCAGTTGAGGATGCCCTTCTGGGACCCCACCACGACGCCGGTTTCACCCTTGGTCGACGGCGTCATCCCAGCCGACGTGGCCCGCAAGCACATGGTCGTCGGCGTGGGCCTGGACGGCGACTGCCTCCTGGTGGGCACCGACAACCCACTCGACGACGAGACCATGAAGGTCATCGGGCAGGTCACCGGGTGGAAAGTGAAGCCGTGCCTGGCCACCCGCGCCGACATCGAGGGTGCCATAACGGCGATGTACGGGCCCGGTCCGAGCTCTGGCGCGGCGATCTCGGACCTCAGCGACATCCCCAGGGCCCTCCACGTGAACCAGATGCTCGTGCAGCTGATCGAGATGCGAGGGTCTGACCTTCACCTCTCGGCAGGTTTGCCACCGATGGTGCGCGTTGACGGCTCCCTCAGGGCGCTCGAGGATTTCGAGGTCCTCACTCCCTCGAAGATCCGCGACCTCATCTACGAGATCCTCTCCCAAAAAGTCCGGGAGAGGTTCGAGAACGACCTCGAGCTCGATACGTCCCATGTCGTGCCGGGTGTTGCCCGCTTCCGGCTCAATGTCTTCCAGCAGCGGGACTCCGTGGGCGCGGTCTTCCGCGCCATCCCCTTCGAGATCAAGACGCTGCAAGAGCTCGGGATCCCCGACCAGGTTGGGGAGTTCGCGGAGCTCCCCCGCGGCCTTGTGCTCGTGACTGGCCCGACGGGTAGTGGCAAGTCGACAACTCTCGCCGCACTGATCGACATAGTCAACCAAACGAAAAAGCTCCACATCATGTCGGTGGAAGACCCGATCGAGTACCTCCACGAGCACAAGATGTGCGTTGTCAACCAGCGCGAAGTCGGGGAGGACACCAAGGGCTTTGGTGAGGCCCTGAAACACGTCCTGCGCCAAGACCCCGACGTGATACTCATCGGTGAAATGCGCGACCTCGAGACCATCTCGACAGCCCTGACCGCCGCTGAGACAGGCCACCTCGTCTTCGCCACTTTGCACACCCAGGACGCGCCTCAGTCCATCGACCGCATAATCGACGTCTTCCCTGCCCACCAGCAGCAGCAGATCCGCACACAGCTGGCGGTGACGGTCCAAGGGATCATGACCCAGCAGCTGCTCCCAAAGGCGAACGGCCAGGGGCGCGTCGTAGCCTGCGAAATACTCGTGGCCACGCCTGCGGTCCGAAACCTAATCCGGGAAGGCAAGACGCACCAGATATACAGCGCCATGCAGGCTGGGGCGAAACACGGCATGGTCACCATGGACCAGACACTGGCGTCGCTTGTGCAAAAGGCACAGATTAGGCAAGAAGACGCTTTCGAGCGATGCGCGAACCCCGAGGACCTCCGCCGCCTCATCGAGGCGGCGGTCTGAGCGACCCATTTATGAAAGCGACGACTGGGGACTAGCACCATGGCACAAATGACATTCGCGTACAAGGTCCGCGACCAAAAAGGTCAGGTACTCGAGGGCACCCTCGATGCTGACAACCAGAGCCTCGTCGCCAACCGCCTCCGCCAGATGGGTTATACGCCGATCAACATCCAGGCCAAGACCCAAGGCGGGATGAACCGGGAGCTGCACATACCGGGTCTTGGCAACCGGGTCGGCCTGAAGCCGGTCGCTCTTTTCAGCCGCCAGTTCGCGACGCTCGTGAGCTCGGGCCTGACCCTCATCAGGTCCCTAACGATCCTCACGCAGCAGACCGAGAACCCGACGTTGGCCAAGGTCATTGCCGACGTGCGCTCGGAAGTCGAAAGAGGGACCTCGCTATCGACGGCTCTTTCTTCGCACCCGAAGGTCTTCAACCGGCTTTTCATATCGATGGTCCGCGCTGGGGAAGCGAGCGGCGGCCTTGACCAGTCGCTCCTGGTGCTGGCCAACATGTTGGAAAAGCAAGCAGCTCTCCGCAGCAAGATCAAATCAGCGATGGCGTACCCTGTGGCGGTCCTCTGCCTCGTGCTGCTCATTGTTTCGGCGATCATCCTGTTCATTGTCCCGATATTCAAAGGGATCTACAAGAGCCTCGGCGGTACACTGCCGTACCCGACCCAACTGCTCATCTCCATATCAGACTTCGCTGTCAAGTTCGCCGTCCCGATCATCATTGTCGTGGTATTGGCCGCCATCGGGTTCCGGAAGTGGACCAGGACTCCCAACGGGAGAGTGCTCTGGCACACCACCCTCCTCAAGTTGCCGATCTTCGGGGGGCTGGTACGAAAGACCGCAGTTGCACGCTTCTGCTCGACGCTCTCGTCGCTGCTGAAAGCAGGGGTGCCGGTCCTCGAATCGCTGGAGATAGTAAAGGAGACGGCGAACAACGAGGTCGTTGCAAAAGCGGTAGATGCCATGAGCGAAGGTGTACGTCGCGGGGAGCCGATGGCTTCACGGCTGGCAGACGAGCCAGTGTTCCCGCCCATGGTCTCGCAGATGATGGCCGTTGGGGAGGAGACCGGCTCGCTCGACGCGATGCTCTCGCGCGCTGCCGGCTTCCTGGATGAGGAGATCGAGCGTCTCGTCGAGTCTCTCACGTCGCTCCTCGAGCCCATGCTGATCGTGGTCCTCGGCGGAGCGGTGGGGAGCATGGTTATATGCCTCTACCTGCCGATGTTCAAGGTTGACACGCTTGTCAACAACGGGTCCAACGGGTAGGGCGCGCGATCCTACGCACGAACAGGCAAAGCGCGTAATGGCCGAAGAGCAAGCTAAAGCTAGGCCCGTCGGGGCCCGAAAACAAGATTAGCGAACAACTAAGCCGACCAAGCCCGAAGGTACGCCTAAGAAAGCCAAGCCAGCGGGAGAAGCGGCGTCGCGACAGCGAAGTGATCGGCAAACGGCATGGGGCACGGGCCTCCCGTGGGAGGTCAGGCCGCCGAGATGTGCCGGCAGCTCGCAACCAAACAATTGAACACTAAAGAAAGGAAACAAGTGCTCGAGCACCTGGACCAGCGGCGCCGTGACGACGAGGGCTTCACCCTTATCGAGCTCATGGTCGTCGTCCTCATCCTCGGCATCCTGATGGCGATCGCCATCCCAACGTTCCTCAGCACCACTAGTAGCGCAAAGAAGGTGGCAGCGGAGTCAAATGCCACCAACGCCCTCACCAGTGAGATCGCAAACTACTCCAGCAACGGGACCTTCCTGGGCAACCTCGACGGCGCCAACCTGGACAGCGCGATCCCGTGGGGTACAGCTGCCGTTGTAACCGATGCTGCCCTTACGGTGCAAAACACAGTACAAGCCGTTGTAACCGCCACTACCCCCTCGGCTACCAGTACGTGGACTAACGCAAAAGGCCAGACCAGCATGGCCGTATTGCAGTTGGAGTCTCTTGGGACCAATAACGTTTGCTACGCAGTGCTGGATGACCAGAGCGCTAACCCCCCTGTGGTTGCCTATATTGAAACGACAAACGGCTGCATAGGGGCGCAGACAGGGGATCCGTCAGCCTCTGCGACGCCTCCGACGCTGGTTACAGGAAGCGCCTCGCAGCACGCCGAGACGACCTCGGGGACTACGTGGTACACGACCTTCTAAGCTCACCTCGAAGCAGATAAGAACGGATAAGGGCCGGCTTGCAAGCCGGCCCTTATCGTGGTGGTGACCCAGCCTGCGGTACGCAGGGCTGGGTCGCTAAGTTGAGCAACGCAAGCTCGTTGGCGTGATAAATGAGACCGGGCCCGCGCCAGCCTAGGTGGGCCATCAAGGGAAAGAACGGTCTGGGAAGTTTTGAGCCGGCCGCTGTCATGCTTGGACGCCTTCGCGGGCTACAGCATGGGAAGCAGAGTGCCGAAGTAAGACGATGCTGGAACTTGTCACAACTGGACGGACGGAATGGTGATGCCGAAAAAGGGAAGCATCGGGCTCGACATCGGGTCTTCGGCGGTGCGAGCCGCAGAAGTGGTCATCGACGGCGACAAGAAGGTCCTTCGTCGCTTCGCCCAGGTTGGTTTGCCAGCGGGTGCTGTTGTCGAGGGCGAGGTGCACGACGCCGCAGCGGTCACCGCGGCGATCCGGAAGCTGTGGGAACACGGCGGGTTCTCGGACAACCGGGTGGTGATGGGGCTGGGCAGCCAGCGAGCGATGGTGCGCCAAGTCGAGATGCCGGCACTGTCGGACGCCGAGCTACGATCCGCACTGCGGTTCAAGATCGGCGAGTTCTTGCCGATACCTGTCGAGCAGGCAATTGTGGACTTTGCACCAGTGCCTGGCCTCGGGGGAAGTGGCGATAGTCGTCGAGTGTTGCTGGTCGCAGCCCAGCGAGAAGTTGTTGTCGACGAGGTTGTGGCCGTGGAGGCCGCTGGCCTTCGTGTGAGGGCTGTTGACTGTTCGTCTCTTGCTCTGCTGAGGGCGGTCCGACCGAGCGATGAGGGGGGGGGCGGCGGCCTGGAAGCTGTCGTCGGGATCGGGGCAGAGCTGATTACTGTCGTAGTCAAGGAAGCAGGTGCTCCCCGGTTCGTGAGGACGGTCGCGCATGCGACTCCAACAGGGCAACTGGGGGACGGGTCGGCTCCACGGCCTGGCACACCGCGGCGTCAAGTAAACCTGGGCCCCGGGCCCGCCGGTTCAGCTCTCGGTGTTGCGATCGCGCCTCGGATCGACGCGATTGTCAACGAGGTCCGCAGTTCTTTTGAGTACCTCCTTTCACAAAGTGGGAGCGCTAAGTTCGATAGGGTTCTAGTGACTGGCGGCGGGGCAATGACCGCAGGTGTCTTAGACGAGCTAAGTGCTGCCGTGGGCCTCCCCGTCCACCTGGCAGAACCCGCTGTGCAGGTGGAAGAGAAAGCGCTCGCTCTTGAGCCAGAACTGTTCAAAGAAGCGACGTACCGGTGGCTAACGGCGGTCGGCCTCGCTCTGTGGGGTACCGACACCTACGGCAAGCCCACCCTGCTCCCGCCAGAAGTGACGGCGAAACACGACCGTAGACGGGCGATAGTGACAGCCGCGGGGGGCATGTGCGCCGTAATGCTAGCGCTTGGGGTCGTTTCGGTTGGGAAGGTTCACTCTGCAAGCGACATAAGCAGCAAGATCAGGACCACCAATCTCCAGTCAGCGCAGCTGGAACAAGAGATCGCGAAGTTGGGTTACGTTATGCAGGTCCCAAATGAGGTGCAGGCTCGGCGCGCGCTTGCCATTGAGGCTCTCAGCGGCGATATCGACTGGATTGGGCTTTTGCAAAATATCGAACGAGTAGTTCCCTCCAATGTGTCATTAGAAAGCCTCACTCTCACCAAGACGGAAGCGGCCGCTGGCGCGCCAACCCCGGCCCCACAGTCCTCCGTGGCAATCGTTGGCACGGTGTCCATAGCGGCGCAGACCTCTGGTGGTGCCCGGGCGGTGTCCCAGTTCATAGAACGGTTCTCGCACGACAAGGACCTCTTTGCGGTCTGGGTCTCGTCTACGACCACATTGGAGGGTAGTACGCAGATCCAGGCAACAGGCGAGTTGACAGGTGCTGTCTTGAACAATCGCAGGACAACAGATCTACCGGGAGGCAGCGAGTGACGCGGCGAATCTACATTGGAGCTCTGATCGTTGCCCTTCTCGTCGGTGTTGTGTGGTACGAGACGCTGTACCACTCCGAGAGGGCACATATTCGCTCTCTTCAGGCTCAGGAACAGACGGCGACCAACTCGCTGGCTTTGCTTCAGGCACACTACGTCTCCCTTGTGGCCAGCGAAAAGCGGCTCCCAGCAGAGCGCGTTGCCTTGGCAGATCTTCGTCAGCTGGTGCCCGATGGCCCGGAGCTCGACGATCTAGTCACGTCACTGTTTGGCATTGCCGCGAGGTCCGGGGTCATCTTGCAGTCAATCTCGTCTCCGCAACCTGAGGCATTTGTCGCAGCCGCGGCGGCTGCAGCTAGCGGTACCTCCTCCGGGGCATCTACTTCCAGCGGGCCTGCGGAATTGCAGCTCAGTCTTGGCGTAGAGGGCACTCCGGCTCAGATCACTCAGTTGTACAAGCTTCTCGATGCCGCTCCCAGGCTATTCGTGATCGACAACTTCGCTATCCCCGTAGCGAACGCTACCGGTGCCACCGCCAACAAAGGCGCGGGGCGGAAGCAGCCGTCAATTGGCGCTGTGGCAGTGACGGTCGACCTCCGAGCCTTCTACGCTTTGTCCACCGCAGACAACGCCGCATCGAACTGAGCGGCGTCCCACGCGTCAGCTCGATGCAGCCAGACGTGAGCCAAGTTACGCAGAGCGAGCTTCGGTCGTGAAGGGCGGGCCGGGGGCGCGGTTCTGCCTTTACCTAAGAAAGCGACGCCCGCTAAAGAATGTGCTCGGGCCTTCCGACGCTACCGATGTGGCGAGAAGACCGCGTCCTCAGCACCGCGTGGCAACGAGGCGGCCAGGAGGCGTCGGCCTAGGCGAGGTGAGGCGGGGCGGGGGCGAAGGGGGCTTTTCGCTGATCGAGGTCATAATCGCTATCACCATGTTGGCAGGGGTGATGGCGGCGACCACTAGCTTGGTCCAAAACGCCGTCAACGTCAGCCGGGCATCGAGGCTCCGCCAGCTCGCTACAGACATAGCAACAAGCATGCTCGACTGCGCCGTGGGCTCGATCGACCTCCCGCAATCGGGCTTGGCTTTCCCAACTCCGTGTGGCGAGCAGCAATCGCTGCTTACAGCACAAGGCTACAGCGGTTTGAACCCCGGCGTAGACGCGCTCAACTCTGTCGCGCGCGGTGGTACGACGTTTTACGTCGAGCAACAGGTCTCGCCGGGCAACGGCTCGTGCTCACAACCAAGCGGCGGTGCGCCGCCGGAATTAGAGGTCAATGACTGGGTGACATGGGCGAGCAACCCGCCGGTGACGTCGTACTGGTGGCAAGGAGGTGTGCAAGGAAGGTACGTGGAAGAGTCGACCCTTGTTGCCGTCCCCGCTGCAGCTCTCAATACCGCTGACGGGAACATCCTCGTCAAGATCACAGACGACAGCGCACCTTCAAATGGCCAAGCGGACGTGACAGTAACGGTGACGCCGGCCGGTGGCGGAGCGAGCCAGACGGCGACGACGACCAACGAAGGGTGCCTCCTCTTTACCAACCTGAGCCCCCAGAGCTACAACATCAGCGCTTCGAGGACAGGGTGGATCGATTCGAACAACGACTTCTCCGGCGGCGTAGCTTCCGGGCTCTCCATGACGGGTACGGTCACGGCCGGGACTACCGTCACGGTCCCGTACCAGGCACCCCTCTACTATGCGCAGGCGGCCACGGTTACGGCGAACTACTCGCTGGCGTCGCCATATAGCGTGCCGAGCAACATCTCATCGCTCCCTCTCTCGTTCTATAACACCGGTATGGGCACGGATCCCTACGTCGGGCCCGCCCCTGGCGCCTCCGGGGACCAGGTTTTCCCTTATCCCGGCACTAGCTATCAGGTGGTCGCAGGGAGCTGTGTGGTCCCGGGCAACCCAGGGGCCCCAGACACGCCGGACGGTTCTGCCGCGACTGATGGCGTCGGAGTATCTGTGACCCCGGGCGGGAGCGCGATAGCCAACTTTACCCTGACCCCGACCGTCATCGTCGTCCAGGACACGAGCGGCCAACTGAGCGGCGCAAACGTCGAAGCGATCCCAGCCACCAGTTCGGGTGCACAGGACGCGCACTGCCCCACGACGGGGAGCACCGAGATGCCTAGTTTGGACTTGCCTGCCACCAGTTCGGCGGGCCTTGTGGACCACGTGCAGTTCAGGGAGGGCTCCCAGCAGTACGTGCTCGCCGCGTACTGGGAGCCGAACGACCTGAAGAAGGTGAGCGGGGCGCTCCAGGATCTGCGACCTCGGGAAGGTGCGAAGACGGCGCCGTTGGCGAAAACCGCGCGCGAAATAGCCCGCCATGCGCCTAACAGCGGGGCAGGGCTCACCCCGGCTTATATCTTGACAGGCTCACCGTCCTATACGCTCTCGCTCAGCCCGAACCCCAGCAATTTCGGCCAAAGCGTCGCCCTCAAAGTGTCAACGACTTCGAGCGGCGAATACGTGCAGTATTTCTCGAACGGGACGAAAATCGGCTCCTGTTTCGCGATATCAGGAACGTCATACACGTACAGTACCGCGGCCTTACCCCTCGGCGCCGACTCGATCACGGCCAGTGTGTACACCAACAGCGCCTGTTCCTCCTTGAGCGGGACGGCTTCCGCAGTGACCGAGAACGTCCAGGGGATGACCTCGTCGCAGAACCCGAGCACCTATGGCCAGAACGTCACCTTCACGGCCTACGCCGTCTCGGCCTCTGATGCTGTCGAGTTCCTGGACGGGACAACGGAAATAGCTTGTGTCGCTGTTGGCGGTAACAACAATGTGACTACACCAACGGTGAACAACCTCCCAGTGGGGACTGACACCATCACGGCCAAACTCTACGCGACGAGCACGACTTGTAGTAGCGGGAGCACGTCGAGCCTTCCCACGCTCTCTCAAGTCGTCGACGCTGCCGTCCTCAGTCTTGGCTCGAACCTGAACCCAAGCGAGTTCGGGCAAAGCGTGACCTTGACACTGTCAGGGGTGTTTACGGGCTACGTGCAGTTCCAAAACGGAGGCTCGAACATCGGCAGCTGTACTGCCGTGAACACCGCGACCGAGAGCGCGACGCTGACCACGGCAACCTTGCCTGTCGGCACGGACACCATCGGCGCGCAGGTGTACCTACTATCTTCCAGTTGCGCTTCACCGGCACAGGCCAGCGCACCCTCTTTGTCGCAAGTTGTTGCCAGCAACACCGGTATGTCTTTGACCTCGAGCCTGAACCCGAGCAAACCTGGTGACAGCGTGACCTTTACGGCGACAATCGCCGTAATAGCGCCCGCGTCGGGCACGCCGACAGGCACAGTGCTCTTCGAGAACAACTCTACTACGCTCTGTGCCAGCGCCCCACTAGTGAACCAAGGTAACGGAGTGTTCACTGCGACCTGTACAACGTCCTCGTTGCCCGAGTCGACGTCGGCGACCTCGAACGAGGTCAGTGCGACGTACTCCGGCGACTCCAACTTCTCGACGTCGACGAGCTCCCTTTACGAAACCGTGATACAGTACGCGAGCCTTTCTGGGCTCCCCTACGGCACCTTCCTGATCTGCGCCACCTCGACGGCGTCAGGGTCGTGCTTGCCGACCAGTAGCCCTGAGTCCAGCGCACGTAGCACGACAGCGACTATCTTGGCGGTCGCGGCCGCCGGCATCACAGAGTACATCTGCACTGGTGGGTCCTACAATGCGTCGGGTTACTACACAGTCGGTAGCGGTACGTGCTCTTCGCAGCTTCTCCCGACAGACGCACCTGTCTTCGTGACTGTGAAATGAAGATGCACGCCAGAGATGAACAAGGTACGACCTTGGTAGAGCTCGTGATCGCCACCGCGATAATGCTTATGGTGATCGCCTCAATCGCTACCGCTGTCCAGCTGCTGACAAAGAGCGCCTCAGCAATGGGCCAGTCTACGCAGGCGATCGATAACCTCCAGGTTGCCGAGCAGGACGTAGTACGGGACATTCATGCGTCGACAGGCTGGTGCAGCGCCTACGCGCCACCGACGACGACGGAGCTCGGGTTTACGGCGAATATTGAGGGCGGGGCTGCCGCGTACCTGATCTCGATCACTTCGGGGAACCAGTTGACCGTCGCAACTGCGACAAGTTGCGCAGGTCTCGCAACGGCCAAGAGCCAGGCCCTGCTGAGCAACGTGGACTCTGCCGCCACAACGCCCTCTTCACAACGTTCGGGCTTCTCGCAACCGAACGGTCCTGCATCGGTCACCGTAAATGGGACGCAATATTGGGACACGTTGGCGGTGACCTTAACAGTGGACAGCCCGAGCGTGAGCGCGACTAACCCCGTTAGGACGACAGTATCGGACCCCGTGGTCGAGATCTGGAATGCAGAGGAACAATGTCAGAACCAATGGATCACGAGCGCACAGGCGTCTTCGGACCCATGTTGAGGCTCTCGCGGGTGCCTGCCGGTGGGCCCCGGGAGCACAAGAAGCGCGCGCGAGAGGACGCCGGCCAGGCAATGCTTATGGTCGTGGCGCTGATCACCGTGGCTGCAACCGTTCCCGCGGTAGTGATGGCAACCAGTGTCGGCCAGCTCACTGGGACACGCGAAAACCTCAATTGGGCGGGAGCGTACGCCGCAGCCGAAGCCGGTGTGAACGATTACATACAGAGCCTGGACGCGGCGGGCAACTTTACAGAATGGACTGCCGGTAGGAACACGTGCCCAGCGAGCACCACCAATGCCGACGACGCAGCGTTTTGTGGGTGGGTGGCGCTTTACGACCAAACAAGCCCAGACGAGTGGTACGAGTATGCCTTACCGAGCACGAACGGCGGCGGGTTGACCCTGACGGTGAGCGGGATGGCCGGCACTGGCGCTTCGGCTGTCGTGAGGACCTTCAAGTACCGGATCATCCCGGAGAACACCTTCTTGGACGATATTTACTGGACCCAGTACGAGATGACAGATCCCAGGCTCGGTGGCACCTGCGCTGCCCAGTATTACGTAAGTTCCAGCTCGCCGAACCAGAGCTGCTGGATCCAGTTCGACTCCGAAGACACGTTGGACGGCCCGGTGTTCTCGAACGATACCTTCCGGTTGTGCGGGAGCCCGACGTTCAACGGGCCTGTGTACAGTGCCGCTGGCACGCGGGGAAAGCCGCTCGACGTGGCGGGGGAAGGCTGCGGGACGCCAACGCCAGGAGGAGCAGGGTGGGGCACGGGCCCCAATAATGTCGGTAACGAACCGTTACCGACCACGGTCGCGGAAGCAAGCGCGGCGAGTTATGTGGGCTGTTATATCGCCGGTACATCGGCTACGAGCCCTGCCTCCAACGTCCAGATGACTCTCGCGCAAAGCGGCTCGACGACCAAGATCACCTGGACGGGCGGTACTGTCTACGACCAAACTGCCAACCCGAACTGTACGAGCCCCATCACAGCCAGTTCCCTGACGTCGTCGCTGATCTATGTATTTGGCAATGTGACAATTGCCGCAGGCAGCACGGACACCGGTTTCATGACGATTGTCGCCGGCGCGACCGACTCGAGCGGCGACCCGGCGACAGCCTACCCGGGCGCAGGAGTGATGACGCTCAACGGGTCCGTCACGTACCCAGCCGCCGATATCGCGTCGTCGGGTTACTATGACGTCGATAACAGCGACGCCCTTGGGCTGATCGGCGATTATGCGATCCAAATGGAAACGAGCGGTGGCCAAGAGCCCTGTCCGACGGGCGGTATGCAGGTGGACGCGGCTTTGCTGGCCCTGCAGGACTCCTTTTACAACCCGAACTGGAGCACGGGTAACATATGCGCCCTCTATGTCGTTGGCTCGATCGCGCAGGATTTTCGCGGCGCAGTAGGGGCACTGGACGATGCAGGCAACGTAGTCGATGGTTATGAGAAGCACTACACGTGGGACCAGTCGCTCGGCACTTACTGGCCTCCTTACTACCTTTCGCCGACCAGCGCGACCTGGGCCCCTGCCAGCTATGAGGAATGCCAGGCGGGCACGGTGCACGCGGCTCTTGCGACGCCTTCGTGTTAAGCCGCCTGGTTCGCCCGCTGCGCTGAGTACGATTCGGTGTCGTGCTCCGTTATTTGACAGCTGGTGAGTCCCACGGCAAGGGACTGGTCGTCATCGTGGAAGGCTTGCCGGCGGGCCTAGAGGTCCGGGCCGAGGACATCGCCAACGAACTGGCACGCCGCCGCCTCGGCTACGGTCGCGGGCCACGGATGCGCTTCGAGGCCGATGAGCTGACCCTGCTGGGTGGCATCCGCCATGGCCGCACTCTTGGGTCACCGGTTGCGATCGAGGTAGGCAACTCCGAGTGGCCCAAATGGGCCGAAGAGATGTCGCCGGCACCCGGTAAGACGGACAAGCCGCTCACCCAGCCGCGCCCCGGCCACGCCGACTTGGCGGGGATGCAGAAGTACGGCTTAGACGAGGCGCGCGACGTCCTGGAAAGGGCGAGCGCACGCGAGACGGCGGCGCGAGTTGCCGCGGGGGCAGTGTGCAAGTTGCTGCTCCGCGAGCTTGGGGCCGAGATTGTGAGCCATGTCGTCCAGTTGGGCCCTGTCGTTGCCAAGGGCGGCCGCCGTCCAGCGACGGGCGACCTCGAGACGGTGGACGCCTCGCCGGTACGCTGTTTCGACCCCGATGCCGAGGCGGAAATGGTCGAGGCGATCAAGGCAGCGGCCAGGGACGGGGATTCTCTCGGCGGTGCAGCTGAAGTGATCGCTTACGGCGTCGTCCCGGGCCTTGGCAGCCACGTCCATTGGGACCGCAAGCTCGATGGCTTGCTGGGCCAAGCGATGATGAGCATCCACGCCGTCAAGGCGGTCGAGGTGGGCGATGGTATCGAGATAGCCGGGTTACGGGGCTCTCTCGCGCACGACCCCATCGGCTGGGATGCCGCGAGGAACGTTTACACTCGCTCTTCCAATCACGCCGGTGGCCTAGAAGGCGGCATAACAAATGGCGAACCCGTGGTCGTCCGTTGCTACATGAAGCCGCTCTCGACGCTCAACCGGCCCGTCCTCAAGACCGTCGACGTGGTCAGCAAGCAAGAGACGGTCTCTTTCAAAGAGAGGACCGACCACACCGCAGTGCCGGCGATGGGAGTAGTGGCCGAGACGATGATGGCCTGGGTGCTCGCGTCGGAGGTTCTGAGGAAGTTCGGAGGCGATTCGATGACCGAGCTGTTGCGCAACAAGGAAGGGTACTTGGCGGGCCTCGTTGAGTAGCCCGAGAACTTGCCCGAGGCGTTCTTGGGTACGTGCGAGGCCGGTCTCGTGCTGGTCCAGTTTGCGCCCGTGCTCCTCCAGGGTGAGGGCCATGCTGTCGACTTTGCCCTCGACCCTGCCGCGACAAGTTGGTCTACGCGGCCGGTCAGAGCCTCCGTCTGCTCGGCCAGCCTGTCGACGCGGCCCGTGAGAACCTCTAGCCGCCGGGTGATGGCCTCTCGAGGTGGGCGTCTGTGCGCGCGAGACGCTCAGGGACGGCGAGCAGCTCCTCCGTTAGGATGAGAGCCCGCACCTCGGCGAGAAGAGCCGGGTCCTCCTTGAGCTGAGCGATGATGTCTCGGGCTTCCACCGGTCCAAGCGTACAGACGAGCAGTGAACGCAAGAACATTGTGCTTGTCGGGATGATGGGGGCAGGCAAGTCGGCGGTTGCTCGGAGACTGGCCAAAGCGCTCGGGGCGCGCGCGGTGGACACGGACGACATCGTCGAACAAAGAGCTGGGATGACCGTTGCGCAGATCTTTGAAACCATGGGGGAGGAGGCGTTCCGCGACGCCGAATCGGCCGCCATCGCAGAGTTGGGGAACGTCGTGGGGGCCGCTGTGGTGAGCCTCGGGGGAGGTTCGGTGCTCCGGGAGGCCAACCGTGCAGCAATCCGCGCCTATGGGACCGTCGTCTGGTTGAGGGCCAGCCCGGCAACCCTCGCCGCAAGGGTCGGGGCAGGGCAGGGGCGCCCGCTCTTGTGGAGCCCCACTGTGGTGCCCGAGGGCCCGCTTGGGCGTCTGTTGCGGGACAGCTCGCCCGCTCTTGCTCTTTCCCGGCTGGCGGAGGAGCGTGAGCCCCTCTACGCGGAGGTGGCGGACATCGCTATCGATGTAGACGACCTTTCAGAGGAGGCTGTCGTGGGCCGTGTCTTGGCCGAGATGGGAAGCCCCGAGCGGTAGCCTCAGCTTGACAATGAGAAAGGTCCTCGTCGAACTGGGTGACCGCTCGTACCCGGTGTTGATAGGTGCGGGCGCCCGCCACGAGCTGGGGCCGGTGCTGCCGCGTAGCGCTCGCAAGGCCGCGGTGGTGACCCAGGCGCCCATCGGTGTGCAGGTCGAGACGGGTTTGGAGCAGACCACGATCTACCTGGGGGAAGGCGAGGAGGAAAAGAACCTCGCATCGGTCGAGCGCCTTTGCCGGGAGTTCGCGCGGTTCGGTTTGACGAGGGCAGATGTTGTCATCGGTGTCGGGGGGGGAGTAGTGACCGACGTTGCCGGCTTCGCAGCTTCCGTTTACCACCGGGGCGTCCCTGTCGTCTATGTGGCCACGACGCTGCTAGCTCAGGTGGACGCCGCTATCGGGGGCAAGACCGGGGTGAACCTCCCTGAGGGGAAGAACCTCCTCGGCGCCTTCTGGCAGCCGGCGGCTGTCCTCTGCGACACAGAGGTGCTCTCTTCGCTGCCGCCGAGGGAGTACCGGAGCGGGCTCGGCGAAATGGCCAAGTATGCCTTTTTGGGTGTGAGCGACCTCCCCAAGCTCGGGATCGAGGAAGCCGTGGCACGCTGCGTCGAATGCAAGGCAGGTTTCGTTGCCGCTGACGAGCGCGAGAGCTTGAACGTCGCCGGTGGGCCCCGAGCGGCTCGTCCCGGGAGGGACCGGGCGCTGCTCAATTACGGCCACACCCTCGCTCATGCTTTGGAAACCGTCGGGGATTACGACCTGCGGCACGGCGAGGCGGTGGCGATCGGGCTCGTCTTCGCGGCGCGCCTGGCTCGGGCCCTCGGTCGCATCGACGAACGGCGAGTGGCCGAGCACGAGGCCGTTGTTGCCTCCTACGACCTCCCGGCTCGCATCCCCGCCGGGACCGACGCCGAGGGCCTTGTCAAGGCAATGGCCAGGGACAAGAAAGCGACGACGGGGGCCCTCACTTTTGTGCTCGACGGTTCACGAGGATTGGAAGTCGTGCCGGGGGCCCCCGCGGAGATGGTGAGGAGGGCGCTCGATGAAATGCACTAGCGCCTCCCCGGCCACGGGCTCCCCAAGATGGCCGTCGTCCCGTGGCCGGGCGAGGTTTTTCGGCCCCGCCTCTAACCCGGGGTGGCGAGATTGCCGATTGTTCCTCTGAGATGCCGTTGCCCACGGACCGCCGTTTGTCCTTGACGCCCCGGGTGCCCTGAGAGTGCTCCTCGCACCCGGTGTACTCGCGGCACTTGCCTTTGGCGTGATTGGCCTCATCGTTGGTTCCTTTGCAAACGTCGTCATCTATCGCGTCCCCGAAGGGCGCTCAATAGTCAGGCCCGGGTCGTCGTGCCCACAGTGCGGCGCCCGGGTACGCCCAGGGGACAACGTCCCTGTCCTGTCCTGGTTCCTGCTGAGGGGCCGGTGCAGGGACTGCAAAGCCCCGATCTCTCCCAGGTACCCCACCGTCGAAGCTCTCACTGGCCTCATATTTGCCGGGATGGGCGCGCGGTTCGGGATCTCCTGGACCGGTGCCGGCGAGGCGACCCTGGCGGGCGGCCTTGTCGTCCTCGGCTTTATCGACCTTGAGCGGATGCTCCTCCCGCGCCGCATCGTCTACGTCACTCTTACTGTCCTGGCGGCTGTGCTTATAGCGGGAGCAGTCAGCGGGAGCCAGTGGCACCGCCTCGGTGTAGCTGCACTTTGCGCGGTAGTGCCTTGGGCATTGTTCTTTGCGATCAACTTCGTCTCACCCAAGGCTCTTGGATTTGGCGATGTGAGGCTCGCCCTCTTGATCGGTTTCGGCCTCGGTTGGCTGGGAGCGGCGTACGCTTTCCTCGGCTTCATTGTCGCGAGCGTCCTCGGTGCGCTGGTAGGGCTCACCTTGATGGCGCTGGGCAAGGCGGAGAGGCGGACGCCTGTGCCATTCGGGACTTTTCTCGCTATCGGGGCTGTCGCCGCGGTCCTTGCCGGAGCGCCCGTCGTGCACTGGTACTTGGGCCTCATCAACGGCTAAGAGCGGGCGGGACCGGCGACCGGCGTGGTCGCATCAAGGTGCAGAGATGATATGATGCAACCATTAGGACGACCGTCAACCTGCCGGAAGACCTGCACCGGCAGGCACTAGCTATCGCCCGGGACACGTCCCGGACGCTGAGCGCCACAATTTCCGAGTTGGTTCGGAGAGGGCTAGCGCAGGGCACATCGACGGAGATAAGCCGAAGCCCCCTCACTGGTTTGCCGCTTGTTCACTTACCAAGGCTCGTGACGAGGGAGGACATCCGCTCGTTAGAGGACGATGAGTGACAACTCTCCTCGATGGGAACGTGCTCGTCGCGCTCTTGGTTGCGGAACACGTACACCATC
>Ga0335074_10002454_pt1 | contig 25242 bp, 18 predicted proteins | sample Lox_Sample_23_FD_206715 | JGI IMG/M metagenome (GOLD analysis project Ga0335074, IMG submission 206715) | Soil microbial communities from Loxahatchee National Wildlife Refuge, Florida, United States - Lox_Sample_2.3 | ecosystem: Environmental > Terrestrial > Soil > Wetlands | place: USA... | reverse complement strand
CGCCAGCGGGACGCGGCTGAAGGTACCCGCCCCGACCGCCGCAACGCCGAGGATCAGGACTCCCCAGACGGTGAGGCCGGAGATAAGCGCGGTGAGGCCGGTGCCCAGGCCCGTGGCCGCGGCCGACCGGCGGGCGAGCCTGGTGAGTTCGGCGTCCGTGGCCGCCATCCGTGCGAGACTCTCGTCCTCGGCGCCGAACGCGTGGAGGTCCGCCGCGCCGGCCAGCATGTTGGCGAGGCTCGCGGCCAGCTCGCCGCGGGCGGGACTAGTCCGGCGGCGCGACGCCCGGTCGGCGACGGCGGCGGCCGCGGGAACGGCGGTGCCTGCGAGCAGCAGCCCAGCCGCCAGCACGCCGGCCGCGGGGACGAGGATGAGCAGGCACACGGTCACCGCGCCGGCGCCGACGAGGGCCGCGGTCAGCGGCGGTGCAATGCCGCGGATGAACAGGTCCTGTGCGGAGTCCACGTCGGAGATCAGCCGCGCTAGCAGGTCGCCCGACCGGAACTCGGCGAGCCCGGCCGGGGCGAGGCGGGCCAGCCGCCGGTAGACCGCCACCCGCGTGTCCGCGAGCACGCGGAACGCGGCGTCGTGGGACGCAAGCCGCTCGCTGTAGCGGAAGACGCCGCGGCCGACGCTGAAGGCGCGCACCGCCACGACCGCGGCAGTGATCGCGATGATGCTCGGATGCTGCGAGGCCCGGGCCAGCAGGAAGCCGGAGACGGCTAGCAGCGCCACGGCGCACCCGGTCGCTGCAGCGCCCGCGGCGGAAGCCAGTACCAGCCGGCCGCGGACAACGCGGCCCAGTCGCAGCATCCGCAGCAGCGGGTCCTGGCCGGTCACGGGCTCGGCGTTCAGAGGCTCAGCGTTCACGAGCTCGGCGTTCACGGGTTCGGCGTTCACGGGCTCACCGTCAGGGCCGGCCGCCCCGCCGGGACGAGCCTGCCGTGGTCGAGGCGCAAGATCCTGCTCGCCGTGATGCCGGCACGCTGGCTGTGGCTAACAAGCAGCACCGTCCGGTCGGCGAGCAGCGTCTCGATGACGGCCATCAGCTGCCGGGCGGCCGGCGGGTCAAGGTGCGCGGCAGGCTCGTCGAGCAGCACAAGCGGGGCGTCCCGCAGGAACGCGCGGCCCAGCGCGATGCGCTGCCGCTGGCCCGCGGACAGCGTGAGCGCCCGCTCGGTCAGCACCGTGCCGAACCCCCCGGGAAGGGCGTCGATGAACTCCTCGGCGCCCGCCAGGCGGGCGGCCCGCCTGATGGCCGCCGGGCTGGCGCCGGAGTTGCCAAGCGCGATGTTGTCGGCGACAGAGCCCGCGAAGAGGTACGGGTGCTGCGGCACCCAGGCGATCTGCCGCCGCCACCAGCTGACAGGGATGGCGCGCAGGTCGGTACCGCCCAGGTCGATCCGGCCGGCTGTCGGCTCGCAGAACCGGAGCAGCAGGCCGAGTAGCGAGCTCTTGCCGGCCCCGTTCGGCCCGGTGACCACGATCCGCTCGCCCGGGCTGATGGTGAGGGATATTCCGTCGAGCGCCGCGGCGGTGCGGCCGGGATAGGCCAGGGTGACATCGGTCAGCGTGACCGGCTGTTCGCGCAGGTCGAGCTGCTTCCCGGTGATCACGGTCACGGTCTGCCTGGGGCGGCCAGGCCGGTCGTGACCGTCCTCGCGATCAAGGATGTCGAGCGCGCGCTGTGCCGCCTCCGTGCCCTGCTGGCTGGCGTGGAACTGGGCTCCGACGTTGCGCAGGGGCAGGTAGGCCTCCGGGGTGAGCAGCAGCACAAGCAGGGCCGTCTCGTAGCCGATGTGCCCGGCGAGCAGCCGCAGCCCGACCTCCACCGCCACCAGGGCGGTCGCCAGCGCGGCGGCCAGTTCCAGCACGAGCGCCGACAGGAAGGTGATCCGCAGCGCGGCCATGGTGGCGGTGCGGTGTTCGCTCGTGACGTTCCTGATCACCTCGGCCTGGGCCCTGGCGCGGCCGAACGCCTTGAGCGTCGGCAGGCCCTCGACCACATCGAGGAAGTGGCCGCCGAGCCGGGCGAGCAGCTGCCACTGCCGCTGGGTGCGCACCTTGCCGTAGCTGCCGATGAGGATCGCGAAGAGCGGGACAATCGGCAGCGTAACGCCGATGACCACGCCGGATATCCAGTCGGCGGCGGTCACCCGGGCCAGTACCGCCAGCGGCACCAGGCAGGCGAGCACGAGCTGGGGCAGGTACCTGGCGAAGTAAGGGTCGAGCGCGTCAAGCCCCGTGGTGGCCAGCGTGGTGATCTCACCCGTCCGCTGGCCGGCCAGCCAGGACGGCCCGAGCCGCAGCGCCTTGGCCGTCAGGCCGGTGCGCAGCTGCGATTTCACCCGGGCGGCGGCGCGCAGCGCGGCCACCTCGCCGCCGTAGGCGACGCCCGCCCGCCCCGCGAGCACGAGCAGCAACGCCAGCAGGGTTTCCTTGAGCGCGCCTGGGCCGGTCCCGCGCGTCGCGGCGGCCAGGGCATGGGCGAGCAGGCCCGCCTGGGCGAGCACCAGGGCGGTGGCGGCCAAGCCGAGGACAACCGTGAGCAGCAGACAGCCGATGGCGGCGCGCGCATAACGGGGCAGCCGCGGGTCGAACGCCGTCATGCGTCTAGGCTCCCCCGTGCGGCGACGACCGGGGCCACCCGTCGCGGGTGAGCACGGGAGGCTCCGGGGTCGGATCCGTTAGCCGGATGACGCCTTACCCCTCGCCCGGGCCGGCGTATCGCTTGCGGCGCGCGGCTTCGGGGGCGCGGCGGGCGCTTCGTTTTCCTCGATCGGCTGGTAAACGTCGCGCACGCGCCCGACCTCGCGGGTGGTGTAGGCGCGCTCGCGGCGGATGTCCCGGGTGAAGGCGACCCACCAGGTGAGGATCGCGCCGAACCGGTTGCGGTAGCCGGTAAGGAACGCGATGTGGATGAAGAGCCAGACGACCCAGCCGGGGAAGCCGCTGAGCTGCAGCGGTCCTGCGCGGACGACCGCCTTGCCCCGAGCGAGGTAGGCGGCCGAGCCGAGGTCGATGTACCGGAACGGCTTGATCTGGCCTTCGCCTGTCAGTTCGTGCCTGACCCGGCGGCCCGCGTACAGTCCCGACTGCATAGCGACCTCGGCGACCCCTGGCAGGTCCCGCAGGCTCATCATGTCGCCGATCACCGAGATTTCCGGGTGCCCGGGAATGGTGAGGTCATCCCGCACGACGATCCGCCCGGCGCGGTCCCGCTCCGCGCCGGCGGCCTCCGCGAGCGCCGCCGCGAAGGGCGGGGGCTCGACCCCCGCGGTCCACAGCACGGTCATGGCGTCGTACCGTGTCTCGTTGCCGTCGCGGTCGCGGGCGGTGAGCCCGTCAAGGCCGATGTCCGTCACGATCGTCTTCATGTGCAGCTCGACACCCAGTTCGCCCAGTGTCTGCGCGGCCGTCCCGGACAGCCTGGCGCCGAACATCGCCAGCGGCGCCGGGCCCCCGTCGAATAGCAGCACCCGCGCGTCCCGGGGATCGGCCTGCCGGTATTCGTTCCGCAGCGTTATGGTGGCGAGCTCGCGGATCTGCCCGGCGAGTTCGACGCCGGTCGGCCCCGCGCCGACGAGGGCGAAGGTGAGCCACTTGCGCCGCTCCTCGGGGTCGGTGGTGGTCTCGGCCATCTCGAACGCACCGAAGACGCGCCGCCTGATGGTGAGCGCGTCGCTGATGGTTTTCATGCCGGGCGCGTACTGGGCGAACTCGTCGTGGCCGAAGTAGGACTGGCTGACCCCGGCGGCCACGATCAGGTGGTCGTACGGGATGCTCATCTGTTCGCCGAGTGGCCGCACGCACGTGAGCGTGCGCCCGGCGGTGTCGACGTCGACGGCCTGGGCCGTGATGCACCGGACGTTGCGGTGACCGCGCAGGATCCGGCGCAGCGGGGCGGTGATCTGCCCCTCGGACAGAATGCCGGTCGCGCACTGATACAGCAGCGGCTGGAACACGTGCTGCGGCGAGCGGTCGACGAGCGTGACGGAGTACGGCCCGTCACCCAGCGCCCGGGCGGCGAAGAGGCCCCCGAAACCGCCGCCGACGATCACCACCCGGCCCTGGCTCGGCTGTTCGGTCATCTCAGTGTCCCCTTTCCTGTCGTCAACGCGGTCAGGCCGGGTCATACCAGGTGTCACCGGGAGGCAGCAGCCGCTCGGCCTCCGTCGGCCCCCAGCTGCCCCTGGGGTAGGGGTGCACGGGGACGGCGTCGTCGAGCACCGGGTCGACGATCTTCCAGGCCGCCTCGACCGTGTCCTGACTGGCGAACAGCCACCGGTCCCCGTCGAGCGCGGCGCCGATCAGCCGGTCGTAGGGGCGGATGTCGGAGCCGGGCTGCTGCGCGAAGGTGAGCTCTTGTGCCTGCGGTTCCCAGCCGGCGCCCGGCTTCTTGCCGTGCACGGTCAGGCCGACCTGGGTCTCAGGCCAGACCCGGAACCGCAGCATGTCCTGGGGAAGGGCAGGCTCGATGCCGAACACGTCATGCGGCGGCGTCTTGAAGGTGATGCTGATGTCGGTGGCGGTGACCGGCATGGTCTTGCCTGCCCGGATCACGATCGGCACGCCGGCCCAGCGCCACGTGCTGGCGGTGAGCCTGACCGCGACGTAGGTCTCCACCGTGGACTGCGGGTCGACGCCGTCGACCTGGCGGTAGCCCTCGTACTGGCCGCGGACTATGTTCTGCGGGGTAAGCGGGCTCAGCGCGTTCACCGCGGACTGCTTGGCATCGCGCCAGAATTCGAGGCCGGTGCCGACGGGCGGTTCGGCCAGCACGGTGGCCAGCACCTGGAGCATGTGGTTCTGCAGCACGTCACGGATGGCACCGGTGCGGTCGTAGAAGCGGCCGCGGTCGGCGACGTCGAACGCCTCGGCCATGGTGATCTGGATGCTTTCCACGTAGTTCCGGTTGAGCAGCGGCTCGATGGCCGAGTTGGCGAACCGGACGAAGAGCACGTTCTCCACCGGGTCGAAGGCCAGCCAGTCGTCCACCCGGAAGATGGAGTCCTCAGGGAAGTACCGGTGCATGGTGTCGTTCAGGTCCTGTGAGCTGGCCAGGTCGGTGCCGAACGGCTTTTCGACCATCACCCGCGCGCCCGAACTGCGGCCGGCGCTGGCGATGCCCTGGGCGATCCGGCCGAACAGCTGCGCCGGCACCTCCATGTAGAACAGCACCTTCTGGCCCGCGCCGACCTCGTCCGACATGGCCTTGTAGGTGGCCTCGTCGCCGAGGTCCCCGTCCACGTACCGCAGCAGGCTCAGCATCTTGACCGCCGCGGGCTCGCCCGGGTCCATCCCGTTGAGCTTCAGTGACGCGGTGGCGTAATCGCGGAACTGCTCGAGTCCCCAGCCGCTCTTGGCCACCCCGATCACCGGGACGTCGAGCACGCCCCGCTTGACCAGTCCCACCAGCGCCGGGAAGGTCTCCAGCTTGGCTAGGTCGCCGGTCGCCCCGAAGATCACCAGGGCGTCCACCTTCGCTTCTTCCATGTCTTTCCTCCTTGGGATTAGCTCTGGTGAGCTCAGCCGTGGTTACCCCGCCAGAGCCGGTGCCTGCCCCGGCGCGATCCGGCCAGTTCCGGGCTGGCCTTCGTGCCGGCCGGGCTAGGGGCCGGGGGTGCCTCCGGCGCGGCGGGCGCGCGCGGTGCTGGCGGGGCCGGCGGGGTGATCGTGGACGCGAACTGCCGCGCGCTGACGCGGCGCCGGAACACGTAGTAGGTCCAGGCCTGGTAGGCGAGTACTACCGGCAGCAGGACCACGGCGATCACCGTCATGACCTTGAGGGTGTATCCGGGCGAAGCCGCGTTGTGGACGGTGAGGGAGTACGCCCGGTTCGTCGAGGAGATCATGACGTCCGGGTACAGGTCGACGAAGAGTGTCACGATGCAGCTGGCGATCGTGACCGTGGTCAGGGAGAACGCCCAGCCTTCGTGGTCCGCCCACAGTTCCCAGACGGCCGCCACCACAGCAATGCAGCCGATCAGCTCGATCAGGTTGAGGAAGGCGCCGCCGCCGGCCTCGACGTGCGTCCATGAGATCCAGGCCAGCACGATGAGCATAGTCACCGGGGATATTCGCTTGGCTGTCCGCCAGCCGCGCCTGCGTATCTCGTCGGTGGTCTTCATGGCGATGAAGGTGCCGCCGTGCAGGACGCAGATGGCCACCAGCATGATGCCGGTGATGACCGCGTACGGCTGAAACAGGTCCCAGAAGGTGCCGGTGTACTCGTGGCTGGAGTTGATGGGCAGGCCGGCCAGCAGGTTGCCAAGCGCGACGCCGATGACGAACGGAACCAGCAGACTCCCGATGCTGAGTCCCCAGTCCCAGGTGCTGCGCCAGCGCTTATCCGGGCTCTTTCCCCGGTACTCGAAGGACACTCCGCGGATGATCAGCGCGCCGAGCAGCAGGACCATGGCCAGGTACATGCCGGAGAACATGGTGGCGTACCAGTCTGGGAACGCGGCGAAGATCGCGGCGCCCGCGACGATGAGCCAGACCTCGTTGCCGTCCCACAACGGCCCGATCGTGTTGATGACCGCCCTGCGGCCGGTATCGTCCCTGCCGACCACGCTGTGCAGCATGCCGACGCCGAGGTCGAATCCCTCAAGGATGAAGAACCCGGTCCACAGGATCACGATGACGATGTACCAGAACGTGACGAAGCCCATCGGTCACCTCAGTACTGCATCGCCGGGACGGGCTGGTCGGCTTCGTGCGGCGCGGCCGGCGGCTCGAGCTGCTTACGCGAGTAGCGCAGCATGAGGATCAGGTCGACGGTGCCCAGGGTGCCGTAAAGCAGCACGAAGAACGCCAGGCTGATGGCCAGCCAGGTGGTGCTGACGGTGGGGGAGAGCCCGTTCTTGGTCAGCATGATGCCCTGCACGATCCAGGGCTGGCGGCCGCTCTCTGTGAGCAGCCAGCCCGCCGTGTTCATCAGGAACGGCAGCACGACCATCCAGGTCGCGCACCACTGGAAGCGCCGGGCAGTGGCGAGCCGTTTCCGGCGGGCCAGCAGCAGCCCCCACAGGCCCACGAGGGTGACGAGCAGGGCCAGGTACGCCATCACCCGCATGCTCCAGTACTGGATGAACACGTTGGGCACGTAGTAACCGGGTCCGTACATCTTGGTGTACTGCGCTTGCAGCTGGTTCAGGCCGATGACCTGGCCGTTCAAATGGTTGGTGGCGAGCAGGGAGAGCAGGTGCGGGATCTCGAGGATCTGGGTCGGGGTCTGGTCCTGGTTGCCGCCGCCGATCTGGAACAGCGAGAACGAGCACGGCTGGCAGGTGTTCCACTGCGCCTCGGCGGCGGCGATCTTCATCGGCTGGTATTTGGCCTCGATCACGCCGAGCTCGTCGCCGACCAGCATGGTCAGCAGAACGGCAGGGACCAGGATGGCGAGCGACAGACGGGTGGAAATGGCGAACGCGTCCCGGTCGCCGCCGTGGCGCAGCTGCCAGGCGGACACCGCTAGCATGACCGCGGCTCCGGTCGTAATCGCGGCCAGCACGACCTTCGTGTAGCCCCAGACGAAGACCGGGTTCGTGAACAGCGCCCAGATGTCGTTGAGCTGGGGCGCGCCGTTGACCATGGCATAGCCGACCGGGTGCTGCATCCAGGAGTTGGCCGCCATGATGAACGCCGCCGACAGTACGGTGCCAAGGAAGACGAGCCAGATGGTCGCCAGGTGCACCCGGCGAGAGAGCTTGTCCCAGCCGAACAGCCACAGGCCGAGGAACGTGGACTCGAGGAAGAAGGCGGCCAGGCCCTCCATCGCCAGCGGCGCGCCGAAGATATTGCCGACCAGTCGCGAGTAGGACGACCAGTTCATACCGAACTCGAATTCCTGCACCAGCCCGGTGACCACGCCGATGGCGACGTTGATGACCAGCAGGGTGCCGAAGAACCGGGTCAGCCGCAGGTATTCCGGGCTTCGCCGCCGGTACCAGGAGGTTTCCAGCATCGCGGTGAGGAAGGCGAGCCCGATCGTCACCGGGACGAAGAAGAAGTGGTTCACCGACGTGAAGGCGAACTGCCAGCGGGCGAGGGTCTCCTGCACGAGGGGCTCCTCTTATCCCCTCGTCGCGGTCGTGGGTGTCTCCGCTGGGGCCGGGCGCTGCGCGGGGGTCCAGGCCAGGGCGCTGGCGCTGACGCCGAGGCGCTCCGCGATGTGCTCGCCGACGCGGATCGCGTTGGCGATCGCGGTCAGCGCCGGGTTGACCGCGCCGATGCTCGGGAAGACGCTCGTGTCGGCCACGTACAGGTTGTCGACCTCGTGCGCCTTGCAGTTGACGTCAAGCACCGAGGTGGCCGGGTCGGTGCCGAACCGGCAGGTGCCCGCCTGGTGGGCGACGCCTGCGATCGGGATGCTCATGCTCATGTAGAAGTTCTTGTGCAGCACATGGTGCTTGGCCATGCCGATGTGGTTGAGGATCTTCCGGAACTCGGCGTACAGGTCCGCCGCCTCGCTGTCGTTGGACTCGGTGTACGAGAGGCGCACGTTGCCGTCGCGCTCGACGGTGACCCGGTTGCCCGGCTTCGGGAGATCCTCGGTGGTGAGCCAGAAGTCGACGGCGTGGTGGGCAGCCTCCTCAAGGCTGAAGTTCGGGGTGAGCTTGGTCAGGTGCGGCTCCTCGCCCTTCATCGCCCCCGCTCTGGACTTGCCGAGCATCTGGATGTTGCCGAGCGGCCACTCCCGTTCGTCGCCGGGGAGGTAGAAGTCATTGATCGCCAGGGTCTTCTGGAAGACCGTGTCGTTGGGCTCCGCGCCGAACGCCGCCACGGCCTTGCTGTTGTGGAACATGTAGTTGCGCCCGACCTGGTCCGAGCCGTTGGCGAGGCCGGACGGACAGGCGTCGGACGCCGACCGCAGCAGGATCTTGGCCGTGTTCGCCGCGCCGGCCGCGAGGACCACGATGTCGCCGCGGTACACCTCTTCCTTGCCGTCGCCGCCCCGGTCGACGACGACTCCGGTGACCGTCCGGCCGGCCGGGTCGGTCTCCAGGCGCACCACCTCGGCCCCGGTCAGCAGCGTGACGTTGGGCATACCGAGCAGCGGACGGACCGCGATGATGTCGGCGTCCGCCTTGGCGTGCACCAGGCACGGGTAGCCGTCGCAGGTCGCGCACCGGATGCAGTTGCTCGCGGCCCGGTCCGCCTCGTTCAGCATGATCCCGCATGGTGCCGGGAACGGGTGGTAGCCGCCCCGTTCCAGGGAGTCGGAGATTTCCTGGATTCGCGGCTCATGGGAGACCGGCGGCCACGGGTACTGCCGCGACCACGGGCCCTCGGTGGGATCGGTGCCGTGCTCCCCGTGCACCTTGTACAGCCACTCCGCCTTGGTGTACCAGGGCTCGAACTCGTCGTAGCTGACCGGCCAGGCCGGTGAGATGCCGTCCGCATGCCTCATCTCCGCGAAGTCCTGCGGCCGCAGCCGGTACAGCGCGGCGCCGTAGAGCTTGGTGGCGCCGCCGACGAAGTAGTGCACCTGCGGCTGGAACGGCGTGCCGGCCGCGTCGTACCAGGTGTCGGTCGAGATGTACCGCCCGTCGACGAACACAGGTACCGCGTCCCAGTTCTCTTGCTCACGGGTCAGGAAGTCGCCGCGCTCGAGCAGCAGGATCCGCTTACCCGACGGCGCGAGCGTGTGCGCGAGCGTCCCTCCCCCCGCTCCGGTCCCCACGATGATGACGTCGAAGTCCGCTGACATGGTCTCTCCCGGTCAGGTGCGGCTCGTTCCAGCCGCTGCGCAGGGTGCCGCTATACGGTCGCCGCGACGCTGGCCATCGCAGCGACTCGGTCCGGATGTGCCTCGCGGCGGTCGAGTTCGGTGTTGAGCGTGATCGCGGCGTTGATGAGAGACAGGTGGGTGAACGCCTGCGGGAAGTTGCCGAGCTGTTCGCCCGTCGGTCCTATCTCTTCCGAGAACATGCCCAGGTGGTTGCCGTAGGTCTGCATCTTCTCGAAGGTGAGCACCGCGTCGTCGAGCCGTCCGGCTCTGGCCAGCGCGTCGACGTACAGGAAGGTGCAGAGCGAGAAGGTGCCCTCGTCGCCATGCAGCCCGTCGGGTGAGGCGGCCGGGTTGTAGCGGTAGACGAGGCTGTCGGAGACCAGTTCCTTGTCTATCTGCTTCAGGGTTGACAGCCACATCGGGTCCAGCGGCGTGACGAAGCCCTCGATCGGCATGAGCAGCAGCGAGGAGTCCATCACGTCGGTGCCGTAGTGCTGGGTGAACGCTCCGGCCTTCTCGTTCCAGCCGCGATCCATGATCTGGTTGTACAGCCGGTCCCGCTCGACGACCCATTTGGCGATGTTGGCCGGGCGGCCGCTGCGCTCGGCCATCCGGATCGCCCGGTCGAGCGCGACCCAGCACTGGAACCGGCCGTAGGTGAAGTCCTGCCGGCCGCCGCGGGTCTCCCAGACTCCCTCGTCGGGCTGGTCCCAGTGGTCGGCGACCCAGTCGATGATCTTGGTGAGCTCGGTCCAGCCCTGGTGAGCGATCGGCAGGCCGAACTCGGACCCGGTGTAGAGCGCGTCCATCGCTTCGCCGTAGATGTCCAGCTGCAGCTGGTCGGCGGCGCCGTTGCCGATCCGGACTGGCCGCGAGCCCCGCCAGCCCTCGAAGTGGTCGAGGCTTTCCTCGACCAGGTCCGAGGTGCCGTCCACCCGGTACATGATCTTCAGCGGGCCGGACCGGCTGCCGGCGCTTTCGGCCACGCGGTCGCGGAGCCACATGCCGAACTTGGCAGCTTCCTCCAGGTAGCCGAGCCCCGCCAGGGCGTGCATGGTCAGCGATCCGTCACGGATCCAGGTGAAGCGGTAGTCCCAGTTCCGCTCGCCGCCGGTTTGCTCCGGCAGCCCGAAGGTGGCGGCCGCGACCGGCGCCCCGCTCGGCTCGTAGGTGAGCAGCTTCAGGGTCATCGCGGAGCGGTTAACCATCTCTCGCCACCGGCCCGTATAAGTGGAGCGGTTCAGCCAGTCCTTCCAGTACGCGGCCGTGTCGCGGGCCATCTGGTCGAGCTCGGCCGGCTCCAGCGACTTCGGCTCGCCGCCCATGGACTCCAGCACCATGCCGCGGCCGCTCTCGCCCTCGCGCAGGCTGAGGGTGGCGCGCAGCCCGTCGCCGGCGCGCTCGACCACGATGCCGCCCTCCGCGACGTCGCGCCGCTTGCCCGCCGAGTGCACCGTCAGGTGCATGCTGCCGTCCTCCGCGCGGAAGACCGCGCCGGCGTCGTTCGCCTCTATCGTGTGGCCGGTGCGGCCGTAGTTGAACCGGGGCTGGATCTCAAGCTCGAACTTCATGGTGCCGCGTGCCACCCGCAGGTGGCGGACCAGCCGGTGCCGGTCGGTGGGCTTGCCCTCGATGACCGGCATGAAGTCGAGCACCTCGCCCACGCCGTCCGGCGTCATGAACCGGGTGATCAGCATCGCGGTGTTGGGCTGGTACAGCTGCCTGGTCACGTAGCCGTCGGCGACGGGCTTGATCGAGAAGTACCCGCCATGCTCCGCGTCGAGCAGCGACGCGAAGACGCTCGGCGAGTCGAACCGCGGGCAGCAGAAGAAGTCAATCGTGCCCTCGCTGCCGACCAGCGCGCACGTCTGCAGGTCCCCGATGAGCCCGTGGTCGCTGATTTCCGGGTAGCGCTCCACAACTACCTCCTGACGATCCGTTGTCTACCCGGCAACGGTCACCCGCCGTGCACCACCCCAGCATCACCCCGCAGGGATGATTCCAGCCCGCGAGTCGAGATCATCCCTGCCGGCTCGCCGCACGTACGGAAAGCCGTCTGCAGCAGCCGTCCCAGCAACCTTCGCCCCCCTGCCGGCCCGGGCGGGTTACCCCGAATCTGTTTCAGAACCGGACACTGAAATGCCGATGGCCCGCCTCGTTTCCGAGCAGGGGCCTTCGGCCTGACTAATAACATCCGGGTAAGTGATGGGACTTGAACCCGCGGCACCCAGGACAACAACAGGGACTACATTGAAATAAGATACGAATTGTGGATCACTGGCCCAGCTCACCGGCTATCGCAGCCGCGGCGAACCGCTGCTGGCTGCCGGCTGGGCGCACGTTAGCGTGCGTGCCCGCTCCCGTCTCGCTCCCAGAACCGGGCACCTGCCCCCAGCCCCGCGGCCCCGGTCGACGAGCACCACCGCCTCCGCGGCCGGGGCCGGACACCTGGGACAGAGAACTAGAGAGAGCGGACACACCTGGGACACTCCGCGGGCCCGGCTGTCCCAGCGAGCGTATCGACGGGATCACCAGCCTGCGACCCATCCCGGGACGCCAATTCCCGGCGGCTAGCCAGGGTAAGGCCTGGCTCCAGTCGCACAGGCAGAACGGGTGGCCCGCCGGATCCAGCATCACACGCCATCGTGCGGGCCGCGGCTGCTCACCGGCCCGGCGGGCACCCAGCCGCACAGCCTCCGCCTCGGCTGCGTCCAGATCGCGGACCGCAAGATCGAGATGCACCTGTTTCGGGATCGCGGGGCCAGGCCAGGTAGGCGGCTGGTAGCCCGGTATCCGCACTGCCGCAAGCGCAGTGCCATCGTTTTTCACCATGACGACATCGTCGCTGAGGGGCGTCGCTTCGCCGCCGAGGAGCCCCGCCCAGAACGCCGCGAGACCAGCCGGGTCCTCACAATCGAGACAGATCAGTCCCAAGCGAGCCAATGGCACGGCACGATGCTAGCATCGCGCTGCGGTCGGCCGTGCCGCTGCTTGACCGGCTGCTAGCCATCCACCGGAAGCCGGCCGACGGCCGCCCCCGCTCCCATTTGGCTCCCAGAATCGGACATTGAAACGGCAGCGGCCCCGCCCGTGTCCCGGGCAGGGCCGCTGACCTGCTAAACCATGGGGTGAGTGATGGGACTTGAACCCACGACACCCAGGACCACAACCTGGTGCTCTGCCAGCTGAGCTACACCCACCATGAACCTTCCGCAGAAGGCTGTCATGAGTATAGCGGTCCGCGCGAGCGGGAACGAACGGTACGGCTTGGTGCTTCCCGCCTCCGGCGTGACTAGCCTTCAGGCTGAATCGCCTCGGGGCCGGGGCTCTCGACCGGGGTGCCGGGCTGCTGGCTGGCGTACCGGGCGGCGATCTCCCGTGCCGTCGCCGTGTCGGGTCCCGGCTGCGGGACAAACACCGTGTCACGGTAGTAGCGCAGTTCCCGCACCGACTCGATGATGTCGGCGAGGGCCCGGTGCCCGCCGTGCTTCTCGGGGGAGGCGAAATATGCCCGCGGATACCAGCGCCGCGCCAGTTCCTTGACCGAAGATACGTCGATCATCCGGTAGTGCAGCCAGTTGTCGAGTTCCGGCATGTCCCGCGCGATGAACCAGCGGTCGGTGGCGATCGAGTTGCCGCACAGCGGCACCTTGCGCGGCTCGGGGACGTGGTGCTTGACGTACCCGAGCACCGCGTCGGACGCCTCCACGAGGGTCAGGCCGCCGGCCAGGTCGGCGAGCAGCCCGGAGGTGGTGTGCATCTCCCGCACGACGTCGCTCATCTGGTCGAGGGCCTCGGCCGGCGGCTTGACGATGACGTCGATCCCGCCGTCGAGCAGGTTCAGGTCTGAGTCCGTGACCACGCACGCGATCTCAATCAGCGCGTCCCGCTCGATGTCGAGCCCCGTCATCTCGCAGTCGATCCACACTAGCCGGTCATTCATTCAACCAAGAGTAAGGGCAGATTCGCCCACAGTGGACAGCATCCCGGCACCCCTCAGCTACGCGGGGACGGGGACGGGCAGCTCGGCGCGGGGGGACGGGAGGGTGCGGGTGCGTACCGGCAGGCGGTGCGGGCCGGTGATCCGGTCGATCTCGATGGCGCCTGGTCCGGCGTTGTCGCACCCGGGCACCTGCGAGGCGCCGAAGTGCCCGCCGCGCGCCCAGGCGACGCGGCTGCGCCGGTCGGCGATGGCCGCCGCCCGGGCCGGCATGTCGAAGTGGTACCCCTCCGGACTGCCCGCGGGCCAGCGGCGCGGCACGCCCCAGGAGTCGAGCCAGTTCACGATCGCCTCGACCCCGAGGAGCGGGCCGTCGGTAAACGGTTCGCCGGGATGACCGAGCACGCCGATCTGCACGCATATCCGGCCCTCGGCGTTTACGTTCTCCGGGTTGACCCGGATGCGTCCCGGCGCCCAGTCAAGGTGGTCGGCCGCGCCGAGCGCGCGCCCGGCCCGCAGGACGGAGATGAGCTGGGCGACGTCGCCGGACAGCGGGTCCCAGATGAGATGGCAGGGACGTCGCTCGCTGATCAGCCGATGTGCGGCCGACTGCACGGACACCGCGCCAGGGGCGGTGCCGAGAGTCAGCCAGACAGCGCGTGGTGCACCGCCGATCAGGGGGCCCCCGTCAGTCTCCGCCAGGATGCGCCGTGCTTCCGGCATCCATGCGTGTGCCACGGTCTGGCACCCCTCCCTAAGGTCTAGACCTAGAAGTCCGCGGACTTCTATCCCTGCTTACGCCAGCAGCACTCATTAGTCCAGAGGGGGATTTGAAATCCGTCGCCAACGCCGGGTATTCACCAGGAATTAACAAGCACGGCAGCCGCTTGCCGCGCAGTCCGCAGAAATAAGGCCTAAGCGCACGTTAACATCGAACATCACGAAGACGGCTGCCCCCATGAAACAACCGATGCCACGCCTGACCCGCGCGTGTGCGACTCCAGAGCGTGCCCGGCTCCGGAGCGTGCGCCACCCGGCAGCAGGCGGCAGGCCCGTTACCGTGCGGAGCGGGCCCTGAAGTACGCGCTGGACTCCTGCCGCCAGAGCATGGCGGCCGCGAGCACGCCCAGGATCCAGATGCCGATCTCGAAGACGATGTAGACGACCCCCACTACCGTGATCGTCTCGCCGCCGGTCAGCGAGTTGATGATGCCGTAGGCGTCGTACGTCGAGATGGCGGCAAGCACCGAGGCGACGATCCGCGCCCAGTTGTGCCCGGCGCGGTTCATCCGTGCCATCAGCACCCAGAGCGCCACGAGGATCACGTAGAGAACGAGCGTGCCGACGATGCCGCTGGTGAACTCCGAGCTGGTGAGCTTCTTGCCGCTGGAGTCGGTCAGCGCGCTCTTGTCGGCGATCGTGGCGATGACCAGGAACACGCCGATGATCGCGGTCGCGGCGCCGCCGGCGAGCATGAACCTGACGGCCTTCCGCACTGGACCGGGGACGACCGAGTCGTCCGGGTCACGGCCGGTAAGCTTCTTCTCGAAGTCGGCGAAGGCCGTGTGGCCGCCCGAGGTCGTCCTGGCCGCCTGAGGTGTTGTCTTCGACATTGGGTGCCCTAACACGTGACGCGCTGACGAACAGAGCATAGTGCTGATCTGCATGGAGTGCTGCGCCGCCAGGTAGCTGAGGCAGTGCCCGCGATGCCCCGTCTTCTCAGTATTGGCAGAAACTCGTGTACCGACACTGGGCGCGATATCATTCCAGTCGTCATCGCTGCGTGCATGTGCGGATCATGCGTGCACCTGACGGTGCAGATGCAAGGCGAGGATGCGAAACCGCTGGTGATGGGGGTCACCAGCTAGTAAGGACGCCTGAGAGGGGACCGCGTTGAGTGCTAGTGCGCCTGGGGGCGCCGCTCCCGCAGGCGGTCCGACCGTGCTCAGAATGCTGCTCGGTGCCCAGCTTCGGCGGCTCCGCGAGACCTCGGGCGTCTCGCGTGACGATGCCGGCTATCACATCCGCGCCTCGGGGTCGAAGATCAGCAGGATGGAGCTCGGCCGGGTCTCGTTCAAGGAACGCGACGTCACCGACCTTCTTGAGTACTACGGAATCACTGACCCGGCCGAGAAAGAGAAGCTGGTACAGCTCACCAGGGAAGCGAACGCGACCCCGTGGTACCAGAAGTTCCAGGACGTGGTGCCCGACTGGTTCCACGTCTTCGTGGGTCTGGAAGAGGCCGCGCAGCTGATCCGTGTCTATGAGGTCCAGTTCGTGCCGGGCCTGCTGCAGACCGAGGAGTACGCGCGCGCGATCATCACGCAGGGCGCGCCAGGCGTGGACAAGGACGAGGTCGACCGCCGGGTGGCACTGCGCATGGGCCGGCAGAAGCTGCTGACGCGGGATAACCCGCCGCGCTACTGGGTGATCATGGATGAGGCCGCGCTGCGCCGCCCGATGGGCGGCCGCGACGTGCACGTCAAGCAGATCGAGCGGCTGATTGACCTGGTCGGCGAGCCGAACATTACGCTTCAGGTGATGCCGTTCAAGTATGGTGGGCACGCGGCCGAAGCCGGCGCGTTCACCATCATGCGGTTCCCGGAGACAGACCTCCCGGACGTGGTCTACATGGAGTACCTGACCGGCGCGCACTACATTGACAAGCCAGAAGAAGTTGAGCGCTACGCCGCGGTGATGGAACGCCTCTCGGTCGCGGGCACATCACCGGACCGGACCAGGGAGATCCTGGGCCAGATGCTGAAGGAGATCTGACGACCCATGGCCGACGGGCTCTACAACGGAATGCCCGCGGGTGACCTGCCGGACCTGCAGTGGCGGCTGGCTGGCGGCAAGGAGGGCGGCGTCGAGATGGCCCGGCTGCCCGACGGCCAGATCGCGGTCCGCAACGCGGCCGACCCCGAGGGCCCGGCCCTGATCTACACGAGGGCCGAGATCGAGGCGCTGATCGGCGGCGCGCAGGACGGCGATTTCGACGGTCTCCTCGCCTGACACCGAGGCGACGCCCTCCCCGGATGAAGACCCGGTGACGCTGTCCGCCGCGGAACAAGTCCAGTCTCGACGAACGGGTTCGTGGCTTCGTCTCACCCGTCCCGACGATGCCCCCGAGCTGTCGCGCCGGGAGCGGGTGCTGCTGCGCTGGGAGATCATTTCCGTTTTCGCCGTCTCGCTCGGCGCGAGCGGGGTGTACGCGTTCGTCTCCCTCGTCGGCTCGCTGACCGCGCACCACTCGCTCGCGTCGCAGTCCGTGACCCTGAACGGCTCGCAGGCGCCGGGCCGCCCGCTGCTCGACCTGTTCCTCCAGCTGGTCTCGCTTGCCTCGGGCGCCGCCCCGGTGATCCTCGCGTTCTACCTGCTCGCCCGCTCCGGCGACGGCGCGAAGTCGATCGGCGTGGACGGTACGCAGCCGCTGCGCGACTTCCTGCGCGGCGCGGGCCTGGCCGCGCTGATCGGCGGCAGCGGCCTTGGCCTGTACTTCATCGCGTACAAGTCGGGCATCGCGCTGAACGTCGTCGCCGAGAACGAGCCGGACGTCTGGTGGCGGTACCCGATCCTGCTGCTTTCCGCGTTCCAGAACGGCCTGCTCGAAGAGGTCCTGGTCACCGGCTACCTGCTGACCCGGCTGCGCAAGCTCGGCGTGAACCCCGCGGCGGCCATCGCGATCAGCGCGACGCTGCGCGGCTCGTATCACCTGTACCAGGGCTTCGGCGGCTTTATCGGCAACGCGATCATGGGCGTCATCTTCGGCACGCTCTTCCTCCGCTGGCGCCGCGCGACCCCGATGATCATCGCCCACACGCTGATCGACGCGGTGGCCTTCATCGGCTACGCCGTGCTCGCCGGCCATGTGAGCTGGCTGCCTTAGGTGAATTGCCCTTCGGTTTTCGATGGGCTTAAAAGCGTCACTGTCCCACATTTCACGTCGGTATCAGAAGACGCCTTGACGTTCCGCAGAAGGTATCGTTATCGTGTCGCGACAGTCTCATTGTGGATACTGAGAAAGAGTCCAGTGGTCGCTCCCTCCGCCCAAACGCCGCCCCAGGCAGAAGGGGAGCACGCGCCGACAGCATCAGCTTCTGGTGCCGAAGGTGCCCGCCGGGTGCTCGCCGTGCTGCTGGCCTTCTCGCCGCGCCAGCACACGCTGACCGCCAGGGAACTGGCCGAGCTGACGGCCATCCCGTTGCCCAGCATGTACCGCTACATCGCGCTGCTGCGCGACACCGGCCTGCTGGTCGGCGATGACCGGGGCGCATACCACCTGTCGGCGCGCGTCATCGGGATGGCCCGTGCCGCCGAGGCTGCCGAGACGCTCATCGAGGTCGCGGACCCGGTCATGCGCGAACTGGTCGGCGACTGCGGCGAGACGGTGATCTTCGTCCGGCTGATCTCGCGGGTTCCCGTGTGCGTGCACCGGGTCGAGTCGGAGCACCACCTGCGCGCCACCTTCGAACCGGGCCAGACGCTCCCCTTGCTGCGCGGCGCGAGCGGACGCGTCCTGCTCGCGGGCCTGCCCGAGCGCACGCGTCGCGAGTACCTGTCGCCGCTCGCGCAGGCCGACCCCGCTGCCGCCGCCCAGCTTGAAGAAGCCATCGCCAAGGTGGCCACGCGCGGCTGGGCGACCAGCGAGGAAGAGATCGACCGTGGCGTCTGGGCCGCGTCGGCGGCGGTGACCGACGGGCGGAACACGGTTGCGGCGCTCACCGTGCCGTCACCGCTGGTGCGTGCACCGTCTGCGCTGCAGGAACGACTGCTTGGCCAGGTGCGGGCGGCGGCGGCCAGGCTGAGCGGGCTCATCGAGGAGTCTCAGCGGGCTTTAACGTTTTCCAGACGTCTAACAGAGGTCTCGCCCGGTTACGCAACCGCTACTAAACCGTTATCCTTCCCGCATGCCGGATTTCCAGAGTTTGTCCCATCGGGCCCACGACATTGCCAGGACGACCATCGCTATCGCGTCGTCGTCGGTGGCAGGGCTGCGGCAGGCGATGGCGGACGGGAGCCTGACCCCGACCGCCCTCACCGGGCACTACCTGGACCGCATCACGGAAGTGAACCCGGCGCTGCGCGCCGTGATCGAGGTCAGCCCCGACGCTCGCGACCAGGCGGCCGCGAGCGATGCCGTCTGGCGGGCAGGCACGCCGCGCGGCGCACTTGAGGGAATCCCCGTTCTCGTCAAGGACAACGTGCAGGTGGCCGGGATGCCGACCACGGCGGGCTCGCCCGCGCTGCTCGCCGCCCGTCCGCCGGACGCGTTCCTGGTGTCCCGGCTGCGCGCGGCCGGCGCGATCATCCTGGCGAAGGCGAACCTGTCAGAGTGGGCCAACTTCCGGTCGACCCGTTCGACAAGCGGGTGGTCCACGCTCGGCGGCCAGACCGCGAACCCGTACGCACTCGACCGCAACCCGTCGGGGTCCAGCTCTGGCTCGGCGGCCGGCCTGTCCGCGGGCTTCGCGCCGCTGGCCGTCGGCACGGAGACGGACGGGTCGATCGTCTCCCCGTCGAGCGCCTGCGGCGTGGTCGGCCTGAAGCCAACCCTCGGCCTCGTCAGCCGGGCGGGCATCGTGCCGCTGTCCCTGGCGCAGGACACCGCCGGCCCCATGGCCACGTCGGTCACGGATGCGGCGACGCTGCTGTCGGTGCTGGCTGCCGCCGATCCCGACGACGAGAGCACGGCTGGCCATCCCGGTTTTATCGACTATCCCGCGTTTCTCGACCAGGCGGCCCTGGAAGGTGCGCGGATCGGCATCTGGCGGATGGCCTCGGCGGGCGCGGACGCCGGCACGGAAGCGCTGCTCGACGCGGCGGTGGACCTGCTCCGAGTGCGGGGCGCCACCGTGATCGACCCGGTGGACCTGCCAGACATCGACAAGGTCACCGAGCCCGAGTTCGACGCCCTGAACTACGAGTTCAAGCACGGGATCAACGCCTACCTGGGCTACCTGGGAAAGTACGGCGGAAACTCCGACATGGAACTGCCAGGGTCGCTGGCCGACCTGGTCAAGTTCAACGAGCGGAACGCCCCCTGGGTCCTGTCGCGGTTCGGGCAGGAGATCTTCCTGGCCGCGGAGGCGACCAGCGGGGACCTGGCCGATCCGGTCTACCTGGAGCTGCGCGGCGCCGCGAACCGGATGGCCATGACGGCGGTGGAAACGCCGACGGTGGAGCACAAGCTGGACGCGATCTTCTCGCTCACCGCCAACCCGGCCTGGCTGACCGACTACGTCCTCGGCGATCACTCGGTCTTCGGCACCTCCAGGCCGGGGGCCGTTTCCGGCTGGCCGACGATCAGCGTCCCGTTCGGCTTCGTCTGCGGACTCCCCGTCGGCGTCTCGTTCCTCGGCCCGCGCTGGAGCGAGCCCCGCCTCCTGGCCCTTGCCTATGCCTTCGAGCAGGCGACCCGGGCCCGGCGCATCCCGGCCCTGCTGCCCACGATCACCACCCCCTCCCGATTACGCCGTGCCTTTGCATATGCAAATGCGCGCGCTGTGCGGCCTGTCACTAAGGCACACCAGCCGCCGCTCACGCAAGTGCGCGACCTGTGAAGCAGGTCAGCCGGCCATAAGGACGGTTTTACCCGGCGGCCGCGGGTGCCCGCCGCACTCGAAGGCATGCCGTCCCTGTGCAAGCGGGAAGGTCTGGCTGACCACACCCGCAGCCGCCCGGCGGCGGTCATATCCGCCAGAGTGGCGAGTTCACCCGCGTTTTGATCCACGACGAAGAATAGCTCGGCGGCCTCGTCGCCGCTGGCGAGCAGGGGCGCCGCGTACAGCAGCGCGACGCGGGTCCACGGAGTCACGCTGTCCTGCTCGCCGGGACGGAACACATCGATGATGCGGCGCGCCGGCTCGGCCCGGCCGGCGCGTACGGCGGCCTCAGCCAGGTCGCCGGGCGCCCAGCTGCTCTGCACCGCCTGGTACGACGGGTCGCCGCGGTCGAACACTCGTCTGAGGTGATCGAAGGCCTCGTCGTAACGCCCGGCGGCGATCGCGGTGACCCCGCGGGCGAACTGGATGCCGCACAGCACCGCGCTGATCCGCATGGGCAGTACCAGCGTCTCCGCGCACTGCGCCAGCCGCCCCGCGGCCTCGTCCTCGCCCCGCATGCCGGCGATCATCCAGCGCCAGACCACCTTTCTGGCCTGCACCATCACCGCCGCTGATCCCAGCCCCAGTGGCCGCCGTCCGCCCCTCGGCTGCATCCACGCGAGTTAACCAGGTTGAACTCGCAGCGAGCAGGTCGTGATGCCGGCGGGTTGCCGGGGTAGGACCGGGGCAAGCGGTATGCGCAACAGGGGCGGTGCACAGCCGCCGGACAGCAGTGGCGTGAGCGCCTGCTGGGGGCGTCCGGCGGTTCGCCCGCGGGGGATATCAGCGAGATCGGGCGGGAGCTGCGGGGCACTTCGCGACGGCCCGGCGATTAAGGCGGGTGGGGGCGACCATGGCCAGTGCGAGCGGACGAGCAGGACAGCCCGTTCATCAGCGGAGGGTCATGAGCTGGCTGTCGAAGGTGTTCGAGCTGAACCCGGCGGGGCTGAACTGGCCGCGGGCGGTGCTGTTCCTGGATGTGGCGCTGGTGCCGCTGGTCGTCTTCTGGGCGATCGGGTACCAGCAGTATCTTCTCAGCGCGCTGTTCGGTCTGCTGTTCGCGTGGCTGGCCGACCCGGGAGGCGGCTACGGGCGGCGCGCGTCGCGCATCGCCGTCTTCGCGCTGGCTGGCGCGGGGCTGACCGCCCTGGGGTTCGGGATCGGCGGGGACGCCTGGGGCTGGCTGGTGCTCGCCGCGTTCGCGGTCACGCTGGCGGCCGGCCTGGCGGCCGCGTTCGGGGTGCGCAGGTTCGTGACGGCCCTGCTACTCAACCTGTGGTTCATCGTCACCCTCGGGGTCGCGTTCAGCTTCCATCACCACGTCCGCATCACCAGCTACACCTGGGCTCAGGTGCTGGCCTGGGCCGGGGGAGCCGCGCTGTGGATCGCGGTGACGTTCGCCGTGTGGCTGGCCGGCGGGCGCCGGGACCGGCCCCAGCCCGTCGCGGAGCTGCCCGGGGATACCTCGCGGCGCAAGCTGACAACGCCGCTGGTCCTGTTCGCGGTGATCCGTGCCCTGGTCATGGCCGGTACTGTCGCGCTCGCGTTCGGGCTGGACCTGTCGCACGGCTACTGGCTGCCGATCGCGGCCATGGTGGCGATGAAGCCGAGCCTGGAGCAGGCCACGCTGGTAGCCGCCCAGCGCCTGGCCGGCGCGCTGGCCGGCGCCGCCGCGGCCGCGCTGCTGCTGCTGATACCCGCCAGCGAACACGGACTGAGACTGTTCGCGATCACGCTCGGACTCGAAGTGGTCGCGCTCGTCCTGTTCATGCACGGCGCGGCGGTCCGCTTCTGGAACTACGCGATCTACACCGCGGCCATCGCCGCCGGAGTACTGATCCTGGTAGACCTTCCCCAGCCCTCCAGCTACGGCGCCGAAGGCTACCGGGTGCTGTGGACACTGTGCGGCGTAGCGATCGGCGTCCTCGTCATGCTCCTCGCCGGCCTGCTCGCCAGGCGCACCGCCAAAGCGCCGCCGCAACCAGCCGCACAACCAGCCTGAACGTGTTCCGTTCCGGCCAAGCCGCCGCCAGCGGCCTAGTCGCCACCAGCGGCTTTCCTCGCCGCCGGTTGGTCCGTCCCGCGGCCACGGCGATGCTTCTGACGCGCTTCGGCGTAGACCGGCGATACCTGCAGCTTGCCCAGGCTGCGCCGGGCGAGCGGCCCCGCTCGTCAGGGGGAGGCGCTGTGGAGACGACTGGTTTGACGGCCGCCTCGGGGGCTCTGGCGTGAGCGTCCAGGCGGGCCGGAACGGATTGCCCTCGGCCAGGCGCCGGCGGTTCGCGGGGCTGGCGGTCCTCCGCTCGCTGGTGACGCTGGTCGTGCTGGTCGTGCTGTACTACGTGCTGCCGCTGGATCACGTGAAGAACGTGCCGGTGACGCTGGCAGTGGGGCTGGTGATCCTGGCTGCCGTCACCGTCTTGCAGTTGCGGGTGATAAGCCGGGCCGCCCGCCCGGGGCTGCGGGCTATCGAGGCGCTGGCCACGACGCTGCCGTTGTTCCTGCTGCTGTTCGCCTCGGCGTACTTCATCATGGCGGGCACCAGCCCGGCGAACTTCAGCACGCACTCGCTGACCCGCACCGATGCGCTGTATTTCACGGTAACCGTTTTCAGCACCGTGGGGTTCGGCGACATCACCGCGGTCAGCCAGTCCGCCAGGCTGGTGGTAATCGTGCAGATGCTGCTTGACCTGCTGGCCCTTGGCCTGGTCGTGCGGGCATTCACGAGCGCCGTGCAGTCCGCAAGACAGCAGGCCGCCCCGGACGTGCAGCCGCAGCGGGACGGCGATGAACGCTGATCCCGCACGCCCAGCCGCCGGGTGGCGCTACGCGCCGGGTATCGCCGGCAGGTTCTCCAGCGCCGCGTCGATCCGGTCCTGCGGCAGCTCGAAGTCGGTCATCTCACCGGACAGGTACCGCTCGTACGCCAGCATGTCGAAGTGCCCGTGCCCGCACAGCGCGGTCAGGATGACCTTCTCCTGTCCGGTTTCCGCGCACCGTTTGGCCTCGTCGACCACGGCGGCGATGGCGTGCGAAGGCTCGGGCGCGGGGATGATGCCCTCGGCCCGCGCGAACGTGATCGCGGCGGCGAAGCACTCCCGCTGGTGCTTGGCGACCGCCTCGAACATCCCGAGCTCGTACATGTGCGAAAGCAGCGGCGACATGCCGTGGTACCGCAGCCCGCCCGCGTGCACCGGGTCGGGGATGAACCCGTGCCCGAGGGTGTGCATCTTCAGCAGCGGAGTGAACCCCGCCGTGTCGCCGAAGTCATACGCGTAGATCCCGCGGGTGAACGACGGGCATGCGGCAGGCTCGACGGCACGGATCACCGGGTTCATCCGCCCGGCCAGCTTCTCCCGCAGGAACGGGAAGAACAGCCCGGCGAAGTTCGACCCGCCGCCGGTGCACCCGACGATCAGGTCAGGCCCGGACTCCTCGCCGGCCATCGCGAACTGCTCGAGGGCCTCCTGGCCGATGACCGTCTGGTGCATGAGCACGTGGTTGAGCACCGAGCCGAGGGCGTACCGCGTCTCGGCGGACCCGGCGGCGGCCTCGACGGCCTCGCTGATCGCGATGCCGAGCGACCCCGGCGATTCCGGGTCGTCGGCGAGCACCTTCAGCCCCGCCTGGGTGGCCCGCGACGGCGACGGGTGCACGGTCGCGCCCCAGGTCTGCATCATCGTGCGCCGGTGCGGCTTCTGGTCGTAGGAGGCACGGACCATCCAGATCTCGCAGTCGAGCGCGTACTGCGCGGACGCGAATGCCAGCGCGCTGCCCCACTGGCCGGCCCCGGTCTCGGTGGTGAGCCGCTTGGTGCCCTCGATCGAGTTGTAGTACGCCTGCGGCACCGCGGTGTTCGGCTTGTGCGACCCGGCGGGGGAGACGCCCTCGTACTTGTAGTAGATCCTGGCGGGCGTGTTCAGCAGCCTCTCCAGCCGCCGCGCGCGGAACAGGGGCGTCGGCCGCCACAGCTTGTAGACGTCGATGACCTCTCCGGGGATGTCGACGTACGGGTCGCCGGTGACCTCCTGGCGGATGAGCTCCATCGGAAACAGCGGCGCGAGGTCGTCCGGCCCGACCGGCTGCCCGGTGCCCGGGTGCAGCGGCGGTGGCGGCGGCGCGGGCAGGTCGGGGATGATGTTGTACCACTGCGCCGGGATCCGGGACTCGTCGAGGATGAACTTGGTCCGCTCGCTCATGAGGGTCCTCCGGGGAGTCAGTATGAAGATCGCATGCCGCCGGCCGGCCGGCATATTGATCCGCACCTTACGCCGCCCGCCTGCGGTTCCGGAATGTCGGGCGGTGCCTATCTCCGAAGAACGGGTGTGGTTTCCCCGGGTAGGGTCCAGATCATGTCTGTTCTTCCCGAGCTGTCGCCGGCGGTCAGCGACGCGCTGGCCGCCGGGCGACCGGTGGTGGCGCTTGAGTCGACGATCATCTCCCACGGCCTGCCGAGACCGGGCAACCTCGACGCGGCCAGGTCGTTCGAGGCGCTGCTGACCGAGGCCGGGGTCACCCCCGCCACGATCGCGGTCATCGACGGAGTGCCGAAGGCAGGCCTCGGCGAAGCCGACCTCGAGCGCATCGCCCTGGACGACAGCGTGATCAAGGTCAGCACCCGCGACCTTGCGCTCGCCGTGGCAGCGAAACGGACTGCGGGGACCACGGTAGCGGCTACGTCGGTGCTCGCGGCGCGCGCCGGGATCCGGGTGTTCGCCACCGGCGGGCTCGGCGGCGTGCACCGTGGCTTCGCCGAGATCCCCGACGAGTCCGCCGACCTCACCGTGCTGTCCCGCACCCCGGTCACGGTGGTCAGCGCGGGCGTCAAGTCGATCCTGGACATCCCGGCGACGCTGGAGCGACTTGAAACCCTCGGGGTCGCCGTCGTCGGCTACCGGACCAGCCGCTTTCCCGCCTTCTACCTCACCGACTCCGGCCAGGACCTGGACTGGCGCCTGGACTCG
>Ga0335074_10002453_pt1 | contig 25242 bp, 16 predicted proteins | sample Lox_Sample_23_FD_206715 | JGI IMG/M metagenome (GOLD analysis project Ga0335074, IMG submission 206715) | Soil microbial communities from Loxahatchee National Wildlife Refuge, Florida, United States - Lox_Sample_2.3 | ecosystem: Environmental > Terrestrial > Soil > Wetlands | place: USA... | reverse complement strand
ACTGCCTCCTGACTCGTAGCGAACACACCCATCATGTCACGACCGACCCCGCACCGCACCACCACTCCCTCGCGGGCGTTCGGGCTCCCTGGTCTGCGATATAGTCGCAACCATACAGTCGCAACCAGGATAAACGGCCATGACATTGCGATTTCTGAAGCCGGCAGTCATTGTGAGCTTCTGCGGACTGGCGGCTTCGCTGTCCTTCGCGCAGACGCGCGTCCTCGTCGATCAGGTGGGCTATGACGCAGCCGCGCCGAAGGTCGCTCTCATCGAAATCACGAGCGATGCCGCCCCCGGCGGTTTTGAGCTCGTGGACGATGCCACGGGCGACACCGTTTTCACGGGAACCCTCGAGCCGGTAGGCACCGTGGACCATTGGGTTCCCTGGCGTTTCTGGAGGGCGGACTTTTCTTCCTGGCGTACACCCGGCCACTATCGCCTGCGCATCACCAGTGGCGGCCACGTCATCAGTTCCTGCGCCTTCGAGATCGGCGACGATCTGCTCGAACGCCGCACCCTGTCGAATGTTGTTTATTACTTCAAAGGTCAGCGCTCCAGCGGAGATTTCGACCGCGCCGACCGGCACCTCGCGGTTCCCGGCGAGCCGGGTCATTTCCTCGATGACCACGGCGGCTGGTACGACGCCACCGGCGATTACGGCATCCACCTCTCGCACCAGAACCCGACGTCGTACTTCAATCCCCAGCAGGTCCCGCTGGTCGTCTGGTCGCTGCTGGCCAGCTACGACGTACTGAAGAGCCGTGGAGACGACAACTTCGGCGAGATTGAGCGGCGGCTGCTCGACGAAGGCCTCTTCGGGGCGGATTTCCTGGTGCGCGACAGGCGCCCCGGCGGCTCTTTCTGGGAGAGCATCAGCGCTCCCGGCCCGGGCAAGCTGGCCGCCGATCGCGCCATCGGCAATCCCAACTGGCGCACCCGGATCAAAACCTCTGCGATCGGATCGTCGGAACGTGCCGGACCCGCTGTCGGGCCGCACGCTTACGAGGCCGGCTTCCGCGCAGGAGGCGGCATGGCCATCGCGGCTCTTGCGCTGGCCGCCACCATGCCCGAGCACGGCGACTTCTCACGCGCGCAGTACCTCGCGGCGGCCGAGGGGGCTTTCGCATTTCTCGAAGCGCACAACGCCGAACTGCTGAACGACCACACGGAAAATATCCTCGACGACTACTGCGCGCTGATGGCGGCGACAGAGCTGTACCGCGCCACGCATTTGCCGATCTATCGTGCGGCAGCCGACCGTCGCGCGGATCGCCTGATTTCCCGGTTCACCACCCAGGGTGATTTTCGCAACTACTGGCGCGCCGACCAGGGAAGCCGCCCCTTCTTCCATCCGTCAGACGCGGGCCTGCCCGTCATCAGCCTGCTGCGTTACGCAACCATCGCCAGCGCTCCGAACCAGCAGCGGGTTCGCGATGCGGTCCGCAAATCGCTGGAGTTTGAGCTGGCCACCACCAGGGAAGTCAACAACCCGTTCGATTACGCGCGCCAGCTGGTGCGCATGGGCGACGGCCAAATCCGGACGGCTTTCTTCTTCCCTCATGACACCGAGGCCGCGCCGTGGTGGCAGGGTGAGAACGCGCGGCTCGCCTCACTGGCGGCCGCTGCCCGCATGGCGGCCCCTCTTTTCTCCGCCGATTTGCCGTTCGCGAACGCGCTCGAGACCTACGCCGACGATCAGCTGCACTGGATCCTCGGGCGCAATCCCTACGACACCTCCATGCTGATGGGAAGCGGCCACAACAACGCGGCGTATATGTTTTTCCGCTCTTGGAAGTATGTCAATGCCCCCAGCGCGATCATCAACGGTATCACCGCAGCTCCGGACGACGAGGATGGTATCGCCTTCAACCAGGGCTATGCCGTAACCGGCAAAGACGATGACTGGCGCTGGACCGAGCAGTGGCTGCCCCACGCGGCCTGGTTTCTCTACGCGGTCAGCCTGCCTCATCCCACGCACTAGCGGCACCCGGAAACGTGCGAGGAATCTGTCGTCTCAGCTCCGGCTCTGCGCCGCCTGCGCCGATCCGGCCAGCACCTTGAGCACTTCGCGCGCCAGCTCGTCAGGCACGAACTTGGCCACGTAACCGTCGGCCCCCACACGATTCGCATGGGATTCGTTGGCCGAGCCCGACAGCGACGAGTGGATGACCACGGGAACCGCCTTGAGCGAGTCGTCATCCTTGATCTGACGGGTCAGGGTAAAGCCATCCATTTCGGGCATCTCCAGATCGGTGAGCACGGCTGCAACCCTGTGCGTAACAGGGACTCCGGCGGATCGCGATTCCTGGGCCAATGCCCGCAGCTTGTCCCACGCCTCTTTGCCCGTCTTCACACCCACGAACGGAAGCTTGAGACGGTTGAGCACCGTCTCGATTTGCCTGCGCGCGACGCTCGAATCGTCGGCATAGAGCACGACCGAGCCCTGCGGAATCCGGATCTCCGGCGTGAAGGTGATTTCCTCGCCGCTTCGGAAGCGGGACGGAAGTGCCTCGCGCAGGATCGATTCGACATCCAGGATCAGCGCCAGGCGGGATTTTTCCTCTCCCTCGTCGAGCCTCGCCAGGCTTGTCACCAGCGCGCCGGCCGCCGACTTTTCCGCAGAGACGACGCGGCCCCACTCCAGCCGCACAATCTCTTCCACTTCTTCCACGGCGAAGCCCTGCACCGATCGCTCGTATTCGGTCACCAGAAGAATGTTCCGCGCCGAGGGAGTGCAACCTACAACCGAGGGCAGATCGATCACCGGGATAATCTGGCCGCGGATGTTCGCCACCCCGAGGACATGCTTCGGCGAACCCGGCATGGGGGTGATCGGCGGCATGATCAGGGCTTCGCGAACCTTGAAAACGTTGATGCCGAAGATTTCCCGCGTGCTGGCGCTCTTGTCTTCGCCGAGGCGAAAGATGAGCAACTCGAACTTATTCGTACCGGCCAGCCGCGACCGCTCGTCGACTTCCTGCAGGACATCCGTCATGGCAGCATCCCTCAATTCTGTTTTTCGCCGATGGCGGCGTTCAGCGCCTCGAGCTTGCCGAGCAGTTCCTGCTCGTTGCGCGACAACTCGCCGCCCAGCCGCAAAGCCTCTTCGCGATCGCCGGCATGCAGCGCCGCGCGAACGCCGCGGGCCGCCGCGAACAAACCGGCATGTGGAGCTTCCACTTCCTGGAATGCGGTCAAATGTCCGAACGACTCGCGGCCTGCCCCTTCGTACCAGCGGGCAAAATCCGACTGGTGATGATCCGGACTTTCAGCGGCTGCCGTCGCTCCCGATGGCCTGCTGATTTCCGCCAGCACGTTGCGCACGAAGATCCGGCTCTCATTCCTGACCGAGTCGATGTTCATCACCGCCACCAGCTTGTGCAGAGACTGCACGCGCCCCGCCAGAGAACGTGTCACCGATTCGGCTCCGTGCGCCGACTGCTCCGCTGAGTTGCTGGTGCGCTCAATCGACCGCGCCGAGCCGTCGATGTCGGCAATGTTGCTCTGCACCTCCTCGGTGGCCTTCTGCACCCGCTTGGAAAGATTCCGAACCTCATCGGCAACCACGGCAAATCCCCGGCCGTGCTCCCCGGCGCGCGCCGCCTCGATGGCAGCGTTCAGCGCCAGCAGGTTGGTCTGGTAGGCGATCTCCCGAATGGTCTGCGCGATCCGTCCGATGGCGCCCACCTGGGCGATCAGTCCCTGAGACGCCTTGCGGCTTTCCGCCACCGCTCCGGCCAGTCCGTTCAGGGTGCCCCCCACCGCTTTCATGGCGTGATCGGTCTCTCCGGCCACATCCATCAGCGAGGTTACGTTGGAGGAAGCCGCCCGGCCCATGCTGCCGATGACATCCTCGGCAAGCTTTGCATCGCTGATGTTGCGCCACGAAGCGTGGAATGCGATCACCCGGCCGCTGGCCTCGCTGCACACCGGAGTGAAGCCCAGAGAAAAGGTGACTCCGCCCAGCACCAGTTCCGTGCTGTGTTCCCGGGAGGGGTCGGCGATCAGGGCGCGGAAGATACTGCGGATGCGCTCCGGATCGCGATGATACTGGTGGATGGAGCGGCCCAGCGCGTTGCGCACGTCGGCTCCGCGCAGGCTGGCGTTCAGCCGCCGGTGATTCAGGTTCATGGCTTCCAGCGCCGCGCGGTTCATGTAGAAGATGCGATTCTCCATCTTCTCGTCCGCCTCGCAGAGCATCTCGAGAGTCGAGAGCGGATCGAGGAGCAGGCGCGCATGCTCCAGAAGCAGTTCGCGCTGGCGCGCGCCGGAGACCTGTTCCCGGGACGGCCTTGCCGGCGGATGCGACCCTGGTTTGGCCGCCACCCGGTGCTGGCGCGCCGCGCGCGCGGAAGGCCTGGCTGGCGCCGGTTTTGCCGGAACCCTGCCGTTGCCGGTTGGCTGATGATTGGGAATGACGGTGCTGGCCATGTTCAGACTCCTTATCGGGAAATCGCAGTGCCGACGGTCAGGCCGTCGAACCAGTTCAGGAAGCGTTCTACGTTGTCGCCCGCGTAAATGGCTCCGTGCTGCGGGCAGAGATAATCGATGTCCATCTCGCCGACGCGGCTCAGCCACTCTTTCTTCGCCTCGTTGGATGGCATCCAGCGCTGGTGGAAATACCGGGCATGCTGGATGTGCTCGTCGAAGGAGCGGGCCGAGTCCGCACCCTGATGCCCGCCCACCCAGATGCTGTGACCGGGCGGCAGAAGCGCCGCGCCCACATCGCCGCTGAAGTAGACCTTCGCCTCGGCATCGTAAATATGAAAGTTGGCCGAGGCATGCAGGTAGTGCGCGGGAACGATATCCAGCTTCTGGCTGCCCACCATCATGGAGCCGCCCTCGTCCGGAATGCCGACGAACTCGGCGTTGAGCGCGCCATAGTGGCGGATAAAGCCTTCCCACAGGCTGGGAATGTGCCACTGAATCCGGTCATTGCAGGCATTCCACAGGGGAAGGCTCGAAGCGATGTCGGGATCCTGATGCGAGGCGAAGGCCCGGGTGACCGTCGATGGCGGCACCACCTCGGCCACTCCGGCAAGAACCTGGGGAAAGATCTCGAAGCCGCCCGGGTCGAGGATCGCGCTCTGTCCCGCCGATTCCATCACGTAGACGTTGGAGTCGATCACCCGCCGCTCGTCGGCGTCGTACAACACCCACCAGCGGTGATCTCCAGTCTCAAATACCGGCGCCGCTTTCATGCAGTACCTCCTCCAGTTCGCCGCGATAGTTCCAGATCGCGTCCCGTACTTTGGCCACCGCCAGTCCCATCTCGTGGGAGACCCGCATGAGCGGCGCGCCGCTCTGCTCCGACAGCGCCGCCTCGATACGGCCGTTGGTGACGACGTATTCCTGCTCGGTAATCCCTTCCTGCAGGCGGCTCACGGTATCGGTGAGGCGGCGCAGGATGGCGATGACTTCCGACTGCTGCGCCTCAATGTTGCGGCGCCAGGTCGTCTCCGACTGGTCGAAACTCACCAGCGCGTGATGCCGGCCGCCGGCCGCTTCCACTGCGCGGCGGAACATCTCCACCATCCGATCGTCCTGCAGGATGCGCATCTGCACCCGCACCAGCGGAGCAATCGACTGCTGCAGCGGGGTCGCCGCTTTTTTCAGCTGCACCGCCTGCTCGCGGAAACTCTGCGCGACCACGCCGTAGCTGGCCAGCTTGTTTCCATGCCGCTTGACCAGAACCATCGCGTTCAGGGCGCGTCGGTCGATCTCATGCAGCGATCGCTCGATGGTTCGGCGCGTCCGGAAAGACACGTCCATGATGTACATGATGCGGCGGATGTCCATCACTGCGCTCCTTGTGCGGCTTCCGCTCCGGCGGCGCTCAGCGCGGCAGCGTCGAGGATCAGCACCACGTTGCCGCGGCCTGAAATGGTGGCGCCCTGATAGAGACTGCGGCCGGAGAGAAAATCGAGAGGTCTCACCACCGAGTCCTCGTTGCCAAGAACTTCTGAAACCACGAACAGACCGCGCTCGGTGAGGACGCCCTCGACATTCTCCGCGCCCAGGCGCAGCGGCCGGTGCTGCAGGATCGCTCCCAGATCCACGAGTGGAACGGTCTGCGTGCTGTCGACGCGATAGCTCACGCGACCGGCGAGGCGGTGGACGCGATGCTCTTCCAGGTCCGCGAGGCTGTCGATGCTCGATACCGGGAGCGCATAGGTGTCGTGACGCACGCGCAGGTAAAGAACCGGCAGCACCGCGAGGGTCAGCGGAAATTCCATCGCGATCAGCGTTCCCTGCCCGGCCTGGGTCTCGATGGTGAGACGCCCGCGCAGCTTGTCCGTGGTCTCCTTCACCACATCCATCCCCACTCCGCGCCCGGAAAGATCGGAGGCCTCTTCCCGGGTCGAGAAGCCGGGACGAAAAATGAGCTCGAGGGCATCCTGCTCGGACAGACCGGCAGCCTGCTCCGCCGTGACGATCCCCTTTTCCAGGGCCTTCCGGGTCAGAACCTGGCGGTCAATCCCCTTGCCGTCATCGCAGACCTCGATGCGCACCTTGTCGCCCAGGTGAACGGCGGCAATGCGCAACAGGCCGGCCGGCGCTTTGTTGGCTGCGCGGCGCGCCCCGGGTGACTCCAATCCGTGATCCAGGCTGTTTCGCACCAGATGGGTCAGCGGTCCAGCCAGGGCATCGACGACGGTTTTGTCGATCTCCACATCCTCTCCGGCGATCTCCAGCCGCACTTCCTTGCCCAGCTGGCGGGAGACGTCGCGGACGACTCGCGGCAGCTGCTGGAACAGCCGGCGGCAGGGTTGCATGCGCAGGCGCATCACGGTGTTCTGCAGATCACTCACGCGCAGATCCATTTCGCGCGCGATTCGGGACATATTTTCATCTTCCCGGCTGAGAGCCCCCACCGCCGAGGTGAGACGGTTGCGCAGCAGGACCAGCTCTCCCACCTGGTTCATCACCGCGTCGAGACGAGCAGCATCGACGCGCAGGGAGCTCTCCACAGCCTCGCCTCCGCGAACTGTTGCGCGCGGGGCAGAGGGGGGAACCGGCGCACTCTCCGATACCCGCGCGGCCGGATCGCCGGGAGGCAAGCTCTCTGCAGAATCGGGTGCGGGCGCCTCCGTCGCAGCCAGATTTCGGATAACTGCCCCCAGTTCGGCAGGACCCGCGGCTGGTTCTCGCTCCTCGCTTAGTTCGGCAAACATCGCGGTGATTACGTCCATGCCCCGCAGAATGGCATCGATGCGCGCGGACGTGACCGGCAGCTTGTGGGAGCGCAGCCGGTCGAGCAGATCTTCCAGATCGTGCGCCCATGCCACCAGGTTGGGCGCCTCGAGAAATCCAGCGCCGCCCTTGATGGTGTGAAACGCCCGGAAGATAGAAGCGAGCGCTGCGTCATCGCCGGGATTGGCTTCGAGCCGAAGAGCATCCTCCTGCGCTCCCTGCAGCAGTTCCCGCGATTCGGTCAGATAATCCTGCAGTATCTCCAGATCCATGAAGGCACTCGGCTCCTTGTATCGGCGCAGAAGGCAGGGACTTTAGGCGCAGCTGCGAAGTTGCTCCGCCGGCGACCGGAGTTCCTGCCGGAGCGCCCCACGCTTCTCGGCACCCGGGCCAATCCGGGAGAGGAACTCCTGGCGGTCGCACTTTTCCTCTCCGGCCGGCCGGATCCGATCGATGAGAGAGGCAGAGCGATCCTCATCGCTTTTCAAGCGGATCGGACTCGGCACGTCACGGAAGCCTGTCTCCGGGAGATCCCTGACACCGGCAGCCGGGAAGTCCTGAAGGCCGAAAGCACACAATGGCCGACATCTGTTTCGCCGCCACGTTATTGACAGATGAGTCGCACGACCTGCATCCGGCGAACAGGACTATTGGGCAGGGGACGATGCATCGATCGCCGGCTCGTTTCTGCGCTCGGGGCTCTCGACGGGCAGACGAAGGAAAAATGTCGTTCCCCGGCCTGGTTCGCTCTCAAAGGTCAGGGACCCTTTGTGGCGGTCGACCACCGTCCGCGCGATGGCGAGGCCCTGACCGGTTCCGCGGCCGACTTCCTTTGTCGTAAAGAAGGGATCGAAGATCCGATCGCGAATGCTCTCCGGAATTCCGGCGCCGTTGTCGGCGATGGTGACCAATACCTCGTGTCCGTCGGATTCCGTGTGGATGCGGATCCTGCCCTTCGTGCCCGACTGCTGAACGACATCGGCGATAGCGTGTGCGGCGTTGACGAGCAGGTTGAGAAACACCTGATTGAGATCGCTGATGCCGCACTCCACCATCGGCAGCTCGCCGAAATCGGTTTCGACGTCGGCCACATACTTGAGTTCGTTGCGTGCCACGGTGAGGGTATTCAGGAGCGCCTTATTCAGATCGGCGCGGATGCAGCCGCGGCCCTCGGGATGGGCAAATTCCTTCATGGCGCGGACGATGGTGACGACGCGCTCAACTCCCTCCTGGGTCTGGGCCAGAGCATCCGGGATTTCCTGCAGCAGATACGCGGTGTCGAGCTCCTGCTCGAGCCGCTGGAATTCAGCGGTAAGGCTCGCGCCGGCGCAGAAGGCGCGAATCCTGGCGAGCAGTTCCTGTACCGTATGGAATGAATCCTGAAGGAAGCGCACGTTGTCCGCCACGAACTGCATGGGGGTATTGATTTCGTGGGCGATTCCGGAAGCCAGGCGGCCAACGGATTCCAGTTTTTGCGCCTGGCGAAGCTCCATCTCAGCAACATCCCGCCCGGTAATGTCGCGAGCGATCGCCTGGAGACCGAAGGGAGCACCATCGCGCAGAATCAGCCGGGGGTTGATTTCGAGGGTGACCCGCCGGCCGTCTTTCGACTGGAGATCGGCCTCAAATTTGGCCGGCAGCTGACCAGCCAGCATCTCCGCAACCCTCGCCTGGACTCGACCCCATTGCTCGGGAGTCATCAGTTGTCCGAGGCTCATGCCGACCGCTTCGTGCCGGGAGTACCCGGTCGTCTTTTCAGCCAGCCGGTTCAGGGAAGTAATACGGAGATCGAGGTCGAAGGTGTAGACAAGGTCGCTGGCGTTCTCGAAGAGCTCGCGATAGTTTTCCTCGGAGGCGCGCAACAGGTCCTCGGCGAGCTTGCGTTCCGAGATGTCCTCAATCTGGGTGATGAAGTGGGATGGACGGCCGGCCCCGTCGGTCACCTGAGAGATGCGGACCCGCGCCCAGATCGGCTGGCCCTCTTTGTGGATGTACCGCTTCTCGAATTCGAGCGTCGTGGCCAGCCCTTTTTTGAAGGTCATCGCGGCATCGCGGGATCGCGGCAGATCGTCGGGGTGGGTGATCTGCTGCCAGGCGCCCGCCAGCAACTCCTCCGCCGAGTACCCCAGCATCCGGCAAAGCGCGGCGTTGGCATGTAGAAAGTGTCCGTCAGGGGCGGTCATGCACATGCCGTAAGGAGCTTCCTCGAACGCCGTGCGGAAACGATCTTCGCTATCGCGCAGCGAGGATTCGGCGCGGCGGCGATCGACAAACTGGGCAATGCTGTGGGCGACCGATTCCAGAGCCTGCAGCGCAACCGTGCTGAGAGGCTGGCAGCCGAGGACGGCGACCACCCCCAGCACCTGATCCCGGACGCGGAGCGGGAAGCCCGCAAACGAGCCTCCCGCTGCCGCTTCGCCGCCCGCCTCATCCAGATCGGGGATGCCGGAACGGGCAATCCGCTCGATGCGCGCCGGATCCATGGAGTGGCAGCTGCTGGAAAGCGTGTGCATGTCGGCCACGGCCTGACTCTCGAGAAGCTCTGTATGCCGACTCCAGCTCCAGATCCGCACCGCAAGCACATCCGTATTCCGCATCAGCGCGTCGGCACACTGCTGCAGTCCGTGACCGGGATTCTCCGCTCCGGTGAGCGCCAGTCCGACCTCAGCCGCCAGAGCCCCCAGACGATGGCGCTCTTCCATCTCCGCCTCCGCCTGCACGCGCGCGGATATGTCCTGATAGAGCGCCAGAATGTTGGCCGGCTTGCCCGGGATGGACACCGGAACCCCGTAAACCTCCACGTCGAGCGAAGACCCGTCCCGCCGGCGGCGCCGGGTGATGAAGTGCACGGTGCACCCACGCAGGCATTCCTCCGTAAAATGCTCCGCCTCGACCAGCCGATCCTCGGGAACGAGCAGCTGGTGGAATGACGCCTGGTGCATTTCCTCGCGGGTATAGAGAAACAGCCTCTCCAGGGCTGAGTTCGACAGCTGGATGCGGCCCTCCTGATCGAGAACGGCGATGCCAAGGGGGCTGATTTCGATCAGGGTGTTCAGGTACGCGGTGCGCTCGGCCAGATTTTGCTCAGCCTGTCTGCGGCCAGTGATATCCAGAAAGCTTTCGAGGAGGAACGGCCGTCCCTCCATGCTGACCGGGCGAACCGTCTTGATGATGGCGCGCCGTTCCCCGGCTGCCGTCAGCAGGATCCGCTCGGAGTTGTCGACCGTCTGACCGAGGTCCGTGACCGGGCACTTGCCGGTCTCGGCGGGACAGACAAATCGGTGGCACACGGCCCCAACCACCTGAGCGCGGGTTGCGCCCACCAGATCGAGAGCCACCGGATTGGCGTCCACGATGCGGTGCTGCTCGGGATCGATGAGGAAGATGCCGGTTTCCACTCCCTCGAAGATGGCCTGCAGCCGTGCCTGGGTCTGGCGAAGAACAGCTTCCACGTCGCACGCCCCCAACTCGCCGTCAGGTCCGCAGGCCGATGACGGCGCAGCCGGAGCCGATGACGGAAAAGAGGTCCGGCATTCGTCGCATCCACCTGGCTGAGGGGGCACGCTTCAGCCTCCTCCCGGCGCTGCCGGGCGTCCCGGTGGAACAGCCATGCTTCGTGCTGCACGCGATTTTCGTCGGAGTGAGGCGATCATGGCGTTCCCGCAGGCTCCTGGGGCCGGCTGGCGAGACGGGTATTGCACATTTCGATCAGGGCGTCGTAATCCGCGAACTGCGACGCGGCCAGCAGGTCGAACGTGATCAGGCAGGCAATCATGGTGCGCCGGCCCTGCACTTCGATCACATAGCTGCGCGTATCGGCGATCAGGCGCTCGATTTCCATGTGCACCGCGGAGGGCGCGATGCTGCGTTCGAGGACCGCCATCAGCACGTCGCGGCGCCAGTGAAAGAGCCGGTCGCCGGCGCGCAGCGACTGCTGCAGGTATCCGGCGGCAATCCGCAGGTATTCGAGGGCGCCGTTCTCGCCGTAGCGATGCTCCACGGTGCGCAGGACCGGGAGCCGGAACAGGACGATGTAGTGCTGGGCGTCCTTGCCCATCAGCGGCGCGAGGCAGGCTCGGGCATCCTTCGGGCCGGCCAGCCCGGCGGGGCTCTCGAAGTCGTCGCCGCGGCCGGGATCGGCCGCATCCCAGTCGATCCGCGAACGTTCCACAGCGCGGGCCTTCTGTATCAGGCCCTTCTCTTCCAGCGCGCTGTGGTACTGATCGAGTCCGCTGCTGATGGCCGCCACCAGCACGTCGCGCGGACAGGGTTTGGTGAGGAAGTGGAGGATTTTGCCCCGATTTACGGCATCGATGGCGTCGTGCATATCTGCATGGCCGGTGAGCAGCATACGCACCGAATCCGGCGCACACCGCCGCACTTCCGCCAGGAAATCGGCGCCGTTCATGCCCGGCATGCGCATGTCGGAGATCACCACGGCAAACGGGCCATCCTTCTGAATCCTGACCAGGCCTTCGCCGCCGCTGATCGCGGTTCGGATGTCGTACTTGCCGTGGAGCAATCTTTTGAAGCTCTCCAGCGTCGCCGGTTCGTCGTCGACGAACAGAATCTTGTCGCCCATGCTCTGCCCTTCCCCGCAGGCGGGCCGCCAGCTGCGCGCTGTTTGCGCCGGGCAGCCGAGTCTGCACGTCCCGGTCTTGCGGGACCTGCATGGTAGATCGGCAGAGTCGAACCGAACAACAGATGCAGGGCATCACGCTCGGTTGGGCAATGCCGATAAGGGAATGGTGCAAGCCGAGCGCAGCCTCATTGCGATCAGAGCACGCCTGCCGGGCGCCCTGCGCCGGTACGGGCTGGCGGCGGCCCTGCTCGCCACAGCCGTGCTGCTGTCGCAACTGGTCTCCGCCGTCATTCCGCACTCGGTCGAGTACCTCTTTCTGGCTGCGGTGGTTGGTTCGGCCTGGATGGGCGGCCGCGGTCCGGGGCTGGCGGCGGCTCTGGCCGCACCCTTCGTGCTGGATTACTTCTTTCTTCCTCCGCTGTACACCCTGGGCATCAGCGCGCAGGCGCGCCCCTTTGTGCTGCCCTTCCTGCTGAGCGCGCTGGCGGCGGCATGGATGAGCTCCACGCGGTCCTCGGCGCGCAGGGCCGGCGCGCTGCTGGTGCAGAGCGAGGAAAAATTTCGCCGCATCCTCGCCAACCAGCCAGACGTTGCCTGGACCGTTGATGAGAACGGCTACTTTTTGTATGTGGGACCCAGAATCGAAGAGCTGACCGGCTACAGCTCGGAGCAAGTCCGGGCAATGACGCTGGAACCGCTCCTGCAGCGTGTTCACGCTGACGACCAGCAGCGGCTGCGCGAGTCGATCCGCGCCCTGTTCGCAGGCGACGCACCGTTCGACGCCGAGTTTCGCTTCCAGCGCAGGGACGGGAGCTGGATCTGGCTGCACAACCGCGCCACGGGGAGCTACGAGCAGCAGGGCGTGCGCTGCGCCGACGGCGTGATCAGCGATATCTCCGGGCGCAAACAGACCGCAATCGATCTCCAGTCGAAAACCGCGTTTCTGGAAGCGCTCACCGATGCCACCCTCGACGGGCTGCTGGTGGTCGACGAAACCGGGCGCCGCATTCTGCATAACCGCAGGTTCGGCGAATTCTTCGATGTCCCACCCGAACTTCTTCGCGATTCGGACGACGCTCCGCTGCTGCGGTACGTCGTGCAGACAGCGAAAGAGCCAGGCCCGTTTCTCGATCGAGTGCGATACCTTTACAGACACCCGCAGGAAAGCAGCCGGGACGAAATCGAGCTGAAAAACGGGACGATTCTGGACCGCTATTCGTCGCCGGTGATCGGCGCGGGGGGGCGGTACTTCGGGCGCATCTGGACCTTCCGCGACATCACCGAGCGCAAACGCACCGAGATGGAGCTGCTGGCGAAGACCGCTTTTCTCGAGGCGCAGGCCAACTGCGCGATCGACGGCATCCTGGTGGTCGACGCCGAGGGCCGGCGCCTGCTGCATAATCCGCGCCTGGCGGAGATCTTCGACATCCCTCCGGAGCTGCTGTCTTCTCCGGAACAGCTTCCCGTGCGCCGTCACATCCTGAAGAAGCTGCAGGATCCGGAGCGATCGGCCGCGCTGATCGCGCACCTCTACGAACACCCGGACGAGACCCGCCGCGAGGAAACGGTCCTCCGGGACGGCAAGATCCTCGACATGTACTCCGCGCCCGTGCGCGGGCGGAACGGCGAGTACTATGGCCGCGTTTGGACCTTCCGCGACGTCACGGAGCGGAAGCGCCGCGAAGACGCATTGCGGCAGCTCTCGGCCGCCGTCGAACAAAGCCCGGTCTCCGTGGTCATTACCGATCCTGCAGGCAGCATCAGCTACGTCAACCGGAAGTTCACCGACTGCACCGGCTACAGTCCCGCGGAAGTTCTGGGCCGCAACCCGCGCATCCTCAATTCGGGTCACTCTTCGCCGGAGATGTACCACGAGCTGTGGAGCACGGTGCTGTCGGGCGGGGAGTGGCGGGGCGAGTTCCGAAACCGCAAGAAGAACGGGGATATCTATTGGGAGGCCGCCGTCATCTCGCCGATTATGGACGCAGACGGGACCATCGGACACCTGCTGGCGGTCAAGGAAGACATCACGGAGCGGCGCGCGCTGGAAAGCGAACTGCGCCAGGCGCAGAAGCTGGAGGGCATTGGCCAGCTGGCCGCGGGAATTGCGCACGAAATCAACACCCCGATCCAGTTTGTCGCCGATAACCTTACCTTCCTCAACGATGCCTGGTCGGCCATGGTCGGGATCGTCGATCGTTACAGCGCGGCGTGCAGCGAATCCGAATCGTCGATGCCTTGTGAGTCCGCGGCCGGGCTCGCGGAGGCTGCGCAGGGCATCGACCTCGACTTCATTCGTGAGGAGGCTCCGCGGGCCATTGCCCAGAGCCTCGACGGTACCCGCCGGGTGGCGACCATCGTGCGCGCCATGAAGGAGTTTTCCCATCCAGATTACGCCGACAAGGCTCCCGCCAATCTGAACGAGGCCATCGCGTCGACGATCACCGTCGCCCGCAATGAGTGGAAATACGTCGCGGAGGTCGAGACAGACTTCGACCCGGCGCTTCCTCCGGTTCTCTGCTATCGCGGCGACATCAATCAGGTGGTGCTGAATCTGCTTGTCAACGCAGCTCACGCCATTGGGGACCGGGGAACTCAGGAGGTGAAGGGGCGGATCACGGTGCGCACCCGCGTACGCGGACGATACGCAGAGATCTCCGTCACGGACACCGGAGTTGGCATTCCGGAGAGGATCCGCGACCGCATCTTCGAGCCCTTCTTCACCACCCGCGAGGTGGGTTCCGGCACCGGCCAGGGGCTGGCGCTGGCGCACGCGGTGATCGTGAAAAAGCATCAGGGCCGGATCTGGTTCGAAACCGAAACCGGAAAGGGCACGGCCTTCTTCGTTCATCTGCCCATAGACGGAGCGCAGTCCGAGGAGGAACCGTGACGATGAAGAGGCTGTTGTTCGTGGATGATGACGCCATGGTGCTGGCCGGCTTACGCCGCGCCCTCCACGATATGCGCGCGGAATGGCAGGTGAGCTTCGCCTCAAGCGGCCAGGACGCTCTGGATGTCATGGCGAAGGACCCCTTCGATGCGGTGATCACCGACATGCGCATGCCGGCTATGGACGGGGCGGAACTGCTGGAGCGAATCAAGGATCGCCATCCCGAGGTGATCCGCATCGTTCTGTCGGGCCAGTCGGAGAAAGAGGCGATGCTGCGCTCGATTGTTCCCGCGCACCAGTATCTGGCCAAGCCCTGCGACATCCGCGACCTGAAGGTGCGTCTTGGCCAGGCCTTTGCGGCGCGGGATCTGGTGCGGGAGCCCTCAATCGCCGCCGCGATTGCTCGCCTGCGCTCGGTGCCCAGCCTGCCGGCGATCTACAACCAGCTGACCGCCGCACTGCGCTCCGAAACGACGTCGTTATGGCAAATCGAGGAGATCATCGCAAAGGACGTTGGGATGGCGGCGAAGATTCTGCAACTGGCCAACTCCGCATTTATCGGCGTGCACGGACGGGTGCTCAGCCTGCGCCAGGCGGTTTCGCTTATCGGGGTCGACACCGTGCGAACGCTGGCTCTGACCATCCATGTGTTTTCCCGCTTCGACCGGGTTTCATCTGTAGCTGCGCAGGTGGCGTCCCTGTGGGAACACAGCGTCAGAGTGGCTTCGCTGGCGCAGCGCATCGCCATGGCAGAGAGCGGCGAGAAAGCGATGGCCGAGGAGTGTTTCGCCGCCGGCCTTCTGCATGATCTGGGCAAAGTGATTCTGCTGGGCGAGCGGCCCGCAGCCTACAACGAGATGCAGACACGTGTGACGGCGGGGTGCGAGATCGGGATCGAGGATCTGGAGGTGGAGTTGCTGGGCTGTTCGCACGCGCAGCTGGGAGCGTACCTGCTGAGCATCTGGGGGCTGCCGGTATCTCTGGTGCATGCCGTGGCGTTTCACCATCGGCCGTCGGATGTGATCGAATCGGGCTTCTCAGCTCTCACTGCGGTTCACTGCGCCGATGTACTGGCGCACACGGCGCCGGATGGGATCGCGAAAATCGCGCTGGATCGTGACTACATGGATCGCCTGGGTCTCGGCGCCAGGATGGACGAATGGCGGAATTTCCTCAACGACTGAAGAGCGAGCAAAACGCGATCGGAGCTGCGGAAATCCTTGCCGCCAGGCTCTTGTTGCCTATTGCTTCACAACGTCGATTTCGTTGTCATCCTCGTTCCGGTCGATGAGCTTGTTGTACGGGTCGATGCCCGCGCGAGTCGGCATGCGATCGACGACGATGGTGAAGGTCTGGCGTCCGTCGCCGATCCACTCCTTCTTCAAATACAGCGGTGTCTCGGCGTCCCGCGGGCCAGCCATCACGCCTATGTCGATAAGGTCGTGCATGGGCATCGGCGTCTCGTTGCCGCTGCCATCGGATCTGACTTTGTGCGCCTCGACGACCAGCGTGACCTTGTACTTGTGGTCGGGGGTGCGCGTTACGCTGGCGGAAACAGCCTTGTTGTCGTAGAGCACGATATTCTCGAAAGAGTCGTCGATGTAGTACTGCAGATCTGCGGGGGTTTGCGCGCGCAGAGCGGCGACTAACTCGCGCGTGTCGGGATACGGTCCGGACTGCGCGTCGCTGGCATTCGCGTAGCGATACTGCATCAGGAAGTTGTGCAGGGCAAGGTCGACCTTGTCTTCGCCGATGTAGTCGGCGAGGGTGTACATCACCTGGCCGCCCTTCTGGTACCAGACGTACGCTTCCTGCTGCACCTGGGCGAGAGGCTCTTCGCGGCGAACTTCCGCGCCGCGGCCGCGCAGGTACCGGTCCAGCTCGTAGCGCAGAAACTTGTGCATGTTGGCGGCGCCGTAACGGTGCTGCATGGTCATCAGCGCGGAATACTCGGCGAGGGTTTCCGACATCATGTTCGATCCCGCGACACGCGCCCCGATGAGCTGGTGGCCCCACCATTGATGGGCGAGTTCGTGAGCGGTAACGAAGTAGGTGAAGTCGATGTCGGTGGGCTTCTCCATGCGTTCGATGAAGCCGATGCCTTCGGAGAACGGCACGGTGTTGGGGAAGGACTGCGCGAAGCTGCGGTAGCGGGGAAATTCGATAATGCGATATTGGCGGAACTGGTAGGGACTGTAGTCCTTCTGGTAGAACGCGAGGCCGGCCTTTGCCGCCGCGATCATGTCGGGTACGTCGAAGCTGTGCTGGGGCAGGTGGTAGACCTCGATGGCAATGGGGCCGTTGACGCCCTGGTATGTATCGCGGGTAACCTGATATTTGCCGGAGACGTAGGCATAGAAATCGAGTGTCTTCACCAAGCCCATGTCGTAGGTGAAGTAGTGGCGCCCCTTCGCGATCCAGTCCTTCTGCAGATATCCGGGGGCGAGGGCGATCTGCTCGGCGGAAGTGCTGACGGTGGTTTTGTAGCCGATCCAGTCGGAGTCAGCCGTGAAGAGATTGGTGACTGAGCCGAGTGGGTCGCCGCGCTTCGGCAGCAGCTCCTGCGGGCCGAGATGCTCTTCGCGGCGGCGGCGCGGGTCGCTTAGCTCGAGGCCCTGATCATAGCCAATCGTCGGGAAGTAACCGGAGTCGAAGAAGGTGCCGTTGTACGCGAGCTCGGCGCGCTCGTTGCCGTCCTTAAAGCCGCGGCTGGTGTAGCCAACATTGAAGTTCATATTCATCGTCTCGCCAGGCGCGAGAGGCTTGTCCAGAGCGTAGATGGTGTACATCGCCCGCGGGCTGGATGAGACGACGTGAAACGGGCGATCGAAGACGACGTGGCTGACACCCTGCTGGGCATTCGTGATGTGAATTTGGGAGATAGGCTGCGGCGTCTTGTTCTGCAGGACAAAGTGGCCCGTGCCGGAGAACGAGCGGCGGTCCGGGTAGATGTCGATGGCGGCGTCGACCGCGACGATCTTCGGCTGCGCCAGATGCTCGTATTTCTTGAAGTCTTTCTCGTACTCCGCCTGGATGTCGCGGCGGTCTTTGGCCGTCAGGTATTCGTTGAGGACGTGGGCGTTGTAGTAGTACCAAACGCCGCTGCCGACGGCGACGGCGAGACAGACGGCGAGGGCCGGCGCGATGCGCCGGAAACTCTGGCGAAAGACGCGCAGGCGCGCTCGCAGCGAGTCCTCAGCACCGCGGCGCGCGAGACCGATGGAAAGCACGCCGAGGAAGGCGGCAATCGCAAGCCAATAGGTGATGGACCAGAAAAGCGGCAGGACGAAGTGCCCGTAGCCGTTCATGTCGGAGTAGGTATAGGGCGGGGTTTGACCGAAGAGGTACAGCGTGTTTTCCCAGCCGAAATTGAAGAGGATGGGGTCGAGGACAAAGACGCCGATGACGATGGCGTGGCCGAAAAACTTGTTCGACACCACAGTCTGCACAAACATGGCCAGCAGGGCGCAGACCAGCACCTGCGGGAAGGTTACGATGTAGAGCTCCTTGAAATACTGCAGCAGCTCGAAGTGGTAGTAGCCCTGGACGGCCTGCATGAAGATGCCGCAGAGCCCGGCGACGGCGAGAACGGCGAACTCCACGAAGCACAGCGCGGTGAGTTTCGACAGCCAGTCCGTCGTTTCCCCAACGGGCAGCGAATCGTGAATGCCCTCGAAGTGGGTGTCGCGCTCGCGCCAGATCAGTTCAGCGGCGTAGAAGGCCGCGATGATATAGAAGAACAGGATCGCGATGCCTTCGACGGCCTGGAGCATGAGGTAGGTGACGGGCCAGACGTTTTCGCCTTCCAGCTTGCCGGCATAGCGGCCGTTGCTGCAGGAGAGCCCGGCCATGAGAATGAGCAGCACCCAGAACGGGATATCGCGGACGATGTTGCGCATGCGCAGCCGCGTGAGCGACCAGTACTGCGCCCAGGTGGTGCCGGGACCAAACATCTGATGGACGAGCGGGGCGCGCGTGGTGACCAGGGTTGGGACGGAGCGAATCTCCTCGTCCTGCTCGGCGGCGAGGCGGGCGCGGCGGCTGCTGACGCGGGCGGTGAGCGCCTCGAGAGACATGGGGAAGAAGAGCCACAGCGCAGCCATGGCAAGAATGCCAATGCCGCTCCAGACGAGCCGGTTATAGAGGAAAAGGCCCTGCGCGATGTGCGACGACCAGGAGAACAGCAGCGTGTTCTTGTCCACCACCGTCCAGTAGCGGCTGATGCCATCGCTGAAGAGGATGCCGACGGGATCGAAGATGCCCGGCCAGAAGCGGTTGAGGCTCCGCGTGGAAAGGAACGCGCCGGCATAGAAGAGATAGAGAGCGAGGAACGCAGCGCCCTCCAGATACACGATGAAGACGCGCCGTGACAGTGCTCCCACAAGGAAGAACAGCGAGCCGAGGAAGAAGATCTGCACAACGACAATGGAGAGGAATGGCTGGAAGTACCAGATCAGCGGTGCGTGCGCAATGCGGGTATGGTCCGCCCAGGGAGCCAGCGTGCCCGCCATCTCGCCGGGGATGAGAGCGAAGAAGACGAACACGGTGACCACGAAGGAGCCCAGCCAGCGTCCGCCGAGATAGGCGAATTTGGAGATGGGCTTGGTAAACAGGATTTGGGTCGTGTCGCGCTGGAAGTCGCGCAGGATTGAGGTGCCGAAGATCGCTGCGACGATGATGATGCCAAAGAAAGAGGCGCTGATGTCGTTGGAGATGTTGGCGTACGGTCCGTTCAGCAGAACTTTGCCGTTGCCAAAACCAATGGCTCCGAAGTTTTCCGACGCAACGCAGAGGAAGCTGAAGAAAAACCAGATTCCAAAATAGACGTAGGTGGAGATACTCCTGAAGCGGATCTTCAGCTCGAAAAGGAAGAACTCCAGAAACAGTCGCATGGCGTCCTCTCCGGCTCAGTTGTTCGAATGGCGGGCAAGCGAGAGGAAATACACATCCTCCAGCTCGGAGTCGGAGGGCCGGAAACCGTCGCCGGGGCTCGCGTCGGCGTGCACGCGCACCTCATGCTGGCCGCCGATCAGGTGGGTGGAGATAATCTGCATCGACCCCTCCAGCGCTCTTAGTTCATCGTCGCTCGATACGACCCTGGACCATATTTTGCCGCGGATGGCCTCGAGCGCCTCGGCCGGCGAGCCTTCCACGAGCACCGAGCCGTTGGCGATGATGGCCATGCGCGGGCACAGCTCGCGGACATCCTCCACGATGTGCGTTGAGAGGATGACGGTGACGTCGGCGGCGATGGAACTGAGCAGGTTCAGGAAGCGGTTGCGCTCCGCGGGGTCCAGCCCGGCCGTGGGCTCGTCCACGATGATGAGCTTCGGTTTGCCGAGCAGCGCCTGCGCGATGCCAAAGCGCTGCTTCATCCCCCCGGAATAGGTGGCCAGCGACTTTTTCCGCACCTCCCACAGGTTGGTCTGGCGCAGAAGGGCATCCACCACTTCTTTCCGTTCGCCGCTCTTCGTGATGCCCTTCATCACCGCAAGATGCAGCAGCATGTCCTGCGCGGAGATGCGCGGATAGACGCCGAATTCCTGCGGCAGATATCCGAGAATTTTCCTGACCTCTGTCTTCCTGGCAAGAACGTCGAGGCCGTCGAGATCGACCGAGCCCGCATCGGGATCCTGCAATGTGGCCACGGTGCGCATGAGCGTGCTCTTCCCTGCGCCATTGGGGCCGAGCAGGCCGAACATGGTGTTTCCGATCGTCAGGGATACATTGCGGAGCGCCTTCACTCCGTTTGGGTAGGTCTTGGACAGGCCGGAGATGGTCAGGGGCACGGAGTCCTCCGCATCGGTTCAGTTGTAGAGGTCAGAAATGAATTGCGGCCATGCTACCACACAGAACGGCGGGGTTGGCTGCGCCAACAGGCTCGGCGATTCTGACAAGGAGTGAGTTGCTGAAACGATCCGCGCCGGAAAGTCACTACTCAGCACAGCGAAATCGCCCCCTTAGTTCCTGTGCGGACTTCTCCCTCGAAACGGAAGATTCGCAGCCTGGTAACTGTTTGCGATGCGCGCGGTCGCGGACGTACAGCCGGATCGTTCCGGACTGCATAAGCCGCAACTCTGCCGGGCAGCACAGGAACTTCTGTCGGGCGGGAAATTTGTGCACAGGAGTGAACAGGGATGAGTACGTCAAAGAGTTCCACGTCTGCATCCGGAGCGGGAAAGAGCACCGGAATGATATCCATCAGCCAATTGCCCATCGAGCAGGCGCGCGCCAACCTCCGCATGCTGCTGCTGGCCAATCCAAACTACTTCGGAAACGTTGCGGAAAGCGGCCTTACGCCGGTGCTGAATATCAGCGGCGATACCAGCTATGAGCAGTTAGGCTGCGTTGGCCTGTCTCTCTCTCTGAGCCGGCTGGAGGCGGTCATATCCATTAAGCAAACCTCCGGATACGACGGTGGCGTCTGCAGCTCAGGATCGCAGGAGTATGTAAGGTTCTACCTGTCCTTCGACGGCGGTTCGACCTGGCAGGATCAGGGTGTCGCGGGTTTCACTGTCTATGACATTCCCGGGCCCAAGCCGCTGGAATACAGCGTGGCGCTTCCTGTCACTCTCCCCGTGGACCTTTGCCTCTTCGAAAATCTGCCCCAGGCAAGGGCCATTCTCTCGTGGAACTACATCCCTCCAGCCAATACGCCCGGCTATGTGCCGGTCTGGGGCAACGTGGTCGATGTTACGATTCAAAGCCCGGCGTCCGAGTTCATCATTCTGGACAAGGTGCTGTCGCTGGCGAAAGTCCAGCTGCCTTCGGACCTCGGACAGGCTTTGGATCTGACCCAGAAAATCCCGGCCGCCGCAAAGAAGCCGCTGAGCCCAGCCGAACTGGCGACTCTGTACAACGAGAAACCGGTGCCCGCGGCACGGTTCCTGTACCCGGAAATCACCAGGCTGTCAGAGACGCAGAATGTCGCCACGTTGACGAAGCTCGCTTCCTCCGCGAGCAACACTGCTCTGCCTGTCTCCGGCGTGAATCTCGGAGAAGCTGTTGCGGCCATTCTCTCCACGAGCGGCAACACCGATTACGAGGAGCTGGACTGCATCGGCCTCGATCCGAACCGCAGCACGCTGGTGGGGGTGGTGAACGTTAAGCTGCCTTACGGGTTCAGCGGTGGCCTGTGCACCGCGGGCAGCACCGAGTACGTCGCCTTCTGGGTGGACTGGGGGAGCGGCTATCAGTATGTGGGCACGGCCACCATCAACACGCACGATATTTCCTCGCTCCCATCCGGCGGGCTGGAATATGCGGTGGTGCTGCCCGTGGACCTGGCCACCCAGATGCAGTCCTGTACCAATGGGGCCCGGACGGCAAAGGTACGAGCCATTCTGTCGTGGCAAACGCCGCCGCCCGCAAACGATCCGAACTACGTTCCCGTATGGGGCAATCAGGAAAATGCGCTGGTGCAAATTCCGTCGGGGCAACCGATTCAGGCGGGCGTCCCGAACATTGCCATCATCGGCGGAATCGGCGTGGCTCAGATTGATACCGCGGGAATCACGTCCCTGCCGGGAGCGACTTTGCCCGGTGCGGTCTTTGCTCTCCAGGGGACGCCTGCCGATCCTTACGACAGCGCGCGGCAGTGTCCTTTCGGAGGCGAGATCGTGGTGCAGGGTGCTCCGTCGGTGGGCTTCCGGTATCGCGTGTGGGTGCAGGACGTGAGCGCGCCGCTGCCGACTCCGCTGACGCACTCCATCGTGACCACCGATCAGTATGGCAACTCGACGGTGCAGTTCCCGGATGCGCAGGGATTCTTCACCTACTTGCCGAACAGCCAGAACATCGACGACAACCTCGCCTACTGGGAGTCGTCCGGCAACGACCTCTATAACCTGTGGCTGGAGATCGCCGATCTTTCGGACAAAGTTCTGAGCCAGACGCCGAATTATCTGATCCAGCTGGTCAACACCGCGCCGATGGCGGCCGTTCATATCGACAGCGGCGGCGACTGCAAGCAGTTCACAGCAGCCCAGAGCCCGATCGACGGCACGTTTGTGGCCACCGAATCCGGCACTGGAACTGTGGGACAGATCGGCCACTGGGATCTCGGGATCCTGCCGGGCGGCAATGCCCCAACCTCATCGTTCAGCGACATCTCCGATACCGGACCTGCGCCGGGTCAGAGCTGGTCGTTATCGCTGACTGCGCCGGCGGAAATGCAGCCCTGCGGTTACGTGGTGGATCTCGATGTCTGGGACAACACGATCGTCAACAGCGCGCCGGGTAACTGGAATGGCAGCTCGGCCTCGGTCGGTTTCTGCCTGATCGCGGGAAGCTAGACCGAACACGAAATGCGCCGGGCCGGGAGAAGCCTCGGCTCGGCGCTCAATCGCACCGAAATCCAACCATTGGCGAGGGAACAGATCATGTGTTGCGGAGAAGAGCGCATCAACCTTCCAAATAAACACACCGCCGCGAATGCGGCACCAGCGGTCTCACCAGGAAAGTACCGGCTTCGGATCGTGAAATCGTCGCCGAAGCTCCAGTCGCCGCCGCAGGCATCCGGCGTTCGTGTCCGTGGGCCGGTTACCGGGCGTTACAGCGCTCAATACGGCGGCCTTCACCTGGTGTGAGAAGAATCGCACCGGCAAGAAGCAATTCCTGCTGCTAAGGTTGCGGCTGCAAACACCATGCGCGCGGGGGCTAACCGGTCCCCGTGCGCCGCAGCCGCCCCAACAAACGGCACATCGTGCTCCTGACCATGGGGATCCGAATCGACCCACGCGGATTCCCGCCGGCCTTGCCGTACCTCAGGGCAGCCTTTGCGCAATTCTTCCGGATGCAGTGAAACGCCTCTCTCTTCTCCCGCACTATGGCTGCAGACGGTTCCCCGAGATGTACCCGCTCCATAAGGAAAGCCATGAGATCGGATTCCATAGCAGCACAGCCTGTTTGCGACGCTCCGATGCGCTGGGTCCATTGTTTTTGCTATTTCTGCCTGGTTCTCTCTGTCCCCTGGTCGATCTGGGTCACCAGCGGCTGGTTCGGTTTGCTCCTCTACGTCGAGGTCGCCTCGGGTGGGGCGTGGCTGCTCGAACGGGTCCTCCGGCGGCGCCCCTGCAGGAACACCGCATGACCTTCGACGGCCGCAGATCATCGCCACGTCCGCGGAAACCTTCCCAGCCGAAGCGAGTGCGGCCGGCGTCCGCCGATCACAGTCCGCATTCGGCGCGCGCGAACCCGGTGCTATACTTGCGTACTCCCGTACGGACGGGGGCCCGCTTGCAATTCCAGACGTTCGATGCCAGTTACATCGAAGCCCTTTGTGCGGGAGACCCTCCCGTCCAGGAGCATTTCGTCGGCTATTTCACTGAGCTGATTCATCTCAAGGTCCGCTCTCGGCTGCAGTCGCAGCAGGCCCAGGACGATGTGCGCCAGGAAACCTTCGCGCGGGTCTTATCCACGCTTCGCCGGGAGAACGGCCTGCGCCAGCCCGAGCGGCTGGGCGCGTTCGTCAACACAGTCTGCAACAACGTGCTTTTCGAGCACTACCGCTCTTCCTCACGGCAGCAGTCGCTCGATGCCGACGATCAGCCGGAGCTCCCCGCTGGCGACGCCGGCGTCGACGATCTTGTCGCCGCGAGACAGCTCCGGGACAAAGTGAGCGAGATTCTCGGCGGCCTGAGCGCGCGTGATCGCACCCTGCTCAGGGCCATCTTTTTCGAGGAGAAGGATCGGGAAGAAGTTTGCCGCGACATGGGCGTCGATGGCGATTACCTGCGCGTGCTTCTTTTCCGCGCGAAGCAAAGTTTCAAAAGCGAGTACCTGAGGCGGATTGGCGGAGGAAAGGCTTGAAACGTTGAGGACGGAACAATCCCTATTCTGCACAGGGCGGCACAGGAGGCCGGTCGATGGATCATAGCGAAGCAGTCCGGCTGATGGCGACGGAACGATACCTCCTGGGCGAGTTGTCCCCGCAAATGCGGGAGGCGTTTGAGGAGCACTTCTTCGAGTGCCAGGAGTGCGCGCTCGACCTCCGTGCCGGCGCAGCCTTCATCGAGGAGGCGAAGCATCAGACAGGTGCATCAATTGCCGACCCTGCAGCGGCTGCCCGGAAATCCGCGCCGCAGCGCGACTGGTTCGCCTGGTGGAGGCTCGCCTTAGCAGTGCCCGTCTTCGCTGCCCTGCTCCTCGTCGTTGGCTATCAGAACTTCGCCACCATTCCTTCTCTCCGCTCCGCTGCCCGTCAGCCGGCGCTGGCGCCCTGGGCCACGCTGCACGTGGGCACCAGGGACGGCGCGCCCCTGCCGGTCATGGCCGATCGCAAATCGGGAGCCGTCCTCTTCATCGATGTTCCTGACACTGCGGCGTACTCTTCTTTTGCCTTCGCACTCGATGATCCGCAGGGAAAGCAGTTCTGGACGGCGACGATCCAGGCGTCCGCGTCCAAAGACGGCCAGCAAACCCTTTCGCTCTTCGTTCCGGGAGCGGGCTTGCAGCCGGGGCCGTATACGCTTACCATCTCGGGAATCACCGCACAGGGCAGCCGGACCCAGCTGGACCGGCACGTTTTGGATATTCGCTTCAACGAGTAGTACGACCCTCTCCGGAAAGTGAG
>Ga0335074_10002452_pt1 | contig 25257 bp, 21 predicted proteins | sample Lox_Sample_23_FD_206715 | JGI IMG/M metagenome (GOLD analysis project Ga0335074, IMG submission 206715) | Soil microbial communities from Loxahatchee National Wildlife Refuge, Florida, United States - Lox_Sample_2.3 | ecosystem: Environmental > Terrestrial > Soil > Wetlands | place: USA... | reverse complement strand
TCGTCGATCTGGGTGTCGTCGAATTCCGCAAAGAGCGTGGCGGAGAAACCGCTCACCTGCGACGCCGTCAGACCGGTCAGCTGGCTCGAGGCCAGTTCCTGAATCTGGGTCGTGGTGAAGTTATTAAGTGTCGTGGACGTGAAGCCGTCGATCTGGCTGGTCAGCAGCAGACCGATGTGGGTCGAGTCGAAATCCTGGACCTGCGTACTCGTCAAAGAGTTCAGCTGTCCGGCGCTCAAGACCGCCAATTGCGGGGAGTTGAACACGAAGGAGGTGCTCAGCACGGGGATTTGGCTTGTCGTCAGCCCTTTGACCTCCGTCGACGTCAGGGCGCCCAACTGCGTGGAGTCGAGTGCCGCGATGGCCGTCGTGCTGACCGCTGCGAGCTGCGTGGAGTTGAGCGACGCGAGTTCCGTCGTGGACCAACCGCTGACGACGGTCGACGAGAGCGAACCGATCTGTGCGGCCGTCAAATACGAAATGGACATGTTCTATATCCCCTTTGTAGCGCCGCGCAGCAACCGGTCCGTGGGACGCCTGTTGCGACGAACGCGCGTTCAACACCTGAAAGCACTGTCCCGTTGTGCAAACTACGAGTGTAGTGGCTTCAGATTCGTTACGAACGGCAATGCGTTGCATGCGAAGAAACGCGAGATGCCGCTATGGTTGATATGCGCTTAAGCGATCGTTGCTCGCGTCACATATTGCAAATGCGCGATTGACAAATTGTTTCGCAGCTACTTATGCGCGCTTCAGCGCTTTGTTTTTGCAGGTATTCCGACCGAGCGCGTGCGACGTATGCCACGCGACGACGAAGACGCCCGGCAGAATCTGCCCGGCAAAAATCTCCGATGACGGGTCTTCGATGCGCGTTGCGTGCCAGTTTCGGCCACAAACGTCCGGCGGTGACGAAAAAATTTTCGTAGGAAAAAATTTTACCGGGAAAATTCGTGCACGGCTTCACGCGTCTCCTGTTCCGGCGACGCGTCGTCCAGGACGCGTGCGAGAACGGGCCGGAGCAGCAGCGCCAGCGTGCCGCCCGAGGCGGCGATCGCCACGTTCATCGCCCAGAACGCCGCGGGCGACATCTGCTCGTAGAAACTGCCGAGCCGGCCAAGCGTGATGTTCGAAAGGAAGAGCGACAGGAACGCGGCGCCCATCATGGTCGCTTTAAGCCGCTGCGGCGCCGCGCGCGACACCAGCGCAAGGAGGGTCGGCCAGTAGTAGAGGAAAGCCACGCCCAGAAGAACGTCGTAGAAGACCGGGAAAAGACCCGAGGGCCGGCCGCCGATCATGCAGGCGATGACGAGCACGAGGTTCGCCAGGGCCGCGATAAACGCGCCAGTCGCGATCTTGGCGATCTCGCCGGGCTCTCCGCCGCGCGCGGCCTGATATCTCCAGAGTGCGAACAGCGGCGGCACCGAAACGATACTGACGAAGGAGTCGATCGAATTGAACCAGCCAACGGGAATGTGAAAGCCCAGCACATTCAGATCGACGTTGGCGGAGATCCAGATGAGCCCGATATTGGCATTCTGGTAGTAGGCGATCGAATGCGGGATCGTCAGCGCCATCACAACGATGAGCGCGCCGACTGTTATCCAGTCGTGCCGGCTGAGCGGCGCGTTCTCCGCCTCCATGCGGCGCGCCTGCTTTCCTTCCCGGAGATGGCGATAGCCCAGGCTGTAGGTCGCAAGGGCCAGCAGCATCAGCACGCCCGCGAGCCCGAAGCCCGCGTGCCAGCCATAGATCTGCGCGAGCAGGGCGCATGCCAGCGGTCCGGCGACCGCGCCGACATTGATGCCGATGGAAAAGATCGAGAAACCGCGGGTGCGCCCGGCGTGGTCGTCTTCGGGATAAAGCTCGCCCACCTGCGTGGAGATGTTGCCCTTCAAAAACCCGCAGCCCACGATCAGAAGCACCAGGGCGAGCAGGAATGACGCGTCGAAGGCCATCGCGAAATGGCCGGCGCTCATCAGTATCGCACCCAGCATGACGGCATTGCGCCGGCCGATGAAGCGATCGGCGAGCCATCCGCCGAACACCGGCGTGAAATAGACGAAGCCCGTGTAGAGGCCGTTGATCTGCGATGCGAGCGCGATCGTGCCCATCCGCCCGAAGACGGATTCGAGGCCCGCGCGGAACGCGGCGAAGCCCGCGACATGGCCGATATGCGCGGGCATGAACAGCGCCTGGGTCATGTAGAGCGCCAGCAGCGACGTCATGCCGTAATAGGAAAAACGCTCCCAGGCTTCGGTGAAGGCGAGAAAACCGAGCGCCGGCGGCTCGCCGAAGAATGTCGCGCGGCGGACCGGCGTTCGCACGACTTCCTCCGCGATTGTCATTTGCGCGACCGTCCCCGCATGACTGGCGCCGTCTCTTTGAACATCCCCATCGAGACAATCCCGATAATGTTCCCGAGTGTCAAATAATAGGCGGGCATCAGGAGATTGCCGGTCACGTGGATGAGCCAGGTGACGATGGGCTGCGTCGTCCCGCCGAACGTCGTGATGGCGAGTGCATAGACGACGGAGAGCCCGGCCGAGCGCATGCCTTTCGGCAACGCTTCCGCCAGTGCCGCGATCTGCGGACTTGCGAGCTGGCTGAGCGCACCGAGGACGAATGCCACGGCCAGCAATGTCGTCGCGTCGCGATCGTGCACGAGCAGAACGAACGCGGGAATTCCAACAATCGCGAACACGACGCGGGAACCGACCATGACGGGCTTGCGTCCGATCCTGTCGGACAGGAAGCCCCCGAGCGGCGCGAAGATCATGTTCGACAGGCCGAAGAAGATCGTCGCCGCGAACGACACATCCGTCCGCATGTGCAGCATCTGCGACGCATACGTCGTCATGTAGCTGAGCGAGTAATAGGCGATGGTGGCGCTCGCCAGCATGGCGAAACCGAGAAGGGCCGTGCGCCACACATCATGCGTGGCTTCGGCCGTCGCCTCGGCGTCTTCCGCGTGATGCAGCGTCTCGGGCAACGAGCTGCGGATGACGAGGCCGATGGGAAGAATGATCGCGCCCAGAAGAAAGGCGATGCGCCAGCCGTAGGAATCGAGCGCCGCAGCATCGAGGAGGCGCGACAGGACAAAGCCCGCAGCGCCGCTCAGCAGCGCCGAAAAGCCCTGGCTCGCATACTGAAGCGATGCATAGAACCCGCGATGCGCGGGCGGCGCGGCTTCGAGAAGAAACGCCGTCGTCGGCCCCACATCGCCGCCCAGCGCAAAGCCCTGCAGCAATCGCAGGCACAAAACGATGACGGGTGCGGCGATACCGATGACGCGGAAGGACGGCGTGAAGGCGAGCCCGAGAAGCGCTACGCCCATCAGCGCGAAGCTCAGCAGCATGGCGGGCTTGCGTCCGGCGCGGTCGCCGTAGCGGCCGATCACCACCGCACCGACGGGACGGCCCACGAAGCCGACGCCGAAGACGATCAGCGACGACAGCAGGCTCACGAACGCCGAATGCGACGGGAAGAATGTGCGCCCGATCTGCGCCGCGAAAAAGGCGTAGGTCGAGAAGTCGTAGAACTCGAGCGTGTTGCCGATGACGGCGGCGGCGACATGGCGGTGGAGGATTTTGGGAAGTGCGGCCGGACGCTCCACGCTTGCAGAGAGTCCGGCCATCACGCGCCCCGCTAAGACTTCATTTGGGGTTACCTTAGGGGGACGCGAGCTTCATGTCATCAGCGCCGCCGGGCGATGATCCACACACTGAGCAATCCGAGCGGCATCCAGCTCAGGATGCCGCCATAGATGAGGAAGAGCGCGTTCGCCGCACCGGGGAACCAGAGCGTGGTTATCGAACCGCCGATCGCGTTGGTTGCGGCATGCGCCAGGCTCGTCGCCCAGACGCTGCCGCTTTGCCGTCTCAGCCATCCGAAGATGATGGAGATGAGCACCGTGCAGACGCAGAACACCGCAATCGCGGCTGTCGAGCTGTCGCCGTGAAACTCATAGCCGCGCAGGATGATCGGCAGGTGCCAGAGGCCCCAGATGATGCCCGTCGCGACGGCAGCGAGCGTCGGCCTTGAGCCGAACAGGCGAAGCTGGAGATAGCCGCGCCAGCCGAATTCCTCGCCGAAGAGAAGCGGCGAGACGATCGGCGCATTGACGAGCGCGGCAAGGGGTACCGCGTACCACGAGGCCGCGCCGAATGCTTTGTAGGCGCCGAGTTGCACGAGCTCCGTCTTCATCGAAAAATCCGGCGCCGCGAAGCCGAGCATGGGCGCGCTCGCGGCGATAAAAGCCAGCACGACGAACGGCAGAAACCAGCCGATCAGATAGTAGCGCCAGTTCTTCGGATGGAGGCCGAGACCGGCATCGGCGAAGCCTTCGCGCGTGATCCATTTGCGCACGATGAGGGTCGCAATGGCCGGCGCGAACGCACCCGGCAAGAGCGAAAGCTGGAAGAGCACACCACCCGTCTTCGGCAGCAGCAAGGCCCACGATCCCCAGGCGATGCCGAACGCCAGCACCAGAAAGCTTGTGATGCCGAGTGCCGTGCGGCCGGCGCTCATCGACGAAGTCCCGACCGCTTCTTCGACTGTGCTCATGCGACTGTCCCGTCCTTCGATATTTCGTTATTTAGCAAAATAACGAAAGAGAGTCGAGTCCCCGCCCGAGCGGGCCTTCAGTCGCGCGTGCGCATGACGGGCGCGCCCCATTGGTGCAGCGGGGGCGGTTCTTCGCTTGCGCCGGGCTTGAGCGGTCTCGCGGGATAGCCGCCGAGGCTCACCAGGCGGTCGTACATGACGATAGCGCCCGCCATGCCGACATTGATCGAAAAGCGCGTCGGTATCTTCACGACGAACTCGCAGGCTGCGACCGTTGCGGGCGACAGCGACATGCGCTCGGCGCCGAACACATAGGCCGCGCGCAAGGGATGGCGGAAACGCGGCAACTCGATCGCCTCGTCGGTGATCTCCACGCCGACGAGCCGACAGCCCTGCGGCAGACGGAATTCCTCGACCGAGGGAAATTGGTAGAACGGCAGATGGCCGCTCGCGTCCGACGTATCGGACTGGGCCTCGGACAATTTGACCCGCCCGCCGACGGTGAAGAAGAAACTTGCGCCGAAAGCATGCGCGATGCGCAGCAGATTGCCGAGATTCATCGGCTTTGAAATACCGTCGACACCGGCCCCAAAATATCCGCGCATGGCTTCCCCGCTTGCGCTATGACAGGCGCCTCATAGACCGAGGACGTCCCTTTGGCCAATCCTATCCTTGTCGAGATCACACGCGGCTCCCTCGTCGAAAGCGTCCACCGCGGTTCGGTCGCGATCGCCAATGCCGAGGGCGAGATCGTGTTTTCGCTGGGCGATATCGAGGCCCCCACCTATCCGCGCTCGTCGCTCAAGCCGATCCAGGCGCTGCCCCTCATCGAATCGGGAGCGGCGGAAGCCTTTGGACTGGGCGACGAAGAGATCGCGCTCGCGTGCGCGTCCCATTCCGGCGAGCCCATGCACACGACGCGGGTGACGGCGTGGCTCGAACGCATCGGCTGCGAAGCGTCCGACCTCGCCTGCGGTCCGCAGCCGGTCCGTTACGAACCTGTCCGGGACGCGATGATTGAGCGCGGCGAAGCGCCCACGCGCGTACACAACAATTGCTCCGGCAAACATACGGGCTTCCTCACCGTGGCGCGGCATTGGGATATTGCGACAAAGGGCTATGAGCATCACGATCATCCCGTGCAGAGCGCTGTCGCAGCGGCGCTGGGAGAGTTGTCGGGCATTGCAAGCCAACTGCCCTGGGGTGTCGATGGATGTGCGGCGCCCAATTTCGCGTTGCCTGTGTCCGCCTTCGCGCGTGCGCTGGCAAAACTCGCCGCGCCGCAGACGCTTCCGAGCCAACGCGGCAATGCCGCGCGGCGCATCGTGCGGGCGATGATCGCCCATCCCGAACTCGTCTCGGGCACCGGTCGCGCCTGCGCCGCCCTGATGCGCTCGGCGCAGGGACGCGCCGCCGTGAAGACGGGCGCCGAAGGCTATTTCGCCGGCATTGTTCCGGAAGCGGGTTTGGGCATTTCGCTCAAGATCGACGACGGCGCAGGCCGCGCATCCGAAACTGCCATGGCTGCCATCCTCGACAAACTGGGACTGCTCGGTAACGACGCGGCCGCGCGTGCGCTTCTCAACGCGCCGGTCACGAACACGCGCAATGCAGTCGTCGGCGAAAGAAGGCCTGCGGTAGCGCTGGCGGAGAAGAGTTTGCACGTTTGACTGCGCTTCACCGGTACCACGGGTTTCCCGCCCGCACGGCCGTGCAGTTTGCGGGAAGCGGGCGGGATACGGTCCAGTGAAGCCGAGTCTACTGCTGCGCCTTCTTCGCGGCCGCGGCCGCCTTGTCGGCCGCTTCCATTTGCGGCGTGTACCGGACGATGTCGGTGATCGGGCAGCGCTGCGGGAACCCGGGATTGCGTATCAGCACGTTGTCGCCTTTGCTCAGGCAGGTCAAACCCCCGAAACCGCCGATCGACTGGAAGCCCACCCGCTCCTTGAAGGTCAGGTTGATGCACGTCCCCATCAGCGAGAGCTTCCATTTCTGGTGCCAGTTGTCCTCGACGATGAGGGTCTTGTCGTTGAGTGCGTGCCAGTTCCAGATTTGTCCGATCTGAAGGCAGGACGGCACGGCAAAAGCCGGCGCGCTCACCAGAAGGGCCAATCCCAACAGCGAAAAGAGCTTGGTATTCATTGCACGAACATCCTCAGGAGATGCCCCTCTCCTCCGCCAAGTATAACCCATTCGAGCCCTCGAGGTTCAATTGCGGCGCATGTCTTGGCGGGCGCCGCGGGCGCGATTAAGGTCGCGGCCGAACGAACATTCTTTTCGCGAGGAACTCCATGAAAGCCGCCCTTTGCATCCATTACGGACCGCCCGAGGAAATGGTCGTCAGGGAGGTACCCGACCTCGTGCCCGGCAAGGGACAGGTCGTCGTCACCGTGAAGTCCTGCGGCATCAATTTCCCCGACGTCCTGATGATCCAGGACAAATACCAGTTCAAACCCGCGCTGCCCTTCTCGCCAGGCGGCGAAGTGGCGGGCGTCGTCAAGCTCGCGGGCGAAGGCGTGACGACCGTGAAGGTGGGCGACAAGGTAATCGTCTCCACCGGTTCCGGCGGCATGGCGGAACAGACGCTGGCCGATGCGGCGCGTTGCGTGCCGATGCCGGACGCTCTCGATTTCGACGTGGCGTCGTCGTTCTTCGTCACCTACGGCACGTCCTATCACGCGCTGCACGACCGCGCGCATCTGAAGGCCGGCGAATATCTCGTCGTGCTGGGTGCGGCCGGCGGCGTCGGTCTTTCCGCCGTCGAACTCGGCAAGGCGATGGGCGCGAAAGTCATCGCGGGCGCCTCGAGCGCGGAGAAAGTGGCGCTCGCCAAAAAGCACGGCGCGGACGACGGTTTCGTCTACCCTTCGGGCCGCCTTTCCAAGGACGAGCAGAAGGCGCTGTCCGACGAGATCAAGCGCCTCACGGGCGGCCAGGGCGCGGACGTGCTCTACGATCCCGTCGGCGGCGATTACGCCGAACCCGCCTTGCGCGCGATGAACTGGCTGGGACGCTATCTCGTCATCGGTTTCGCCGCGGGCGACATTCCGCGCGTGCCGCTCAATCTCACGCTGCTCAAGGGCTGCGATATCGTCGGCGTGTTCTGGGGCGCGTCCATGGCGCGCGATCCGAAGACGGGACTTGCGAACCTCAAGCAGATCACCAACTGGATCGCGGAAGGAAAGCTCAAGCCTTACGTCTCGGCACATTTCCCGCTCGAGCGCGCCGGCGAGGCGATCCGCATGCTCATGGACCGCAAGGCGCAGGGCAAAGTCGTCGTGGTCCCGTGAAGACGCGCACGGCGGCGATCGGATTTCTGTTCGCCGCTGTTCTTCTCGGCGCCAGCGGGCCTTACACGACGCGGCTTTCGCCGCTCGACACTCGCGCCATCAAAACCGTCGCCGTCATCTCGGCACTGGGCAATACGTTCCTCTTCGAACGCGTGCCGGCCAAAAATTTCGAATGGTTGGGCCCGCCGAATTCGCATTTCCTCGAAATCTCCGACTGGGCGATCGATCCGGTTGTCATGCGCACCGTGAGCGCCGCGCTCGCCAAACGCTTCACGGTGAAGCCGATCGTCTTCCGGCCGGCCGATTTCTCCACCTGGGATTATTCGAATCTCAAAAGCGCGGCGCTCAACCTGAACGGCGATCCCGCCATCGACGCCTATGTGCTCATCCTGCGCGACTGGCGTCCGGATGAAATCGGTTACAGCGTGCACTGGGTGGGCGGTCTCGGGTTTTATCGCAAGGATCGCCCCAGCGGGCGTCCGAAGCTCGGCGTGTTCGCGAGCTACCGCGTTGTCGTCGTCGACGCATTGACCGGCGACACCATTGCCTCGCGCGCAGCCCTTCTGCCGGGCAACGCGCTGCCATGGCTGCCGGAAGACGCCGCCCTCTGGCCAAAAACGCCGAACAATTTGACGGATGCGCAACGCGCGACGCTCGCCGCGGCCGAAACGAAACTCATCGACGCCACCTTGCTGCCGACGCTTTCCGCCATGCGGCTTGCACACTAGCCATCCGGCGGGCCTTGCACTGAACGGGCGCTAAGGCAAGTATCCCTCGCGGGTGACGAGGGGCTTCGCATGTTCAAATCTCAACTGGTAGCCGGCGCACTGGCGCTCGCCTTCTCCTGCGCGGCGGCTGCGGCGCAGACGCCGGCGCCGCCGCAGGGCCATGCACTGACCGCTGACGATCTCGATGCCTTTTTCGACGGTTACATGCCGCTGGCGCTGGCGCGCGGCGACATCGCGGGCAGCGTTGTGGTGGTCGTGAAGGACGGTCAGGTCCTGTTCGAGAAGGGCTACGGTGTCTCGGACGAGAAGACGCAAGCGCCCGTCGATCCCAAAACCACCATGTTCCGGCCGGGCTCCGTCTCCAAGCTCTTTACGTGGACGGCGGTGATGCAGCTTGCCGAAGCGCACAAGGTCGACCTCGACACGGACATCAACACCTATCTCGATTTCAAGATTCCGCCCTATGAGGGCAAGCCCATCACGCTGCGCAATCTGATGACGCACACGCCGGGCTTCGAAGAGACCGACAAAAATCTCTTCATGACCGATCCCAAGAAGATGATGTCGCTGGAAAAGGCGCTGAAGCTCTGGGTGCCGACGCGCGTATTCGCGCCGGGCGAAGTGCCGGCCTATTCGAACTACGGCGCGGCGCTGGCGGGCTACATCGTCCAGCGCGTCTCGGGCGAGGATTTCGACGACTACATCGCCAACCACATCTTCGATCCGCTCGGCATGAAGCATGCGACGTTCGATCAGCCGCTGCCGAAGGCGCTGCAGCCCTTCATGTCGAAGGGTTACGACAAGGCGTCGGGCAAAGCGCAGCCTTACGAGCTGATCCCGATGGCGCCGGCCGGCGGGCTCGCCGCCAGCGGCGACGACATGACCCATTTCATGATCGCGCATCTGAACAACGGCGAATATAACGGCGTGCGCATCCTGCAGCCGGAAACGGCGATCAAGATGCACGGCGTGGCGTACCAGCACACGCCCGGCATTCCGCCGATGGCCTACGGTTTCTATCACGAGGACATGAACGGTCACGACATCGTCGGGCATGGCGGCGACACGCTGTGGTTCCACAGCGATCTGCACCTGATCCTCGACCAGCATGTCGGTCTGTTCCTGTCGCAGAACAGCCAGGGCAAGCCGGGCACTGCGATCCGCGGACCGCTCTTCAAGTTCTTCATGGACCGCTATTTCCCGGCGCCGCCGCTGCCCCCTGAGAAGACGCTTAAGACGGCGAAGGCCGACGGCGCGCTCGCAGCCGGCAGCTACATCGATAGCCGCGGCTCCTTTACCAACATCGTCGCCATCGGCGGATTGCTCGGCCAGGCTGAGGCCAAGGTGAACGACGACGGCACGTTGAGCGTCGATGCGCTGAAGGACTACGCGGGCAATCCGAAGAAATTCCGCGAGGTGAAGCCGTTCGTCTGGCGCGAAGTACACGGACGCGGATTGCTCGTGGCGAAAGTGAAGGACGGCAAGATCACCGAACTCGTGACCGATCAGATTCCGCAGATCATTTCGTTCCTGAAGGCGCCGTGGTGGCGATCGGCCAGGATCAATGTGCCCGCGTTCCTGGCCATGCTGGCGATGCTGGCGCTGACCGTCCTCTTCTGGCCGGTCAAGGCGATCCTGCGCTGGCGGTATGATGCGCCCTTCCCGCTCGCGGGCCGCGCGGCCACGCTTTATCGCCTGACGCGGCTGACGGCGCTCTGCGACCTCGTCCTGTTCCTGGGTGTGCTCGGGTTCTTCACCTATGCCGGCAACAACCATCTCGAGCTCTTCAGCAACTCTTATGACTGGGTGCTGCGCATTTTCCAGGTCTTCGGACTCCTGGGCGTGATTGGCACGATTGCGGCGATCATGAACGCCGCCGTCGCCATCGGCGGCAGCAGCGAGGAGCATCCGTGGTGGACGAAATTCACCGACGTGCTGATCGCGCTCGCCTGCGTCCTCGCCGTCTGGTACGCGTTCAGCGAGCACCTGCTGGTGTGGAGCTTGAATTTCTGACGGCAACAAACCGAGCGCGTTTGCCGCGTGTTGCCATGGCGTACAGGCAGCGGAATGCCCCTGCCATCAGGGCCGGGAACAGGGCGCGAAAAAAACGCGGGTCCCGGCCGCGCGCATTTGGACCGCATTCCATAGGGTTTTCCTGCGAGTCGCCGCGCCGGAGCAAGTCGAAAAACAGGGCCGCGCAGGGGCAAATTTGTCCGTGCACGTTCTTTTCCGCTCCCGCGAGCGGCGGCCACGAAGCGTGCGTTCGCCCGTCTCATATTTACGATGTCAAAGAGCGGTCCGGAGTCTGCGCCCGTCGTTCGCGCTTGTGAAGGCGGACGTTTCGGCAACAGCCGCGATTTCCGTCACCGAACAGGCAACGCCAGATGAAATCTTCGAGCATCATTGGCGAATGCGGCGGCGTCCGCCCGCAAGGTTCTGGCGACGGCGTCATAGAGGAGGGCCGAGCCCAAAGATCGCCGCACAAATTGCCGGTCGACCGCGAGCCGTCCAAGAAGCGCGGCCGGAAGAACGGGATAGCGCGGCAGCTTGCGGGAGATCTCGGCCGGAATGTCGGCCACCGGAATGCTCGAGGCGGCTAGCGTGTAGTAGCCTGCAACGCGGCTTTCCTTTTCCGGAACCGCAACGAAGCAGTTGGAGATGTGGCGCCGGATGTCCTGTCCGGCCGGGGTTTTCAGATATGTGTCGAGCGGTTCGCTGCCGCAGGAAAATGCCGACCGGTCGTGCCGCGACGACAGCGGCTCGATAACGAAGCTCACCGCGACTTGGCGATCAGGCGCTCGTGCGCGGCCTTCGCCTTGCGAAGCGCACGCGTGGGCCGCGGCGGGTTCAGAATGCTCTCGGCCAACGCCTTCTGATCTTCCACGGCCAGACGGATGATCTCCGTTTCTTGCGCAGAATATATCCAAAGGCCCGATGAGCCCCAAAAAGGTACAATTCCAAGCTCGCACGCGTTTTAAAGTTGAAGTAATGGAATGCCAAGCTATGACAATCGGACTCGCAAATGGGGATTGGCCACAAGCGTTCTGACTTGCGTTCGCACGCACAAGCGAAGTTGGATGATGCCGTCCTTCTTCTGCAGCACAGTCGTTTTTCAAACGCATACTATTTAGCGGGGTACGCGGTTGAGCTAGGACTTAAAGCCTGCATTGCAGCGCAGATCAGCGCCGAAACGATACCCGACAAAGCCTTTATCAAAGGGATACTCAACCACGAGTTTCCTAGGCTGGTCGGTCTGGCTGGACTTGCGGGCGCGCTCAAAGAACAACAAGATAAAGATCCGGCTTTTGCCGCGAGCTGGGCCCTGGTATCCGAATGGGAACCGGATTCTCGCTACGAGGCCTCAGACGCGATGTCTGCGCAGCTATTGGTTCAAGCTATCGCCGATCCGAAATCGGGAGTCCTTCAATGGATCAAAACACACTGGTGAGCGGTGGCCAAGCGCTTGTGAAGGCGATGGATGAGACGGGGTTTCATCCGAGGATCGCTATGTGGGTGCACAACACCGACGTCGATACATGGAAGTTATGGCTTGTCCCGCCAGCCGGACATGCAGACAAATCGGACTTCTATCGACGCATTGCTGAGATAGTAACAAAACATCGCACCGAGTTAAGCGGTATCGATGCCAGTGACACAGAGATGGTTCCTGCTACCCATCCGGCGATGCAAGGCATATCAAAATTTATACGGGCGCCGGGGCTCCTGAACATCCATTTCGCCGGTAATCGGTTTAACGGCTTTTATCTGCCCGAAGGAATCATTCTGCGCTCCGAAGCTCTGTAGTTCATTCAAAGTGGTTACTCCGCTGCGGGCTTGTGGACGTAGATTTCCCCGCCGCCCTGGCGGAATTCTTCCGCCTTCTTGGCCATCGCGGCGCGGATTTCGGCGGTCGAGAGCGTGTCGTTGCTGCCGCGGGCGGCGTCGCGGACTTCCTGGCTGATCTTCATCGAGCAGAATTTCGGTCCGCACATCGAGCAGAAATGCGCGATCTTGGCGCCGTCGGCCGGCAGCGTTTCGTCGTGGAAGGCCTGCGCCGTCTCGGGATCGAGCGCCAGCGCGAACTGGTCGCGCCAGCGGAATTCGAACCGCGCCTTGCTCATCGCATCGTCCCAGATGCGCGCCGCCGGATGGCCCTTGGCGAGATCGGCCGCATGCGCCGCGATGCGATAGGCGATGACGCCCGCCTTCACGTCGTCGCGGTCGGGCAATCCCAGATGCTCCTTCGGCGTGACGTAGCACAGCATCGCCGTGCCGAACCAGCCGATCATGGCCGCACCGATGGCGCTCGTGATGTGATCGTAGCCGGGCGCGACGTCCGTCGTGAGCGGGCCCAGCGTATAGAACGGCGCCTCGTCGCAGACCTTGAGCTGCCGGTCCATGTTTTCCTTGATCTTGTGCATCGGCACGTGGCCGGGGCCTTCGATCATCACCTGCACGTCGTGCTTCTGCGCGATGCGATTGAGTTCGCCCAAGGTTTCGAGCTCTGCGAATTGGGCCGCGTCGTTCGCATCGGCGATGGAGCCGGGGCGCAGACCGTCACCCAACGAGAACGACACGTCGTAGCGCGACAGCAGCTCGCAGATCTCCTCGAAATGCGTGTAGAGAAAATTCTCCTTGTGATGTGCGAGGCACCATTTGGCGAGGATCGAGCCGCCTCTGGAGACGATGCCGGTGACGCGGTCCGCCGTCAGCGGAATGTGTGCCAGGCGCACGCCCGCATGCACGGTGAAATAATCGACGCCCTGTTCGCACTGCTCGACCAGCGTGTCGCGATAGATGTTCCAGGTGAGGTCCTCGGCAACCCCGCCAACCTTCTCCAGCGCCTGATAAATCGGCACCGTGCCGATGGGAACCGGCGAATTCCGGATGATCCATTCGCGGATGGTGTGGATGTGACGGCCCGTGGAAAGGTCCATCACCGTGTCCGCGCCCCAGCGGATCGACCACACGAGCTTCTCCACTTCCTCCGCCACGCCGGAGGTGACGATGGAATTGCCGATATTGGCGTTGACCTTGGTGAGGAAATTGCGGCCGATGATCATCGGCTCGGTCTCGGGATGATTGATGTTGGACGGGATGATGGCGCGGCCGCGGGCGACTTCGTCGCGCACGAATTCCGGCGTGATTTCGTCGGGAATGGACGCGCCGAAGGAATTGCCGTCGCGCAAAGCCGAGCGCCCCAGGTTCTCGCGCACGGCGATGAATTTCATCTCGTCCGTGATGAGGCCGGCGCGGGCGTAGGCGAGCTGCGTCACGCGTTTTCCCGGCTTGCCGCGAAGCGGCTTCAGACCCGCGCGATCGAATTGCGGCACGGACAGGAGTTCGCCGGGCTTCAGGCCGTCGTCTTCGTGCCGGCGCGCGCGGCCCGCATATTCCTCGACGTCGCCCCGCGCAAGGATCCAGCCGCGGCGCAGGCCCGCGAGACCCTTCTCGATATCGACGGTGCGACTTTCGTCCGTATACGGACCGGACGTGTCGTAGAGACGGATCGGCGGTTCGCCGCCCGATAGCGCCACCTCGCGGAACGGCACGCCCTCCACCAGCACCTTGCGCGAGCCGGGCAGCGCGCCACGCGTTACGACATCGTTCGTCACGGGCTTCGGATTGCGGAGGGGTTGGTTCATGGCAAGGCTACCTCTGTTGTCGACGGAACAGAAACGGCCTCACGCGCCGTCCGCTTCCTCCGCCGGTGCTAACCGGTTCAGGTTCGAAGGGACTCGGGGGACTACCCGATCTCAGCTCCTTCACGGAGCGCCCCTGGGACTTCGCGGCGGATTTTGATCCGGGCGCTTGCCAAGTCAAGGCAGGCCGGAACGGCGTAAGGCGCATGGGGCGGAAAACGCCAAAAGGCGGGACGCGGCTGCCCTCGCCACGCAAAAATAGGAAAGGTTTGGCACCAAAATGCGAAACGTTCGGCAACCCCGCTTGCGGCCCCATTTGCGACCCGCTAACGGACATGCGTCTAGAACATACGAAGCATCTCTGGGACCCCGCATGAACCGGCGCGTTTTGACCTCGATCGTCCTCCTGGCATGGAGCGCCGCGCCGGCGTTCGCCCAGGACCGCATCGTGCTGCCGGCCGACGTGGTTCCCGAGCACTATGACATCGCGGTCGTGCCGCACGCGGCTGATCTCACGTTCGACGGGCATGTCGCGATCGACGTTGCGGTCGCCGCGCCCACGAACACCATCAAGCTCAACGCCGCCGATCTTTCATTCGGCAAGGTGGCACTGACCGGTGAGGCCGCCGCACCCCAGGTTTCCTACGATGCGACGCAGGAGACGGCGACGCTGACCTTTGCGTCGCCCGTTTCGGCCGGCCACCACGTGCTCACCATCGACTACAGCGGCAAGATCAACCAGCACGCGGCGGGGCTCTTCGCGCTCGACTACGACACGGCAGGCGGCACGAAGCGCGCGCTGTTCACGCAATTCGAGAATTCCGACGCGCGGCGATTCATTCCGTCCTGGGACGAACCCGCGCGCAAGGCGACGTTCACGCTGACGGCGACCGTGCCCGCGAACGAGATGGCCGTGTCGAACATGCCGATCGCCAGGACGGAGCCCCTGCCCGGCGGGATGGCGCGCGTGCAGTTCGCGCAAACGCCGAAGATGTCGTCCTATCTCCTCTTCTTCGGCCTGGGCGATTTCGAGCGCATCTCGAGGAAGGTCAACGGCGTCGATGTCGGCGTGGTCTTCAAGCGTGGCGATGCCGACAAGGCCGCCTACGCGCTCGACGCGGCGGCACATATCCTGCCCTATTACGAAGACTATTTCGGCGTGAAATATCCGCTGCCGAAGCTCGACCTCATCGCCGGTCCCGGGCAGAGCCAGTTCTTCGGCGCGATGGAGAACTGGGGCGCGATCTTCTATTTCGAGCGCGATCTCCTCATCGATCCGCGCATCTCCACGCAAGGCGACCGCCGCAACGTCTATGTCGTCGTGGCGCACGAGATGGCGCATCAATGGTTCGGCGATCTCGTCACCATGGACTGGTGGGACGGCATCTGGCTGAACGAAGGCTTCGCGTCGTGGATGGAGATCAAGGCGACGGACCATTTCCATCCCGAATGGCACATGTGGCTCGACTCGCTGGCGTCTAAGGAAGCGGCCATGCAGGTCGATGCGCGTGACGGCACGCACCCCATCATCACGCCCATTCGCGACGTGCTGCAGGCGAACGAGGCTTTCGACACGATCACCTATTCGAAAGGCCAGGCCGTCATCCGCATGCTGGAGACCTACATCGGCGAGGATCGCTTCCGCGCGGGCGTGCAGGCCTACATCAAGGCGCACGAATACGGGAACACGGTGACGGACGATCTCTGGCGCGAACTCGACAAGACGGCGGCTCAGCCGATCACACCGGTGGCACATGCTTTCACGCTGCAGGCGGGCGTACCGCTCATCCGCGCAAACGCGACGGCTTCGGGAATTCATCTGACGCAAGATCGGTTTGCGGCGGACGAATCCGCCAAGGCGCCGACGGTCTGGCCCGTGCCTGTCAAAGTCCCCGGCAATGGCGTGACGCCATGGGTCGGCCTCGTCTCGCGCGACAAGCCCGCCGATGTGCCGGTGGCCGCGAATTCCACGCCGATCGTCAATGCCGGTCAGACGGCCTATTTCCGCACGCTCTACGACGCCGCGTTGTTCGCGAAGATCGAAGTATCGTTCGCGCAGCTCGCCGCCGCCGATCAGATCGGAATCCTCTACGACAGCAGCGCGCTGGGCTATTCGGGCTATGCGCCGCTCGGCAATCTTTTCGCGCTGGCGCGGAAGACGACGCCGGATTTCGATCCCGTCGTGCAAAGCACGATTGCGGAGCGCTTCCAGGGCGTGAGCGAGCTCTATGATGGTTTGCCCGGCCAGGCGGCGTTCAAGGCCTTCGGCCGTCGCGTGCTCGAACCGCTTTTCGCGAAAGTGGGCTGGACGGCGAAAGAGGGCGAAGCGCAGAACGTCACGCTCGCGCGCGCCGCGCTTCTGTCGGCCTTGAGCGAACTCGACGATCCGCTCGTGATCGGCGAAGCCCAGAAGCGTTTCCAGGACTACGTCCGCAATCCGTCGGCGCTCAGCCCGGAGTTGCGCCGCAGCGTGCTCGCCATCGTGGCGCTCCACGCCGATGCGAAAACCTGGGACGCGCTCCATGCGCTCGCCAAGGCTGCCCCGTCCGCGCTCGAGAAACAGGAACTTTACGTGCTTCTCGGACATGCGCGCGACAAAGCGCTCGCCGAGAAGGCGCTGGCGCTCGCCGGAACGGACGAGCCGCCGCTGACCAACCGGCCGTCGATGATCAGGGCCGTCTCGGCGCGCTTTCCCGACATGGCCATCGACTATGCCTCGCAGCACTGGAACGCGATCACGGTGAGCCTCGAGCCCGACAGCCGCGCGGAATATGTGCCGAGCCTTGCCGAGAACTCGCGCGATCTTGGGACGCTCGCGAAGCTTCACGCCTTCGCCGATGCGCATATTCCTCCCGACGCGCGTGGCGACGTGCGCAAGGCGGACGCGACGATCCGGTTCTACGCCAAAATCCGTGCCGAGCGCCTGCCCGAGCTCGACCGCTGGCTGACGGCGCAACCGAAATAACATGGCCAATAAAGCGGACCCGAACCCGTTGGAGATCGAGGCCCAGGAGGCTCTCGCGGTCAAAGACGCACTCGTCGCGATGGGACTGGCCGCAGCCGGCGACGGAGTTTGGATCGACAAGCTCTCCGGCGGCGTGTCGTGCGACGTCTATCACGTAGCCCTTGGCGCGAAGGAATTCTGCCTGAAGCGCGCGTTGCCGAAATTGCGGGTCGAAGCCGACTGGCGGGCCCCCGTGGAACGTTCCATCACGGAAGCGGCGTGGATGAAGCTCGCGAACAAGATCGCGCCCGGCCGCGCGCCCAAAATCCTCGGCGAAGATCCCGCGCGGCACGTGTTCGCCATGGAATTCTTTCCGCCGGAGAAATTTCCCGTGTGGAAAGCGAAGCTGGCAGCCGGCCAGATCGATGCCGATTTCGCCGGCCGCGTCGGCGGCCAGCTCGTTTACCTGCATGCGTCCACCATAGGACGCCGCGACGTCGAAAAAAACTTCGCGAACGACGCGCAATTCCTGGCGCTGCGGCTCGACCCGTTCCTGCTGCACGTCGCCAGAAAGCATACCGAGGTGGGGGCCGAATTGCGCGCGGCCGCGCGCGGCGTCTCCCGCGCGCGCATCGCGCTGATGCATGGCGACGTGAGCCCCAAGAACATTCTGGTCGGACCGAACGGTCCGGTTTTCCTCGATGCGGAAACCGCGTGCTACGGCGATCCGGCCTTCGACCTCGCTTTTTGCCTCAATCACCTGCTTTTGAAATGCGTCTGGCATCCCGAATGGACCGAGCTCTATCTCAAGAGTTTCTCGCGTATGCGATCGGACTATTTCGCGGGCATCACCTGGGAAGCGACCGACGCGTTCGAACGCCGCGCGGCGCGCCTTCTGTTGGGATTGCTGCTGGCCCGCGTCGACGGCAAATCGCCCGCGGACTATCTCACGAGCGAGGCGCAGCAGTTTTTCGTCCGTGTCGAAGCGATCGAAATGCTGAAGGCCAAGTTCAGCACGCTCGAGGCCATCGCGACGCGCTGGCGCAAGGCGATCAACCTCGCGCCGCATCTGAGAGGGCTTCCGTGAAGAAACGGTTCTGCATTCTGTTGGCGTTGCTGGTCGCTGCCCCCGCTTTTGCCCAGCAGGCCGAGAAGACGACCGTCTACACGAACGCCGCTGTGTTCGACGGAACAGGATCCGCCGTCAGGCCCGGCATGGCGATCGTCGTGCGCGGCGAGCGCATCGTGGCCATCAGGCCGGCCGCGGAGCTAACGCAGAGCGAAACCGCGTCGGCCGATGTCGTCGATCTGTACGGCGCCTATGTGCTGCCCGGCCTGATCAACAGCCACGTGCATCTGGCGACGCAGCCCAACCGGCATTACGCCGAGGCGTTGCTGCGGCGCGACGTCTATAGCGGCGTTACCGCCGTGCGCGACATGGCGGGAGACGCGCGGGCGCTGGCCGATCTTTCGCGCTCGGCCCTTCTGGGCGACATCCCCTCGCCTGACATCTATTACGCGGCGCTGATGGCCGGCCCGCAATTCTTCAAGGACCCGCGCACGCATGCAGCGGCGCAAGGCGCAATCGCCGGACAGGTCCCGTGGCTGCAGGCCATCACCGCCCAAACCGATCTCAAGATCGCCGTCGCCGAAGCGCGCGGCACGGGTGCCACGGGGATCAAGATCTACGCCGATCTTCCGGGCACGCTCGTGCGCGCCATCACCGCGGAAGCGCATCGTCAGCACATTCTCGTCTGGTCGCACGCCGCCGTCTTTCCCGCCACGCCCGCCGACGCCATCGACGGCGGTGTCGACGTCGTCAGCCACGTCTGCATGCTTGCCTACCAGGCTTCGCGCACGATGCCGCCCGAGTATCACAATCGCGCGCCCGTCGAAGCGAACAAGTTTGCGGGCGACAATCCGGTTGTCGGAAAGCTCTTCGCCGACATGAAGACGCGCGGCACCATCCTGGACGCCACGCTCTGGGTCTATGAAGAGATGGCGAAAGAGCACGCGGCCGAACCGAAATCGCCCGCGCCCTATTGCTCGGCCGATCTTGCGGCAAAGCTTCTCCATCAGGCTTATCGCGCCGGCGTGACGATCTCGGCGGGCACGGACGGATTTGCGCCGTGGCAGGAGCCTTATGTCGCGCTCGACGACGAAGTGGCGCTTCTGGTTTCCAAGGCCGGCATGAGCCCCGCCGATGCGATCCGTTCGGCCACTTTCGTCGGCGCAAAGACGATCGGAAAAGCCAACGAGATGGGTACGCTCGAGCCCGGAAAGCTCGCCAATTTCGTCGTGTTAGCGAAGAATCCGCTGGACGACGTGGCGAACCTCAGGACCGTCACGCTGACCGTTAAACGAGGTGTGCGTTTCCGCCGCGCCGACTATCGCCCCATCACGGCCGACGAGGCGAAGGGCGACCTTTAGCGCCATTGCCCGCCCCCCGCAGCGTCTCTAGCAATAGGCGAGGAGACGCGAATATGGACCGCAGGGTGGCACAAGCCGCTGCATCCCAGGGGCGGCGCCAGGAGCGTCATATGGGGCTCGTCGTGGCGGCATCGGCGGCCGGCACGATCTTCGAGTGGTATGACTTCTTCATATTCGGCTCGCTTGCCTCGATCATCGCGACGCACTTCTTCTCCGGTGTCGGCGAGACGACAGGCTTCATCCTCGCGCTCCTGACATTCGCCGCCGGCTTCTTCGTGCGCCCGTTCGGCGCGCTGTTCTTCGGGCGCATCGGCGATCGCGTGGGCCGCAAGCGCGCCTTCCTCGTCACCATGACGATCATGGGCCTTGCGACGGTGGCCGTGGGCTTTCTCGGCGATCGCGCGCAATGGGGGCCGGGGGCGGCTTACGCGCTCGTGAGCCTGCGCGTGGTGCAGGGCTTCGCCATCGGCGGCGAATATGGCGGCGCGGCGATCTATGTCGCCGAACATGCTTCGCCCAATCGCCGCGGCGCTGCGACCGGATGGATTCAGGCGTCCGCCTCTTTCGGACTCTTCCTGGCACTCGCCGTCGTCTTTGTGGTGCGCAAGCTTTTGGGCGAAGACGCCTTCCTCGCCTGGGGATGGCGCGTGCCGTTCCTTCTGTCCGCGCTGCTGCTGGCGATCTCGCTCTGGATCCGGATGCGGCTGAATGAATCGCCGCTCTTCCTGCGCATGCAGGAAGAAGACCGCATCTCGGATGCGCCGATCTCGGAGTCGTTTTTCCGCTGGCCCAACCTCAAGATCGTGCTGATCGCGCTTGTCGGCGTGCTCATGGGCCAGGGTGTCGTGTGGTACACGGCGCAATTCTATACGCAGTTCTTCCTCGAACGGGTGATCAAGGTCGAACCGCTTGTCGTCTACTCGCTGATGATGACGATCAGCGTCGTAGGCGCGCTCCTGCACGTCGTCTTCGCGTGGCTCTCCGACAAGATCGGCCGCAAGCCCATCATGCTCATGGGCCTCGGCCTCGCGGTGCTGTGCTATTTCCCGGGCTTCCGCATGCTGACGGAAGCGGCGAACCCCGCGCTGGCGCAGGCGACCGAGCGCGCGCCGATCACGGTCGCCGCCGATCCCGCCCATTGCTCGCTGCAATTCGATTTGATCGGCGGGGCGAAGTTTGTCAGCGCCTGCGACATCGCAAAAAGTGCGCTCGCCAATGCCGGCGTGCCCTATCGCAACGCGGAAACGCATGCCGCCGGCGCCACCGTCAAGATCGGCGATACGGTTCTCGCGAGCCCCGAAGGCGGCACGCTGTCACCGGCATCGCTCGCCGCTGCAAAGACGGAATTCGAGGCTTCGCTCAAGCGTGCGCTCGCAGCCGCAGGCTATCCGCTTTCCGCGCAATCGAGCGCCATCGATTTCCCGCGCACGCTCGCGATCCTCCTCGTCTTCATCACGGCGGCGGCCGCGCTCTACGGACCGCAAGCGGCCGCGCTCGTCGAACTCTTCCCGACCCGCATCCGCTATACCGCGCTCTCCGTGCCCTACCATATCGGCGTAGGATGGTTCGGCGGCTTCCTGCCGGCCACGGCGTTCGCCATCGTAGCGGCGACCGGCGACATCTATGCGGGGCTCTGGTATCCGGTCATCGTATCGGTCATCGGATTTGTCGTAACGTTCCTGCTGCTGCCCGAAACCTTCCGCCGGAAGATCGACGGCTGACCCGCAACCTTACTTCGCACGCCCCCGTTTGACGTCGATGCCGCTCTCGCCCGTCTACCACGCCGACGGCCTCCCCATTCCCCGCCGGTACTGGTCCATCGTCACCATCGCGCTCGGCCTCGTCATGGCCGTGATGGACGGCGCCATCGCCAACGTCGCGCTGCCCACGATCGCCGAGGACCTGCGCGCGAGCCCCTCCTTCTCCATCTGGATCGTCAACGGCTATCAGCTTGCGGTCGTGATTTCGCTGCTGCCGCTGTCGTCGCTGGGCGAGATCATCGGCTACCGCCGCGTCTATCTGGTGGGCCTCGCGCTCTTCACCTTCGCGTCCCTGTTTTGCGCGCTGGCGCACACGCTGGTGCTTCTGACCATCGCCCGCGTGATCCAGGGCTTCGGCGCGGCCGGCATCATGAGCGTGAACGCGGCGCTGGTGCGCTTCACCTATCCCCACAAAATGCTGGGGCGCGGCATCGGCATTAACGCTTTCGTCGTGGCGGTCGCCTCTGCCGTAGGTCCGACCCTCGCCGCCGGCATCCTGGCCGTCGCCACCTGGCCCTGGCTTTTCGCCATCAACATTCCCTTCGGCATCGCGGCCTTCTTCATCGGGCGCGTGGCGCTACCCCACACGCCGCGCATGCCGCACGCCTTCGACTGGCCGAGCGCATTGCTGAGCACGATCGTCTTCGGTTTGGGCATCACCGCCGTCGACAGCGCGGGCCACGGCGAACCTGCGATCTACTATGTGACGGAATTCGTCGTCGCGGCGGCGGCGGGCTACCTGCTCGTGCGGCGGCAACTGGGCGAGACCTCGCCGCTCCTGCCGGTCGATCTCATGCGCATCCCTATCTTTGCGCTGTCGATCCTGACCTCGGTCGCGTCGTTCTGCGCGCAGATGCTGGCCTATACGGCGCTGCCTTTCTACCTGCGCTACCGTTTCGGCTTTTCCGTCGTCGACATCGGGCTTCTCATCACGCCCTGGCCGATCGCCATCGCCTTCGCGGCCCCGCTCGCGGGCCGCCTGGTGGAGCACTACCCGGCCGGACTCCTGGGCGGCGTCGGACTTTTGCTCTTCGCCGCCGGCCTCCTGAGCCTCGCCTTCCTGCCGGTCCATCCCGCCCCCTGGGATCTCGTCTGGCGCATGGCGCTGGCCGGCGCGGGCTTCGGCCTTTTCCAGGCGCCCAACAACCGCACCATGATCGCGGCCGCGCCCCGCGAAAGGAGCGGCGGCGCGAGCGGCATGCTGGGAACGGCCAGGCTTCTGGGCCAGACGGTCGGCGCCGCACTCGTGGCGCTGCTGCTGGCGCGCTACGGAATGGACGGCACCCGCCTCGCCCTTCTGCTCGGCACGGGCTTTGCCGTTGTCGGCGGCGCGCTCAGCATGCTCAGACTTTCGCCGGCCGGCGCGCGCGGCGCGCAGGCGATCGAAGTCCGCGAAGGCCAGCGCATGACGGGCGAGTGAGCGTGACGCAGCTTTCTTTCGTCGATTCGAAATTAGCGATTCGTTGACGAATTCGCGCTCCGCGAATCGCAAGTCGTAAATCCGACGCCGCGCGTTGCTGCAACTCCCGGTTTTCGAAATGATTCACAATTGCGGGCTAGATTGGCTTGCCGAATGGCATGGATGTGCGCCAATATCCAAATGGCGGGGAATTAATCTCGAACTTGGAATGTTATGCCCGTCTCGCAACGCCGCACGCTCGTTAGGCCTCCGCTTGGCCGCAAGGATGCGGAGCTGCCGACGTCCCATCTCGGAAGAGCGCTGACGATCAAGGGAATCCTTGATACGGAGGGCGAGCTTCACGTTCAGGGAAACGTTCTTGGACAGATCAATGCCGATCGCCTCGTAATCGGCGCCGAAGGATACGTGGAAGGCGATGTCATTGCCCGGGATGTGCGTATCGTCGGACGCGTGAAGGGCCGAATCTTCGCGTATCAGGTTACGCTCGATAGCTCGGCCGACATCACGGGGCGCGTCTTCCATCACCTCGCCACGGTGGAAAAGGGGGCAAAAATCGACGGGCGGATGCCGTGGCGGCCGCTCAACTTCTTTGAATCATTCGAACAGCCCCCGGAGGCCCAAACATGAGCGTGTTCACCCGCAACGACAGCAAAGACAACACCATCCGCCCGACGACGACTGACAAACCGGAGGTTTCAGTGACAACAACCACGCCTGAGTTCAATCGTGCACCGCAGCCCGTTCAGCCCGTATCGCACCTGACACCGGTGCAAGCAGCCTCGACCTCGGTCATCAGCAAGGCGCTGAAGATCACCGGTCAGCTCGAAAGCACCGAAAACATTCAGATCGACGGCGAGATCGAAGGCGATGTGCGCGGCGTGCACGTCAAGGTCGGCCAGAACGCGAAAGTCAAAGGCTCTGTCTACGGTGATGAAGTCGAGCTGTCGGGCACCGTCGACGGCAAGATCGAAGCCAAGAAGGTCGTGCTGACAAGCTCCGCCCACATGTCCGGCGATGTCATCCACCAGGACATCACCATTCAGTCGGGCGCTTACATCGCGGGCCACTGCCGGCCGGAATTCGGCAAGACGCAGTCGCAGCCCGTTCTCTCGCGGCCGAAGGAAGTCCTGCCGCGCGTCTGACGCCCGAATCGACCGGGATCAACCGTCTTCAGTAACCGCCATAGCCGGGCGGATAGTCGCGTGCGGTCTGGATCGCGGCATCCACCCCCGGCATGGCCTCTGCGACCGCGTCGCGATAGCAGGTCGCGTCGCCGTTCACGCCCACCGGATACGCCTCGATCAATTGCTCGCATACCTGTCGGGCGGCCACATGCACGCGCCAGCGCAGCTCATGCGCGCCCCGCCATGTGCGAAGGTCGAGATCGTCGGTGCGGACGGGCTGGGACAGCGAGACGTTTTCGATCGGCACGTTCAGGTAGTTGTGATCGGCGCGATAGCGCGGCGCCGTGACGATGACCTGATCGGTGGGCACCGTCGTGTAGGGGGCCGGGGGGCCGTAGCCGTAAGTTTGCGCCGAAGCGTCTGTGGACGAAACGACCAACCCCGCTCCGACAGCGGCGGCCGCCAACAATGCCGCTGCTAGAATCCGCATGGAACACTCCTTCGCGCTGGGGCCCTTTGCGGGGCCTTGTTCAGAACGTGCGCGGCAGCGCGCCCGTTCCGGCCCATTGCTCCACCATTTCGTGATGAAAATAGGGCGCACGCGTGACGCGCGTACGCCCTGAAAAGGACAAGTTCTATGCCCGCTCAGCGCGTCCCGCGCGCATTGGCGATTGCGAAGTCGACCTTCGGCTGCGCCGTCGTCAGCGCGTCGCGATAGCAGGATGGGCTGCCGGTCAAGGCATGGGGATACATCTGCGACAGCTGCTTGCAGATGTTGTACGCGGCGGTGATCGTACGAAGTCTCAGTTCATGCACGCCTGCGGCCGAGCAGAGATTGAGATCCGCAAATTGCACCGCTTGGGACATGGATACTTTTTCGGGCGGCACGTTGAGCCTGTAAGGCCCATACTGCATGCGCGGCGCAGTGACCGTGATGTTTTCCGGCGGCGGACCCTTGGGATCGTACCCTCCATAAGTCCCGCACGGCCCGGCAAGCGCAGATCCCCCGAATGCCAATCCAACCGCACTCGTCACCAGCAACAACGCAGCTGTTCTGATCTGCATGACAATGCTCCTTCTGGGTCTATGCCCGCTTCGGACAGTTTGCGGACAACAAGGTAGATGGGCGCTCTAGCATATTCTTCCGAGGGATCGATCTCATTTGTCGGTGAGGCAACGGAATGTGATGTTTGTTCCGAAGAGGTTCATACGCGATTTCTCGCGATGTGCGCCGTTTTCCCGGTACGGCGCTGCATTTTCGTTCCTTAATGACAGTAAGTATTGCAATGCGCGGCGAACGCGCATTCGTTCCGCGCGCGCGCAGAAAGTAGTCGCAGCAATTAATACGTATACAGA
>Ga0335074_10002451_pt1 | contig 25260 bp, 20 predicted proteins | sample Lox_Sample_23_FD_206715 | JGI IMG/M metagenome (GOLD analysis project Ga0335074, IMG submission 206715) | Soil microbial communities from Loxahatchee National Wildlife Refuge, Florida, United States - Lox_Sample_2.3 | ecosystem: Environmental > Terrestrial > Soil > Wetlands | place: USA... | reverse complement strand
CGTATTTCTTCTTGATAGCGGCGAGGCGGGGATAATTGCTGCCCCAGAACGAGCGCTGCCAGTCTGACTCGAAGAAGTCGCTTTCCGAAACATAGGAACCGCCCACTGGAGCGATCGCGCGTAGCGCGCTCATGCTCTGATGAACGGCGGCGCGGGATTTGCGGGCCTGGATGACGTGCGGTTCGTGACCCGCCACGTCGGGATAGGCCGGTGCTTCTCCGCCAGCAATGATCGCCAGGGCAAAAGCGGTGAGCACAGCAGGGTTAGTAGCAGTATCACGGGCCGCATCAATGACCGCGGGTGATGCGCCAGCCAAGCCTTTGTTGAAGTGCAGCTGGACTTCCCAGTATCGGGAAGCCTCAAATAAAGCTTCGGCGAGGCGAGCCTGCTCGGAGTCCGCAAGGAGAGACGCGGGAAGCCAGAGCGATTCATAGGCGTGCAGGACCATGCCGGACTGGGCACCGTCTCCCCGCCACCATAGATGCGAGCCCGGCGCGCCCGGACGCGGATCAGCGACCAGCGAGGGATTGTCTGCGGGATTCCACCAGTCGCGCGCGGGCATGGCGCCGATGCTGGGCTGCGACTCGATTATGTACGCGTGGGGTGAACGCGCCAGCAAGCTGAGGAACGGCTGCCAGACGGCGCGGGCCTGCGCGGGATCGAGCCCCTGGCCAACCATACTGAAGGTCAGGCGATTGGAGGGGCTGCAATGCGCTTGCTCGCCCCAGCGATCGTTGAAGAGCCTCTCGCGGTAGAAGGCGACAAAGTCGCGCAGCAGATGCCGATAGGCATCGTCGGAGGACGCACGAACGGTGAAATTTGAGTAATCGAAAAACTCCGGCAGCGGATGCACGCGCGCCGTCACGCTGGTGACTACCCCGAAGGTGCCGCCTCCGCCGCCCTTGAGCGCCCAAAAGAGATCGGAATCCTGGCAGGCGTTCGCGGTGCGAATCCGGCCGTCGGCGGTTACCACTTCAGCCTCAAGCAGGCTCGCGGCGGCGAGTCCGTAATGCTTGGAGAAGCTGCTGAAACCGCCGCTCTGGATAAGGCCGGGGACTCCGACGGTCATGCAGCCACCGCCCTGAACGTAGCGTCCGGCGCTCGTGGTCACGGCGTCGTAGGCGTCGGCCCAGACACAGCCAGCGCCGATCGTCACGGCCGGTTCCGGTGCGGCGCCTGTGCATCCGTGCGGCACAAAGTCTGAATGCAGAGTGATGTGATTCATGTGCCGCGTCCAGACGAGCAGCGAATCAGGAGCACTGGAGGTGCCCTGATAGCTGTGGCCGCCGCCTTTCACGACCAACCGCAGGTTGTTCTCGCGGGCGAAATTCACTGCCGCGGCAATGTCGCCAGCGCTGGTCGCCGCCACGGCTCTCACGCTCGGGCGCGTCACCCAGGCATCGACCCAACCGAAGCTTTCCGTCAGTCCCGGCTGATCGCCGAGCCAATAGGGATTGGCCAGGTTCGCAAAGAGATTCTTGCACGCGGTGCCGTCCAAATCGCGCTGGCAGCCAGCGAGGGGAAAATCGACGGGCAGCAGGTTGCCGCCGACGGAATCGTTGAGACGCTTCCACGACTCCTGGGAGGGCCAGCCGGGATCGGACGGACGAACTCGGCGTATCGCTGACTGTGCTGGCAGGCTGTGCGGCCACAACCCCATGAGCGATAATGCGCTGGATGCTTTCAAAAAGCTTCTTCTATCCAATTTGTTGCCTCTCGCTCGTTCTCCGATTAAGCAGATGACCTTGCTTCATGGGGCGATTATCTAACAAGTGAAACTTGATCGGATGAGATGTTACGCTATCTGACTGACGAGAGGGCACTGACAAAGTTGTCAGCTATGGCGCGCGCGGGCCACTGGAGGCGATGATCGTGGCGGTTTCCAAGAAGGAGATTTCCGAATGTCCCATCGACGCTACGTTGTCTGTCGTGGATGGGCGATGGAAGGGGACGATGTTGTGGCGCCTTTCCGGCGGTCCCATGCGAACAGGCGAGTTGCGGCGCGGCATTCCTGGGATCACCGAGAGAATGCTGATACGGCATCTGCAGGACCTCGTGCGAGATGGGATCGTTCTCCGGCACCAGGAGAGCACCGTGCCTGCATGCGTTCGCTATTCCATCTCAGAGTATGGATGGACTCTGATGCCCGTGTTGGAAGTCATTTGCGGGTGGGGACGCAAGCATTTGGACCGCCAGAATCGCCTGGGGGCGAGGAAGCAACTGCCGTGATGAGGGAGTCAACGCCTCGTCTTCCTGATCGTTTTCTGGGCGACAGTTATCTGGTGGATTAAAGAGCTTCGAGCGCGACGGCAAGACACAGAGACGCAAAAGAAATCGTAATCCTTGCACGGCGACCTGCCTCCAAAGTTCCTAGCACTGAATGTCGGAGACACCCTGTAGTACAGCCCGTCAAGCCGGAACCGAGACGAAGTAAGCCGTGGGCGGGTGAGGGCTTTGTCCGGGGGCTTGTGGCGCGCCTATGGCGCTGAGTGTGAGCCATTCTGCGTTTCACTTATCCAGCTTGACATTCTGGAGTGTATGTCTACAATGTAGACATTATGGCTGACGTGCTGGGAGCTTTTGAACAAGCGGTGCTACTGGCGCTGGTGCAGCCCGCGACCAGTCTTGGTAAACAGGCCTACGGACGCGCGATTCTGAAGGAAGTACAGGCGCGTCTGCACAGACAAGTGTCAGCAGGCTCCGTATACGCAACGCTCGAACGGCTTGAGACTAAGGGGCTAGTTTCTTCGCGGCTCGGTCCTGGTACGGCCGTGCGTGCCGGACGTCCGCGGCGCTATTACCACATCGAAGCAGCCGGGTTGCGGGCGCTGAAAGAGGCGAAAGCAACCGTCGAACGCATATGGGCGGGTGTACGACTTCCCGTGAGAGGAGCTGCGTCATGAGCGAAACGCCGGACCAATCGGGGTTACCAGACATACAGGCGTTGCCGCCCCGATGGATGGAGCGAATCCTGCGGGCGATGCTGAAGAAACGTGATCGCGACACGATCAGTGGCGACCTTCTTGAGGAGTTTAGGGAAGATATATTTCCGACAAAAGGACGAATCCGCGCGGACCTGTGGTATCTCCGGCAAGTGTTGAGCCTGATCGAAGGAGCCAGTTTCGGCCTTTCGCTCGGTTCCGCACTCGGCGCATTCACAACGGCGAAGCTGATGATCGCTCCTCTCCGTGGCGACAGGCCCATTGGGATGGCATTGCTGTCTGGTGTAATCCTCCTGCTGTTAAGCCTGTCCGGGTTTCTTGCGTGCCATCGGGGCGGCAACTTGTTTGACGCCATGAAAGCGGGCACGGTCGCCGGACTCGTCGCAGCGGCGGTTGTTTCCTTGATTTACCTCGTTCAGCTGAATCTGTTCTTCAACACAATCCGCCAGAGTGCCGGCTGGGAGACGTCGCTCGATGCGTTTCAGGGCAGCCGCTCTCACAACTTGAGAGCATTCGCGAATTATTACAGCGCGATGCAGGACTTTATCATTCTGCCGGTCGTTGCGATCTCCGGTGCCGTGGCTGCAACAATCGGGGGCTTGGCGGCATTGTCAGGCAGGAGGATGAAGAGATTCCTCCAATCTTGACTGGAGTATCGGGAGCGCCGACTCGCTGGCCTATCTCGGACAACGGACCATCTGAAGAGCCCGCCCGGAATTGACTCTCGGCTGTAACTCCCGTGAACTCGGCTTACCGGATATTTCCCGCACTAGAACTCCCATCTCCGGTTACGGCGTTTCTCAGGCGCTAGCCACACGTCGGCTTGCAAGCCGGCGCCGACATCCACTACTCTGATCTGCAGCCCACGCGATGAGGGATATCAACCAGATTATTGATGCTGTCGAAGCGAACCGCCCGACCGTGAACATGCAGCAGCTCAAGGTTCATCATGCTGGTGCTGATGACGATGGACTGTGGTTCTTCTGGAAGGATGATGGCGATGTTGAAATTCAAATCGAATCTTCTGATGGCATGTGTCCATTCCTTGTCGAAACAAGCGAGAATGCCACACGGTTGACAACCAATTCAATCGAAGAAACGGTTGAGGCAATTTATAGACTGCTTCACCTGCACAACCGCTAGCGTGGCTCAACTATGGAGCAGTTCGATGGGTGGGACCAAGTGGATGAATGCTCCCTCCATGTTTCATCAGGCCGCATCGTTGTTGCCGGTTGCACCGATTACTTCCCAGATGCAGCGCGGGTTGTGGTTCCGCCCAGTTCATACAGGGTTCGTCTCTATTACGGAAATCTTGACGCGCCTGAAGGCCGCGATGTCTATAGAGTTGCCCTCTGGCCAGAGGATGTCTCGGTTGCTGCGCGACTCATAAAGCGGCGGAAGACCGAAGACAAGTCGAATTAGCGTTTCGCGACTCCCGGGAAGTCAGCTTCTCGGGAAAGCGCATGGCCAGCACTGCATATGGACGAGAACCGCGTTTCTGTTGGCCAACGGGTTCGGTGAAAACCATGGCGGGCGTAAGAATCGGGCGCACGATCCTGATCGGCAAGTGGCAGGATGCAGCAAAGAAGTCGCTTACTAAGGTAAAAACGTGCTGCGGTATGGCCCAAAGAGAGGTAGCATGCCCGGCATGCCACAGAAGCCGATAACGAAAAACGCGCGCATCGTCTCAATCACGGCGTGGGCGTCGATCCTGTTCATCGGGTTCCTAGAGATCGCACGAAGCCACGGCAAACCGGGATTCTTACCGCTCCTTCAGATCGCAGTCGCGCTGATGAAGATTTTTTCGGAAGTCAAAGGCCTCATCGAAGAGCCGACCTAAAGAACCCCAATTGCGCTTTGTTAAAATGCAGCCTCGCGCATATGCGGCCGGCGTATTCGCGAAGAGTGGTGAACCGGACTAGTTTCAGCCGTCTGTGCGTTTGGTCAGCGAACTCGCAAGGTGATCCGGTGCTCCTGCAGAGTTCTTGCGGGCAAATTGCATGTCCACCCGCCTTTTTTGACGTCCCTGTCATGCGTCTTCGACGCTATTTCCGAGTCATGCGTGTTCGACGCTCCTTCCGACTCTAGTTCGCCAGATGGACGCGAGGACCCCCGGCCAGAATGTGAGTTGCAGCCCAACGAATGGGAGTGCGGTGACGAACACTCCCACGATCAATCCCGCCTCCCGCGAGCCGAATAAAAAGCGCAGCACGAGGTACGCAAGAAGCCCCAGGACTGAAAACATTGCTGAAAAAAGTGCGCCCAGCGCAAATGTGTCCCGAATGCGCCGATGTCGTTCCCACGGACCCAGATGGTCCCATTCGATAGCACCTGTGAGGTATCGTTGACCGCAACGGCATACGAAACTCGTTGGCCCCATTGGCTTCCAGCTATGCGATTGCCCCGGACGAAAGTGCTTGGTCACCTCCCTGCCACATTTATCGCAAGCGTATACATCAGCACGTTCAGGAAATTGGGTCGCGGGAAGAGTTGTGCGCACCCTGATGAGGCGGCCAGATCGGCCTACCAGCCAAGTACTAAAAATCGTTGTCGCAAGTATGGCGATAGTGACGAGGGCCCCAATCATATTTAGCTCCGAAAGAAGCCAAGAGAAAACGATACTATACCAAGGCACCTTCACTGCGCTTGCGCGCGCCTCTCGACTTCTGATAAGTCAGCTAAGCGGGCATGTGCTGGCTGAGTGCCATGTGACTTCGCTATTGGGGACACGTGCCGAGCGAATCGTTCCTTCATCGGCGAGCTGTGGGAACGATTGGCTTGACATGGGCGCGGGGAAGGTGGGAGGTTAGGGGCCTAAAACTAAATCCTCGGAGGGCTCCGATGCAGCCATCGAGGCAACACTGTCTATGGGCATCGCTCGCGCTGCTGGTGTGGCTGTTGCCGGCGGGGCGGGCGGAAGCAGATACGCTGACGATCACCAGCACGCCTTCCGGCGCGACCGTGGAAATCGACGGGACCGTGGTCGGAAAAACTCCCTATCGCACGACGGTTCCCGGCGGTTATTTCCATAAGACGCATACCGTGTTTGGCGCGCGGCTGGAGCATGCCATGATGCTGCGCGTTTCGATGGAGGGCTACGGCTCCGAGCAGATCAACATGACGGACGGGCCGTTCGAATGGACGGCGATTACGGGGCGGCGCGAGGGGACGTATTTTCTGCTGCGGTCGAACAAGTTCGATGTGAACCTGGCGGCCGCTTCGGTCTTGCCGCGGGGGCGGTCCGCGGAGGGATACGGACGAGCGGGACCGCTTGCTCCGGCGGCGGCGACGAGCGATGCGCCGGATGATGCAAACGACGATACGTCCGAGACGGGCAGCGTGCTGGTGACATCGGAAACGGAGGGCGCAGAAATTTACGCCGATGGGAGTTTCGTGGGGCAGACGCCTTCGACGATCCGGCTGACGAAGGGGACACACCGGATCGAAGTGCGCGCGCCGGGGGAGCAACCGTGGGTGCGCACGTTGAGCGTGCTGAAGGGGAGCAGGATCACTTTGAGGGCAAGTTTCGGCAATGGGGCGGCGCCGAGTGATGGCGATGCGCCGGAGAGCAAATAGATGAGAGATTTATCGCGGTATCGGGGGCGTGCGAAACGCCGCGCGATCCGAAGCTATACTGTAAGCGGATCACGATGCGGTTAGGCGTCTACATACAGGTGCCGTTTTGCCAGAGCAAGTGCACCTACTGCAATTTCCATACGGGCGTGGTGGCGCGCGAACGGTATCAGCCTTATGCCGATGCCGTGTGCCGCGAAATCTCCGGGACGCGCGAATTCGCCGGTGAAACGGTCGACACGATTTACGTTGGTGGAGGAACGCCGAGCCTGCTTGATCCCGCGGCGCTTGAGAAAATGATCGAGGCGCTTTCGGCGAGGTATCGGGTCACTGATCCCGAGATTACCCTGGAAGCGGATCCAGAAACGATCGACGCGCAAAAGGCTGCGGCATGGCGAGCTGCCGGTTTCAACCGTATCAGCATGGGCGCGCAATCGTTTCAGGACAACGAACTGCGAGCCGCGGGGCGCATGCATCGCCGCGGCGATATTTTCAGCGCGGTCGAGACGCTTGGCGGCAGGGGCTTCGAAAATATCAGCATGGATTTGATCGCGGGCCTGCCGCATCAGACGCGCGAGTCGTGGGAGGCTTCACTCGATGAACTGCTCGCGATTCGCCCCGAGCACATTTCGATTTATCTGCTGGAAATCGACGAAGGCAGCCGGCTGGGCAGGGAAGCGCTCGCGGGAGGCGGTCGCTACGGCGCGGCCGCGATTCCGTCCGATGACGCGCAAGCTGAGTTTTACGAATCGGCATGTGCGCGATTGGCGGGCGCAGGTTACGAGCATTACGAAATTTCGAATTGGGCGCAGCCGGGGCGCCGTTCGCGGCACAATCTGAAATACTGGCGGCGCGAACCATATCTTGGCTTCGGCGCGGGCGCACATTCATTTGACGGCGCAACGCGCTGGGCCAACGCGCACGATTCGGCGCGGTACGTGGAGTTGATCGGGAAGGGAATTTCGCCGCGCGAGCAAATCGAGCCGGTGACAACGGCGCAAGCGCTCGACGAGGAAATCTTTCTTGGCTTGCGGCAGTTAGACGGCATCGATCTGGGCGCAATCGCGACGCAGTTCAATGGCGAGTTTTCGTCGCGAGCGGCAGCGCTAGCGGAGAGCCTGAGGAGATTGCAAACGGAAGGCCTCGTCGAGACCGAGGGCTCGCGCGTGCGGCTTGCGCCGGGGCGGCTCGCGGTCTCGAACGAAGTCTTTGTCGAACTGCTTGGGAGCTAGTCGGCTGCCTGAGCCTGCGGCACGGCGACCGCTTTAGGTTGCGCGCCGAGCTTAGCGAGCACGGCGTAGACGATGAAGCCCGCGATCATGCTGTAAAGCGGCGCGATCTGGTCGACGGCCTTCAGCGAGGCAGGCGCCGGCACGAGCGGGATGATCCCAATCACGAACCCAACGGCCCACGCCAGATAGCCGGCCCAGTTGATGCCTTGCCGCGGCCCGGACCATTTGCCGCCGGACAGCAGGTAGTCCGCAAGCATCGCCCCGCAAATCGGCCCGAAAGAGGCGCCAACAAACGAAAACACGTTGACAAGGTTGGAGGCGACGCCGGTGATCGCCAGAATGATGCCGACCGTGACCGCAACCATCGAAGAACCGATGCGCGGGACGCCGGGAATCATCGTGGCGAAGCTATTGCCCGCGATGAACGAGCAGAAGCACGACGCCACGATCGACGCGATGGCGAAGAGAAAGAACATCGCGCTCGCGCCAAAGCCACCGATCGACCCGATCACTTTGTCGTAAGTGAATCCGGTGCCGGGATGCAAGCCGTTTGCGCCGGCGACGGCAAGCACCGGCAGTGCGCCTGCATAAATCGTGGCGATCACGATACCGAAGATGCCGCCGAGTCTTACGTCGCTGGCGTTGCGGGCGTTCATTCCGAAATCGGAGCCGGCCGCGCCAGCCGTGGCAAAGAAGCCGATCACGCTGGAGAGGATCAAGCTGAAAGAGAGCATCGGATTCGAGTCCACGGGATGGAAGCTCGATATGCCACCGGCTGTTCGGATGAATACGTAGAGCACCATCAGCGCCGGAATAATCATCATGATCTGCGAAACCTTGGCGACGTATTGCACGCCCTTGGCGCCAACGGTTCCGGTAGCGTAGCCCCAGACGATGGCGACAACCGTGAACCAAGTGAAAAGCCCGTGGGGAGACGTCCCGACGTTATGCCCCATGGCTTGAACGCCTTCGAGGATGTACTGCGTCGCAAAGAACGTTGCGACTGCGAACCATCCCACCTGCAGCAGACCCATGAGCAAGCCGGGCATCAAATAACCGCCGGCCGTGCCGAAAGTCGAGCTGCCCACCACATAAAGCGGATAGCCCGTCTTCATCCCAAACATCGCCGGTGCATAGTAATAAAGCGCATAGCTCAGAATTCCGGCGACAACGAGCGACCCTACGCAAAACCACGGTCCCGCATGTTCCAACGTGCCGACTGCAAGTGCTTGATAAAAAACCACCCAAAGAAAAATACCGGCATAACTGGGCGCGGTATTTTTGTACCACGGCGCCCGATTCGCTGGCGGATTGGGCACCGCTTTTTCAATGTACGACGGTAGGTTTGGCATGCGCGCTTATATACCTCTGTGCCGCACCAGAAGCAAACATTTTTTCCGGGACGCCGCAGTCGGAACGGAAATTTGGATTTGCGATTTCGCTGACACGAAGCGGGCATACACTTTCATCCCAGGCTGCCGGCCGGGTATATTTTTATATCCGGCCGACACTGGATGACGGTTCGTGTTGACGTCAGAAGGTAAGCCGCGCGCCCAGCTGAATTATGCGCGGGCTCGAAGCCGAAGTGATCTTGCCAAAAGTCGACCCCGAGAGGGTTGTTCCCGAAGGGTTGTTCAGGCTCACCAGATTGAATGCGTTGGTGGCTTCGCCGCGGAGCTGCAGCGTGATGCCTTCGGCAAAGTGGATGTCCCGGAAGATACCCAGATCGACGTCGCGCGAACCCGGCCCACGCAGGAAATCACGCGGCGTGTTCCCGTCGGCACCGCCAGGTCCGATCCCACCCGGCTGACCGGGCCCATTAGGAATGAATGATAGCGGCGCACCGTTAGCGCCGGTGTTGAACCACTCCGCCGCCACGGCTGCACGGCTTCTGTGGGGATCCAAAACTGGGTTCACTCCCGTAAAATCCGGACGATTGTGGCCGTTGCTGTCGTCGTTCTTGGTCGAGCCCGTGGTTATTTCAAAGGGCGATCCGCTTTGCGCGCTGTAAAGGGGCGAGATGGTCCATCCATTCACGATGTTCTTCACGAAGAAATTCGAGCCGTGGTAGTAGTCGATGTTCCAAATGGCGGAGATGTTTGCGACGCTGCGACGGTCGGCGTCGAAGGGTCCCTTTTCCTCCCACAAGTTGGCAAAATCCTGAGCCGTCATTTGGCCTATGGCGGACTCGTTGGAGCTCTGGATGGCATGGCTCCATACGTAGAAGCCGTTGATCATGAAATTGCGCGTGAGGGGATGGGCTACGGAGACCTGCAACGAGTGGTAGGAGGCAGTTTGGTTGGTGATGAGGAAGATATTCTGGCCGAGAACGCCTGGGTCGTAAGGACGCCGCGCGTTGATGCTGGCCTGCGAGGTGGTGGCTCCGGGAGCATAAGGCGCGTAGTTGTCGTCGATCATGGTGGGGACGTCGCGCGAGAGGGTGCCAACGTAAGCTGCTGTGAGGCTTACGCGGTCGGGCAACTGGCGCTGGACCGCCAGATTAAACTGGTAGATGTAGGGCCACTGCACGTTCGTCCCGATGGACTCGATGCTGGCCGGGACAAGGAAGCGTGGATTTTTCGGGTCGTACGTGTACGGGAACGGGTCTCCATTCGGGAATGACGCCGGATTTCCGTAAACGTTGCTGAGCGACGCGATGGAGTTGAAGGTCTGCCGAATGGCGTATGGCTGAGCATTGCCGGGCTGATTCCACTCGTTGCCGCTGGTGGTGCCGTAAAAGAGGCCCGCGCCGGCGCGAACGGCCGTCTTGCCGTCGCCAAATGGATCCCAGGCAAAGCCGATACGCGGCGCGACATGGTGAAACTTGGTGGTGACAATGCCGCGCGCAACGCCCTTGTCGCCGGGGAAGACCATCCCAAGCGGCGCGGACGGGACGACGGTCGATTGCTGGCCGGGAACAAAAGCGTCAGTAAGGTTGGACGATTCGACCGGCGGCGTGTCAATGTCCCAGCGGACACCGAGGTTGGCCGTGAAGCGCGGCGTAACGCGGTAGTTATCCTGCAGGAAAACGGCCGTATGCCAGGCGCTCATGAGCGTGTGATAGGGCGTATCCTGCTCCATCGTGCTCACCTGTCCAGTGACGAAGTCAGACAAAGCATTTCCTGTGGTGGTCGGGGCTGAACTTGAAAAGCTGAATACACCGAAGTTGTAAAGATTGGCCGCGAACATGCCCTTGTCGAGCGCAAGCTCGCCGCCGTAGTAGAGGCTGTGTTTTCCCTTTGTCGTGCTCACCATGTCACGAATCGAATAGAAGTCCGAAGTCGTGACAGGACCGGCCAATGCGCCGCCCACACTGAAGTATCCGCTCACGCTGAGTTCGGGAAGCGCCGAGGGCCCCTGAATGGTGAAGCTTGAGCCGAGCTGGCCGATGTTCGTCGTGGGAAGGTTCACGCGTCCGCCCGCGGCCCTAGTGAACGTGAGCCACGTTTGGTTGATGGTGGTGGCGCTAAAGGTGTGGACGTCGCTGACGTCAGCATTGGTCTGGTCCGTATATGACTGGTTAATGTCCCAGGGAAAATTGCCGTTGCCGAAGGCGTTTTGCGTTGTCTTTACGAAGAAGTAGGTGACAGCGACGTGATCTCTGTCGCCAATCGCCTCGTCGTATTTGCCTAAGTACTCGTTCTCACTCGTAGGTCCAGTGAAGAATCCGGTCCACGTGTTCCCAGCGCCCGTTGGCAATGGAATGTACGCGTTCTTGTTGGAGCCGTTCAACATCGAGGCTGCGGTCTTATCCAGCAGGCTCTGGGGAATACAGTTTGGCGTGGGAGTCTGACAATTCGGGGAAGTGTTCGTCCCATCCACCTGCGTCTTAGTGCCTGGCATGTAAACCGTAAACGAATCTGCGGTGAAGTCGCCGAGACGTTCATTCGCCGTCGGCATCACGCCGCCGCTTAGAAACTGCCCTACTACCTGCCGTAGTCCGCCATAGCTGAAGAAAAAGAATGCTTTGTCCCTCTTAACGGGGCCGCCGATCACGCCTCCGAACTGATTGCGGTGATAAGGAGCCTTTGAACTCGCATTCCAGTTCGTCGCATTGAAATCGGTGTTGCGGTTGAACTCAAAAAGCGTGCCATGGAACTCGTTTGTGCCGGACTTGGTTACCGCTGTCACGACGGCGGCTGACATGTGTCCATATTGAGCAGAGAAGTCGCTCGTCTCTACGCGGAACTCCTGGAGCGCGTCAGGGTTAGGCAACTGGTTGCCATAGTTGCGGATGCCGTTGGTGTTCAGCCCGCCGTCGAGATAAAAGCTGACCTCGGGATTTCCGCCATCGATCGAGCCATTGATCTGGACGTCCGTCGAGGGTAAGCCGATCACGAAATTGGGCGTGCCATTTGGGTTACCCAATTGGCTGGCGCTATTGGCCATAACGCCCGGTATGAGGCTCAACTCCGCATAGGCGTTGCGGTTGACCAGCGGTAGGCCGACCACCTGATTTTGTTCGATCGTGGTTCCCAACTCGGCGTCACTCGTATTAACGAGCGGGGGCGCGGCGGTGACCGTCACCGTTTGAGTTTGCGCGCCTACTTCAAGCGTGATATTGAGCGTCTGGGTTTGGTCCACACTGAGGACCACGTTGGGCTGGACATAGGTTTTGAAGCCCGGAGCCGCCGCTTCCACGGTGTAGTTGCCAACGGGAAGGTCGTCGATACGCACCTCGCCGTACTCGTTTGTCGATGCGGTGCGCGAATAGCCAGTGTCGGTGTTGGTGGCTTTAACCGTCGCAATGCTCACTACGGCACCCTGAGGGTCTTTCACGGTTCCCACAATCGAACCGGTGATCTGTTGGCCGTAAAGGGCTACCGCTGCCGCCAAAATGAGGGCGAATAGCGCCACGAGACGCGCGGCTTGGCCCGAAAAAAAGCGACCTGGCAAGTTCCCTGGACTCATGGGCTTCTGCCAGGAGGTCTCCCTTCGTTTCGTCAGAGAAAATCCCTCGACTGCCGGATCGAACGGCCCCACCGCAGCTTTTGTCCACAACCAAATAACGTTCATTGGCCCACCCTTTTCCTGGCTGCTCAATCCTCAGTGCGGTACACGCGTGCCACTGTGCGGGGCCGACGAGGCGACACAACCATCTATGGCCGCGCATTGAATCTCTCGGGGGCGGATTTCGGAAGTTAGCTAACAGTTAATTCACGGTGAAGTAGTCGGGCGGCTGAGTACCTTGATTGCAAAGAGGCGGCCGCGATGAGGCCGTGGAAAGGCCGCCTGAGATGCCTACAGGGATTCACTTCAGGGGCGGAACGAATTGAGGGCACCCTCTCTTGCGTCCTGGGGTATACTTCGACGCAAGGAGTAGGGGCTTTTCAGATTGGTCCCAGGGGTGAGCCTTGCAACCGCCAGAACACCGGCTCGCTGAAAAACGAGCCGAATTGGATGCCGTCCTGGCATCCGGATGTTTAGGGCGCAGCAACTACGTTGTGCGCCTATTGACGTTTGTCTGCGAGAAGTATTTCGAAGGAAGGACAGAAGACGTCAAGGAGTACAGCATAGCGGTCCAAGCTCTCGGGCGGTCGGCGGACTTCGATCCGCAGGCGGACACAATCGTCCGGGTCACGGCGCACAACCTGCGCAAGCGCCTGGAAGAATATTACCGAACCGACGGCGCAGACCATGCGATCCATATCCGCATCCCTGCCGGCCATTACGTGCCCGATTTTGTGAGGAACGACACCGCGGGTTGTGAGTCCTCTGGCGCGGTGCGAGCGGATGAGAGCGCTACTCTATCCGAAAAGCTGACGCCGGCGCCGCATGAAGCTGCAAATGGCGCGAACGACGTCAATGGCGTTGCGCCTACGGGCACGGTTCCGGCGCCCCGGCGTGTGCTGGGTGTTATCGGCTCGCTTGCCGCGCTCGTATGCGTCGCCGCGGTCGCATTTTATTTGTGGCCGCGAATCGGCCGTGCATCCTATGGGGCCGCACACGCGGATGCCGCCGCACCCATTGGAATTTCTCCCACTCTGCGTGCAGTGATCGGTACGAATCGTATGGCGTACACGGACCACGCCGGATATCTTTGGTCAGCGGACGACTATTGCTCGGGCGGCGATTCGTTTTCGGTGTCACAGCCGAACATTCTGGGCACTAGCGATCCCGGTCTTTACGAGGCCGGCAGATCGGGCTCTTTCGGATGTAAATTTCCGGTCCCGCCCGGCACATACGAAATGCACTTGCTGTTCGCAGAAACGTCCGGCCTGCAGGAAAACGCGCGAACGATCACGTACACGATCGACGGCGGAGCGACGAACAATCTGGACGTTGTGGACGATTCCGGCGCCGACGATACGGCTACGACAAAAATATTCACGGATGTCCGGCCCGAACCCGACGGCACAATCCACCTGGATTTCACAAACGCGCATTCGTTTCTGAACGCTGTTGAGATCTTGCCCGATGCATCGCCGCACGCGCTCCCGATCCGTATTCTCGCGGGCCGCGACCAAGCCTACCGCGACGAAGAAGGGCGGCTCTGGCTGCCCGATCGCTACTTTTTCGGCGGCCGCGAAAGCAGCCATGGAAGCGAAGTCCGCGGATTACCGGATAGCGGCATTTATGATGGGCAGCGGCTCGGTCATTTCCACTACTCAATTCCGGTTGCGCCCGGTGATGACTACACGCTTAAGCTGCACTTCATCGAGCGTTGGTTTGGGATACAGAATCAAAATGTGGGCGGCCCGGGCAGCCGCGTTTACGATGTCTCCTGCAACGGCGTGATGCTGCTGAAGAATTTCGACATCATGCGGGAAGCGCAAAACGCTCCGCTGGTGAAGACGTTTTCGCACGTCGAGCCGACCCCACAGGACAAGATCGAAATCTACTTCACGCCCAACGTGAATTATCCATCGGTGAGCGCAATAGAAGTGCTGCCAGAGTAACCGAGCCGGCGCTGCAAAAGGCGCGCGGCGAAATGACGTCTATTCAAGGACTGAAGCTGTGCCGCCGTCGTACTCGACGGTGCTGCCGGGCGCGTGGTGTTCGCGCCGCAGATAGCCCATCCCAATCGCGCTACTATACTCCGGCGAATAGGCGGCGCTGGTGACCGCCCCAACTTCGCTTGCCCCAGCGCGGAGCTTTGTTCCAGCCAGAGGCGGCTGGGCGGACGAGAATTTCAGCCGCACGCGCTTGCGATTCACGCGACCTTGCGAGCGCACGCGCTCGACAATTTCTTGTCCCGTGTAGCAGCCCTTGTTGTACGCGATGTGCGTGGTTTCCACCGCGGCCTCGTGCGGAATCACCGTATCGTTGAAATCGGCAGGGAACCACGGCACGCCGGCCTCGAGCCGCAACGAATTCAGCGCGACCATCCCGACGGGTCCACCACCCTGCCCGCGAACTGCGGCTTCCGCCGCGCGCCATAGCTGTGCCAATGAGTCCGTGCTGGCGATGATCTCCGCCCCCGGTTCGCCGAAATGCGAGCGGTGCAGCAGGCGGCAGCGGATGTGGTCGATGCTGATTTCCATGGCAGCCATATCGGATATCCCGGCGATCTCGACGGCGGCGATAGCCTTCAGGACGGCGTTCGCGCGCGGGCCTTCGACGGCAAAGCTGCCGAAGGAATCGGTGGCGTCTTCCAGCTTGACCTGCGAGCCGAGAATATATTTCCGCAGCGTCGCAATGGTTTGTTCGCGCAAGGAGACGTGTGAGCGCACCAGCACGCTTTCGGGAAGCGCGTACATTTCCAATTCCGCGAGAATTCGCCCTTGCGGATTCAGCAGCAGCGCCAGCGTGCCACGATCCTCCGCAAGATCGTTGACATTTCCGGAGGTGATCGCGTGCAGGTATTTCACGCGGTCGCGTCCGGTGAAATTCGCCGTCAGGCGCCAATTCGTATCGATCAGCGCAACCGCTTCGCGCGCCGCGCGATATTCCGTCTCAAAATCGGAAAAGCCTTCGGGCAGCATGCCGCCCGTGAATTCGCCGATGCGCGCGTTGGCCGCCCGGTGTAGCGGAAGAAGGGGAGTTTCAAATAGAGAGGCTCGCGTTTCCATTGTTTTCTCGCGGGTCAATCTTAGCAGATGGCTTAGCGGATGGCTTAGCCGATGGCGCGCTGGCATGATGACGGCCGCGCTATACTTTTCGGCGATGCCCGCGACGAAACTGATCCATGAAGTGATTCCCGTAGGCCTGCTGCAATGCAATTGCTCGATCCTGGGCGACCCCGAAACGGGGGAAGCGATTGTCGTCGATCCTGGCGACGAAGTTGAACGAATCCAGCAGATTTTGCGCCGGCATCATCTGAAGCCGCGCGCCATCGTGAGCACGCACACGCATATCGATCACGTAGGCGGACTCGCCGCGCTGCATCAGGCCACCGGCGCGCCCGTGCTGATCCACGAGGCCGACTTGCCTCTGTATCAAGGCTTGGAAATACAGGCGCAGTGGCTGGGTGTTCCTACTCCGGCGATCGCGCCGATTGAAAGCTTCGTGCGGGAGGGTGACGCTGTGCGGTGGGGAAATTACGCCGCGAGCGTCCTGCACACTCCGGGGCACACGCCGGGCAGCATCAGCCTCTTCATTGAGGACGCCGCAAAAGGCGGCGAGGCTCCCGAGGCACACTCTCATGTGCATGAGCCCGCGCCGACGCTTCTCTCGGGCGACACTCTTTTTCAATCGAGCATCGGCCGGACCGATCTTTGGGGTGGTTCGTTCCCGGACATCATCCGGTCAATTCGGGAAAAGCTGTTGGTGTTGCCGGAGCAAACGATTGTCTATCCGGGACACGGGGAGACCACGACGATTGGCGAAGAGCGGGAGTCCAACCCGTTTCTGCGGTGATGATGCGAGGAGCCGCCGGCGCGGGGCGAAAAATGAATCCCGTGCCGCTGCTTAAAAAATCCGAGGCTAAAAAACAGAACGGCCCGCGCGATAGTTTGAATATTAAGCGCGCGGGCCGTCCGGTGGACTGTCTGGGATTGACCAAAGAGGTGGTCACTCTACGTGGCCTCTCATGTCGGCCGATTCTGCGTGGCCGTTGGGCAACTCCGGGCATTGCGATCAAAGCGGCCAGCGCGACCTTACGCCGACGGGTTCGATCTGACTCACCGGTTAGTGTGCGGGCTGTAGCTTCGAGCCGTGCGTAGAAGCAAAACTGCCGCGGCTTCGAAACCCCGCTTAGAGCAACCAGCTCTAAGTCTCAGCCACCTCACCTGGTCTTTGACTACGTAAATCTATGCCGCATAAATCAGAACTTGCCATCAGACCACCTCCTTTCCGGTGTAATCCCACATTATTACGATGTATTGGTGTCGTCAACTGGCCCTGGGTCGACGTTGCGGTGGATAGCTAAGAACGCCCGAACTTTGTGCCGGGAACAATGTCCGTCGGTTTTCGTGTTTTCGAGTCGCGAATAACGCGACCCAACAGCGAATCTTCATTTTCGAGAACCTTCTGAGCCTCCTGGAACGCGGGAGCAGCGCGATTCAGGAAGTTCGCCCAGACGAGCAGCATTGCCATCTTCGCTTCGAAATCGCCTTCCGCCCAAGGGCTGGGTTCGTAGACAGGTCGGTCAGATTTGTAATATTCGCGGCCGAAGAGCCGATTCCGATCCGAGTCTTGGAGAGAGAAGTCAGTTTCGTGGTACGCGGCATAGTTGATGCTTTCGATCAGCAAATGGCACGCCTCATCGCGAGTCATATGGATTCGAAATGTACGCCTTCGATGGCTTCGATATCGATAGGAATGTGAGGCGAATCAACGGACGCTTTTTGACCCGGCGTGAAGTGCCGAGCCAATATTGCGCCGCGCTTGACCACCGCATACTCGCGCGATAGGCTAATCGGGAAGAGGAAAGCCAAGCGCCGCGCCATCCGCGCCCCACACCATTTGATGAAGCAGACCGTTCGAATCGCCGGAGGAGTTCATGAATTCTTCGGCACGCTTGACGAAAACCTGAAATTTTTCGAGTCAGCTTTGCACGTCACCACGCACCTGCGCGGGGATCATGACCTGGAAATCGAAGGCGATCCCGAGCAAGTAGAGCGCGCGGCCCGGCTAGTCGGCGCCTACAATCAGCGGGTTCGCGAGGGCAATACGCCCGATAGCGGGGAAGTGCGGGACCTATTGCGCGCCGCTGCAGGCGAGCCGACTCCGGCACTTCGCGGTGCGTTTTCGCCCACCCGCACGAAGCTCTTCGGGAAAAAAGTGGTCGCGCCGAAGAGTCCTACGCAGAAGAAGTATATCGAAGCGATCGAAACGCATGACATGGTGTTTGCCATCGGCCCGGGTGGCACGGGGAAAACTTATCTGGCGGTCGCGATGGCCGTTTCGGCTTTGCTCTCGAAAGACGTAAATCGGATCATCCTGGCGCGGCCTGCCGTGGAAGCGGGTGAGCGGCTTGGGTTTCTGCCCGGCACGCTGCAGGAAAAAGTCGATCCGTACATGCGGCCGCTCTACGACGGACTGCACGATCTGCTTGAGGCCGATAAACTCGAGCGATTTCTCGAAAAGGACATCATCGAGATCGCGCCGCTCGCGTTCATGCGCGGGCGCACGCTCAATGATTCGTTCGTGATTCTCGATGAAGCGCAGAACACGACCAGCGAGCAGATGAAAATGTTCCTCACGCGCCTCGGTTTCAACTCGAAGGCCGTGATCACCGGCGACATCACGCAGATCGATTTGCCAAACGAGCGCCGCTCGGGCCTTGTCGAAGCGATGGATGTGGTCGGCAACATCGAAGGCATCGCGATGGTCTATTTCGACGAGCGCGACGTGGTCCGTCATAGCCTGGTGCAGCGGATCATCAAGGCTTACGATGAATATCCGGGCGCGGCCAAGCGGCCGACCAGCGCCGCGGCCACCGCGGCTGCGCGCGAGAGCCGAGTGCGGGAATAGCAGCGCCAGCAACAGACGCCGCGAGCTTTCATGCCTGAATCCGGCTTCGCTTGTTCTTTCGAATGATCATTAATCGCCAACGAGCGATTCGCGTGCCGATCCGCACTCTGGAAAAATTCCTCGCCCGCGCTGCGAAGGCGCTGCGCCTGCCGCCGGATGCAGCGGCCGTGTGCTTCGTGACCAACTCTCAAATCACAAAATGGAACAAAGCATATCGCGGCAAAAACAAGCCGACGGATGTCTTGTCGTTTCGCGGCGGCGATGACTCGGGCCCGAAAGACACCTTGCGAGGAAGAGGCCGCCGGGTACGCGACAATTTTTCAACTTCGGCTATCTCCTTCCCTTCGTCAATCTGCTATCTCGGGGATATCGCCATCGCGCCCGCAGTCGCGCGGCGCAACGCGATCCTTTACGGCCGAACTTTTCACGATGAACTGCGCGTCCTGATCCTGCATGGACTTCTGCACCTGATGGGGTACGATCACGAGACGGACACGGGCCAAATGGATCGACGCGAAAAGCGCCTGCGCCTAATTCTGGGGATTTCGTAGCGATGCGCGCGTTTCTCTACACGATCGGTGTACTGGTGCTGACGGGCGGTCTGCCTGTGTTTGCTTACCTCGACCGCGTTTACCGCGAACTCGGCCGCGTCACGGTGGGCCGCATCCGCGAACATCTGGAAACGTTCGAGGCAACGATCGAGCCGCGTTTTCACATGGACCGCGACCGGGCCGCATCCACATTCAATCTTCTGGCCCGCCTTTGGCTCGTTTTGATTGCGGCCATGACAGCGCATGGCGTGATCACGTTCTCGGCGACAACTTGGCAAGCGGCCGCGCAGATGGTGATTTTTCTGGGCGCGGAAGTGGTCGTATTGATGCAGTTCGTTCCGTCGCTTCTGCTCGCGGGCGCGCCAGGAAACTGGCTTCGCCCGTTCATTCCGCTTGTGCGGCTCATGATGTGGATTGTCTGGCCGGTGCAGAGCATTCTCAATCTGCTCGTTTCCGTCCTTCATTTGTCAGAGCCCGACGTGGAAGAGCCGGAGGCCGAGCAGCAGGCGATTGAAGCGTTTGTGGACGCCGCAACGGAAGAGGGAATCATCGAGCAGGAAGACGCTCGCCTGATCGAGCAAGTGGTGGAATTTGCCGAGACGCGTGTGCGAGACGTGATGACGCCTCGTCCGGATGTGGTGGCGATTCCCGCTTCGGCCACGCTGGAAGAACTGCGCAAACTAATGGTCCACACAAAATATTCGCGTGTCCCTGCGTATGAGAAATCGCTTGATGAAGTTGTCGGCATCGCCATGAGCCGCGACGTGCTGGAAGTTTCCGAGCGCGAAGCCGTGCACCGCACAGTCCGGGCGCTGATGCGTCCCGCGCTTTTCGTGCCGGAAAGCAAATTTGGTTCGGAGCTGCTGAAAGAGATGCAGCAGAAGAGCCAGCAAATGGCGATCGTCATAGACGAGTACGGCCTGCTGGCGGGCGTCGTCACGGTCGAGGATCTGGTCGAGGAGATCGTCGGGGAGATCGGGGAAGAGGATCGCCGCCCCGCTCCCGAAGTCATTCGCGAGGCGAGCGGCTCGGCTGTTTTGCGAGGCAGCGTCGCCGTCAGTCGCCTCGGCGAGATCTTCGGCGTTGAGATGCCGCTTGCCGAGGAGCATTCGAATGCGGCGACCGTCGCCGGCTTGCTGAATTCCGTTGCAGGCCACGTTCCGCGCACCGGCGAAGCGATTGATTTCGACGGAATCCGTTTCGAGGTACTCGAAGCGAACCAGCGCAAGGTCCTGCGCGTCCGGGCGCGGCCAATTGCCGCGAGCACTGCGGCGAGTTCGCATTCCTCCTAAAACAAGCTCACAAAGGGAGCGCCACCGGCTAACGGCGAGCCGGGGCGTAACGGTCGTCTTGAAGCGCCGGATGAACTAGGACTCGCGGGCGGTCACCTGGCGCGGGTTCTTATCGTCGCGCAGCGCGACGAAATGCGCCTGGCGCAGATGATTCGCTTCGGTCCATTCCGCGAATTCGATCTGCGCGACCAGTTTCGGCTTGAGCCAGTGGCATTCGCGCATCGCCTCTTCGGTCACAGCGAACCCGCGCCGCGCGCCCGCACGCTCCGGCAAATTGACGAACGGGCACTTCGTCGCTGCAAGCCCCTTGAAATGTTTGGCGACGTCGAGCCGCGACCGCGGCCTGAAACCATTGCGCACTTTTGCCACGAAAATCAGCTGGGGGCCTTGGTAGTAGCCGACGAGCAGCGCATCGAACACATGCCGGCCGGGCGTATAGCCGCCAATCACGAGTTCCTGGCCCTGATGGGTTTTGTATTTGAGCCAAGCGCCACTGCGCAAGCCGGATTCGTAGCGGCTATCGACGCGCTTCGCCACAATTCCTTCGAGGCCCTGTTCGCGTGCGGCGCGGACCACGTCCTCGACAGGAAAGTGGAAGACGGGCGAAAGCCGGACCGGATCATCGAGGACGTTCACCGCTTCTTCCAGGAAGAGTCGGCGCGAGGAAAGCGGAAGCTTGGTTAGGTCGCGCCCTTTATACGCGAGAATGTCGAACGCGTAATAGAAGACGGGCCGCGACGGCCTCCAGTTTTGCAGGGCGCTGAAATTCGGCCGCCCATCTTTATCGAGGGCGACAATTTCGCCGTCGAGGATCGTGTCGCCGGCCAATTTTGCGAAGGCGCCCGCGATCACGGGGTATTTCGCGTTCAAGCGATTGTTGCGGCGTGAAAATATGCCGACCCTGCCGCCTCGTTTCACCACAAGCCCGCGATAACCGTCGAGCTTGATTTCGTATTGCCACTGCGGGCCTTCCGGCACGCGGTCGGCGGCTTTCGCCAGCATCGGCTCGATAAATTCAATCGCGGCCTTCGGCAGTGAATTGAGATCGATGACCGATTCGGGCGCCGGTTTTGTAGCGTCCGCGTGCGGCTTCGGGGCAGACTCGCGAACGTTGGCTTGGCGCGCCGCTTTTTTAGCGCGCTCATCGGCGGCAAGCCCGCGGTTGCTGTTCCAGGTCGCCGCGGGAGCGCTCGTGATTTGGGCCATCGTGCGCCCGCTCAGCGCGGAGCGGTCCGCGTCTGACTTGGAAACGCGCAGAGTCTTGCGGCCGCCCTTGATCAGATACCATCTCGGCCGGTCACCATTGCCGTGCGATCGCGTCAACAGCCATTCGCCATCGAGCTTTTTCCCTTGCAGATGAATCTTCAGGTAGCCCTTGAAGAAATTCCCTTCAATCACTTCATACGTCCCGATGTCCCACACCATCACCGTGCCGCCGCCATACTGCCCCTGCGGAATAATCCCTTCGAAACTCAGATAATCGAGCGGATGATCCTCCGTCGGCATCGCCAGGCGCTTTTCGGCGGCCTCGAGCGGCGGCCCCTTCGGCACGGCCCACGATTTCAGCACGCCGTGCATTTCGAGCCGGAAATCGTAGTGCAAATGACTTGAGGCGTGCTTCTGAATCACGAACCGGCGCTGGCTTTCCTGTGCGCTGGGTTCAGGCAAAGTTGCCGCCCCAGCCGAACCGGCTCGGACCGAGACGGCCGGCGGCGGCTCGGGCGTGCGCGAAAAATCGCGCTTCTGGCGATAGATTTCGAGCGATTTGGGGGAATGGGCGGCGCTCGCCGCGATCTCGCGCGGCAATGTTTGCTTCAGTGTTTCCACTGCCGCGAAAAGATCCCCGATCTTCTCCAGTCGCACCAGGGCGGCTTCGGGCTCGAAATAAAGGGTCTGCGTGCGCTGCGTGCGTTGCGCCTCGATCAGTTCGTCCCACGTCACCGGCATCGAGACGTATGGCCGATCCGACTTCGCGCGCAGCGAGTAAACGCCGATCGTCGTCTTCGATTCGGCGTTCTGGCTCCAATCGATGAACACTTTGCCCGCGCGCAAATGCCTGGGCATTTTTGAAACGACGAGCTCGGGATGCCGCTGCTCCATGAATTCCGCAAAAGTCTTCGCGAAGGGTTTCACCACGTCGTAGGTGAGCCCGGAATTGAGCGGGACATAGAGCTGCAAACCCTTCGAGCCGGAGACTTTCGCGAACGATTGAAGTTTCAGTTCCGTGAGCACTTCCCGCACGAGCAACGCGACACGAACGCACGTGAGAATGTCCGAGGCTTCGCCGGGATCGAGATCGAACACGATCTCCGTGGGCGAGCTGATATTCGGCACGCGATGCAAAAAAGGATGCAGTTCGAGGCTGGCGAGATTTGCCGCCCAGACGAGTGTGGGCAAGTCGTCGATCAGGATGTAGTGAATGTCGCCTTCATGCCGCCTGTGCGGGACGGAAAAGCGTTTGATCCACCCGGGCGTGAAAGGCGGCGCATTTTTCTCGAAAAAGAATTTGCCGCGAACGCCGTCCGGATAGCGGACGAACGTGATGGGACGGTCTTTCAGATGCGGCAGGATGTAGCGCGAAACGCGGACGTAATAATCGATCACCTGCCCCTTGGTAAGTCCGTTGGCGGGGTAGAGAATCTTCTCAAGGTTGGAGAGTGCGATCTTGCGGCCCTCGACGTCGATGGTTGCGTTTTTCTTTTCCGGCATGGCTCCCAGTGTTTAACATCCTAACCCGGCCGACGCCGTGATGGTTGGCGCAGCCGGTCCCCAGAGCGGATCCGCGGCCGCCCCCAAGCTGCCGCCCGTCCCACTCGTGTTATCGTTGAATTCCAGCAAATTTGGAAGGAACTGGACGCATTTGGCCACGGCATCCGAAAAACTCACCGCAAGCGGCGATCTCTCGACGAGGCAAAGCGAAATTCGCGAGGACGGCCGTGCGCTTCCGCAAGTAGCCGCGTTTCTGAGAAGACTTTGGGTACAGGTCACGGTGATTTCCGGCGTGTTGCTGATCCCGTGTTTTTGGCACCGGCGCATTGTTTCGTCTGACCTGGGCAGCCATCTCTACAACGCGTGGCTCGCACAGCTGATCAACCACGATGATGTGACGGACATGCACCTCGCGTATCAATGGACGAACGTCCTGTTTGATTACATGCTCAGTGCTGCGGGAGCGTTCGTCAACCTGCACACCGCCGAGCGAATCGTGGTCCCGATCTGCGTCCTCGTGTTCTTTTGGGGCGGATTCGCACTGATATCCGCGGCCACGAAACGCGCGCCTTGGTTTTTGACGCCTTTCCTCGCGGTGGTAACCTACGGCTGGACGTTTCGCCTCGGTCTCTTCAATTACTATTTATCGCTTGGGCTCGCATTCTTCGGCATCGCGATTTTCTGGCGCGGCAAAGGCTGGGAACGCGCCTTACCGCTCGCACTCGTACCGTTGATCGTGCTGGCGCACCCGCTCGGTCTCTTATGGATGGTCGCTGCCTGCGCGTACGTCGGCATTGCAGAGAAGATTCCCGCAGCCTTTCAGTGGCTGCTGTTTCTCGTTTCGGCAGCGGTCGTTTACGCGATGCGCTTTTACATTTTGCATCACTTCGGCGTGCAAGCCAGCCTGGGCTCAATTCGAACCTTCAATGGCGCGGACCAAGTCGTCCTTTTTGGTGATCGCTACAATGCACTGAAGACCGCCGTGATCGTCGCAACGCTCGCCATGCTCGCCTTCGACCTATTGCGCCGCTCGCGCCGCAACGAATCGCTGAAGCCTTACCTCATCCCGCTGCAGCTCTATCTCATAATCGAATTTGCCGTGCAGATGCTGCCGAGCGGCGTAACGATTTCGCCGCAGCTTGCTGCCGTGGCAATTCTCACCGAACGCCTCACGTCCGTCGCCGCGATCCTTGCGCTTTGCCTGCTGGGCGCGATGCTGCCCAGCCGGTGGCATCTCGTGATCACCGGGGCAATCGCCGCCGTCTTTTTCGTCTACGTCTATCAGGACACCGGCGTGATCAATCGCATGGAGGTGCAAGCCGAGCAACTGGTGCGCACGCTGCCGAAAGATTCGCGCGTCATGGCCACCATCTTTCCTCTGCCGCACTCCCGCGTGCTGATCCAGCATATGATCGACCGCGCCTGCATCGGCTATTGCTTCAGCTACGGAAATTATGAGCCCGGCACGGGCCTTTTTCGCGTTCGCGGCGACCGAGACGGCGCTTACAATCTGGGCGACTACGCGCTGGCGGTCGAGATGGAAGAGGGTCGTTACATGGTTCAGCCCGAGGACTTGCCCGTCTACCAGGTCTATCAATGCACGAAAAGCGGCACAGCCCTCTGTGTCGCGCCGCTTCACGCCGACGAAGAAAATGACGCCATGGGCGTCTACGGCCGTCACTAACCTCGCGCAACTACCGTCGCGGTTGCATCCGCCGCGTTTCTGTAGCAATGTTCTCCCTAACGCTGGGACTCGAAATTACAAAGCTACGGAGGCTTCCGTGGTCACCGTTCACATCTGGAATTTCCGCGGATCGAATCAGGCGTGGGGCCATGCATCCCTTGAATTGGATCGCACCTATATTTCCTGGTGGCCGCAAACGCCGGGTCAGGTGCCCACAAAAATTCCCGACATCTATGCCTCGCACCCTTTTCGCAACCGCGACTTCGCGAGCGACGTGCAAGACGAGGGGCAGCGCCCCGATCATTCGATTCACATCAACGGTCTAGTGTTATGTAACTGAAATAAGTGAAAGAAATAGCGCGGGCTGTGCGTATTGCTCTATAAGGAGGGAGCATGCGCACGGGACGACCGAAGGCGACG
>Ga0335074_10002450_pt1 | contig 25261 bp, 26 predicted proteins | sample Lox_Sample_23_FD_206715 | JGI IMG/M metagenome (GOLD analysis project Ga0335074, IMG submission 206715) | Soil microbial communities from Loxahatchee National Wildlife Refuge, Florida, United States - Lox_Sample_2.3 | ecosystem: Environmental > Terrestrial > Soil > Wetlands | place: USA... | reverse complement strand
TCCGCCTCCTGGCGTCCTTCCGGGGTGACGGTATAGATGGTGCGCTGCGGGCCGAGGCCCGCCTCCACCGACTCGGGCGTGATGAGCCCGGCCTCAAGGAGCCGGCCTATCGCCCGGTAGACGACGGGCCTGGGAATGCGCCAGATCCGCCCGAGCTCGCCATCGGGCGCGGTGAGCTGCGACACCGCGAAGCCATGTGCCGGCCGCTGGCTGAACAGCACCAGAACCGTCCACTCGGCCAACGCCATCGGCACGTCCATGAGCCCGAGGTTAGCGGCTCCGCGGGTCCATGCCGAGCAGGGCGCGACGGGCGGGTCCGTATGCCGAACGCGTCACATCAGCCGGAGCCGATCCGACAACTGCTATGACGGACCTAGACGAAGGGTGAGCAGTGGACGAGAGCGACTGGCTGGCGGAACGCTTCGAGGCCCACCGGCCCCGCTTGCACGCGGTGGCCCACCGGATGCTTGGCTCGGCGGCCGAGGCGGACGACGCCGTGCAAGAGGCCTGGCTGCGGCTCAGCCGTTCGGGTACCGAGGGCGTGCAGAACATGGGCGGCTGGCTCACCACGATCGTGGCCCGGGTGTGCCTGGACCTGCTGCGCTCCCGCCAGTCCCGGCACGAAGAGCCCGTCGGCGAGCACCTGCCCGAGCCGGCCAGCGACGCCGACCCCGAGCAGCAGGCGCTCATCGCCGACTCGGTCGGACTCGCCCTGATCGTGGTGCTCGACACCCTCACCCCGGCCGAACGCCTGGCGTTCGTCCTCCACGACATGTTCGACGTCCCCTTCGACCAGATCGCCCCGGTTCTCGACCGCTCCCCGGCCGCCGCCCGCCAGCTCGCCAGCCGCGCCCGCCGCCGGGTCCGGGCCGCGAGCCCGAACCCGGGCATCGATCCGGCCCGCCAGCGGGAGGTGGTCAATGCCTTCCTGGCTGCCGCACGCGGCGGGGACCTCGCCGCCCTGGTCGCCCTGCTCGACCCCGACGTGGCGCTGCGGACCGACCCGGACGGCGTGCGGCTGGGCGCGCCGGCGGAGATCCTCGGCGCTCACGCCGTGGCCGGCGTCTTCGCCGAATACGGGGGCGGAGCCCGCCCGGCCCTGGTGGGCGGGCTGGCCGGGGCCATCTGGGCGCCGGGCGGGCAGACCCGCGTCGCCTACGTCTTCACGGTGGCGGGCGGCGCGATCACCGCCATCGACCGCGTCGCCGACCCCGAACGGCTCCGCGAACTCGACCCGGTGATCCTCGACGGCTGAGGCTAGACCGCGACGGCTGAGGCTAGACCGCGTCGGCCAGCGCGGTACGTTCGAAGTCGCCCGCGGAAGCGCCAGGTCCGGGGACCGCGGTCACCGAGCGCGCGTCGAGCGGCTCGCCGCAGTGCGAGCAGGTTGGCCGGGCGGTCACGATGTGCCCGCAGCCGGTGTGCCTGGTCTCCAGGGGCGGACCGCCGGGCGCCGCCCACTGGTCCCCCCACTGGCGCATGGCCGTCACCACGTGCCATAGGTCGCGGCCCTTGGCGGTAAGCCGGTACTCGGCGCGCGGCGGATGGTCCTGGTACGGAACGCGTTTGAGGATCCCCTCCTCGACCAGATGGTTCAGCCGCTGGGTGAGGATGTTGCGGGAGATGCCCAGGCGGGCCCGGAAATCGTCGAAGCGGGTCACGCCGAGGAACGCGTCCCTGACGATGAGCAGGCTCCACCATTCGCCCACCACGTCCAGGCACTGCGCGACCGAGCACGTGATGTCCTCGAAGCTGGTCCGTTGCACAAACCCAGCATAGAAGGTTGCCTTATAGAACGCACTCATCCTAGAGTAAGTTTCATGAAAGAACTCGCCCGGCATCGCGAGGTCACCTGGGAAGACCCCATGGTCGGCGCCGCGCTGGCGCTTGACCTGAGCGGCCTGGACTACCTGCGGGCGATCGCGGACGGGCGCATCGCCCCGCCGCCGATCGCCGCCTTGCTGGGGATGAGCATCGTCGATGTCCAGCCCGGCCGGGTGACGTTCTCGCTTGAGGTCGGCGAGCACCTGTACAACCCGATCGGATCGGTCCACGGCGGGGTGTTCTGCGCCCTGCTCGACTCGGCCATGGGCTGCGCCGCGCATTCCGTCCTCGACCGCGGCCTGGCGTACGCCACCCTCGAGCTGAAGGCGAACCTGGTCAAGGCGCTCACCGTGAAGACGCCGAGCGTGGTGGCAACCGGGCAGGTGATCAGCTCCGGCCGCCGGGTCATCACCGCGTCGGGCCAGATCACCGGGCCGGACGGCACGCTGTACGCGCACGGCACCACGACCTGCCTCGCGGTCGAGCCGCACCAGCAATCGCGATCCGAAGGGAACGGCCATGGCCGCTGAGCACGGCACCCTGACCACCCGGCCGGCGGTCACGCCCAGCCTGGACGCCGCATCGCTCGATGACGCCAGCGCGTTCCTGCGGGCGGCGGGCCTCGTCTTCGACGAGATCACCGCGACCCGGGTGCGCGGGCACCTGGACCTGAGCCCCGACCACCACACCCCGTGGGGCATCGTCCACGGCGGCGTCTATACGACCGCCGTCGAGAGCGCGGCCAGCGTGGGCGCCAGCACGGCGGTCCGCGACCAGGGCCAGGTGGCGGTCGGGCTGACGAACACCACGCACTTCCTGCGTTCGGCCACCCACGGGCGGGTGAGCGTCGAGGCCACCGCCCTCAGCCAGGGACGCACCCAGCAGCTGTGGCGTGTCGACCTCACCGACGAGGTCGGCCGGCTCATCGCTCACGGCGAGCTCCGGCTGCAGAACGTGGCCGGCCGGGCCTAGGCCAGGGACGGCCTCACTGACCGGGCAGCGCCTTGCGGCGCAGGTCCCGGCGTATGTCCTGGCCGAGCTTGCGGGTCTCGCGGCTGTTGAGGTACGCGCCCGCGGCGGCGCCGGTGAGCAGCGGCGCCAGCGAGAACGCGCTCCGCCCGGCCCGGGCTGCCAGCCGCCTGCGCAGCAGCCGGGCCAGCGGCGATCCGGTGGCCAGGACCACCCCGCCGGGGATCATGAACACGCCGCGGCGATGCGCCCACGCCGCCACGTAGGCGCTCATCCGCTCCGCGACGTTCCCCGGGGCCGGCACGCCGTACGCCTCGTGCAGTTCCGCGATGAGCTTGATCTCGATACCGACCACGACCAGGGTCTCGGCCGCAATCTCGGCCGGGAAGGCGGGCAGGGTCGGCAGCGCCGCCCATACGCCGGCGGCTCCTCCGGCCGCGGCCGAGGCGTGCGATGCTCCGTCGATGAGCGCGTCGGCAATCTCCTCGGCGGACTGGCCGGTGAACTTCGCCCGCAACACTGCCTGGTTACGTACCCGCAGCCGCGGCGCCATGGCCACGACCTGCGCGGCCAGCCAGCTCGTGCCCGCGCCGGCGCCGCGCCGCAGCGCGCCGATCTGGCGCCACGCCACCCGGGTGCCGCGCCCGGCCAGGCGCGCGCCCGAACTCACGGCCCTGGCGAACGCTCCCGCCAGCCGCTGCCGGTCCTGCTGATCTTCGGCCTCGGTGACGTCGGCGGCCACCTCGGCGGCCCGCAGCGAGATCTCGTCCGGTTCGGTTTCCGGTTCAGCCATGCTACGAACCTACCCAGCAGCGGGGCCGACCCACCCGATCAGCCGAGTCCGTCGGGAGAGCGTCAGTTGGGCGAGTACGGCGTGTACCGCAGGTCCGGGGCGGGCCGTGAGGTAGTGGCCCGCAGCATGGCGGTTTCCCGGACCAGCAGGGCACGCTCGATACCCAGCCGGCGCACGGTGCCGGATTCGTCCAGCAGGCCCTGCCGTTCGGGCAGGTCGATCACCATGGTCGCGGCGACGACGAACGACAGCAGGACCGGCTCGCTGGGCAGCTCCTCGATCCGGACGGTGGCGCCGCCCCGTTCGGTGAGCGCGTCCAGGTAGCCGCGGAACGCGACCTGGACCGCGCGTACGTACGGTGCCGCCGCGGCCTGATCGACCGGGTCCTCGGCGAGCGGTTCGATCTCGCCCTGCAGATAGGGCAGCGTCTGGTCGAGAGCGAGCAGCCTGAACCGCTGGGTGCCCACGGTGACCAGGTCGAACCGGCCGTCTTCGAGTTCGTCGACCCGGCGCACGGCGGCGGTGCAGCCGACCTCGTACAGCGAGTGCACCCCTTCAACCCCGGTCTCACGCCCCTTGCGGATCGCGATCACGCCGAACCGCCGGGGCTCGGGCTGCTCGAGCAGGTCCCGGACGAGCTGCCGGTAGCGCTCCTCGAAGATGTGCAGCGGCAGGAGCATGCCGGGATAGAGCACCGCGCCGAGCGGGAACAACGGCAGCACCTGGCTCATACCATGACAGTACGCGCACGGGACTGCTTACGGCAGCAGGACGATCTTGCCCAGGATGTGGCCCTCCGCGAGCCGCCGGTAGGCGTCCTGGACCCGGTCCAGCGGGAACGTCGCCGCGATCGGCAACTCCAGCTCGCGGGCCGCGATCAGCCCGGCGAGCTCGGCAAGCACGCTCGCGCTGGCCCCGGCCGCGTTCCCGTCCCCCTTCACGCCGTAGCGACCGACGGCCTCGAAGTCGGCGATGGTATCGATGCGCGACGGCGCGACGCCGAGTTCCAGGGCCAGCTCGACGTATCCCGCGCCGAACGTGTCGATGAACGCGTCCACTTTGCCGGCCGCCTGCCGGATCCGCTCGGCCACCCCGTCGCCGTAGGCCACCTGAGTGACCTCGTGCGCGGCCAGCCACCCGCGGTGGGCCTGACTGGCCAGCCCGATCACGGTGGCGCCCGCCCGCCGGGCCAGCTGGACGGCGAGCGAGCCGACCCCGCCGGCGGCTCCGGAAACGACCACCGTGTCGCCCTCGGTCAGGCTCACCGCCCGCACCGCCGCGTAGGCGGTAGCGCCGGCCACGAACAGCGCCCCGGCCACCTCCCAGGGCACCTCGGCCGGCTTAGGCGTCAGGTGCTGCGCTTCGACCACGACGTACTCGGCCTGGCTGGCCCGGTTGTCGGTCCAGCCGATGACCTCATCGCCGACCGCAGTGCCGGTCATGTCAGGGGCGGTCACGCCCGGCCCGGTCTCGGCCACGATCCCGGCCAGGTCGCTGCCTTCGCCCGACGGGAAGGTGGCGGGCCACCTGGCGTCCAGCAGGCCCGCGCGGATCTTGGCCTCGCCCGGGTTGATCCCCGTCGCCTTGACCTGGACCAGGACCTGTCCCGCTCCCGGCTCCGGTCGCGGCACGTCTACCACCTTCAGGACCTCGACCCCGCCGTACTCGTCGAACCGCACTGCCCTCACGAGCTGCTCCTTTCTTCTGGGGGGACTCCATCTCCCCAGACCCCCCTGGCCTTCCGGAGGGATGCCATCTCCTCGGACCCCTGGCATGTCCGGCTAGTAGCCAACTGCCGGCCGCTCCCCTTTATTGCCGGCCGCGAAGAGAATGTCGGCGGCGCGCATAGGGTGCCCATGTGACCGGACGCTGGGATCGCGCGCGAGTGCTCGCGCTGGCGCCCGACCCGTCGTCGGTGCGGGCCGCGCAGCTCCTGGCGGCCGGGCGGTCCTGGCCGGTGACCGGGGCCGCCGACGGGAACGTGGTGTGGGGTGAGTGCCGCGGCAGCGCCGCCGCGCCCTACCGCACCGTGGTCGACCTGTCGGGCCCGGCGTACCGCTGCTCGTGCCCGAGCCGGAAGTTCCCGTGCAAGCACGCGCTCGCCCTGCTCCTGATGTGGTCCGACGGCGCCGTCGGGAGCAGCGGCGACCCGCCCGGCTGGGCCGCGAGCTGGATCGCCGGGCGCGCGGCCACGACCAGCGATCCGGAGGACCCGAAGCCTCCCGCCGACCCGGCCGCCGCGCTGCGGCGCGCGGAGCAACGCGAGGCGCGCGTCGCGACCGGGCTGGCCGAGCTCGGCCGCTGGCTCTGCGATCAGGTCCGCCAGGGGCTGGCCGCCAGCCAGCGGGCCGGTTACCGGCACTGGGACGACATCGCCGCCCGGATGGTCGATGCGCAAGCGTCCGGCCTGGCCGAACGTCTCCGGGCGCTGGCCGCGGTCCCGTACTCCGGGGCCGGCTGGGAGGGGCGCCTGCTGGAGGAGTACGCCCTGCTCTGGCTGCTGGCCGCCGCCTGCCGCGACCAGGCCAGCCTGCCGCCGCCGCTCCGGGACACCGTCCGGTCGCGGGTCGGCTTCACCGTCCGCCAGGCCGAGGTGCTGGCCAGCGCCACGCCGGTCCGCGATTACTGGCACGCGCTGGCCAGGCGCGATCTGGACCAGGACCGGATCCGGACCCGCCGGACCTGGCTGCGCGGCCGGGACACCGGGCGGGACGCGCTCGTGCTCAGCTTCGCCGCCGCCGGCCAGTCGCTGGACGACTCGTTCCGCGTCGGCAGCGAGGTCGACGCGGACCTGGCCTTTTATCCCGCCGCGGTCCCCTTGCGCGCCCTGGTGGCGGCCCGCCGCGACACCTTCCCCGGCTTCGCGCCGTCCGGTACCGCCGTCGCCGGGCTGCTGGCCGGGTACGCGGCCGCGCTCGGCGCGGATCCCTGGCTGGACACCTGGCCCGCCGTGCTGGACGTCACCCCGGCCCGCGCGCCGGTCCCCAGCCTGTACGACGCGGCCGGCGACGCCGTGCCGCTGCACCCCGGCGCGGGCCCGACCTGGCCACTGTTCGCGCTGTCCGGCGGCGAGCCGCTGACGGTGGCCGGCGAGTGGACACCGCGCGGCCTGTGGCCGCTGACCGCCTGGGATCAGGACGGGAGGCCGGTACCGCTATGAGCGCCTGGCATGACCTGGTCACCGCGAGTCTTATTGGTACCGAACGGAGCGTGGTGCCAGCGGCCGGCCTGCCTGACCTGCCCTCCGGCGAAGACGACGAGGGCGATCCCGCGGCCCTGCTGCTCGACCGCGCCGCGCTGCTGACCGCCGCCCGGCGGGCCGGCCGCCGGCCCGATGACGCCGAGCCGCTACACCGTTGCGAGCCGGACCCGCGGCCCGTGGCGAGCCCGGCCGCCAGCCGCCGGCTGGGGCGGATCCTCGGCGGCGAGCACCCGGAGCTGCTGACCGAATGGCTGACCGAGGCGGCGGCGCGCGGCCTGCGGCCTCCGTCCCAGTCGCTTCCCGCTCTCCTGGACCGGGCCCGCCGCGCCCGTTCGTCGGATCCCGGGCTGGCCGATCTGGTGGCCGAGGCGGGCGGCCCGCGCGCCGTATGGCTGGCCGGGCTCAACCCGGACTGGGAGTTCGCGGCGGCACCGGTCCTGGCCGGCCAGGACGCATGGCGCCTCGGCACCACCACCCAGCGGCGCCGCTACCTGGCCCGGTTGCTGGCCAGTGATCCGGAGGCGGCCCGGGCGCTGATCCGCGACGGATGGCAGGCGGCAGGCCCGGCCGAGCGGGCCATGTTCCTGTCCGTGCTAGCCGGCCGGCTCAGCCCGGCGGACGAGCCGCTGCTCGAGGCCGCCTGCGGCGACCGCGCCCAGGAGGTCCGTATCCGGGCCGTGAACCTGCTGGCCAGCCTGCCCGGCTCGGCTCTCGGCCGGCAGGCAGCCGAACGTGCCCTGCGCTGCGTGCGGATCGACCACGGCGCCCGCGGCCCGCGCGTGCTCGTCACGCCGCCGCCCGGCCGGCCGGACCAGGCCGACCGGGCCCGCGTTGTTCTCGAGGTCGTGGCCCGGACCCCGCTGCGGACCTGGACTGAGCAGTCCGGCCTGACCGCCGCGCAGATCGTGGCCGCGCCAGCGGGTGACTGGGCGCCGGTGCTGTTCACCGGCTGGATACGGGCGGCGATCGCCCAGCGTGACCGGGACTGGACCACCGCCCTGGCCGGGCTGGGCGAGCCAGGGCCGGACGCGCCGCAGGGCGTCCGCGCCACGCTGCGCGGGCTGCGGTTCCGCGACGACATGCTGAAGGAGTTGAGCGATGACGGCCACGACGGCTGAACCCCAGGCGGTGCTGCGTCCCCACGCCGAGCAGGAGCACCAGGCTGAGCTGGCCGCCCTGGCCGCCGCCGACCGCCGGCCGCGCCCGGACGGCTGGCGGCTGTCCCCGTGGGCGGTGACCACCTACGTGCTGGGCGGGCGGGCCGACGGTACCGAGATCACGCCGAAGTACGTCGGCTCGCGCCGGCTGGTCGAGGTCGCCGTGGCCACGCTGGCCACCGATCGCGCCCTGCTGCTGCTCGGCCTGCCGGGGACCGCCAAGACGTGGCTGTCCGAGCACCTGGCCGCGGCCATCTCCGGCGACTCGACCCTGATGGTGCAGGGCACCGCGGGGACCGCCGAGGAGGCGGTCAGGTACGGCTGGAACTACGCGCGGCTCATCGCCGAGGGACCGTCACGGGACGCCATGGTGCCCAGCCCGGTCATGCGCGCGATGGCCGCCGGCCAGATCGTGCGGGTCGAAGAGCTGACCCGGATGCCCTCGGACGTGCAGGACGCGCTGATCACCATCTTGTCCGAGAAGACGCTGCCGATCCCGGAGGTGCGCGGCGAGCTGCAGGCGGTCCGCGGCTTCAACCTCATCGCCACCGCCAACGACCGCGACCGCGGCGTGAACGAGCTGTCCAGCGCGCTGCGCCGGCGGTTCAATACCGTGGTGCTGCCGGTGCCCGACTCGGCCGAGCAGGAGGTGGAGATCGTCACCCGGCGGGTGGCCGAGCTCGGCCGTTCGATCGGGCTCGCGCAGACCCAGCCCGGCGCGGAGGAGATCCGGCGCGTGGTCACCGTCTTCCGCGAGCTGCGCCAGGGCGTCACCGAAGACGGCCGGTCCAAGGTCAAGTCGCCGAGCGGCACGCTGTCCCCGGCCGAGGCGATCTCCGTGGTCACCAGCGGCCTGGCCCTGGCCGCTCACTTCGGCGACGGCGTGCTGCGTGCCGCCGACGTGGCCGGCGGCATCACCGGCGCGGTCATCCAGGATCCCGTCTCCGACCGCGTGGCATGGCAGGAGTACCTGGAAACCGTGGTGCGCGAGCGAGACGACTGGGGCGATTTCTACCGCGCCTGCCGTGAGGTGACCGGATGAGGGCGCACGCGCCACGTCCCGTTCGGAGTAATGATCGTGACTGAGCTGTACGGGATCCGGCATCACGGCCCTGGGTCGGCGCGGTCGTTGCGGGCCGCCCTGGAGGCGCAGCGCCCGGACGTGGTGCTGATCGAGGGGCCGCCGGAGGCGGACGGGCTGGTGGACCTGGCCCGGGAGGAGGAGATGCGGCCGCCGGTCGCCCTGCTCGGGTACGTGCCCGGGGAACCGAAGATGGCGGCGTTCTGGCCGTTCGCGGTGTTCTCGCCGGAGTGGCAGGCGATCAGGTACGCGCTCGGCGCGGGCGTACCCGTCCGGTTCTGCGACCTGCCGGCCGGCCACCAGCTGGCCATCCCCGGGCGGGGGAAGCCGCGCGCCGATCCCGTCAGCGAGCTGGCCGCGGCCGCCGGGTACGACGACCCGGAGCGGTGGTGGGAGGACGTGGTGGAGCACGTCCCGGGACCCGCGGTCTTCAGCGCGCTGGCCGAGGCCGTCGGGTTCCTGCGCGCCGGAGACGACCAGTCCGATCCGGTCAACGCGGTCCGCGAGGCGCACATGCGCAGGGTGCTGCGCCGTACGACCAAGGACGGCTACCAGCGGATCGCGGTGGTATGCGGTGCCTGGCACATCCCGGCCCTGGCCGATCTCCCGTCCGCGGCGGCCGACGACCGGCTCCTGCGCGGCCTGCCGAAGGTCAAGGCCATCTTCACCTGGATCCCGTGGACCTACGGGCGCCTCGCCTACACCTCAGGTTACGGGGCCGGGATCCGGTCCCCCGGCTGGTATGACCACCTGTTCTCGGCCGCCGGGCAGCCCGTCGAGCGGTGGCTGGCCAAGGCCGCCGCGGTGCTGCGTGACGAGGGGGTTCCGGCGTCGTCCGCGCACGTCATCGAGTCGGTCCGGCTGGCCGAGGCGCTGGCCGCGCTGCGCGGGCGGCCGCTGGCCGGCCTGGAGGAGGTCACCGAGGCGGCCCGCGCCGTGCTGTGCGAGGGCAGCGACGTGCTCGTGGGGCTCATCCAGCGGCGCCTGGTGGTCGGCGAGCGGCTCGGCACGGTACCCGCCGCCACGCCCATGGTGCCGTTGCAGCGGGACCTGCATGACCAGCAGCGCCGCCTCCGGCTGCGCCCGGAAGCCGAGCCCCGCGATTACGACCTTGACCTGCGCAAGCCGAACGACCTGGCCCGCAGCCACCTGCTGCACCGGCTGAGGGTGCTCGGCGTGCGGTGGGGCACGCCGCAGCAGGGCCGGACCCAGAACATCGGGACGTTCCGGGAAAGCTGGCAGCTGACCTGGGAGCCGGAGCTGGACCTGGCCCTGATCGAGGCGAGCATGTGGGGCAGCACGGTCGGCGCCGCCGCGACGCAGCGGGCCCGGTCCCTGGCCGCCGAGGCCACCGCGCTGGCGGACGTGACCGGGCTGGTCGAGCGGTGCCTGCTCGCCGATCTGGGCGACGCCCTGCCCGAGGCGCTCGCGGCGGTCAGGAACCGCGCCGCGCTGGAGGGCGACGTGACGCACCTGATGGCGGCGCTGCCGGCCCTGGTCCGGGCCGTCCGGTACGGCGACGTGCGCGGCACCGACCCGGGCCGGCTCGGCGAGGTGGCCATCGAGATGATCACCCGGATCTGCGCCGGCCTGCCCGCCGCGGTGACGTCCCTGGACGAGACGGCCGAACGGGCCATGCGGGATCGTATCGACGCCGTGCATTCGGCCACCGGCCTGCTCGTCGCCCCCCGAGCTGACACTGCCGGAAGCCGTGCTCGCTGGCTGGACACCCTCGCGCGGCTGATCCCCCGGTGTCCCCCGCTGATCTCGGGTCGCCTGACCAGGCTGCTGCTCGACGCGGGACGGCTGTCCCCAGACGACGTGGCGGCACGGATGTCGCGCGAGCTGTCCGCCGCCGCCCCGGCCGCGGCCGCCGCGGCCTGGGCCGAAGGGTTCCTGGCCGGCAGCGGCCTGCTGCTCCTGCACGACGACAAGCTGCTCGGGCTGGCCGACAGCTGGCTGGCCGGGCTGAGCGCGGAGGCGTTTGCCATCGTGCTGCCCGCGCTCCGGCGCACCTTCGGCGAGTTCACCCCGCCCGAACGGCGGGCCATCGGCGACAAGGCGGCCCGCCTGGACGGGACCGGCCGGACGCCGGTCACGGGCGTGCCGGCGGACGACGACCTGGATCACGACCGGGCCGCGGCCGCGGTGCAGGCCGTGGCCGCAATCCTGGGCCGGCGCGCCCCGCTGGCGGCCGCGTCATGACCGCCGGCCCGGACGAGCGGATGCGCCGCTGGCGGCTGGCGCTCGGCGCCGCAGACGGGACCGGCGTCTCGCTGACCGGGGATGACGCGCGGATCGACGCCGCGCTCGGCGCCCTGTACGACTCCGATGACGCGACCGGGCCGGAGCCTGGGGTGGGCCCGGGGGGACAAACACAGTCCAAGCGCCAGGCCGGCCTGGGCGCGTCGGCCCCGCGGGTCGCCCGCTGGCTCGGCGACATCCGCACGTTCTTCCCGGTCAGCGTGGTCCAGGTCATGCAGAGGGACGCGATCGAGCGGCTCGGCCTGACCCGGCTGCTGCTCGAGCCCGAGATGCTGGAGGCGGTCGAGCCCGACGTGCACCTGGTCGGCACGCTGCTGTCGCTGAGCCGGGCGCTGCCCGAGCAGGCGCGGGAGTCGGCCCGCGCGGTCGTGCGGACCGTGACCAGTGACCTGGAACGCCGGCTGGCCCAGCGGACTCGTTCGGCGGTCACCGGCGCGCTGAACCGGGCCAGCCGGACGAACCGGCCCAGGCGCCTGGCCGACATTGACTGGGACCGCACCATCCGGGCCAACCTGCGGAACTACCTGCCCCGGCAGCGGACCATCGTGCCGGAACGGCTGATCGGCTACGCCAGGAAGCAGCAGGCCGTGGCGCGCGACGTCATCGTCTGCCTGGACCAGAGCGGCTCGATGGCCTCGTCGGTCGTGTACGGCGGGGTGTTCGCCGCGGTGCTGGCGTCGATCCGGTCCCTGCGCACCTCGATGGTCGCCTTTGACACCTCGGTCGTCGACCTGACCGAGGAGCTCGCCGACCCGGTGGACGTCCTGTTCGGGACCCAGCTCGGCGGCGGCACCGACATCAACCGTGCCCTGGCCTACTGCCAGCGGCTGATCACCCGCCCGGCCCAGACGATCCTCATCCTGGTCAGCGACCTGTTCGAGGGCGGCAACACCGGGGAGATGCTGCGCCGGGTCGCGGACCTGACCGCCGCGGGGACCCAGGTGATCGCCCTGCTGGCCCTGTCCGACGACGGCGCGCCGAGCTACGACCACGAGGTAGCGGCCTCCCTGGCCGAGCTGGGCGTTCCCGCGTTCGCGTGCACCCCCGACTCGTTCGGTGACCTGATGGCCGCCGCCATTGACCGCCGCGACATCGCCGAGTGGGCGCACCGCCAGCAGGCGCCCGCCTAGCTCAGCCGTTCGATGGTGCTCAGCCGTTCGATTATCTCGGCGGCCGGATCCCCGGTCGCCGACCGGTAGCCCTGCCCGGCCCACAGTGACATCCGCTCGGTGTCGCCGTCGGCCGCGGCCGCCGCTCGCAGCGGGCGGGTCGCGTTGTTGATCTCCGGGTAGGCCGCAGGCGCGCCCTGGTGATCGCGGATGAACTGGTTGACCAGCCCGCGGGCAGGCCGCCCGCTGAAGGCCCGGGTCAGCGTGGTCGCGGTATAGCGCGGATCGGCCAGCGCCGCCTTGTGCAGCGGATGCGCGCCGCTCTCCGGGCAGCGCAGGAACGCCGTGCCGCACTGCGCCGCCGCCGCTCCCGCCGCGATCACGGCCCGCACCTGACGCGGGCCCATGATGCCCCCGGCGGCGATCTGCGGCAAGCCGGTGACCCGGGCCACCTCGCCGATCAGCGACAGCAGCCCGTAGTCCCGCCCGGGTTCGTCGTCGTTCGCGAACGTCCCCCGGTGGGCGCCTGCCTCGTAGCCCTGGACGCACAGCGCGTCCGCGCCCGCCGCGGCGGCCCGGGCCGCCTCACCCGGGCTGGTCACCGTGACCGCCACCAGGCTGCCCGCGTCCTGCAAGGCCCTGATCACCTCGGCGGGCGGGCAGCCGAAGGTGAAGCTGGCGACCGCGGGCGGGTCGGCCAGTAGCGCCGCGACCTTGCCGTCGAAGCCATCGTCGTCCCAGGTGCCGTCGCCCAGCGGCCCGGCGTCCCGCAGGGCGCGGAGGTACCGGTCCAGCGCGCTGCGGTCCGCGCACGGCAGGCCGGGGACGAAGACGTTCACCCCGAAGGGCTCCGAGGTCGCGGCGCGTACGGCGGCGACCTCGGCCGCCATCGTCGCGGGCGTCTTGTAGCCGGCCGCCAGGAAGCCCAGGGCCCCGGCCCAGGCCGCGGCGATCACCAGTTCCGGCCTCGACGGCCCGCCGGCCATGGGCGCGACTACGACCGGGCGCCGCAGCACGTCGGAGAACGTGGGCCTTGCCATGACACCGAAGCCTACTGGGGCAGCCTACTGGCGCCGGGCCAGCAGCTGCCTGCGCCCGCGTTCGGGTAGGTCATGCTGGTCGAGCACGGTGAAGTCCGCCGGGAGCAGCGAGGAGGGCTCGCCCGGGTCCAGGCACCAGTCCGGTGACAGGTCCGGTCGCGTGCGCCGGGCCCCAGCCGTAAACGCCTCCCAGCCGAGCAGCCCGCCTGGCGTTACCGCATCGGCCGACCCGCCGAAGGCGGCCCGCTCCCACCAGCCGGTGCACAGCACCAGCGCATGCGAGCGCGGTGGCAGCGGCCAGGCGGCCAGGTCCGCGTGGATCAGGGTGATCAGGTGCTCCAGGCCCCTGCGCCGGGCCTCGTCGCCGAGCATGCCCAGGGCCAGCTCCGAGATATCCACCGCGGTCACCGGCCGGCCTCGGGCCGCAGCCAGCAGGGCCGAGCCGGAGGCACCGCAGGCCAGGTCGGCGACCGGGCCGTCGGGCAGATCCATGGCCAGCGCCCGCTCGGCGAGCGGATGCGGCCGGAAGGACGGCGTGAACCCGCCGGCGTACCTGGCGTTCCACCGGAGCCGGTCCGGATGGGCTTGCGGCGGTGAGCCATCCGCAGACATGATCGTGAATCCTACGAGGTGGATAATTACAGCACTGAGTGCCAAAATAGGCGTTCAGGCAGTGCACTTTCCCGGCCGGCCCGGCGAGGGAGAACCGATGGCAAGCACCCGCGAGTGGTTCGAGACGGTCGAGGAGGCGCGACGGCGAGCCCGGCGGCACCTGCCCAGGTCGGTGTACCTGTCGCTGGTGGCCGGGGCGGAGAAGGGCATAACGCTGCGGGATAACGTGGCGGCGTTCGGCGAGCTGCGCTTCACCCCGCCGCACATCGCCGGCCTGCCCGCGACCCGGCAACTGGCCACGTCGGTCCTCGGCCAGGACATCGCGCTGCCGGTCATCGCATCCCCGACCGGGGTTCAGGCCGTCCACCCCGACGGGGAGGCGGGAGTGGCGCGCGGGGCGGCCGAGGCGGGCACGGCCATAGGCCTGAGCTCCTTCGCCAGCATGCCGGTCGAAGACGTGGCCCCGGCCAACCCGAAGCTGTTCTTCCAGCTCTACTGGTCCGGGACCAAGGACGCGATGCTGCAGCGGATCGACCGGGCCCGCCAGGCGGGGGCCAAGGCCCTGATCGTCACCCTGGACTGGTCGTTCTCCAACGGCCGCGACTGGGGCAGCCCGGCGATCCCGGAGAAGATGGACCTGCGGACCATGGTGCGTTTCGCCCCGGAGGGCCTGGCCCGCCCCGGTTACGTCCGTCAGTGGCTGCGGGCCGGCGGCCTGCCCGATCTCACCGTGCCCAACATGGCCGCCCCCGGCGAGGCGGCGCCCACGTTCTTCGGCGTCTACGGCGAGTGGATGCAGACCCCGCCGCCCAGCTGGGCCGACCTGGCCTGGCTGCGCGAGCAATGGGACGGCCCGTTCATGGTCAAGGGCGTGATGCGGACCGACGAGGCCCGCCGGTGCGTGGATATCGGCGCCACCGCGATCTCGGTGTCCAATCACGGCGGCAACAACCTGGACGGCACCCCCGCCTCCATCCGGGCGCTGCCCGCGGTCGCCGATGCCGTCGGCGCCCAGCTCGAGGTCCTGCTCGACGGCGGGGTCCGGCGTGGCAGTGACGTGGTCAAGGCGCTGGCGCTCGGCGCCCGGGCGGTGATGATCGGCCGCGCCTACCTATGGGGGCTGGCCGCCAACGGCTCGGCGGGCGTGAAGAACGTCTTCGACGTGCTGCGCGGCGGGATCGATTCCACGCTGCTCGCGCTGGGGCGGCCTTCGGTTCATGACCTGTCCCCCGAGGACGTCATCGCCCCGGCCGACTTCGCCCGCGGGCTGTCCAAGTGACGGCCTCCCAGCCGGGGCAGCAGCGGCCGGATGGTCCGGTGCTCGAGGCAGCCCTGCCAGACCCCGAGGCTGTAGCCGATATCGTCGAGCAGCCGCGCGGCGACGTAGCGCGCCGGGTCCAGCGGCGGCCGCCGGTCCAGCCAGTCCAGCAGCGGCGGAGCGAGGACCAGCGCGGCCAGCGGCACACGCAGCCGGGGCACGGCCAGCGCGCTCGGCAGCGCCACCGGCCACCAGGTGCGAGAGATGGCGCTGCCCAGCGGCCTGCCCGCGGCTAGCGTCCCGCCTCCGGCCAGCCGGGCCGCCAGTCCCCAGGCGGTGCGAGCCCCTGGCCATTCCTCGCCGGTGACCCGGGCCAGCCGCCGGGCCAGCAGCGCGATGGCGGCGCCGGTGCAGGCCGCGCCCGGGGCCGGCCGGCCCGCCGCGGCCGCCAGCCAGGCGAGGGCGGTCCACGCGGAGATGTAGAGCGGGCGCACCGCCCCCGGGTGACGCTGCTCCAGCAGCGCGGCCGAGGTGCCGTAATCCTTCCGACGGGCGAACCACCCGCGCAGCCGCACCCGATGCTGATGCCGCATGACCGCGGCCGGCTCGTAGCGCACCCGCCAGCCGGATGCGGCCAGCCGCCAGACGAAGTCGACGTCCTCTCCGACCCGCATGGCCTCGGTGAAACCGGTCCCGGCCGCGGCCCGCCGGACCACCAGGGCCGCGCCGGGCACGTAGGGGACGCGCGACCCAGGCCGGACGATGCTCGCCCGCGCGCCCATGTCCAGGGTGGAACTGGCCCCCTCGTACCGCGCGAGCCAGGTGCGCCCGGGCTCATCGGGCGCGATGCGCGGCGCGACCGCACCCACCGCCGGGTCCGTGAAGTGCGGCAGCAGCGCATCCAGCCAGCCGGGGCCGGGGACACAGTCCGAGTCCAGGAACGCGACCAGCGGGGTATCCGCCGCGGCCAGCCCGGTGTTCCTGGCCGCTCCCGGCCCGCCGTTCACCGGGCGGCGCAGCACACGCGCTTCCGATCCGGCCGCGACCCGCGCGATCGCGGCCGGATCGGCCGAGCAGTCATCGACCACGATCACCCGCGGCATCCGGTCCGGCATCTGGGCCGGTGCCTTCCCGCTGAGCCCGGCCAGGCAGCGGGCCAATTCGGCCTGCCGGTCCCGGACGGGGATCACCACCGTGACGTCATCGGGACCCCACCGGCCCGCGTCCGGCCGGGGATGCGCGATCCCGGTGTCGAGCAGGCGGCGGGCCAGCGCCCGGGCCTGCGTGCTGGCCGGTACCGGCGTCCCGGACCACCAGCCGGCCACGTGCCGGGCCCCGGCCGGCGTGAGCCGCAGCACCCGCACCGGGGACCCCCCGACCGACACCGCTCCCCCGGCCAGCAGGCGCGAGCCCGGATCCGGGCGCAGCCGGAGCCCGGCGGGAGCCAGCTCATCGGCCGGCCGGTCGCTTAGCGTCACATTCCGTCCCGCGGGTCAACCTGAGCCACATTTGCCGGGAGGATCCGGGTTCCCGGGAGGAAAATGTGCATCCGGGTGCACCAGATCCTCCCGGAAGCCCTAATACACCCGGATCTTGGGACGGATGGGATGGATGGGACGGAAGATGTGCCGCACGGAACGCTGAGGGTTGTCACAACGACGTCGTTCACGCCGGAGAGCCTGGAGCGGCGAAGCCGGCCAGCGGGCTCTCGTCGCAGGCCCGCTGCGGCGGGCGGCGGCCGATCGTCACCGGCACCACGCGGTGCGAATGATCGGCGGCCGGGCGAGGCCGTCCCGCGTCGCCCGGCTGGACCGCCGCCAGCGCCGCCTGGCCGTGGCCTTGCACGCATTCCGGGTCGGGACCGTCCAGCGGCAGGCCGGTGAAGAACTTGGCCGCCATGCACCCGCCACGGCATGAGTCGAAAGACCCGCAGGACCGGCAGGCTCCTCCGGTCTGCGGCTGACGCAGGTCGGCGAACAGCGAGGACTCCCGCCACACGGTCTCGAACCCGCCGGGCCGCCGGACGTTGCCGGCCAGGAAGTTCTCGTGGATGGCGAAGGGACAGGCGTACACGTCGCCGACCGGGTCGATGAGGCAGACCACCCGGCCGGCCCCGCACATGTTCAGCCCGGGCAGCGGCTCGCCGTAGGGCGACAGGTGGAAGAACGAGTCACCGGTGAGCACCTGCTCGCCGTGGGCGGCCAGCCAGTCGTAGAGGTCGTGCTGCTGCGCGGCGGTCGGGTGCAGGTCGGGCCACACGTCGGCGCCGCGGCCGGACGGGCGCAGCCGGGTCAGCCGCAGCTGCGCGCCGTGATCGTCGGCGATCTGCTTGAACGCGTCGAGCTGCGCGACGTTGTGCCGGGTAACCACCACGGAGAGCTTGAAGCCGCGGAAGCCGGCCACGGCCAGGTTCGCCATGGCCCGGGTGGCCGTCTCGTACGACCCGGCGCCGCGGACCGCGTCGTTGACCTCCGCCGTGGCTCCGTCCAGCGAGATCTGCACGTCGATGTAGTCGCTGGCGGCCAGCCGGCGCGCGGCCGCGGCGTCGAGCTTGATCCCGTTCGTGGAGAACTTGACGCCTACCTGGTGAGCGGTCGAGTAATCCACCAGCTCCCAGAAGTCCGGACGGACCGTCGGCTCGCCGCCGCCGATGTTGACGTAGAACACCTGCATCCGCTGCAGCGTGTCGATGACCGCGCGGCATTCGGCGGTGGTCAGCTCATGCGGGTCCCGTCGGCCCGAACTGGACAGGCAGTGCACGCACGCCAGGTTGCAGGCGTAGGTGAGCTCCCAGGTCAGGCAGATCGGCGAGCTCAGCCCGAGCTCGAACATGTTGCTCAGCTTGTCCGAGCGTTGCCCGGCGGGGCCGGTATCCCCGCCGGCGGATCTGCCGAACGCCGGCAGTGACACCGGCTCGGCCGTGCGCCGCGGCCCAGGAATGATCATGCTGGAACCGGCCAGCGTCGTTAGCGCACGCCTGTATGCCGACAGCTCGGCCTCGGTGACACCTGCGGCGGCGCACGCCGCTCGGGCCGTGGGCTGATCCGCCAGATGTTCCAGCACTCTCAGCAGGGTCGTGCTCTTGAGGAACGAGAGATTCCTGGTGCCGAAGTGGTAGAGCATGGCACCGAACGGCTCGGGGCGGATAGCGGCGCGGTCGTCGAGACGCCAGGGGCGATCCAGGTCGAAGGCGGTGCCCGGGGGCGTCAGGTCAGTAGACACCGCACATGCCGTCGATCGAGACCTCCTCGACCAGAAGTTCCTCGGTGGCGAGCGGCTCGGCCTCGTCCTGATCGGCGGGTACCAGAACGGTCACCTGTTCGCCCATGAGTACCTCCTGCGTAGTGGCACTGGGTGCCATCGTAACGGCACCGAGTGCCACCGATCAAGGCTCGCCGCCGTCACCGGACGTAGGATGTCCACCGAACGGCCGGTCGTGACCAGCGGGACGGTGATGTGCGATGCCATCGGCGGTGCCGGGCGCCTCTCCGGTTGACCAGCCGGAAGTGGGCGGACAGCCGGGGCGTCGGCGCGTGACCTCCCAGGTCGAGCTCGAGCACGTCGCGTTCGAGCTGTTCGGGGCGAAGGGCTTCGAGCTAACCACGGTCGACGACATCGCCGCGGCCGCCGGCATCGGGCGCCGGACGTTCTTCCGCTACTTCCGGTCCAAGAACGACGTCCCGTGGGGCACGTTCGAGCTGGAACTCGAGCGCATGCGGGCCCGGCTCAAGGCCTGCCCGCGCGACGTCCAGCTCATGGACGCCATCCGGGTGGCGCTGGTCGACTTCAACCAGGTCGAACCCGGCCAGATCACGTGGCACCGGCGGCGGATGGAGCTCATCCTCCGCGTCCCGGCCCTGCTCGCCCATTCCACCCTGCGCCTGGCCGCCTGGCGCGCGGTGATCGCCGAATTCGTGGCCGAACGCACCGGTCAGCGGCCGGATGCGCTCGCGCCGCAGGCCATCGCGCACGCCGTCCTCGGCGTCGCCGTCGCGGCCTACGAGCAGTGGCTCGATGACGAGGGCGCCGACCTCGGCGCCTTGCTCGACGCCGCGATGCGACAGCTCGGCGAGGCCTTCGCCGCGTAATAGTTAATTGATCACTTGACTAATTGTCCACGATGTCCATATAGTTAAGCATGTGCTTGACTATCAGTGGTCGCCCGACGAGGTGTTTCACGCCCTAGCCGACCCCAGCCGTCGCGCGATGGTGGAGCGACTGGTCCGGGGGCCTGCGTCAGTCACCGACCTGGCCCGGCCGCTCCCGATGTCGCTCGCGGCGGTTATCCAGCACCTCCAGGTGCTCGAAGGCAGCGGCCTGGTCCGATCCGAGAAAACGGGCCGGGTACGCACCTGCCACATCGAGCCGGCCGCGCTACGCATGGCCGAGGACTGGCTCAGCCGGCAGCGCACGGCCTGGGAGCAGCGCCTGGGCCGGCTCGGCGAGTACCTGGCCGACGAACCCGATCCCACCGACCGAAGGAGTACGCCATGACCGACAGGAACGTCCTGCACGCCACCTTCACCCTGGAGCCGTCCTACCCGGTGGCCCCGGCCCGCGTGTTCGGCGCCTGGGCCGAGCCCGCGGCGAAGGCCCGCTGGTTCACCGGGCTGAAGGCCGAGCACGAGCTCGACTTCCGGGTCGGCGGCCGGGAGACGGTTTACCGCCCGGCGGACGGTGACCATCCCGCCCTGAAGTTCGAGTCGGTGTACCACGACATCGTCCCGGACGAGCGCATCGTGTACAGCTCCGCCCTGTTCGCCGGCGATCAGCTGGCCACCGTCTCCCTGACTACGGTCCAGTTCCGGCCGGCCGCCGAGGGCACGCAGCTCATCCTCACCGAGCAGGGCACCTTCCTGGACGGCCACGAAGACCCCCGCTGGCGCGAGGAAGGCACCGCCGCGCAGCTAGCCGCCCTGACCGCCGAGCTCACCGGGAACGAATGAGCCGTGCCAGAGGCATCCGAGCTGGCCCGCTGTTCGCTAGCATGGCGCGGCGGAGGGCGGCGTAATGGGAAGGGGCCAGCATGACCGAACGGCTGGCCGTGGTGACGGGGGCGGCGCGCGGGATCGGGGCGGCGGCGGCCAGGAGGCTGGCCGGCGACGGCTGGTCGCTGCTGCTGGTGGACGCGTGCGCGCCGCAGCCGCCCGCGGACTATCCGATGCCCGCGCCCGGGGACCTGGCCTCGGTGGCCCGCGACTGCGTCACGGCGGGCGCGGAAGGCGTCGGCGAGCTCATCGCCGACGTGGGCGACGGCTCGGTGCGTGACCGGCTGCGGGACCGGCTGGCCGGCCGGACGCCGGCGGCCGTGGTCGCGGCGGCCGGCGTCATCAAGGGGGACGCGGCCTGGGCGGTACCCGACGATGCGTTCGAGCTGATGCTGCGGGTGAACCTGTTCGGCGTCCGGCACCTGGCCGACGCGTGCGTGCCGCCCATGATCGAAGCCGGCGCCGGCCGGTTCGTCGCGGTCTCCTCGGCGGCCGCGCTACGGGCCATGCCGCAGCTCGCCGCGTACTCCGCGTCCAAGGGCGCGGTGGTGAGCTACGTCCGGGTCCTGGCCGCCGACCTGGCCGGCACCGGGGTTACCGCGAACGTCGTCTGCCCTGGCTCCACCCGCGGGCCGATGCTGGCCGCCAGCGCCGCCGTTTACGACCTGCCCGGTCAGGAGACCTTCGCCGCCCAGGCCCTGCTCCGCCGGCTGCTCGAGCCGGGCGAGGTCGCCGCCGCCATAGCGTGGCTCTGCGGTCCCGAGTCCGGGGCCCTCACCGGCGCGGTCATCCCGGTCGACGCCGGCCTGACCGCCTAACCATGGACGACGTAAAGCTTCCTTGACATCTGGTGTCAGGTAAAGCTACCTTTACATCCGTGCGGAACCGGATCCGAGAGCAACGCGTCCAGCGGGAGCTGTCGCAGGCCGAGCTGGCCATCGCGCTGGGCGTGTCCCGGCAGACGGTCATCTCGATCGAGAACGGCCGGTACCTGCCGTCGCTGCCGCTGGCCTTCCGGATCGCGCGGTTCTTCGACCTGACGGTCGACAAGATGTTTGACCCGGACGATGAGGAGACGGGGCCATGATGATGAAGTTCCTTCCGCCCAGGCTGCGGATGCCGGCCCAGATGCTGGTAGTCGGCACCATCGGCACCGTGTTCGGCGTGATCGCCTGGGGATCGGCGGCCCTAGTCACCATCCTGCCGTTCACGCTCATTGTCGCGGCCTGGTACTACGCACTCGGCGGCAGGGACAGCGACCTGTCCGCGATGGTGCTCGGCCGGGGCGACGAGCGGCAGGAGTACCGCCGGCTTAGGATGCAGGCCCTGATGGGTCAGGTGATGAGCCTGGCGGTCGGGGTGACCTTCATCATCGCGGTGGCGACCAAGACCACGTCGTGGCCGTTCGCCGTCCTCGTTCCGCTGCCAATCCTCTCGCTGGTGGTCGGCGGGCTGATCTACCGCGAGCACCACGACGGACAGGAACAGCAGGTCGGGCGCTAAGAGCCATTACTGCAGGTTGGCCGGATTGCCGACGGGGTCGCCGACGTACTCGTGCATGGCGTCCAGGTTGTCGTGAGCGGGGTAGCGGGACGCGGCGGGCCCATCAGCGAAGGCGCGTAGCAGGTTCGCGGTGACCTGCTTGACGAAGGCGGGGGTCTTACCGCCGATGCCGTGCGGGCGGTCGCCATAGATCGCGCCGACCCAGCGCATGGTGCCCGAGTTGAACACCCCGGCCCCGCCCGAGTGCGTGTAGTACGCCGAGTCGGCGAAGCTGGATGCGCCCTGGCAGGTCAGCGGCGAGTGGGACAGCACCTGGATCGGCCGCTCCACCGGATAGGCGGGGTTGACCCGGTCGTACTCGATGCCGATCAGGTTGTGGAAGCTGGCCCCCTTGGACACCCCGGTCCCGGCGAACAGCCAGCTCTTCGGGGAGACCACCACGTACGGCGCGACGGCGGGATAGCCCTCGTAGATCGTGCCGATCAGGGAGGACTCCGGATCGGGATCCGGCGGCTCGCGCCAGTCGCTGGTGACCAGTGCGTTGTCCACCCCGTACATGGGGTCCTCGGTGTAGCTGGTCTTGTAGCAGATGACCAGCCGGCCGCCGGAATCCAGCCGGGTCCGCCGGAACATCGCGTTGGCGCCGAGGAAGGCCAGGTTGACCCCGGTGTCCCGGGCGGCGGTCACGTGCGAGCGTTCGGCCGGCGTCCAGTACTCGTCGTGCCCGCCGGAGATCAGCGCGCTGGCCCCGTCCAGCAGGCGCGCGTCGGCCGCGATGTCCATGCCGGTCACGTAGGCCGGGGACAGGCCGAGCGCCTCCGCCAGCACGACCATGTTCCGCTCGTAGGTCAGGAACATGTCCGCGCCGTTCAGGTCATACGGCCGGTCCAGGCTGACCGCCAGCGACCGGTTCGCGTAGGACTGGCCAGGCCCGATGTACAGGTCGTAGCCGCCCCAGGTGTTGTAGGCCTGCCAGGTCCCGACGGCCGCCTTGAGCACGACCTTTCCCGCGGTGCTGGCCGAGCGGACCGTCACCGGCACGTACCGCTGCGCGCCGGAGTCCGCGTCCAGCCGGAGCAGGTACGCGCCCGGCGGCCAGTCGTCGGTCGGCACCTCGACGACGGGGTCCCAGTCGGTGTGCACGGTGTTGGTCGAGGCGGTCAGGCCGGGGCCGTTCTGCCGGTGGCCGCGCAGCGAGCCGGACTGCCAGACCTGGCGGGCGCCGTCGCCGCCGTACCAGCCCAGCCGGAAGGCCCGGATCTGGAACCCCGATGAGGTGGTGGAGACGAACAACGGGAAGGACTGCCCGGGCAGCACGCTGGCCGCGCCCGCGTACCCCATGATCGCGTCGGACGCGCCCAGGTGGCGGATCTCCCAGTGCGGATCACCGGGCAGCGAGTTCTCGGCCACCACCCGCCGGCGGGCCGGGGCCCGGGCCGTCGCGTGCGCGGCGGGCGGCGCGGAGTTACCGGCGCACCCGGACGCCGCGGCCACCGCGCCGAGCGCACCGAGGCCTAGGAAGGCCCGTCTGCTCGTCCCGCCAGGATCGCTGCCGTCCCGGGTCATTGGTAGTCAGGGGCGCGGTGCCCGCGGGCCCGGTTCCCCATCCCCCTTTCAATTCCGTACGTGCGGTTTTCCCGCATACGGCTTACCGATGATCTTCTTGACATGGTTACGCTGCCCTCGGGTAGCGGATGGTGCCGCGAAGCCGGTGCAGGCCGTGTCCGTTGAACCAGTTTTCTGTCCAGGCGTCGGCCTGCCCGGCGTGCAGGTTCCGTCCCCGCTTCTTGACCATGAGGCCGCGGAGCCGGTGCACGACGTAGTCGTCGGCCTGCCTGAACTTGATGGCAGCGTTCCCGGTGCGGAAGTAGTTCCCCCAGCCGCGCAGGACCGGGTTCAGGTCCGCGATCACCTCGCGGATGTCCTGCCCCGCGCGATTGCGGCCGGTGCGGTCCCGGACCTTCTCCCGGAGCCGCTTCATGGCCCGCTGGGACGGCCACCTGTGCAGGTAGTAGCGCCTGACGCGCCGCTCCTGCCAGATCCGCCCCGACATGCGGGCATGGAAGTGGCACCCGAGGAAGTCCAGCCCCTCCCGGCCCTCCCTGAGGTCTACCGTCCGTGTCTTGCCCGGGTGCAGCCGGAGGCCCAGCGAGCCGAGGATCTCCCCCACGGCTGCCAGGGCCGCCGTGGCCTGCGCCGCGCTGCGGCACAGCACCACGCCGTCATCGGCGTAGCGCACCAGCTCGCCCGCCCCGCGGGCGGCAAGCTCGCGATCCAGGACATGCAGGTAGATATTGGCCAAAAGCGGGGAAATGACCCCACCCTGAGGAGTCCCGGCGACCGTCCGCTCAAGGCTCCCGTCGACCATCACGCCTGCCTCCAGCCACAGGCGGACCAGCTTCAGCACCCTCCGGTCCGACACCCGCGTGCCCACCTCGGCCATCAGCCGGTCATGGCTGATCTCGCCGAAAAAGTTCCGGATGTCGAACTCCGCAACGAACTGGCAGCCCTCGATGAACGCGACGCGCAGCCGCTCCATCGCCTGCGTGGCGCTCCGCTTCGGCCGGAACCCGAACGAGCACGGAAGGAAATCCGCCTCGAACACCGGCTCCAGCACCAGCTTCGCCGCCTGCTGGGCCACCCTGTCACGGACAGAGGGAATGCCAAGCGGCCTCTTGCTCCCATCTGGCTTCGGGATATCCACGCGCCTGGCGGGCGCTGGACGGTACGTGCCCTCGCGCAGGTCAGCCTGAAGCTCACCGAGCATCCGGTGAACCCCGTACTCCTCCTGCACGAACTCCAGGGTCACCTTGTCGACCCCGGCGGCCCCGCGATTCTTCCGCACGCGCTCCCATGCCTCCCACAGGACGTCACCCCTGTGGACACGGTCATACAGGGCATGGAAACGACGTTCCGGGGACTGCTTGGCCGCAGTCCATAGCTTCCTTTGAAGTCGTCGCACGTTCACCGGGTCCGCCCACCACATACCGGGAGCCGGCGGCGGCACGAGACCCGCTACGGCAGGCTCATGCCCGCCGGGGGAGTTGGACCGGGCTGCCCCGGCCATGCCCTTGCGCTTACCCTCTCCAGAGGCGCGATCAAAGTGAGGGCCCTTCCCTCCCGGCGCGTTATGCTGCACGCCGATCAGCGGTACTACGGCCCCCTCGGACTCCCGCTGCCCTCCAGGTGACTTCACCATCGGCTTATACACCTGGTCTTTGCCCGACGCAGGCCAGGCAGACGGGCCTCTCCTGTTCCGGCCCAGACTGTGCGCACGTGCCGCCCTCCATACCCCGGAGGGACCCGGCAGGCTGACCCCGGAACAGGGCCTGACGGGCATGGCCTTCGCCGTGACATGAGCGGCTCGGCTCCCTCATTGTTCCTGTGTCGAGGCTGCAAGGTTCGCTTGATGCTACGGCCCGCGCGCTTGCTCCCTCCAAAGAGGCTCTTGACACCCCGC
>Ga0335074_10002449_pt1 | contig 25264 bp, 23 predicted proteins | sample Lox_Sample_23_FD_206715 | JGI IMG/M metagenome (GOLD analysis project Ga0335074, IMG submission 206715) | Soil microbial communities from Loxahatchee National Wildlife Refuge, Florida, United States - Lox_Sample_2.3 | ecosystem: Environmental > Terrestrial > Soil > Wetlands | place: USA... | reverse complement strand
GCGTATCAGGCGCGAACCAGTAGAGCGTGCGGCCCGCCGCGTTGGTGAGCACCGTCACGCCGCCGATCGTGGTGGTTTTGAGTTCCGCACCTGCTGTGGCTCCGGCCGGGCCGCCCGCGCCAGCCAGTGCACCGCCCAATAGGCCGAAGGCAACGACGGCTACGACCGCCGCGCCCAGGCACGCCTGCCGCCAGCCCACGCTCGGCAGAACGGCAAAGCCGGATCCGGCGCGCCCGGCCCGGTCCTGCCCAGTCGAGTCCTGCGCGACCGGGGCCCGGGCGGCCGCGTAGATCGCAAGCACGGCGAATGCGGCCACCTCGATGATCCCGGCAACGATCCCGGCAGTCGTCCGGACCTCACGGAAGCCGAATAGCCCGAATTGGACCGTGATCAGGTAGCCGCCAAGCGTGCTCAGCGCCAGCGCAGCTCCGACCGCGGCGGCCAGCCTGCCGGACGTGACCAGCACTACCGCGCCAATCAGGAACGCTGCAATGACCTGGAACAGGAAAAGCGGGCCGATTGTCGGGATAGTCCGGTAACCGGTTAGGTAGAGGTCCAGGTGAATGCCCGCAGTGGCAATCAGCAGGCCTGCCCCGGCGAGCCGGAGCAGGAGCCATCGCGCCCCTCCTGCAGATCGCCCGGTCATTGTCCGCACCTCGTTCAGGACTGTGCTCATAACCCTTAACACGGCAAGACGCAGCTATAAGTTCACCAACAGTGCGCTCGCCAGCCGTCACTGACCTGCCCCGACGTAGCAGCATCGGAACCGATGCCCGCAGCATGGCGGGCCGGCCAGCATCCGCCCCGCCGGCCGTGCTGGGATTAGACCGTGCCGGCGCTGAGTCGCGCTGGCGCTAATCCTGGCCGGCGGCCACCTAAGGAGACGTCAATGATCGCCGTCCCGCCGCTTCGTGAGCGCAAGGCGTGGCAAGCACTAGAGCGCCACTACGCCGAGATTGGCAGTCGTCACCTGCGTGAACTGTTCGCCGCTGACCCTTCGCGCGCCGAGCGGCTGTCGGCCGAGGCCGAAGGCATCTACCTGGACTACTCGAAGAACCGGGTTACTGACGAGACAATGCGACTGCTGGTCGAACTGGCCGAGGAATCGGGCGTGCCGCAGCGCCGCGACGCGATGTTCGCCGGCGAGCACATTAACGTCTCCGAAGACCGCCCAGTACTGCACGTGGCACTCCGGATGCCGGAAACCGCGTCGCTCGTCGTTGACGGCACCGACGTGGTGGCCGAGGTGCACGCGGTGCTGCGCCGGATGCGGGCATTCGCCGAGAAGATCCGCTCCGGCGACTGGAAGGGCTACACCGGAAAGCGCATCCGTAACGTCATCAACGTGGGCATCGGCGGATCCGACCTCGGGCCCGTGATGGCCTACGAAGCGCTGAGGTATTACTCCGAGCGGGACATGACCTTCCGGTTCGTGTCCAACGTCGACTCCACCGACTTTGTCGAGGCGACGCGGGACCTGGCGCCGGACGAGACGCTGTTCATCATCTCCTCCAAGACATTCGGCACGCTGGAGACGCTCACCAACGCGCAATCAGCACGCGACTGGGTCGTCAGTGCGCTGGGCAGCGAGGACGCCGTCGCCAGGCATTTCGTGGCAGTGTCGACTAACGCCGAGAAAGTGGCCGCGTTCGGCATCGACACGCAGAACATGTTCGGCTTCTGGGACTGGGTTGGCGGCCGGTACTCGATGGACTCGGCCATCGGGTTGTCAACGATGATCGCGATCGGCCCGGATAACTTCGATGAGATGCTGGCCGGCTTTCACGCCATCGACGAGCACTTCCGCACCGCCCCCCTGGCGCAGAACCTGCCGGTCATCATGGGCCTGCTCTGCGTGTGGTACGGCGACTTCTTCGACGCTCAGACAGTCGGCGTGATGCCGTACGACCAGTACCTGAAGCGGTTCCCGGCGTACCTGCAGCAACTCACGATGGAGTCCAACGGCAAGCACGTGACGCTCACCGGCACGCGAGTCGATTACCAGACGGGAGCGGTGTTCTGGGGCGAGCCTGGCACTAACGGACAGCACAGCTTCTATCAGCTCATTCATCAGGGAACGAAGCTCATCCCGGTCGATCTCATCGGTTTCGCTAAGTCGCTTAACCCGCTCAGGAACCACCACGACATCCTGTCGTCCAACGTGTTCGCGCAGGCACAGGCGCTCGCCTTCGGCAAGACCGAGGAAGAGGTCCGCGCAGAGGGCACGCCCGAGCACGTCGTGCCGCACAAGGTGATGGAGGGCAACCGGCCCACCAACGTGCTGCTCGCCGAGGTGCTCACGCCGCGGCTGCTTGGCTCGCTCATCGCGCTCTATGAGCACAGCGTGTTTACTCAGGGCACGATCTGGCAGATCAATTCCTTCGACCAGTGGGGCGTGGAACTGGGCAAGGCGCTAGCCAACCAGATCGCGCCCGAGCTGGAGGCCGCGGCCGAGCCGGAGCTGAAGCACGACTCCTCAACAAATAGCCTGATCCACCGCTACCGGACGCTCAAGGCCAAGCCGTAGCGCGTCGTTCCCTCAAATGTCTTTCTTGATAACAAAAACGGAAGGCTGATTACGATGCCAACAGATACGCCGATGCAGCTCGGCATGATCGGACTCGGCAGGATGGGTGGCAACCTGGTGCGCCGGCTGATGCGTGACGGCCACTCCTGTGTCGGCTACAACCGCACTCCCGATCCGGTCAAGCAGCTGGAAACCGAGGGCATGACCGCCGCGACCGGCCTGGCCGACCTCGTCAGCAAGCTGACGCAGCCGCGCGCAATCTGGATCATGGTGCCCGCCGCCAGCGTGCAGTCGACGCTGGATGAGCTGAAGCCGCTGCTGGCCGCAGGCGACATCGTCATCGATGGGGGCAACTCCTACTACCGCGACGACATCGACCGGGCCAAGCAGCTCAAGGCCGACGGGATCCACTTCGTGGACTGCGGGACCAGCGGCGGTGTGTGGGGCCTGGAGCGCGGCTACTGCCTGATGATCGGTGGCGAGACCGGGCCGGTACAGCACCTGGACCCGATCTTCAAGACCATCGCGCCGGGCGAAGGCAGCGCCGAGCCGACGCCGGGCCGGAAACTGCCTCAGGCCAACGGGACCGGCAGCACTGCTCCGCATGGCTACTTGCACTGCGGTCCGAGCGGGGCTGGCCACTTCGTCAAAATGGTACATAACGGAATCGAGTACGGCATGATGGCTGCGATCGGCGAGGGCCTGAGCATCATCAAGCACGCCGATGCCGGCCTGCACACGCAGGAGGTCGACGCCGAGACCACTCCGCTGCGCGATCCGGAGGCATACCAGTACCAGATCGACGTCAGCGAGGTAGCCGAGGTCTGGCGCCGCGGCTCGGTGATCAGTTCCTGGCTCATCGACCTGATCTCAGCCGCCTTCGTCCAGTCCCCGACGCTGGATGACTACGAGGGCCGGGTCTCCGACTCCGGCGAGGGACGGTGGACCGTCACGGCCGCCATCGACGAGGGCGTTCCTGCCTCCGTCATCACCGCAGCGCTGTACGAGCGGTTTGAATCGCGCGGGCTCGGTGACTTCACCGACAAGGTCCTGTCGGCGATGCGGTACGAGTTCGGCGGGCACAAGGAGAAGAAGGCCTGAGCAAGTGCACCACGACCTGGATGTCATAGCCGATACCAGCATGGTCGCGGCCAGGGCGGCCGGCTACGTCGCCGAACAGGCCCGCACGGCTGTCGCGGACCATGGCCGGTTTACCTTCGCGGTCAGCGGCGGGCATACGCCGTGGGCGATGTTCGCAGAGCTCCGGAACGAGGACATGCCGTGGGCGGATACCGAGCTCTTCCAGGTGGACGAGCGAGTCGCGCCGGACGGTGACCCGGACCGCAACCTCACCCACTTGCGGGAGAGCATCGGCGACTCGCCCGCCAGGGTGCACCCGATGCCGGTCACCAACCCCGATCTCGGGGCGGCAGCCGTCGCGTATGCCGGGGTGCTGCCACAGCGATTCGACCTGGTGCATCTGGGGCTCGGCCCGGATGGCCACACCGCGTCGCTGGTGCCTGGTGACCCGGTGCTGGAGGTTACCGATGCGCTGGTCGCGGTCACGCAGCCCTACCAGGGCCACCGGCGCATGACGCTGACCTATCCTGCGCTGGCACGGGCAAATCAGCTGTTGTGGCTGGTCACCGGTGCGGACAAGCGCGATGCGCTGGCTAAGCTGCTGGCAGGCGACGAATCGATCCCGGCCGGCCGGGTGCTGGCCTCCCGCTCGCTGATCATGGCTGACCAGGTAGCAGCCTGACGTCCCGCGGTCGGATCGGCCGTCAGCCCGGGCAGCCGCCCGGAGGCGGCCGGCCTGCATCGCCTGGCGGCCCGCAACCCCCCGATAGCGAGGACCTCATGACAGTCAGCACCAGCAAAGCGTCGGTACGCGGATCTGTCCGGCGCCCGGACGATCACGTCATTGTGCTGTTCGGTGCCACTGGCGACCTAGCGAAGCGCAAGCTGCTGCCTGGCCTGTTTCACCTTGCGGCGGCCAACCTGCTGCCGCGCAAGTACCGCATCATCGGCTCGGCGCCGGCGAAGTTCGCGATCAGCACCGATGAGTTCCGGGCGCATGCCAAGCAGGCCTGCCAGGATTTCTGCATCACCAAGCCGACCCGCGAGACCGACGCTTGGGGCGAGTTTCAGCAGCACTTGTCCTTTGCTGTGGCTGATCCGGACGACTACGCTCCGCTCCGCGATGAGGTGGAACGGGCCGAGAAGGAGATCGGCGGTTCGGTCCGGCGGCTGTTCCACCTGGCGGTGCCGCCGAGCGCCTTCGCGTCGGTGGTCGGCATGCTCGGCGATGCGGGCCTGGCCGGAGATCGATCCCGGGTGATCATCGAGAAACCGTTCGGAACGGACCTGAAGTCGGCGATCCAGCTCGGCGACGCGGTGCACGCGGTCTTTGACGAGTCGCAGATCTTCCGGATCGATCACTTCCTGGGTAAGGAGTCGGTCGACAACATCCTGTCGTTCCGGTTCGCCAACGGCCTGTTCGAGCCAGTATGGAACCGCACGCACATCGCTTACGTGCAGATCGACGTGCCAGAGACCCTCTCCATCGAGGGCCGGGCCGACTTCTACGACAAGACCGGCGCCTACCGCGACATGATCGTCACGCACCTGTTCCAGGTACTCGGCTTCATCGCGATGGAGCCGCCGACCTCACTGACGGCGCAGCAACTGCGCACCGAGAAGGCCAAGGTCTACGACGCGCTGAAGCCAATCGACACCCGGCACGTGGTGCGCGGGCAGTACGAGGGCTACCTGAGCGAGGCGGGAGTCGCCCCGGGCTCCGGAACCGAGACGATGGTCGCGCTGAAAGCTGAGGTCGACAACTGGCGGTGGCATGGCGTGCCGTTCTACCTGCGGTCCGGCAAGAGCATGGGCGCCGGGCGACAGGTGATCACGCTCGGCTTCCACGAGCCGCCGCTGCGGATGTTCAAGGCGCACCGCAAGGACGTACCGGACGGGCGGCGGAACGAGATCATCATCGACTTCGCCGACCCTGGCTCCATCACCGCTAAGTTTCTGGCCAAGGAGCCGGGCGCGGAGATGACACTGGGCAGCGAGAAGATGGTGTTCAAGTACGCGGACTCATTCGCGGCAGCGAACGCGCTCGAGGGTTATGAACGGCTCATCCTCGACGCGATGCTGGGCGACCAGTCGTTGTTCACCAGCTCCGACGGCATTCTGCGACTGTGGGAGATTTCTGAGCCACTGCTCCAGAACCCGCCGCCGGTCCAGCCATACTCGCCCGGCTCCTTCGGCCCGGACTCGGTGAGCAAGCTCATCGAGCCGTTCCGGTGGCATCTGCCGAACTCTGGCTGACTCCATGGTCCTCACCTGCCCGATGGTCCTCACCTGGAGGTGCGCTCATGACGCTCGGGTATGACACACCGCTGTATCTGATGGCCTTCGATCACCGCGGCTCGTTCGAGCACGATCTGTTCGGGGCAACCGAACCGGTCTCGGCCGAGGTGCGCGCGGGCATCATCAAGGTCAAAGAGATCATCTTCGACGCACATCGTCAGGCCCTCGCCGCGGGTGCTCCGGCCAGCGCGTCCGGCGTGCTGGTCGACGAGGAGTTCGGGGCCGGAGTCGCCCGCGGCGCGAAGGCCGAAGGTGTGCCGCTGGCCATGCCGGTCGAGAAGTCCGGCCAGGACGAATTTGAATTCCAGTACGGCGATGACTTCGGGGCGCACATCGAGGCGTTCGATCCGACGTTCGCCAAGGTACTGGTGCGTTATAACCCGGCCGGTGACGCGAGCCTGAACCAGCGTCAGACCGAGCGCCTTGCCAGGCTCAGTGCCTGGCTACGGGAGCGGGACCGCAAGTTCCTGTTCGAGCTGCTAGTGCCTGCCACCACGGCGCAGCTCGATGAGTTCGACGGCCACCAGCGCGACTACGACCGCAAGCTGCGGCCGCGACTAGTGGTAGAGACGATCGCGGCCTTGCAAGCCGGCGGCGTCGAACCGGACATCTGGAAGATCGAGGGCCTGGACGCGGCCGCGGACTGCGCGGCTGTCGTGGCACAGGCGCGGGCCGGCGGCCGCGATAGTGTCAGCCGCGCCGGGGTCAAGTGCATCGTGCTCGGCCGGGGCGCCGACGAGCCGCAGGTGATCGAGTGGGTCAAGATCGGCGCTTCGGTGGACGGATTCGACGGGTTCGCAGTCGGGCGGACCCTGTGGGAAGCGGCGCTGAAGGACTTCCTCGCCGACCAGGCAACCAGGCAGGAGGCAACCGACCGCATCGCGGGCCGCTACCGTGATGTCATCGACGCCTACCGCAGTGCCGAGTCCCGCCCGGCGGCAAGCAGCCCAGGTACTTCGTCCCAGGCCAACGACGGAGGCTCCCGATGAGCTCGCCAATCAAGCTGCTGCTCGCCGATGTCGACGGCACGCTGGTCACTCAAGAGAAGGTCCTGACCGATCGGGCCATCGACGCCGTACGCAAGCTGCACGATGCGGGAATACTGTTCGCGATCACCAGTGGCCGGCCGCCGCGCGGCATGGCGATGCTGATCGAGCCGCTTGACATCCAGACGCCGATCGCTGCGTTCAACGGCGGGCTGCTGGTCGACCGGGACATGACCGTGCTTGAGCAGCGCGTACTGCCCGCGGACATCGTGGCTCCAGTCGCGGACATGGTGTCCTCGGTCAAGCTCGACGTCTGGTTGTACCGCGGCTCCGACTGGTACGTGCCGAAGGCCGATGGTCCGCACGTCGCGCGCGAGACCTGGACCGTGAAGTTCGAACCGAAGGTGATGGCCGACGGCATCAACGGACTGACCGACAACGTCGCCAAGCTCGTTGGCGTCAGCGACGACCACGACGCGGTAGACAAGGCAACCTCTGCCGTGCGCGACAAGTTCGGCGATCACGTCGCAGCCGCTCAGTCCCAGCCGTACTACCTGGACGTGACGCATCCGAAGGCCAACAAGGGCGAGGTCGCGAAGTACCTGGCAGCCAGGTACAAGCTCAGCCCTGACGAGATCGCGACCATCGGGGACATGCCCAACGACGTGCTGATGTTCGCACATTCCGGCCTCAGCATCGCGATGGGCCAGGCCAGCCTCGAGGTGAAGCGGGCCGCTCGCCGGGTCACGACCGCAAATGACGACGAGGGATTCGCCAACGCGGTGGAGAACTTCATCCTCCGCTAGTCATGACCATCGGCCGCGCGATCCCGCAGGCGGGTAGCACGCAGCACAGCCTCAATGGCAAAGCGCGCATCCGGGTCACTGAGCTGGCCGCCCAGCGCGCCTTCCAGCTTTCGCATCCGGTACCTGACGGTCTGGGGGTGGACACCGAGCCGCTCAGCCATCGCGGGCGCCGTGCCGCTCGTCTCCAGCCACGCGCTGAGTGTCTCCGCTAGCCGCCGCCGCCGGGCCGGACCGAGTTCAGCGACTGCGCCGAGCCGCTGCCGTGCCAGCTGATCGATGAGCGGCTCGTCGGCCAGCAGCCACAGCTCCACCAGGTAGTCCTCGCAGAACGTCACCGAACCGGAGTCGATGACCCCGTCGCGGCTCAGTGCCAGCGCCTGCCGGGCCCAGCGCAGCGAATGTGCAGCTTCAGCCAGCGGAACGCTGAGACCGACCGCCGACCGGCGGCCGGCCAGAACACCGGCGAGAGCCGTTCGCAGGCTCGCGTCCACGCTGCCAGGCAGCAGGAAATGCGGCTGCGGCCCGCCGAGGTCCTGCAGGTCATCATCAGGCAACTCGAGTAGGCATTCTGCCCCTGGCTCTAGCGCGACCAGCGTTACCTCCGCAGGAACTGGCCAGCCGACGATCTCCGCGAGCTCAGAGATAGCGCGCGGCGGAGCCGGGGGCCACTCCAGGATGAGGCGCAGCAGCCGCTTCAGCAGTTCCTGCTGGGAGCCCCCCGCCTGTGCCTTCGCCTCCAGGTATCCCTGAAGCGACAGCGAAGCGAGTTCATCCATGTACGCGAGCCCGGCGTCGGCCAGCCAGGACATCACTGTGGACGGCGCTCCCGAGCGCAGGCCGACGCTCATCACCCGCCGCCAGCTGACCTGCACGCCGATGCGGTAGGCGGCCTGGAGATTGTCAAGGCTGCGGCCTTCCTGCGCCTCGTACTGGCCGAGCCGACGGCACAGCTGATCACGCAGTTCTCGCGGCGCGGCCGGGTCGGCCACCCAGTCAAAGAACGAGGCGAGCGCTCGTTGCACCGCGACCTGCAGCACATGGCCATACGGCCCGTCCATCGGCCGGGCGTACTCAGGAATCCGGCTGCGGATCTCCGCGATGATCTCGCGAGCCAGGTCGGGCAACTCAGGCCGCATGATCTCAGCAAGTTGCGCCGGGCGCATGACCTGTGGCACTCCGGCCGCCTGGCCACGGGATGACGGCGACGTCGCCACTGCACGATCCGGCACAGTCCCGACAGTAGTCCCACAACGGGCGCCGGCGAAGAGCAAGCGATCCGTTTCTCTGAGCAGCGCCACGGACGGGTCGGCAGGCGACGAACTTGCTACTGCCGTTCTTGCGATAGTTCGCAACTAAGCCAGAGTTGCTCACCTCGTGATAAAGAACGGCGGCTGACTTGTAGTGACGTGACAATGATCTCGCCATAGATGTGCCGTTCTGGCCTATCCCGTCAGCCCTTCCTTGCACCGGATGTTACGCGGCCGTAACGTACTCGCCAGTAGCAAAAGCTGCGAGTGCAGCGCGTGACCCGATCAGCCTCGCACCGCTGGTGTCAGGCGAACCCCCGATCAAGGAGCGCAGTCATGACAATGAGGAAACGTGCCGGCAGTGTCCTGTTCACAGGCGCCGCGGCAGCCGCCATCGTGGCGATGAGCGTCGGCCCGGCTCTGGCCTCGACGACCCTCACTGTCAAGGTGAGCCACGGCGGCTCGTATACCGCATCGGCAAAGACGACAACACTGACCGACAACACCAAGGACGGCCCGATAGCCGTGACCTGCAGCACGGTGGGTAAGACGCCGAGCTCCAAGGCAACCGGCAAACTGTCCAACGGCACTCACCACGGCAAGAATCAGGTGAAGCTCGGGACAGTATCGAAGCTGGCGTTCAATAACTGCACTGGACCTCTCCAGGCCGTGACGACCAAGGTCTCGGGAAAGCCCGTGCTCAACGCGGACTCTAAGACAAACAGCAAGGGCGACACCGACGCGATCATCACCGGCGTCAAGGTCAGCGTTTCGATGGAGGGCTGCTCGTTCATCGTGACCGGGTCGGCACCGGGCTACTACTCCAACAAGACCCACACGCTGTACATGACGCCCAAGAAGCTCCCGGTCAAGCCATTGGCGAAGGCTCAGCTCAAGGTCTCGGGCGTCACTGGCAACTGCGTTGCCGTCAATAACGGCGACCACCCGACCTACCTGGCCAGCTACAAGCTCTCCCGCAGCATCGTCATCAAGTCCAGCTAAGTCGCGTGGTAGCGCCGGTGACCGCGGTGCGGTCACCGGCGCTGGCGGCTTCCGCTGCCGGCCGGATCACAGCGGCCCACTCCTGTCGTGCCGGGCAGCGACTGACCTGACGCGCCAGCGATTCCCATCGATACATACACAGGCACCGGACCAGAACCGAGGTGTGGGTGAGTAACGCTCGCGTGCAGCGACTCGCCGGCGCAGTGCGCGTCAGCCCGCGGAGCATCAGCATCGCCGTCGGGCTGCTGCTCGCCGGAGCGCTGGCCGCTGCGGTAACGGTCGCCGCTCACGCGTCGTCGGGCGCTAGTACCTCCAGTACCGTGCGCGTCAGTCTCGGCTACACATGCTCGTTCCCGACCGGAACGCAGCAGGTGCCGATGCGAATGGGCGTCACCATCGCGGCGACCTTCCCGAAGTCTGCCACCGCCGGCGGGCGAATCCAGCCGACCGGGGTGCGAATAACCGTTCGGCTGCCCGCGGCGGCAGTGACCGCATTGCGCGCGTCTGGCGCGACCGCCGTCAGTTCCACCGCACTCCTCACCGTTGACACGAGTCAGCGGACCACGACGACAAGCTGGCAAGGCCAGGCACCGGCCGCTCAGCCCCTGCCTGCGACTGGCAGCCTCGCGATCGTCGCGCCGGGCAACGCCGCACCGGTGGCCGTAACCTCTCGCGGAACAATCACGTTCACCGCCGGCGACCTGGCTCTGTCCGTGCATCTTGACGGCGCGCCCAGTGGCAGCCCAAGTCCGGCCAGCGGTAGCCCGAGCCCGAGCAGTGGGAGCCCGAGCGGTGTTGGCCCAAGCGCTGGCACCGGAAGTCCGGCCGGTTCCGGATCACCAAGTCCGAGCTCCCCGGGGCTAGGCGTCGCCTGCACCCCGGCTAGCCGCCGCGCCACCACTATTGACGCAATCCCTGTTGCCAGCACTGTGTCAAGGCCGCATCCGACGTCACCGGGTCCTCACAAGCTCAAGCTCCCGAAGGGCTGCGGGCACATCAAGGTCATCGGCACTGGCGCTGCCGTTTGCGCTTACATCACGGGCTACTCGGATGTGGAGAAGCTCTACGGCGCAGCGCTGTTGCAACCAAAGCGGCCGGCGCGGCCGGCGCTGGTCAACATTGACTATGCCTACCGGTCCACCTTCAAGCCAGGCAGGCTGATCGCCTTCTCCACCGGAGAGCTGTACTACTCCGGGCACCACGAACTACCGCCCGTCCGGGCGACTTTCCTTGCCTTCAGGTTCGTGCCGGTGACCGCGACGCTTATGGTCACCGAACTGACGCCCATCAAGATCCGCTCTGTCTCCGGCACCACGGCGCCGCCCTATCCGATCACCGTCAGCGCCACAACGACGGTGCGAATCCGGATCTCGGACGTCGACGTCAACGGGCAGCCGCTGGCGATCGGGCCGCATTGCCGGCCGGTCAGCTCGGCGCGGCTCACGCTGACCGGGCGAGGCGACAACACCATCCCGCCGAAGGGCTACACCGTTGCAACTGGCGGTCCGCTGAGCGGCCGGCTGACCATTCCGGCTTTCACGAACTGCGGGGTGACGGAAAATCTCAATCCGCTGCTGACTGGCTCGATATCGGGGCCAGGCAACTACGTGCTCATGACCCAGGGAAAGCTGTGCGGGCCGGCGGCGCCACAGGACTGGACATGCCCTCCGCCGATACCCAAGCCAATACACTGACGCATTTTTCCGGGGTAACGCCACGACGCCGATCACCGCTTGACGAAGGAGTCCGGTTATGCAATTCACAACACGATCGATAGGGCCGCGGCTGGCGGCCGCAGCAGTGACCGCGCTGGCGGCTAGTGCCACGCTGGCTCTAGCCGCTGGTCCAGCGACGGCCAGCACTGCGTCGGCAGCTGCCAAGGTGCACGCAAAATATAAAGTCACTGGCAGCACGTATATCAAGGCACCGAATTTCACTCTCAGCCTCGGGCCTGGCAGGCTTGCCAGCGCCGTCGACCTCCGTACCGGCAAGCTGACGGCCAGACTTTCGCTCCCTGATGCCACGGGGTCGTTCACGCAACTCGGCATCATCCCGGTCACCGCGACGACGCAGTTCATCAATGACGGGCAGACCACCGGCAAGCTCAACACTAAGACCGGCTCGGTGCGGACCAAGTCGAAGATCACGCTCCGGATCGTGAGCCTCACCGTGGCCGGCATCGGCATTCCTGTCGGCAACTCCTGCGAGACCAAGAGCCCGGTCGTGGTGCGCCTGGCCAGCCAGCCCGGGTTCAACGTCGTTGAGGGCGGCAACCTCGCAGGCAGCTACACAATCGGGAACTTCTCTGGCTGCGGCCTGGCTACATTGCTGATTAACCTGACTATTCCGGGCGGCGGGAACACTATTACGCTCACGCTCGGCAAAGCGAAGACCAGCTGATGCCCGCTAGCCGATACTGGCTATCTCGTCCCGGTATGACGTGCCGGACCCGTCGCCGGCCAGGGAGGTGAAATGGGCATCGAGGTCGTCGTCGACGGACTGACTAAGTCTTTCGGACGCCATGTCGTCTGGCGCGACGTCTCCCTGTCACTCCCGGCCGGCGAGGTGAGCGTCATGCTGGGTCCGTCCGGCACCGGCAAGACCGTGTTCCTGAAGTCGCTGGTCGGTCTGGTCCGGCCCGACCGCGGCCGGGTCCTGGTCGATGGCATCGACACCGTCTCCTGCTCTGAGCGCCAGCTTTACCAGGTACGCAAGCTCTTCGGCGTGATGTTCCAGGACGGCGCGCTGTTCGGCTCGCTCAACCTGTACGACAACGTCGCCTTTCCGCTGCGGGAGCACACCAAGCTAACCGAGGCTGACATCCGCCGCGTCGTCCTGGCGAAGATGGACATGGTCGGGCTAGCAGACGCTGGCAGTAAATTCCCCGGCGAGATATCCGGCGGGATGCGCAAGCGAGCCGGGCTTGCTCGCGCGCTCGTGCTTGATCCGCAGATCATCCTGTGCGACGAGCCGGACTCTGGCCTGGATCCGGTCCGGACCGCGTACCTGTCGCAGTTGCTGATCGACCTCAACGCCGAGATCGACGCGACGATCCTCATCGTCACGCACGACATCCAGATCGCCCGGACCGTGCCGGACAACATCGGCATGCTGTTCCGCGGCAACCTTGTCATGTTCGGCCCCCGTGAGGTGCTGCTCACCAGCGAGCACCCAGTCATCACGCAATTCGTCAACGGCCGCCGTGTCGGGCCTATCGGCATGTCGGAGGAGAAGGACGCAGCGACGCTGGCGCTGGAACAGCAGCAGGCTGGCGAAGCCGAGCCCGAGTTGCCAGCGCTCGTACCGCAGCTCACGCCGACCCCTGGCCTGCCCGAGCGGCTGGCTGTCCGGCGCCGCATGGCCAGGGTGCAGAGCATGCTCACTACGCTGCCTGTCCCGGCGCAGCAGGCCATCCGCGCCAGCCTGCCGCCTGACCAGCGCGACCATCCCGTCAGCCCGGGCAACGCCGCGCTCGATGCACCAGGCGAGCTACCTGACGAGGCCTTCCAAGCGGCGACCGTCGAGGAATCCGAGCCAGTACCGGAACGCGAGGGCGGCTGGCCGGCGCACTGGCCGGGAGGTCGGCGATCGTGACCAGCGAGCCCAGCCCGGTGCCTGGCGCTGGCGCACTGCGCCAGACCGGCAAGCTGTTCGCGCTCGGCGCCAGCGTTCTCGCCCTCAGCTTCCGCCGCCCGTTTCAGGTGCGCGAGCTCATCGAGCAGTTCTGGTTCATCGCGAGCGTGACGATCCTGCCGTCCATGCTGGTGGCGATCCCGTTCGGCGCCGTGATCACCCTTCAGGTCGGCTCGCTGACACAGCAGCTCGGCGCGGAATCCTTTACCGGCGCCGCGAGCGTACTCGCGGTGGTGCAGCAGGCCAGCCCGCTCATCGTGGCTCTGCTGATCGCCGGCGCTGGCGGCTCAGCGATCTGCGCGGACATCGGCGCGCGCACGATCAGGGAAGAGATGGACGCCATGGAGGTAATGGGCGTCTCGCCGATTCAGCGCTTGATCGTCCCCCGCGTGCTGGCGGCTTCGGGTGTCGCGGTGCTGCTGAATGGCCTCGTCTCGGTGGTCGGCGTCCTCGGCGGCTACTTCTTCTACGTGTACCTGCAGCACGGGACGCCTGGCTCGTTCCTGGCCAGCTTCTCCTCCCTCGCTCAGCTTCCCGACCTGTACATCAGCGAGATCAAGGCGCTGATCTTCGGATTCATCGCCGCGACCGTGGCGGCGCACCGCGGGCTCAACCCGCGACCCGGTCCCAAGGGCGTCGGGGACGCAGTCAACCAGTCCGTGGTGATTGCGTTCCTGTTGCTGTTCTTCGTCAACCTCGTGCTGACCGCGATCTACCTGAAGATCGTGCCGCCGAAGGGAGGATGAGCCGATGACGACCACCGGTCAGCCGCCGACCATCGGCCAGCCGCCCGCTGCCGGCCAGCCGCCAACGATTGGCCAGCCGCCGGCTACCGGTACCGCGCCAACCGGACCGGAACTGCCGCTCGGTACCGGCGCGCGGGTCGGAGCGCAGCTCGATCGCTGGCTGTCGTGGCTAGACCTGCTCGGCGACCAGCTCGCCTTCTACGCAAGGGCCCTGGCCTGGACGCCACGCGCCATCCGGCGCTACTTCCGGGAGATCCTTCGCGTGCTCGCTGACGTGGCGTTCGGCAGCGGCGCCCTTGCACTCATCGGCGGCACCGTCGGTGTCATGGTCGGCATGACGCTGTTCACCGGTACGGTCGTAGGCCTGCAGGGGTACGCCGCACTGAACCAGATCGGCGCATCCGCGTTCACCGGATTCGTCTCGGCCTACTTCAATACCCGCGAGATCGCACCGCTCGTCGCCGGACTCGCGCTGTCAGCCACTGTGGGGGCTGGGTTTACCGCCCAGCTCGGCTCCATGCGGATCAGCGAGGAGGTCGACGCGCTCGAAGGGATGGGCGTGCCCAGCCTGCCTTACCTGGTCACCACCCGCATTGTAGCCGGAGCAATCGCGGTTATCCCGCTGTACGCGATGGGCCTGGTCAGTTCCTACCTCGGCTCGGAACTCGTCACCGTCTACTTCGAAGGCCAGTCCCGCGGCACCTACCAGCACTACTTCGGGCTGTTCCTGTCCCCGGTGGACGTGCTGTGGTCCTTCGTCAAGGTGCTGATCTTCAGCGTTGTAGTGATCCTCGTGCACTGCTATTACGGCTACCGCGCACGGGGCGGACCGGCCGGCGTCGGGGTCGCAGTCGGCCGGGCGGTGCGTACCGCGATCGTGATGATCAACATCATCGACTTCTTCATGAGCCTGGCCATCTGGGGTGCCACCACCACGGTGCGGGTCGCGGGATGAACCCTTCCCGCGCGAAGGCGCGCCGTCGGCTGGGCGGCGTGGCGTTCCTGCTTGTGCTGGCCCTGCTGGTGTGGCTGTCGGTAGCCCTCTACCAGAAGAAGTTCACTGCGGTAGCCATGGTCACGCTCTACACCAGCAGTGCGGGTAACGAGATGCACCCCGGCGCGCAGGTGATGGTACGGGGCGTGCAGGTCGGCGAGGTCCGGCAGATCACCGCCGACGGCACCGGGGCGCGGCTTGAACTCGCCATCGAGCCAAGCCAGCTGCCCATGCTGCCCGCCAACGTCTCGGCGCAGATGCTGCCGACGACCTTGTTCGGCGAGCGCTACGTGGACCTGATCCTGCCCTCGAGGCCAGCCACCGGCCGGCTGACCAGCGGGAGCATCATCCAGCAAGACCGCTCCGCCGACGCCATCGAGCTTGACCAGGTACTGGGCAATCTGCTGCCGATGCTCGCCGCAACGCAGCCAGACAAGCTGTCGCTGACGCTGACCGCGATCGCGCAGGGGCTGCAAGGCCAGGGCCACGCACTCGGCCAGGCGCTCGTGACGCTCAACTCCTACCTGGAGAAGCTGAACCCGCAGTTGCCGCAGATCGACACCGACATCATGAAACTGGCCGCCCTCGCGAAGACGTATAACCAGGCAGCGCCTGCCATCGTGCAGGCACTCGACGACTTCGGCGTCACCGGCCGGACGCTCGCGAACCAGCGCGTGAGCTTCGATGCGTTGCTGGCTAATCTCACTACCTCCTCCGACGACTTGACAGCTTTCCTGGACGCGAACTCGGCGAACGCGATCACGCTGTCCGCCGACAGCCTGCCGACGCTGCGCATCCTGGCCCGGTACGCGCCCGAGTTCCCGTGCGTGCTGCAGCAGTTGGCAGACTTCGTGCCCGCAATGAACAAGGCTCTCGGCGCGGGCACTAACGAGGCGGGACTGCACGTGAAGCTCGTCGTCGAGCCTGCGCCCTCGCACGGCGCGTACGTGCCCGAGGTCGACACCCCGGTCTACGGCGACAACCTCGGACCGCGCTGCTACGCCGTCCCGTTCACCGGCGTCCGTCTGACGGACGGGGCAGGCAAGTCAGGCCCCGGTAAGTCAAGCCCCGGTAAGTCAAGCACCGCCAAGGGCAAGAAGTCGGCCACAGACACAGCGTCGCTGACGGGCACCGGTCCGGCAGGGCTGGCGGGCTCTGCGGGCGAGGCCTCGCTCGTCAGGGAGCTAGACGCGCTCGCTCTCGGCCGGCCCGCTGCCTCGATTCCGGCCTGGGCCAGCCTGCTGACGGCGCCGCTCTACCGCGGCACCAATGTGCAGGTCGGGTGAGCGAGCGCATGAAACGCAAGGGCATCGGCGCACCGCTCATCAAATCGGCCATCTTCGTGGTGGTCACGGTGATCGTCACGGCTGTGCTCGCGCTGTCCATCGTCTCTGCGGGAGTATCAGGAACGACCAGCTACCATGCCGTGTTCACCGACGTGACCGGCCTGACCGTGGGCAGCGACGTGGACATCGCGGGAGTGCGGGTCGGCCAGGTCACCTCGCTGGGCGTGTATCGCCGCAACCTCGCGCTCGTCGGCTTTACCGTGCAGGCTGACCGGCCGCTGCCCGCTTCGGTAACCGCGACGATCCGCTACCTCAACCTGGTCGGGCAGCGCTACATCGAACTCGGCCAGGGCACCGGGCCAGCAGACCAGACGCTTCGGCCCGGCGGCACCATCCCGTTGTCGCAGACCACGCCCGCGCTCAACCTCACGGTACTGTTCGACGGCTTCCAGCCGCTGTTCCAGGCACTGTCGCCAGGGGATGTCAACCGGCTGTCCAGCGACATCATCGAGGTTTTCCAGGGCGAGAGCCCCAACATCACCGCGCTGGTCACGGCGATTGGCTCGCTCACGTCGGCGCTGGCCACCAGGGACCAGGTCATCGACCAGGTCATCGACAACCTGAACTCGGTCGTTACGACAGTCAGCGCGCGGAACAGCGAGCTGAAGGGCCTCATCACCTCGCTGCAGGAGCTTGTCTCCGGGCTTGCCGCCAACCGGCAGCCGATCGGCCAGGCGATCTCCGCGATCGGCAGCCTGACCAGCGCCACCGCCGGATTGCTCCAGGTTGCCAGGCCGCCGCTGAAAGACGACATCAGCCAGTTGCAGCGCCTGTCCGGCAACCTCGCCGACAACTCCGGCGTGGTGAACACGTTCCTGCAGGACTTGCCGGTCAAGATGGCAGACATCGCCCGGACTGCCTCCTACGGATCCTGGCTCAACTTCTTCCTGTGCGATGCCACTGTCAACGGCGTGCACCTCGCTGGTAGCGCGGGCAAGAAGTCAGCGGGCGTTCCGCTGACCGCTGCAAGGTGCCTGTCGTGACGCGCCTTGCCATTAAGCCGATGCGGCCGATCAGGGAGCGCAACCCGATCGCGGTCGCTGTCGCCGGGCTCGCCATCCTCGCCGCGATCGCGCTGCTCGTCTACTTCTCCGGCGACCTGCCGATCATCGGCGGCGGCACCGGTTATACCGCGTACTTTGCCGAGGCGGCCGGCCTGCAACCAGGCAACGAGGTCCGGATCGCCGGGGTCACCGTCGGCTCGGTCACCGGGGTCTCCCTCGACGGCGCCAAGGTCGCGGTCACATTCGACGTCAAGAACGCGTGGGTCGGCGACCGGACGACGGCGGCGATCGAAATCAAGACCCTGCTCGGCGACAAATACCTGGCAATTGACCCCAAGGGCAACATCCAGCAGAACCCAGGGCAGGCGATCCCGCTATCGCGCACAACGTCGCCGTACGACGTGACACAGGCGTTCAGCGGACTCGGCCAGCAGATCAGCCAGATCAACACGGCTCAGCTTGCGCAAAGCCTGCAGACGCTGTCCGATGCGTTCGCCACGACGCCGCCTTATGTCCGCTCGGCCCTGCGCGGCCTCGCCTCGCTGTCAGCAACCGTCGCCTCCCGGCAGACCGAGGTCACCAGCCTGCTGGCCGGGGCCAGGCAAGTGACCGGCACGCTGGCGAGCGAGGACGCCAGGTTCGCCGCACTGCTCGGCGACGGCAATCTGCTGCTGGCCGAACTGCGGCAGCGGCAGGACGCCATCGCCGCGATGCTGACTGACACCCGCGAGCTAGCCACCCAGGTCTCCGGGCTGGTGAACGACGACCAGGCCCAGCTCGCTCCGGCCTTGCAGGCTCTCAACCAGGTGACCAGCGTCCTGGAAGACAATCAGGCCAACCTCAGCCGCGCGCTCACCCTGGCAGGCCCGTACTACCGCCTGCTTGGCAACGCTCTCGGCAACGGCCGGTGGTTCGACGTCTACCTCTGCGGCCTCATCACGCACACCGACGCGCCGCACAATACGCCCCCGACAGGCTGCGAGCCGCCGACACCATGAGCCGAGGAACTAGGGCGATGCTGACGTGGAGAACGCAGGACGCGGATGCGCCGCGGCGGCGACGGCAGCCAAAGGGGCTGGGCGGGCCGGCGAGGATGCCGGGAGCATCCGCCGGGCGGGCCTTGTCCCGGCTGGTCCGGACCAGGCGAGACCGGTGGATCCTGGGCACTGGGGCGGTGTTCGTGGTCGCGGCACTGGTGGTCAGCGGCGTGCTCGTGTACCAGTCCCTGCATCCTGCCAAGCAGATCACCGCCTTGTTCCCTGAGACGATCGGCGTCTACCCGCAGTCCACGGTGCGGGTGCTCGGCGTGCCAGTTGGCACGGTCGACGCCGTGAAGCCAGACGGCACCAGCGTCAAGGTCATCATGACGATCGACTCGGGGGTCAAGATCCCGGCCCGGGTGGATGCTGTGGTGCTGGCGCCGAGCGTGGTTTCCGACCGCTACATCCAGCTCACTCCGGCCTACACCGGCGGGCCGCTGCTGGCCAGCGGTGCCGTGATCCCGGCGAGCCGGACCGCGGTGCCGGTGGAGGTCGACCAGGTCTATGCGAGCCTGGCCAAGCTGGCGACCGCGCTCGGACCGCACGGGGCGAACAAGCACGATGCGCTGAGCGACCTGATCAAGACCGGCACGAAGAACCTGGCAGGTAACGGCACGTACCTGCGGCAGATGCTCACCGAGTTTGGCGGGCTGTCCAAGACCCTGGGCGGCTCGGCCGGAAATCTCTTCGCCTCGGTTGCCTACCTGCAGCAGTTCACCACGATGCTCAAGCAGAACAACGGCCAGGTCAAGCAAGCCGAGCAGCAGCTCGCCGAGGTATCCGCGTTCCTGGCCAGCGATCGCCAGGAGCTGTCCGCTGCGCTGAGCCAGCTCGCCACAGCCCTCGGGCAGATCAAGACCTTCATCGGCAGCAACCGCAGCCTGCTCGCAGCGAACGTCAACAAGCTCGCATCGATCACCTCGCTACTGGTCGCTGAGCGTGCCTCGCTGGCGGAGGCCCTGGACGACGCGCCCCTCGCGGCCGACAACGTGGTGAACGCGTACAACACAACCACGCACACCCTGGACGGCCGAGGCGACCTGCTCGAGTTCGAGCAGGGCCGGGGATCGCTGCTCACGTCCGCCTCGCCGCCTGGCTCGGTCGCCGTACCGCCAGCCGAGCTGTCACTCCTCCCGCCGCTTCCGCTGCCATCCGCCGGCAGCGTGTACGGGACGCCGGCTGCGCTGACCGGAGGCAAGCAGTGAACGCGCCGCATCGTCACCGCGCGCAGCCCGGCAGCCGCTGGCGCTGGCTGCCAGCCGTTCTCGGGGTCGGAGCGCTGCTGGCCGGCTGCAGTTCGTCGAGCGGGTACAGCGGCATCTACAGCATCCGGCTGCCTGGCGGCGCCAGCCTGGGCCCGCATCCCTACCAGGTGACCGCGCAGTTCTCCGACGTGGCCGACCTGGTGCCGCAATCCGCGGTCATGGTCAACGACGTGGCAGTCGGCCGGGTGACGAAGATCTACCTGCCGCCGCATAGCTGGACGGCAGATGTCCAGATGCAGGTGAACGGCAGCGTGCGCCTCCCGGCGAACGCCATCGCCGAGGTCTCTCAGTCGAGCCTGCTCGGCGAGCAGTACATCGCGCTATCCCGGCCACCTGGCGTCACGCCGGTCGGGAAACTGACCAACGATGCGGTGATCCCGCTGAGCCGGACGACGGCTAACGCCACCGTTGAAGAGGTGCTGGGTGCACTCTCGCTGCTGCTCAACGGCGGCGGCATCAGCCAGGTGCACACGATCGTGACCCAGCTCGACGCTGCCCTGACCGGCAACGCGCCGCAGATCCGCGCACTGCTCGTGCAGATCCGCACGACGCTGGACAACCTGAACGCGCACAAGCACGCCATCTTCACCGCACTATCCGGCCTGAAGGCACTCTCGGCAACGCTGGCCGCGCGGGACAGGCAGATCGGCAGCGCGCTGGACAACCTGTCACCCGGCCTGCGGGTGCTAGCCGACCAGCGCCGGCAGCTTGTCGCGCTGCTCGACTCGCTGAACCGCCTGTCCGGGGTTGCGGTATCCACGATCAACGCCAGCCAGGCCAATATCGTTGCCGACCTGCGCGAGCTCGCCCCGACACTGCGCGAGCTGGCGGGCGCCGGCCAGAACCTGCCGCTGGCGCTGCAGGTGCTGCTCACCTACCCGTTCACCAACCAGGTCCTCGGCGACGTCAAGGGCGACTACCTCAACGTCTACCTGTCGCTGGAGGCCAAGAAGGGAACGACGGTCATCCCCCCGGTCAGGCCGCACCACCGGACCGGGAGGCACTGATGCTGACCAGGGGCACCAGGATCAAGCTCGCGGCCTTCGCCGTGGTCGGCGTCCTGATCATCGCCTACACCGGCATTCATTACGCCGACCTCGGCCGCTTCCTGGGCCTGCGCGGCTACTATGTGGTCCGGCTCGAACTGGCCAACGCCGGCGGGATCTACACCGACGCCGACGTGACCTACCGCGGAGTGTCAGTGGGCCGAGTCGGCGCGATGCAGCTCACCGACAGCGGCATCGTGGTCGACCTGGATATCAGCGACTCGGCGCCGCTTATCCCGGCGCGGCTCCAGGCTGCGGTCGCCGACTTGTCCGCAGTCGGCGAGCAGTACGTAGACCTCCGTCCGCAGACCGCGGCCGGCCCGTACCTGCGCTCGGGTGATGTCATCCCGGAGCGGGACACGCAGCTGCCGATCCCCGTCACCAGCGTCCTGAACAGCGTCAACACACTGGCGACCTCACTGCCGCTGTCATCGCTGCGTGAGCTGACCAACGATCTGGCCGCGGGGTTCGGCGGCCAGGGCAGCAACGTCGCGAACATCGTGGCGGGGAACGCCGCCCTTATCCACGCGGCCAACGCGACGCTCCGGCAGACGACCACGCTGATCAAGGACAGCCAGGAGGTCATCGATACGCAGGTCGCGGAGAGCAGCGAACTCGACTCGTTCAGCCAGAACCTGCTGCTACTGGCCAGGCAGCTGAAGGAGTCCAACGCCAGCATCCGCAAGCTTGTGGTCAATGGCCCGCAGGCCGCGGCCCAGGTAGCCGACCTGCTGGCCGAGACCAATCCGGGTCTCGGAGATCTGATCGCCAACCTGCTGACCACTTCGGAGGTCACACTGACCAGAGGCGCGGCTCTGGACGAGCTGCTATCCGCTCTGCCCGCCGCGGTGGCCGTCGGTTCCACTGCGGTGACCTCGAAGGGCGCCACGTTCGGGCTCGCGCTCACTTTCTTCGACCCGCAGCCGTGCACGGCTGGCTACGGCGGCACCGTCTACCTGAACGGGCTCGACACCTCCCCAGACGCGCCGCTCAACACCGGCGCCTACTGCGCGGAGCCGGCCAGCAGCGGAGTGGACGTCCGCGGCTCCGCGAACGCTCCCAGCGGCGGCGGTGTGCCGCCCGCCGCCCAGCCGGGAATGGCTCAGCTTCTCGGTGTGGCGCCATGACGACCGCCGCGGCTGCTTACGATGACCGCAGCCCTGCGGGATGCGACCCGGCAAGCGGAGGTGCCGATGACTAGCGTGACGGCGAAGCTGTCTGTGGCCGGCTGGCGACGCAGCCCGCTGGTGGTGACCTCCTGTCTGCTGCTGGCCGTTGCCGTGGTGTTCGCGGCCTGGGCTGGTCTCTCCTGGCTCACCGCGCCGCGGGCGTCCGGCCTTGCCCAGGCGAGGGACGAGGCGCTCCGCGAGGGCGAGCAGGCCGTGCTGAACTTCAACACGCTGAGCTACCGCACCGTCAGCCAGGGCCTGAAGCTGTGGGAGCAATCCTCCACCGGAGCCCTGCACAGCGAGATCGCGGCCGGCCAGTCCACGTTTGAGCAGCAGATCAGACAGGCCAAGTCGGTCACCACCGCGAAGATCCTTGATGCGGCGCTCACCGCGGTCAACGTCCGGGCGGGCACGGCGTCTATCATCGTCGCCTTGCAGATCACGGTGACCCCGGTGCACGGAGCGGCAGCGACGAAGCAGAGCCGGCAAGAGGGCGTTCTCACCCGGACGCCGTCTGGCTGGAAGCTCAGCTCGCTCGAGCAGGCCCCGGTCGGGGCTGCCACCAGTGCGGGCCCGACAGGCTGAGGCTGGAAAGGGGACCCGGAATGCCCATAGGGCCGTCCTACCGGCCGATCGCCGAGCGGGAGAGCACAGCCGTTCCCGCCATGACGGAAGTGCCCGTGATGGAAGCGACCATGACGGAAAGCTCCGCCGCCGACGCCAGCCCGCGCCCGCGATGGCACCGGGTGCTCCCGGTTGTTTTCGGGGCAGCGACTGTCGTACTCGGGGCGCTCGGCGCGTGGGCTGCCATCGAGGCTCACGATCTGCGGGCGAGCACCGCGACCGCCAACGACGCGCTCGTCGACACCAGCGCCACCAGGGCCGTGACGCGAGATGTCAGCAGCGCAGTCAACACGATCTTCTCCTATAACTACGCCGACACCGCGCGCACTAAGGCGGCAGCGCAGCGGCTGCTCACCGGTCCAGCGATCAGCCAGTACAACCAGCTTTTCGCACTCGTGCAGCAGGACGCACCGAAGGAAAAGCTGCTCGTGGCGACTCGTGTCACCAGCATCGGAGTCGAGTTGCTGACCGGCGGTCACGCACGGCTGCTGGTTTTTGCCAATCAGCAGGACTCGCGGGCTGGCACAAGACAGGCATCCTATGGCGGCGCCATGTTTGCCGTGACGGCCGTCAATGAGCACGGCCGGTGGCTGATCGAGAGCATCGATACCTTTACCGGCCCGGCCTGAATTGCGCTGCGCAGCCCGACGACGTCGCGGATCGATTGATGCGGACCGGCAGCGACCGGGATCCGTACCGACGTGCCGATCGAGGCGGCTCGCGAACTGGGCCTCGACTCGCTGATGCACGCAATCCGCCGAGGCTCGTCCAACCGTGACTGGCATCAGTGGACATCAGAACGTGATCTGAATAGAATCAAGGTGTGACTGCGTACGCTGCCGCCGATGCTGTGACGTTCTCCGACTTGTCCCGCAACCCACGGGCTGTCGCCGAGCGCGCCAGGCGGCTCGGCAGGCTCCGGGTGACCCACCGCGATGCCCCGGATTTCTACCTGACGGCGGCAGATAGGGAAGAGGAGCGGGACAAGAACCTGGTCACTGCCTCGCGGATCTTCGTGGCGCTCTCCCGCAGCAAGTCGGGGACGCTGGCGGTGAAGGAAGCCCTCGGGGAGGTGTTTCCGTGGGCGCGGCACTTGTCGGCCTCTGAGCGCTCGGACTTTGCGGAGGAGATGGTCGCCGCGCTCTCTGACGCGGCTGAGCTAACGATCGACGGTAACGCCCGGGAGGTCATTGCCGGGTGGCGGGCCACGGCTCGGATCAAGGCCGACAAGAGCCAGCATGTGGTGGCGCTCGCGCCGACCGAGGGGGACTTCGGCCCGGTCGAGGCCATCGCATGAGCCCTCGCCGCGGGGACCGGGCCACCGTTCCGCCGCCGGAAGGGCAGTGGGACGTCCGGTTCGGTAGTACCGACGCGGCGGCCGGCTGGGAGGAACTGTGCCGCCACGCGCTGGCGAATACCAGGCGCTGCCTGGAGATCTTGCGCTCTAGCCCGCGCTCGGGCGCAGACCATGACCGCCAGCACCGGCTCCGCGGCGACCTTGCCACCCACCGGCACAACGACCGCGAATTAGAGCAGTGGGAGTACGAGGTGACCAGCGGCGGCCGCGTCCGCTACGTAATCGATGATGCGAACCGAACGGTCTGGCTCATCTATGCGTCGCCACGTCACCCCAAGGACACGGAGCGCTAGGAGCCAGGCCTAGGTCTTGGGCTCCCGAGACGCTCTAGCGCGCGACGGCACTCCTGTCACCGGCGGCCAACCGCCCTGCCTGCTCCCGCCAATGGCCTGCCCGGGACGCTCGGCCCCGCAGGTACGATCCCCGCGGCAGCGCAGCGGCTACTCACCGGTCCTGCGTCCGGCAGTACAACCAGCTTTTCGCCCTCGTGCAGCAGGACGCGCCGAAGGAAAAGCTGGTCGTGACGACTCGCGTCACCAACATCGGCGTCGAGTTGCTGACCGGCGGGGCCGCGGTAGCGAAGGCCGCCCGGCGTCAGGCGCTCGTGCGGTCATCGGATCTCGGGTCGCTGACCACCGCGCCGCTATGCAGTGTCCCGGAGATCGCGCCCTGGCGCCACGGGCCGGTCGAGTCGTACAGCTCTGCGCTCGTGTCGACGGCTGACAGCAGTACGCCAGCAACGTTGCGCCGGAGCCTGCCGGTGGTAATGCCATCCGCGCGCACGAAGAACGCGGGCCAGCAGCTCTGGACGGCTGACGAGTTCGGGCAGCTGATCCAGACGTGATTGCTGGCCGCCGCCGCGGTCATTGCCGCTGGCATGGTGATGCCGGGAAACGTGTACGTGGCGGCGGGATTCAGCGGCCGGTACGCAGGCCCGATGGCCTGGCCGATCGCATTGATCCGCTCGGGCGATGCGTTCGCGGCGTGGAAGGAGTGGAAGACCAGCTGGACGCCGCGCCTGGCATATTCCCGGTAGAGCTCGGGGAACCGGTAGTCGTAACAGATGAGCGCTCCGCACGTGACACCGTCGATCG
>Ga0335074_10002448_pt1 | contig 25270 bp, 27 predicted proteins | sample Lox_Sample_23_FD_206715 | JGI IMG/M metagenome (GOLD analysis project Ga0335074, IMG submission 206715) | Soil microbial communities from Loxahatchee National Wildlife Refuge, Florida, United States - Lox_Sample_2.3 | ecosystem: Environmental > Terrestrial > Soil > Wetlands | place: USA... | reverse complement strand
GTCCTGCACGGCGTGCACCACATCGAGCGCGGCTACCACCGCCCCTACGAGCAGTTCGCCTCCCTCGGCCTCCGCCTCACCCGCGCCAACGCCGACGCCGACGCCGACGCCGACGCCAACGCCAACGCCAACGCCAACGCCTGACCGCAGCAGGGTTCAGCCGAGCGGGGTGATCTCCCGGATCTCGCCGGTGAGGCCGCTGATCTTCAGCCGGCAGCGGCAGCCGACCCGGAGCCGTTTCCACGTCTCGTAGTCAAGGTCGATCGGGTAGTCGTCTTCACCCCCGCCCTTGACCTCGAACCTCGCGTGGTACGTCTCCCGCCGCTCGGTTATCCGCTGGTCGTCCTCGAGGGCGTGCTCGGGCCAGTGCACATCGGCCGGGCCGTCGCCGTTGGCGCTGAACGTCCGGAACTTGCGCCACTCGAATTCCTCGTACTCGAAGATCGTGTGCTTGGCCAGCACCTCGTCCGTCCGGCTGGCCGGCATGCTCGCGCCCGCCCGGCGCATGCCCGCCTCGACCTCGATGTCGCCTTCCAGCTCCCGCACCGCCCGCAGGTTCCGTATGTTCTCCCCGTGCGGAGGCTTCCAGGCGGTCCGCCGGGACCGCCAGCGCCCCTGCTCGACCACGATCGTGCGCCGCCAGCTGACCGCGACCACCACCACGTCGACCTGCCGCGAGAACACGCTCATGTCCGAACCATCTCACGAACCGCCGATGCGCAACACCGCCGATGCGACGACCGCCGAGGTCGGGCAGCATGGGCCGCTAACCCCACCACCCACTCCACCCCGTCCGCCCACTGGGGTGCCCCGTCCGCCCGCGAGGACTGTGGCCCGCCGCGCCAGCGCATCACCGTCGGGGCGAGCCGGCATGCTGTGCACTATTTATCAGTTCTGACTACTCTGCTTCGCCTCCTCATCAGTTCTGACCACAAAAGTCCGACAAATCGGGCATAAAATGCTCAGAACCGATAGAGAGCTGAAAAACAGGTCAGAACAGATAAGCAGATGTGGCCTTCAGCCGGATGCCTTCCTGTACCCACCGGGGATGGTGAGGGTCGCCAGGGCTAGATTGGCCGGGGTAGCCGGGAGGAACTGATAGTCGTAGACCTTCCTGGTGACCGGGGAGTTCGTTGCCCCGGACTCGAGCTTCACCATCCGCAGCGGGAGGTAGCTCTGCCCGTCTACCCAGAGCAGCTCGCTGAGCGTGGGGTTGCCGGGGTTACTCAACTCGATGGCACTGCGACCGCCGACCGTTGCGTGATCGTTGACGACCTTGTCACCCGGTAGGTACGTCGAGCGCAGGTAGCTCTCGTCCAGTAGATAGTCCGTCGTCGCGGTGAAGACACCGTCGATGGGATATTGGCCGATCCGTTGCCAGCTCTTCGCGGCTGGAACGAGGAAGAGCCCGGACGCGGAAATCGGCGCGGGCGAGCCGTCGCTGCGTGGCGAGGCCGGTTCGGTGAACGTGACCCCTACTCGCGTGCTGACGCCGAAAAAGACGAGGTGGACCTGCTGACCTGGGGCCGGCTTGGCCGGCCACCACCAGTACTGAACTACGCCGCGGCCCGCAGCTGGACCACCCGACGTAGCGACGGTGAGATGCATGACGTCGCCGTCCACCCCGCCGATGGCGGTCAGGATCGCCTGCTTGACCGAGCCCGGAGCCAGCGACGGGTCAATCGTCTGTAGCGTGTTCACGTGCTGCGTCGCGCTCGGCTGGGCCAGAAGTCGCGGATAGACGAGGGTCGCGGCCGCCGCAACCGCCGCCGCCGCGGTAATCGCGGCCGCGAGGACGCCGATGCGCCGGCCACGGCCAGCCCGCCACCCGTGATTCGCCTTGCCTGGCCGGTCTCGGCGGGCCTCCTGCTGAATGAGTTCGGCCAGCCGGGCGCGGCCGGCCGCGGTCACCGGGTCGGCCGGAGGCGGGACGTCGAGCAGTCGTCGGATCGCGGTGAGATCATCGATGGGGGACATGGCTAGCTTCTCCGCAAAGTCGTTGGGAAGCCGTCGGCGGACGCCGCGGTTGGGTCGGGGTCTCGGCCGAGCGTGGCGATGATCTTGCGGCGGGCGCGGTTGAGCCGGGAGCCGACGGTTCCTTCCGGTATGCCGAGGGCGAAGGCCACCTCGGCGTAGCTGAGCCCTCCCAGGGCGACGAGGAGCAGCACGTCGCGGTCGCGGTCGGGAAGTTGCGCCAGTGCTGCCGCGAGTGCCGGGCGGGCCTGGGCTGCGGCCACTCGGTCGGCGATCCGCTCCTCCTCGCCGCCCCAGGCCGACGGCGCGATGAGCGGGTCGCTTCCCGCACGGGCGACCGCCGCGTACCAGCGGGACTCGGCCCGGTGGTGCTGGGCGACGAGATTGGTCGCCATCCCGAACAACCACGGCCGAACGGAACCGCGCGCGGGATCGAACCGGTCCCGGCGGCGGAACGCGGCCAGAAACGTCTCCGCGGCGAGGTCGTCGGCCGCGTCCGGCCCAAGTCGACCGGCCACGTACTGGTAGACAGCGGCGAAGTGCCTGGCGTACAGCTCGCCGAACACCTCTGGCCGGCCGCGCGACATGGCAAGAATGTGCTCGTCGGTGCAGGGACCGAGCCAGATACCAGCCGCGACCCCGGGACCAGGAGCGGCGTCAGATGGGTGGGTCACGTCTTTACTCCGTCGAAGGCACCGAACGCCTTCACGGTAGCGTGGCTATTTTCGTAGCGGTTCCTGGCGGCTGGCCTGCTAGAGACCGGTTAGGACTCTCAGCTGTCGGTGCTGCGGCGGCCGAAGATCGCCAACAGCCGGGTGAGATCGTCGGCGTTCTCGGTCACGGGACATTCGGGGCCGATCAGTCCAGACAAGCGGGCGAGCACAGCGAACTGCCGGGCCGGCCCCAGCGCGTCGTGAACAAGACCCGGGTCGAGCGCGACAGGCTGGCCGGTGGCCTGCGCCAAATCCCACGTGTGGACGAGGAACTCCATGGGGGACCGCTCCATGATCTCGCCCATCGGCATCTGGCCCCAGGGTCCTGGCAGGAGCTGGGCCAGGGCCGCCGGGCTCAGTGCCGCCATCATGTCAGCCCGGGCCACCCGCCACGTGGCCAGCGGATCGACGCCGGCCGCAGGCCCTGGATGTTCGGGCGAGTACTCCACGTAGCGTCCGCGTGCCATCGCCTCGGTCGATCGCAGGTTCCCGATCGCATGACCGGCCACATCGAGGGCGGACCAGCCCGCACACGGCGATGGTGCGTTCCACTGATCGGGCGCAACGCCGGCCAGCACCCCCTCAAATCCGTCCAGCGCCCGAACGACCCCAGCCAACTTTACGATCGGCAGATCAGGATTCACGGAGTTCATTGTCCGGCATCGCCGTCTTGGGCGCGAGCCGCTGGGCGATCACTAGGGTGGCGATCATGGACGCACGCACCGCAGAGCTCAGGGCCGCGCACGATGTTCTCGCCGAGTTCTACGCCGAGCGGCTAGCCCGCGCCCTCGACCGCATGCCGGAAGAACGGGCGGTGCTCGGTCTCTTCGCCGAGCTGGTCCTTGGCGCTGACATCGGCGCGAACGTCGGTGATATCGGCTGCGGGACGGGGCGGCTCGATCCGTTCTTGGCGGCGCGGGGCCTGGCGCCGCGCGGAGTCGATCTGTCGCCCGAGATGGTCCGGGTGGCCCGGCGCGAGCAGCCCGGTTTCGAGTACGAGGTCGCCGATCTGCGCGAGCTGCCATTCGCGGACGCCTCGCTGGCGGGCATCGTCTGCTGGTACTCGCTGATGTACCTGGCGCCGTCCGATCGGCCGGCGGCCTTTGCCGAGCTCGCGCGCGTGGTCAAGCCGGGCGGCTACCTGCTGACCGCCTTCAAGGCGGGCGACAGCAGCTTGAGGCGCGGCGGGCGCACCACCGGTCTCGGCGTCGAGTTCGACATTTGGTGGCTGTCACCGGACGAGATGGAGCGCCGGGTGAACGACGCCGGGTTCGCCACCGTCTTCTGGGGCGGGATTCCCCCCGAGAAGGAAGGGGCCTCTACCCAGGGCTACCTGATCGCCCGCAAAGCCTCGTAAAGCCCGTTGGCGAGGAGACACTGATGGACGCCAGGTTCCAGGACCTGATCGAACGGATCCAGAACGCCAAGTTCCGCACGACCAGGCTTTCGCCCGGGTACGACGAACGGGAAGCGCCAAGAATGCGCCACGTGGTGCCATCGAAGACAAGCTTGGCGCCACAATGACTTGTAATGGTGCCATTGTGGTGTCATACTGGAGCCATGGACCTCGGAACGTATGTCAGTAACATCCGCCAAGAGCTGGCCTTGGCCGCCGATGCCGGCGGCGATGACGCCCGCGCTCTGGCCGAGCGGCTCGCCGCCCCGCTGGAGTCGGCCCTGCGCCTGGCCCTGCTCGACGCCCTGTCGGACGCGGCCGACGAGATCACCCGTGACCTGGCGCCGGGATCGGTGCACCTGCGGCTCCGCGGCCGCGAGCCCGGCTTCGTCGTGACCCCGCCGCCGGCCGAACCGCTCGACCAGGCCGACGCCCCGGCCGCCGAGCTCCCGCCGGTCGTGGCGACGGACGACGACGGCGCCATGGCGCGGGTCAACTTCCGCCTCAGCGAGAACCTGAAAGGCCAGATCGAGGAGGCAGCGGAGCGGGCCGGACTGTCGGTCAACAGCTGGCTGGTCCGCGCAGCGGCCGCCGCTCTCGACGGCGGCGGCCAGAGCCGTCGCACCGACCGCGCCGCCCGCGGCTCCCAGCGCTACACCGGCTGGGTCCGCTAGCCGGCCCAGCCGACACCGCGGCCCGCGCCGCGCCATCTCATCGCCCGGCCGAGCAGACAACAGGCCACGCCGCCCCCGAATCCGGGGGCGGAGAGCATCACACACCATCAGGAGATTCCGTCATGCCCACCTTCGCCACTCCCGACCCGATCACCGTCTCCGTCGAACTGTCGGTCGGCGACGTCCGTATCGTCGCCTCCGACCGCGCCGACACCATCGTCCAGGTCAGGCCGACCGATGACTCCCGCGACCTCGACGTGCGCGACGCGGAGCAGACCCGCGTCGAGCAGACCCCCGGCGGACTGGTGATCAAGGCGCCCCGCCCGCGCGGCCTCGGGTTGCTCGGCAAGCCGGGCTCGGTCGACGTCACGATCGAGCTGCCGGCCGGCTCCAGCGTGCACGGCGACTCGTCGGTCGCCGCCTTCCACACCACCGGCCGCCTGGGCGAGTGCCGGATCAAGACGACCGCCGGCAACGTCGACCTCGACGAGACCGGTCCGCTCGACCTGCACACCGGGGCCGGCGCGGTCACGGTTGCCAAAGTCGGCGGCGACGCCGACGTCACCACCGGTACCGGCCGGATCCGGCTCGGCGAGATCGACGGCTCGGCCGTCATTAAGAACTCCAACGGCGAAACCCGGATCGACGCGGTCACCGGCAACCTGCGGATGAACGCAAGCAACGGCGACCTGACGGTGGGCCGCGCCGACGGCAACGTCACCGGCAAGTCCGCCAACGGCGAGATCAGGCTCGGCCAGGTCAGCAGCGGCACGGTCGAGGTCAAGACCAGCAACGGCGAGATCGAGATCGGCGTGCGGTCCGGTACCGCCGCCCGCCTCGACCTGTTCACCAGCTTCGGCCACGTGCGCAACCACATGGACGCCGCCGACAACCCGGAGCCGACCGACTCCGTGGTCGAGGTCAGCGCCCGCACCAGCTACGGCGACATCGTGATCCGCCGCGCCTAACAGCCGCCCCGGCCCGCCCGCCATCGAGCCCGCCCGGTCCCGCCCGGTGTCAGGCACCTGAAAAGGAACACGGTATGACCACCACCATCCCCGCCCGGCTGGCCATCGAGGTCACCGGACTGCGCAAGTCCTACGGCGACCAGGTCGTGCTTGACGGCATCGACCTGGCCGTCCCCGAGGGCACGATCTTCTCCCTCCTCGGCCCGAACGGCGCCGGCAAGACCACCGTCGTCCAGATCCTGTCCACCCTCATCGACTCCGACGGCGGCGAGCTCCGGGTGGCCGGCCATGACCTGGCCACCGCGCCCGACGCGGTCCGGGCCGCGATCGGCGTCACCGGCCAGTTCTCGGCCGTCGACAACCTGCTCACCGGCACCGAGAACCTGCTGCTGATGGCCGACCTGCACCATCTCGGCCGCGCCGGCGGACGCCGCCGGGCGGCCGAGTTGCTCCGCCAGTTCGACCTGGCCGACGCGGCCGGCAAGCTGGCCGGCACCTACTCGGGCGGCATGCGCCGACGGCTCGACCTGGCCATGACCCTGGTCGGCGACCCGCGGCTGATCTTCCTGGACGAGCCGACGACCGGGCTCGACCCGCGCAGCCGGCAGACCATGTGGCAGATCGTCCGCGACCTGGCCGCCAACGGCATCACGATCTTCCTCACCACCCAGCAGCTGGAGGAGGCGGACCAGCTGGCCGACCGGATCGCGCTGCTCGACCACGGCCGGATCGTCGCCGAGGGCACCGCCGACGAGCTCAAGCGCCGCATCCCCGGCGGGCACATCGAATTGCGCTTCGCCGGGCAGCGCGAACTTGAGTCGGCGAGCAGGCTGCTGGCCGCCACCTCCCGCAACGAGGACGCCCTGACCCTGCAGGTGCCGGGCGACGGCAACGGGCCGGCCCTGCGCGCCCTGCTCAACCAGCTCGACGGCGCCGCCATCGAGGTCGAGGGGCTGTCCATTCACACCCCCGATCTCGACGACGTCTTCTTCGCCCTCACGGGCCAGCCCGACGACCCGGCCCATCACGACTCCGCCCGCCGCGACCTGCAGGGAGCAACCCAGCCATGAGCGCCATGTCCTACGCCGCCGCCGATTCGGCGACCATGCTCCGCCGCAGCCTGCGGCACATGATCCGCTACCCCTCGATGACCCTGCTGCTCGCCTTGATGCCGATCGTCTTGCTGCTGATCTTCGTCTACGTGTTCGGCGGGACCCTCGGGTCCGGGCTCGGCCATGTGCCCGGCGGCGGCGGGCGCGCCGCCTACATCAGCTACGTCGTGCCCGGCATCATCGTCTTGTCGATCGCCTGCGTCGTGCAGGCCACCGCGATCTCGGTGGCCATGGACATGACCACCGGCATCATCGCCCGGTTCCGGACGATGGCGATCTCGCGCTCCTCGGTACTCACCGGCCACGTGCTCGGCACTCAGATCCAGGTGCTGTTCACGATGGCCCTGGTCATCGGCGTCGGTCTGGCGATCGGCTTCCGGACGCCCGCCGGCGCCGGGGCCTGGCTGGCCGTCATCGGCGTCCTGCTGATGACCAGCTTCGCGCTGACCTGGCTGTCAGTGGCGCTCGGCCTGGTCGCCAAGACAGTCGAGTCCGCCAGCAACCTGCCGATGTTCCTGACCCTGCTGCCGTTCCTCGGCAGCGGCTTCGTGCCGACCGCCTCCATGCCGATCGGGCTGCGCTGGTTCGCCGAGTACCAGCCGTTCACCCCGGTCACCGAGTCCGTGCGCGGCCTGCTGGTCGGCGGGCCCCTCGCCAGCCACGTGATCGCCACGGCCGCCTGGACGGCCGGCATCGCCCTAGTCGGCTACGTCTGGGCCAAGCGGCTCTATAACCGGGGACCTCAGCTGCCCCGGTGAGCCGCCAGGAAGCCGCGTTAGGCTGACCGCTGTGACAGCGGACGTCCTTCCCGACCCGGCGACACCGTTCGGACGCCGGCAGCGCCGAGTCGTGGAGGGCACCGAGGACGCGAGCGGCGGATCGCTCGTCTTCGTGCTTGCGGCCAAGTCGGTCACGCTCATCGAGAGCGGGCTGGCGAGCTGAAGGCAGTCGCCACCTTCCGTTCGAAATTCAAAGCCTTTTTCCCCCGAACGGACCGAGGTGACTCCCTTCCCTCCATGGCACCAGCCGGTTTGCTACCCCTCGTGCGCAGCCGGGGCCTTGATGGCGGCCACCGGCGGCTGATCGGCGCTGTCGCCGGTGGTGTTGACGACGACGTCGTCGGCGTTGAACGCGTACAAACCGGACTGGCCGGACTGCAAGATTCCCTGGGTGAAGTACCCGAGCGAGTGCAGCGTCCCGGAGCTGGCGTTGACCTCTTCCAGCGAGTAGGCCGGGTCGGACTCGTCCACGAAGACGAACTCGCTGCCGCTGAGCGCCGCGTCGTTGACCTCGTCGGGCGTCTCGGGGTGCCGGAGACGTTGAAGGCCTGATCGCTGGTGCCGCACGCACTGCCCGCCTCGCTGCCGAGCGTCGTCCAGCCCTTGACCTGAAGCATGATCGCCGCGCCCGCGAGAACCCCGATGACGAGGGCGAGGATGAGGCGGCGCGCCAGCTTACCGGGGCGCACTCGGCCCGGGATGTGCTCCGGGGTGTCGTAGCCGATCTCGGCCCGAGGGTACACATTCGGGAAGTTGTCAGCGCGGCCTCGGCCGGGACGGAAAAGAAATGTGATCGACGCCCGATGGACACCCGGCCCGCAACGAGGCCGGGCGCAACTGCCTGCGCTCAGCGACTGGCGGCGGCCAGGTGCCTGAGCTCCGCCAGGGCGTCGGCGGTGAGGCGCCCGGCCACTCGCACCGCCTCGATCGCGGCGTCAATCTGGGCCGGGGCAGTGGCGCCGATCAAGGTGGCGGCGGTCCGCTGGTGAAGCAGGGTGAACGCGATCGCGAGGGTCGCCGGGGTGGTGCCAAGCGCGGCGGCGGGGCCGCGGAGCGCGGCGCCGAGTCGCAGAGCGGCGCCTCGGCCCGGATCGCGCAGCTCGTCGCTGAGCCGCCCGGACCCTCCGTCCGCGTATTTCCCGCTCAGCGCCCCGCCGGCCAGCGCCGCCGACGGGATCAGCGACGCGCCGGCTGCGGCGAGGGCGTCATCCATCGCCGGGTCCTCGACCCAGTCGGTCCGGGCCAGGCTATAGGGCAGCTGGGCCGCGCATGGCGGCGGAATCGACGCCCGCTCCGCCTCCGCGGCTGCCGCCGCGAGGTCGGCCGCGCTCCAGTTGACCACCGCCCACGCCCCCACCCGCCCGGTCGCCAGCACGGCCGCGATCTGCTCGACGGCGACCGGCACCGGAACCTCGGCCGGGAGCGTGGACGAGTACAGCAGGCCGAGCCGATCAAGCCCCATCCGCTCAAGCGACGCCTCCACCTCGCCGATGGCGTCCTGGCCGGGCCAGAACTCCCACCAGAGCTTGTTGGAGATCGTGAGCGCGGCCGGGTCAGCCCCGACCGCGCGGAGCAGCTGACCGAAGAGCACCTCCGAGTAGCCGGTGGGGATCGGCGCGTTTCCGGTCTCGTCGTTGTACCGGGCGTCGTCGAGGAAATCGATCCCCCGCTCGAGCGCATACCCGAGGAGTCGCTCGGCGTCGCCGCGTGGCATCCGTTCGAACGTGCGCCATGATCCCAGCGCGATGCGGGACACCCCGATTTCGGACCCGCCGAGGCGGTGGTGGGGCAGGGCGGCTGCCATGGCTGCGGTCTCCTGGTCTGGTTGTCCGGGACGGTCAGGCGTCCGGGTCGACTTCGGGGTGCGTGAACCGCACGGGCTTGCCCAGCGACCGGGCGTAGGCGATTTCGGCTCGGGTGCTGTCTCCGATGTAGTCGCCGACTGAGAGCACCTCATCAGCGAGCCGGATCTTCGCCCGGTGCAGATCGTCGAGTCGAGCCTTCAGCGCCTCGGCCTCGACGGAATCGGACCAAAGTGCGTGCGGCGACTTCAGGTCACAGCCCGGTCTGACGACAATCCTTCCGGCTTTGGTTTCCCGTAGATCGGCCTCGGTCATCTCGGTCATGAAGCGGGTGGAGCCGCAGATCACGACGATAGGCGGGAGGCTCAACAGCTTCTTCGCGTCGGCGAGCTTCTCCTCGGGGGTGAGCAGTTGCGGGTATGACACTGGTTCCTCCTGGTGGTGTGATCCAAGGGGTGCCTGCGAAGACGAGAACGAGGGTGTCCAAGACCAGTGCCGGGCGGCACTGGCCGCCCGGCACGGGTACTGCTCACTTCCTGAATTAAATCAGGGCGCGTAGAACGATGCGCTGGCCGGCCGGTCGCGCTCGTTGCTGCCGATGCTGACCCGGTACCAGCCGGGAGCGGCTGCCCAGCTGCTGGTCGAGGTTCGGTAGTAGCTCATGTCCTGACGGGTGATCTGGAAGGTGAGCCGCTGGCTCTGCCCGGGCCTGAGCGTGACCTTCTGGAAGCCCTTGAGCTGGTAGGGCGGCTCGCCCGCGGCGGCCGGATCGGTGAGGTACAACTGGGGGACCTCCGTGCCGGGGCGGTTACCGGTGTTGGTGATGGTGACCTGCGCCGTGGCCCCGCCGGGTGACGGCTGCACGCGGAGGTTGCTGTAGGCGAAATTGGTGTAGGTCAGCCCGTAGCCGAACGGGAACAGCGGCGTCTGGTTGTGGACGTCGTAGTAGCGGTAGCCGACGTCGATCCCTTCGGTGTAGTCGACGTCGGTGCCGTTGCCCGGGAACTGGATGGTTGGCGTCAGCACGGTCCCGCCCTGGGCGACGCCCTGGCCGGGGTTGGCGGGGAAGGTCTCGGGCAGGTGCCCGGACGGGCTGACGTCGCCGTAGAGCAGGGCGGCGATGGCGTTGCCGTCCTGCTGGCCCGGGTACCACGCCTCGAACACGCCGGCCACGTCGTTCAGCCACGGCATGGAGGCCGGGCCGCTGGTGTTGAGCACGACGATGGTGTTGGGGTTGGCGTGCGCGACCGCCTCGATGAGCTGGTCCTGGTCGCCCGGGAGCTCCAGGGTCTGCAGGTCGCTGCCTTCGGCCGAGTAGTTGCTGGCGAAGACCACCGCGACGCTGGACGACCTCGCGGCGTTGGCCGCCGCCTGCCAGAGCAGGTTCTCCTGCGGCGCCCAGGTCAGGGTGACCACGCTCGGCGGACCGAAGAAGCTGGCCGTGCCGCCGGCCGTCAGGCCGGTCGCGTCCAGTTCGAACGGCACCGAGTGGCCGGCGGTGAGGCTGGCCAGACCGGTGAAGGTCGAGCCGGTGCCCGGGCCGTAGCTGACGACCCGCTTGCCGCCGATCGACAGGGTCGCGTTGCTCCCGGCGCTGAGCCCGAACTCGGCGACGCCGGTCGCGTTCGGCGTCATCGTCGCGGTGTAGACGACCGACCAGGTGGTAACCCCTGCGGCGGTGACGATGGCCGGCGTGCCGGTGACGTTGAGGCTGGTGACGACCTCGGAGCCGAGCGGGGTGCCGGTGGTCGCGCGGCCGGCGTAGTAGGTCGCGGTCCAGCCCGGGCCGGTGCCCGAGGTCGGCGTGAAGCCGGCGTCAGGCAGCGCGGACAGCGCCAGGTAGTTGCTGTTGCCCTGCGCGTAGGTGACGGTGTCGCCGGCCTGCTTGGCGCGGCTGGTGATGCCGGCCAGCGGGGTGACCGGGTGGGTCGGGTTGACCGCCGCCGACCCGCCGCCGCCGTACATCGCGTCGGCGCCGGCGTCGTCGCCGATCACCGCGACCGACGTCACCCGCGGGCCGAGCGGCAGCGCGCCGCGGTCGTTCTTCAGCAGCACCGCGCCCTGCTCGGCCGCCTGCAGCGCCACCTGGTTGTCGGCGGCGGTGCTGACGTCGGTGTTCAAAGCCGCGGTCGGCGTCGGGTAGGTGTGGTCGAACACGCCGACGGAGAACATGGACCGCAGGATGCGGTACACCATGTCGTTGAGCTGGCTCACCGACACCTGGCCCGCGGTGATCGCGGCGGCCAGCGGGGCCCCGTAGTAGTCGGTGCCGAACAGCGCCCCGCCCGGCATGTTCATGTCAAGCCCGGCGTCGACCGACGCGACCGTGCTGTGGGTCGCGCCCCAGTCGCTCATCACGAAGCCCTTGAAGTTCATGACCGCGTCGAGGGTGCCCGCGAGGGTCTGCGAGTTCTGGCACGAGTAGGAGCCGTTGACCATGTTGTACGAGCACATCACCGCGCCGACTCCGGCGTTGACCGCGGATTGGAACGCGGGGTCGTAGATCTCGGCCAGCGCCCGCTGGGAGACCTGCACGTCGATCGAGTTCCGCAGGGTCTCCTGATCGTTGCCGATGTAGTGCTTGACCGTCGCGATCACGCCGGCGCTCTGCACGCCCTTGACGTCGGCCGCGACGATCTGCGAGGCCAGGTACGGGTCCTCGCCGTACGCCTCGAACGCGCGGCCGCCGTACGGCGTGCGCAGGATGTTGACGTTCGGCGCCAGCGCGACCTCGTGGCCCTTGGCCGCCTGCTCGCCGCCGTCGGCCGCCCCGACCGAGTACACGGTGGCCGGGTCCCAGGTGGCCGCGTCGCTCGTCCCGTCAGGGAACTGGGTCACGCCGGTGCTGCCGTTGCCCGCGCCGACCGCGCCGTCGGCCAGGTACAGGTCGGGGATCCCGAGGGCCGGGATGCCCTGGATGTGGCCCGCGTAGTCGACGCCGCTGCCGAACGCGTACCCGGTGCCGTCCACCATCTGCAGCTTCTGCGCCAGCGTCATCTGCGCCAGCAGCTCACTGGCCCGCTGGCCGGGGTCCTGGTGCGGATTCAGCCACCCGTGGGCGTACGTAGCCGATCCGGTTGCGGCTCCCGCGGCCTGGGTGGCGGCGCCCGCGCCGATCGCGGTCATCGCCAGGCAGACCGCGGCGGCAGTGGCGAGCAGCGCGGCGCCTCGTCTGCGCCGTCCCCGGCCGGGGCTCCTGGCCGGGGTCTCGTTGGCAGATCTCTCCTCCATGGACTGTCCTCTCAGCGCTGAGCGAATGGCAAAACATGACGCAGTGGTCACATAAATCACGAATCTAAGATTTACCCAGTTAGTGGTCAACAGGCCGATGTCCGTCTGCCGTTAAATTAACGACTTATTTCTCTAGGCCCATTTTGCGCAAATAACGCAGAAGTCCAGGCCGTCGAAATACCGTGGAATTCTGCGTTGTTTATGCATAAACCGTGGGCGCGCCCAATAAGTCGAGGGTGAGTACGTGCGCGTCGGCTAGGGCAAGCGCGCCGGACGGCTCGGCATCAGGCAGCGCGCCGGGTATGACGGTGAGCCATTCGGTCAGCGGGGGCGGGCAGCGTCGCTTTAGCTCCACAGTAAGGCCCGCGATAAAGTTTTCTACTGATTCGCCCAGGCCGGCGTCAACGACAAGGCAGTCAGGGTCGACCGCGGTGATGAGCGGGGCAAGCGCGTGCCCGACCAGCCGTCCAAGCCGGGTTAGGTAATCGGGCAGTGACATCGTTTGCCATGCGGTGGCGGGCGCGAAATGGCCGGGATTCCTGGCCGGCGCCCGCACGGTGCCGTTGACGATTCCGAGCTGCGGCAGAACCGAGGGCTCGGTGCCCAGGCAGCCGCGGCTCCCGCAGATGCACGGATAGCCGTCCGGGGTGATCTGCACGTGCGCGAGCTCGCCCGCGAATCCGTGCGCGCCGGTGAACAGCCGCCCCTCCAGGACGAAACCGGCGCCGACGCCGCTGACCACGGACACGTGAACGATGGCCCGGTAGCCCCGGCCGGCCCCGGACCGCGCCTCGCCGAGCGCCGCCAGGTTGGCGTAATTCACCGGCAGTACCGGGCAGCCGAGCAGGTAGCCGAGCCTCGTCCGCGGATCATGATCAAGCCACGGCGGATGCGGCGGCATCCGCTTGCCGGTCGTGGTCAGCACCTGCTGCGGCACCGGGTACAGGGGCGGCGCACCGTGACCCTCGGCCACCGGGAACGGCATGCTCAGCACCGCCGCCCGCGGCGGGAGCTGGGTCTTGCCGGAGAGCCGCTTCGCGGCCTCGGCCACCGACCGCGACCAGCCGTCCCAGTCCTGGCACCACGGAGCGCAGGTCATGGTCTCGGTCGAGGTGCCGTCAGCGGAGACCAGCGAGGCGGACGTGCCGCTGCCCTTGGCCATCCGGATCAGCAGGACCGGCGCCAGCAGGGCAGTTCGCTGGTAGCGGGCGGGTGGCCTGCCCCGGACACCGGGCGCGGGCGACGGCCGCATTTCCACGAGGTCGCCGCGCTCAACCAGTGCGGCGACCACGCCGGCCACCACCGTTCTTGACAGCCCGGTCACCTCCTCCAACTGCGCCCGGGTCAGCCCGGCCGGGCTGGTGAAGTTCACCAGCAGCAGCCGCTCCAGCAGCGCGACGGACGTGTCCTGACCACGTAGTCCACGCGACACGGAACCTCCTCGGCGCAGGTCAGATCCAGGAAACCCGGATCTCAGATCCAGGAAACCTGGATCGATTCTTGCGGGTGAGATCCTCTCAGTCCAGGTTCTGGCAGGCTCCCCAGCTAGCCCTTAGTGGACACCGGGCCCAGCGGACTCAGGCGACTTCCTCCATCGCCTGAGCGAACTGGGCCTGGTAGAGCCGCGCGTACGCGCCGCCGGCCGCCAGCAGGGTCTCGTGGTTTCCCTGCTCGACGATGTGCCCGTTCTCCATCACCAGGATCACGTCGGCATCGCGGATGGTGGACAGCCGGTGGGCGATCACGAAGCTGGTCCGGCCCTGCCGCAGGGTCGCCATCGCGCGCTGGAGCAGCACCTCCGTCCTGGTGTCGACCGAGCTGGTCGCCTCGTCCAGGATGAGCACGGCGGGCCGGGCGAGGAAGGCGCGGGCGATCGTGATCAGCTGCCGCTCGCCGGCGCTGACGTTCGTGGCCTCGTCGTCGAGCACGGTGTCGTAGCCGTCGGGCAGCGTCCGCACGAACCGGTCCACGTACGTCGCCCTGGCCGCCTCGACGATCTGCTCGTGGGTGGCGCCGAGCGAGCCGTAGGCGATGTTCTCCTCGATGGTGCCGCCGAACAGCCAGGCGTCCTGCAGCACCATGCCGGTCAGGCCGCGCAGTTCGTCACGGCTCATCTGGGCGATGTTGACGCCGTCGAGCAAGATCGCGCCCGAGTCGATCTCGTAGAACCGCATCAGCAGGTTGACCAGGGTCGTCTTGCCGGCGCCGGTCGGGCCGACGATGGCGACGGTGTGCCCCGGCTCCACGCTGAGCGAGACGTGCTCGATCAGCGGGCGGTCCGCCGCGTAGCGGAACGACACGTCGTCGAACTCGACCCGGCCGTGGACCTCGGCCGGCCGGACCGGCTCGGCCGCGTCGGGCGACTGCTCCGGCGCGTCAAGCAGCGCGAACACCCGCTCCGCGGACGCCACGCTCGACTGCAGCAGGTTCGCCATGCTGGCGACCTGGGTCAGCGGCTGGCTGAACTGCCGCGAGTACTGGATGAAGGCGGTCACCGCGCCGAGAGTGAGCGTGCCGTTCGCGATCAGCAGCCCGCCGACGACGGCCACCAGCACGTAGTTCAGGTTCGACATGAACATCATCAGCGGCTGGATGGTGCCGGAGATGAACTGCGCCTTCGAGCTCGCCTGGTAGAGCGCCTCGTTCTGCTCGTCGAAGGTGGCCATCGCCTCCTCCCGCTGGCCGAACGCGGTCACCAGCGCGTGCCCGGTGTACATCTCCTCGATGTGGCCGTTCAGCCGCCCGGTGTACTTCCACTGGTTGATGAACTGCGGCTGGGCCCGCTTGGCGAGCTTGCGCATCGCCACCGCCGAGGCCGGCACGGTGACCAGGGCGATCAGCGCCAGCTGCCAGGACACGATGAACATCAGCGCCAGCACGCCGACGATCGTCAGCAGCGAGGTCACCAGCTGGCTGAGCGTCTGCTGGACGGACTGCTGGAGGTTGTCGATGTCGTTGGTGACCCGGCTGAGGACCTCGCCCCGGGGCTGCTTGTCGAAGTAGCTCAGCGGCAGCCGGGACAGCTTCGCCTGGACCTGCTCGCGCAGCCGGAACACCGATCGCTGGACCATGGTCGCGGTCAGCCGGCCCTGGAACAGCGCGCAGACGGAGGCGCCGACGTTGAGCGCGGCGACGACGGCCACGATCTGCCCGACGTGGCCGAAGTCCACCCCGCGGTGCGACTCGTAGCCGTCGAAGACGAGGTTGATCGCCTCGCCAAGCAACCGGGGCGCGAGCACCGACATCGTCACGCTGGCGACCGCGAGGGTCAGCGCTAGCACCGTGAGCAGCCGGTACGGCCGCAGCAGGCCGAGCAGCCGCCGGCCAGATCCCTTGAAGTCCAGCGCCTTCTCGGTCGACATGCCGCCCATAAACCGAGCGGGACCCCGCATCGCGGCGGCCGGCCCCGGCCCGCGGGCCGGCGTCGCCCGCTCCTCGCCGGCTCCCGCGCTCACGCCGCGGCCTCCTGCTCGGTTAGCTGGGACAGCACGATCTCCCGGTAGGTTTCGCTCGACTCCATCAGCTCGCCGTGGGTGCCGCGGTCCACGATCCGGCCCGCGTCAAGCACCAGGATCTGGTCGGCGTGCCTGATCGTCGCGACCCGCTGGGCGACGATGACCATGGTCGCGTCGGTGACCTGGGTCGCCAGGGCCGATCGGAGCCGGGCGTCGGTCGCGTAGTCGAGCGCCGAGAACGAGTCGTCGAACAGGTAGATCTGCGGCCGGTGCACCAGCGCGCGGGCGATCGCCAGACGCTGCCGCTGGCCGCCGGACACGTTCGTGCCGCCCTGCGCGATGGGCGAGTTCAGCCCGTCCGGCATCCGCTCGACGAAGTCGCGGGCCTGGGCGATCTCCAGCGCCCGCCATAGATCCTCGTCGGTGGCCTGCTGGTTGCCGTACCGCAGGTTGGTCGCCACCGTCCCGGAGAATAGGTACGGCTTCTGCGGCACCAGCCCGACCGCCGCCGACAGCTGGGCCGGGTCGAGTTCCCGAACATCCACCCCACCCACCAGCAGTGACCCGCCGGTCACGTCGAGCAGCCTCGGGATGAGGTTGACCAGCGTGGTCTTGCCGCTGCCGGTGCCGCCGATGATCGCCGTGGTCCGGCCGGGCAGCGCGGTCAGGCTGATGTCGTGCAGCACCGGCTGCTCGGCGCCGGGAAAGCGGAACTCGACGTTCCGCAGCTCCAGCCGGCCGGGCTCCGGGCCAGCCGAAACCGGGCTCGTCGGCGCCGACACCCCCGGCTCGGTGTCGATGACCTCCATGATCCGCTCGGCGCTGACCTCGGCCCGCGGCACCAGCATGAACATGAACGTCGCCATCATCACCGCCGTCAGGATCTGGGCCAGGTAGGTGATGAACGCGGTCAGCGACCCGATCTGCAGCGTGCCCTCGGCCACCAGGTGCCCGCCGAACCAGACCACGGCGGTCGTGGACAGGTTCAGCACCAGCAGCACCGACGGGAACATCAGCGCCATTAGCTTGCCTGCCCCGAGCGAGACGTCGAACAGCTGGCTGCTCGAGCGGTCGAACCGCTCCCGCTCCTGCGGGTCTCGGACGAACGCGCGGATGACCCGGACGCCGGTGATCTGCTCGCGCAGCACCCCGTTGATGCCGTCCAGCCGCTCCTGCATCTGCCGGAACAGCGGCCGCATCCGGGAAATGATCAGCGCCAGCATGACCGCGAGCACCGGCACCGCGACCAGCAGCAGCGACGACAGGGGCACGTTCTGGTTCAGCGCCAGGATGATCCCGCCCACGCACATGATCGGCGCGGACAGCAGCAGGGTGAACGTCATGATCGCCAGCATCTGCACCTGCTGGACGTCATTGGTGGTCCTGGTGATCAGCGACGCGGTCCCGAGGTGGTTCACCTCCCGGTCGGAGAACATCAGCACCCGGCGGAACACCCCTTGCCTCACATCGCGGCCGAGCGCCATCGCCACCTGGGCGCCGAAGTAGATCGCGCCGATCGCGCAGATGATCTGCGCGAGCGTGATCGCCAGCATCAGCCCGCCGGTCGTCAGGATGTAATGCGTATTGTGGAAGATCACGCCGTTGTCGATAATGTCCGCGTTCAGCGTCGGGAGGTACAGCGTGGCCAGCGTCTGCGCGAGCTGCAGCACCAGCAGGAACGCAAGCGGCTTGCGGTACGGGCGCAGATAGAAGCGCAACAGGCGGATCAGCACGGGACTCTCTCATCCTCCGGCGGGACGGTGGGGTGCGGAACGACTTTAGTCGTTCCGCGGCCCCGGCCAGCACAATTAATCTCCCGGAGAACCTGCTGGCCATGGGCACTGGGTAACGTCGGCAGCCGGCGCGGATGCCGAGCTGACGGTCAAGCTGACAGCAAAGAGGCAGGAGAGCTGATGGACGACGGACTTCCGCTGGTCGGCGTGATCGGCGCGGGCACCATGGGCGCGGGCATCGCCCAGGTCGCCGCGCTCGCGGGCCATCGGGTACTGCTGGCCGACGCCGTCGACGGCGCGGCCGGGCGGGCCATCGGCCGGATCAGGGAGCGGGTCAAGGCCCAGGTGGCGAAGGGCCGGCTGGCCGTCGACCCCGACGCGCTCGACCTCGCCCCGGCCGCGATCTCCGATCTGGCCGCCGCGGGCGTGGTCGTCGAGGCGATCGTCGAGGACCTCGCCGTCAAGCGGGCGCTGTTCGCGGAGCTCGAGCGGGTCGTGTCGGCCGACTGCCTGCTCGCCTCCAACTCGTCGTCGCTGACCCCGACCGCGATGGCGGCCGGGCTGGCGCACCCGGAGCGGGTGGTCGGCCTGCATTTCTTCAACCCGGTTCCGGTCATGCGGCTGGTCGAGGTCATCTCCGGCCTGGCCACCGAGGCTGCGGCGGCCGACCGGGCCGAGGCGCTCGCCCGGGCCTGGGGCAAGACCGTCGTCCGGTCGGCCGCCACCCCCGGGTTCATCGTCAACCGGATCGCCCGCCCCTACTACGCCGAGGCGTGGCGGCTGCTCGAGGAGCACGCGGCCGTTCCCGCGGTGATCGACGCGGTGCTGACCGGGGCGGGCGGGTTCCGGATGGGGCCGTTCGCGCTCATGGACCTCATCGGCCATGACGTCAACGAGTCGGTCACCCGGTCGGTGTGGGCGTCGTTCGGCAACGACCCGCGGTTCGCGCCGTCGCTGGCCCAGCGGAGCCTGGTCGAGGCCGGCTGGCTCGGCCGCAAGGCCGGCCGAGGATGCTACGACTACGCCGACGGCGCGACCCCGGCCGTCCCCGCGCCCGCCGCGCCCCGGCACGCCCCCGCGTTCGTGATCAGCCACCCCGACACCGAGCTGACGCAACTGCTGGCCCGGTCCGGCGTGTCCGTGCAGCGGTCCGGGGCCGAAGGGCAGGAAGGCGATCACGGCCTGGTCGAACTGCCCGGCGGCCCGCTGCTCGCGCGCTGCGCCGGCGAAACCGCCACCGCGCTGGCCGCCGCCCACGGCCGGCCGGTGATCGTCGTCGACCGGACGCTCGACGACGCCACCGCCACCGCCATCGCGGTGGCGGCCTCGGCCGGCTGCCCGGCCGACGCCCTCGACATGGCGGTCGGCCTGCTGCAGGCAGCAGGCCTGGACGTCTTGGTCATCGACGACGTCCCCGGCCTGATCGTCACCAGGACGGTCGCGATGCTGGCCAACCTGGGCGCCGACGCGGTCGCGGGCCGGGTGGCGAGCGCGGCCGACGTCGATACCGCGATGCGGCTCGGCGTCAACTACCCGGAGGGGCCGCTGGCCTGGGCCGGCCGGTGGGGCCTGCCAACCGTGCTCGCCATCCTGGACCAGCTCGAGGACTGGTACCGCGACGGCCATTACCGCCCGAGCCCGCTGCTGCGCCGCGCGGTGCTGACGAACGGGACGCTGACGAGCGAAGCGCCGAAGAACAAGACTGGGGCGTCGTCGTGAGCGGCACCATCGAGGTGCGCGACGAGGGCCACGTCCGCTGGATCGGCGCCCCCGGGAGCCCCGAGAACCTCGGGAACCACAGAAACCCCGGTGACGCCGCTCATCCGCTTATGCCAGCATGGCCGGATGGATCAGACCGAGGCACGGGCGTTCGCGGGGCAGTGGGTCAAGGACTGGAACGCGCACGACGTTGACGCGCTGCTCGCGCACTTCACCGAGGACGTCGTCTTCACCTCCCCGGCGGCCATCCGGGTGCTCGGCCGCGACGGGGTCATCCGCGGCAAGGAGGCCCTGCGGCGGTACTGGTCCGAGGGCATCCGCCTCATTCCCGACCTGCGGTTCGAGGTGCTGGCCGTCTACGTCGGCATCAGCACCATGGTCATCAACTACCGCAACCAGGCCGGCGGCCTGGTCAGCGAGGTCCTGACCTTCGACGGCGATCTCGTCCGCGAGGGCCACGGCACCTACCTAGCCCCGGCCGTCTGATACTTCAGACGGCGAGAAGGCTCGTCGTGTGCCCTCCCGGCGGTGCTCGTCCGTGCCCGACGAATAAAGACTAGGTTCGCCGCTAGCGGAGTATGCAGCTAGAAGCCGCCAGTACCGGTAAGCTCACGGTCTGGCGCGGCGAGGTCGTGTCATGGCATGTGGATAGAGGACGTGGACAGTATGGCTACAGGCACAGTGAAGTGGTTCAACGCCGATAAGGGGTTCGGCTTCATCGCCCCCGACGACGGGACGGCGGACGTGTTCGTGCACTTCTCGGCGATCGCGAGCACCGGTTACCGGTCGCTGGACGAGAACCAGAAGGTCGAGTTCGACACGACCCAGGGGCAGAAGGGCCCGCAGGCGGAGAACGTCCGCCCGCTCTGAGGCGTAACCGGGCGGGTAACCGCCGCGGCGCGCTGGCCGGCGGGCCGGGTCGGCGATAGCAGATCCGGCTAGAGGCGGCATTGGCGCCGCCGGCCAGCGTGCTGCCGTGCCCGGGAACCGCGCGTTCCCCGGCCGGTGCTCCCCGCGTTTATTGAATGGCGCCCGCCCGCGCGGCGGCGTACCGTCGCGTCCATGACTCCAGCTGCCCCGGCCGGGCTGTCGATCCGGGCCGAGGCCCCGGACGAGCAGGACGCGATCCGTCACCTGCACGCCCTCGCCTTCGGCGACGGTGAGCGAGTGCCAGACCTGGTGGATGCGCTGCGCAGCGCCGCAGGGGCGCTGCCGCCGTTGTCATTCGTCGCCGACCTCGACGGCCGTGTCGTCGGCCACGTGATGCTCAGCGCCTGCCGGCTGGACGCGCTGCCCCGGCTGGTCGACGTCTACTCGCTCTCGCCGCTGGGCGTGCTCCCCGAGCATCAGCGGCGCGGCATCGGCAGCAGGCTGATCGAGCATGCGCTCGCGGCGGCCGACCGGCAGGGGATTCCCCTGGTCTTCCTCGAGGGCTCGCCCGGCTACTACGGCCGGCGCGGCTTCCGCCCGGCGGAGGAGCTGGGCGTCCGGCCGCCGACGCTGCGCTACCCGCCCGGCGCCTTCCAGGTGGCCGCGCTCTCCGCGTACCAGGACTGGATGACCGGCACCTTCGTCTACGCGGAGACGTTCTGGGCGCTGGACTGCATAGGACTGCGCGGTTCCCGACTGGCCGAGTACGGCGTAACGGCCTGACGAGCTAACGGCGACCCCGCCTCCCGGCGGTCACGCCAGCTCAAGCACCGCCTGGGCGGCGTTGTGCCCGCCGAGCCCGGAGACCGCGCCGCCGCGCACGGCGCCCGAGCCGCACAGCACGACGTTCGCCCGGCCGGTGTCGACCCCCCAGCGTGCCGCGGGCGTGTCGAGCGCGGCCGCGTCGGCCGCCCAGGGCCAGCTCAGGTCGCCATGGAAGATATGTCCGCCGGGCATCCGCAGGTCCGCCTCGACGTCCTGCGGGATCTTGGCCTCGATGCAGGGCCGGCCGTCGGGGTCGCGGGCGACGACCGACTCGATCGGGTCGACCAGGTGCCGGTCGAGCGAGGCAATCGCGCGCGCGACCGCGAGCTCCGTGCGCTCCGCGCGCGTCGCCGGGTCCGCGAACAGCGTCGCGGGCAGGTGCAGGCCGAAATACGTCAGCGTGTGCGTCCCGGCCGGAACGTCGCCCAGAATCGAGGGATCGGTCAGCGAGTGGCAGTAGACCTCGCCCGGCAGGCTCGACGGAACCTGCCCGCCGGCGGCCTCCGCGTAGGCCCGCTCGAGGTCCGGGTAGTCCTCGCCCAGGTGCAGGGTCCCGGCGAACGCGACCCGCGGGTCCGCCCCTGACGCCAGCCGCGGCAGCCTGCTGAGCAGGAAGTTGACCTTGAGCTGTGCGCCGACCGGCTTCGCGGCCTGATCCGGCTCGGCGCCGAGCAGGCCCGCCAGCACCCACGGGGCGATGTTGGCGAGGACGAAGCGGGCCCGCACCGTCCGCGTCCCCGCGCCGCTGGCGATGTCGGCCTCGGCGCCGCCAGGACCGCTCCGGATCGCGGTCGCCTCAGCGTTCACGACCAGCTCGGCGCCCGCCTTGCGGGCCGAGGCGGCGAGCGCGCCGGTGACCGCGCCCATCCCGCCGACGGGCACCCGCCACTCGCCGGTGCCGTTCCCGATCAGGTGGTAGAGGAAGCAGCGGTTCTGGATCAGCGACGGCTCGTGCATGCCCGCGAACGTGCCGATCAGCGCGTCGGTCGCGACCACCCCGCGCACCGTCTCGTCACCGAAGCGCCGCTCGACCGCCTCGCCAAGCGGCCGCTCGACCAGGTCCCGCCACAGGTCAGGATCGACCTGCCCGCGCAGCTGAGACTCCCGGGGGAGCGGCTGCGTCAGCGTCGGGGCAACGCCCGCGGCGACCTCGCCGACCTCCTGGTAGAACCGCCGCCAGGCCTCGTACTCGGACTCGGAGCCGGTCAGCGCCCGGAAGCTGTCCCTCGTGGCCGCGCCCTCCGGCCGCTCGACCAGCAGTCCGCCGGCGACCCCGTGGCGGAGCACCGGCGTGTACGACGCGGTCGAGCGCGACGCGAGCCGCAGATCGAGACCGAGGTCCCTGATGATCGACTCCGGCAGCAGCGACACCAGGTAGGAGTACCGCGACAGGCGCGTCGGGAACCCGGGGAACGCCTGCGCGGAGACCGCGGCGCCGCCGGTGTGATCGAGCCGCTCAAGCACCGCCACCGACAGCCCCGCCCCGGCCAGGTAGGCGGCCGCGGTCAGCCCGTTATGGCCCCCGCCGACAATCACCACGTCATAGGCATCGCGCTGCGTCAGGGGCTCGGTCATGCGCCCGATCGTACGTCTCCCCAGCCAAAGATCAACTTCACCAATGATCCCGAACGGACCGCGCCCTCCGCGTCCTCGCCCCACACCCCGGGCCACCGACGGCGGATCTCCCCAGCGGCTCTCCCTTATTTCTAACGAGTTTTTTAGTTAAAATAGACAGATGACCACCGGGCGTTCTCTCGCACCAGAAGGCGGTCCTGCACTCGGCCGCAGCCGGGAGGCCATCCTGGACATGCTGCGGACCGCGGATCGGGCGTTCGGGGTGCGCGAGGTCGCGCAGCGGATGGGGCTGCACCCGAACACGGCCCGGTTTCACCTGGAAGCGCTGACGGCGGCCGGGCTGACCGCCCGGGAAGCCGAGGAGCGGGCGCGCCCGGGACGGCCGAGGATCGGCTACCGCGCCGCGGGCGGCGCCCCCGGCGGGCGACGGCGGTACCGACTGCTGGCCGAGATGCTCGCCACCCTCATCGCCCGCTCGGTGGAGGAGCCGGGCCGCGCGGCCGAGCAGACAGGACGCGAGTGGGGCGCCTATCTCGCCGAGCAGCCGCCTCCCTACCATCGGCTGAGCGCCGCCGAAGCGGTGGCGAACCTGACGGCGGTCCTGCGCGACATGGGCTTCGAGCCGCAGTCGGTACCCGACGCCGACGACGGCGGATATCGGGTGCGCCTGCTCCACTGCCCGTTCCTCGAGGTGGCGCGGGAGCAGCCGGCTGTGGTCTGCGCGCTGCACCTCGGGCTGATGCGGGGCGCGTTCGCCCGCATGCGCGCGCCGGTCACCGCCAGCGCGCTCGAGCCGTTCGTCGAGCCGGGTCTCTGCGTCGCCACGCTCACCGCCCGCGACGACTGAATCCGACCAACCAGAGGAGACCGCGGTGGAGCACCCGGCCGAGCGCGAAGAGGGCGGCGAGCCGGTCTGCCTGGCCCATCTGGTCTGCCCCGACTGCGGCGCCGTCACCAGCGAAGGACACCGCGCCGGGTGCCAGCTCGCCGACCAGGCACCCGCTGTCCAGGCCCCGGACCGCCCACAGTCGTGAGCCGCACGCCGTCACGCCCATTTCGGACGCTCCTCTCAACCTCTTCTAATTTATACAATTCCACTAGTGTAAACTCCAGGTCATGGGTGCTGGGTCCGCCATCGCCGTCGCGGCGGTGTTCGTCTGGCTCGGAATGGTCACCGCGATCTCCTTCATCGAGGCGCCGCTCAAGTTCAGGGCGACCGGGGTTACGCTGCCCATCGGGCTGAGCATCGGCCGCCTGGTGTTCCGCGCCCTGAACAGCGCCGAGACGGTCCTGGCCGCGATCGTGCTGGTCGCGGTCGCCGTCGGCAGCGTGCCCGCGCGAGTCCTCCCGGTCATCGGGCTCGCCGCCGCGGTGCTGCTCATCCAGCTCGCGGTCGTGCGTCCCCGCCTGACCCGCCGATCGAATCGCGTCCTGGCAGGCGAGGGCGTGCCGCGCTCGCCCGGGCACCTCGCGTACATCGCCCTCGAACTGGTCAAGGTCGTCGCGCTTCTCGTCGCCGGCATCCTGCTGCTCGCGCAGTGACCACCGTCCGCGGCGGGTCCTGACGGCCAACCCGCCGCCCATGCGGTTTGGCCGCCGACCGGGACGCGCCCGGCGTCAGACGGCGGCGAGCACGGCCTCAAGCGGCCGGGGAATCCGGTCCGAGTCGATCGCCTCGGTCAGCAGCCGGGCATAGCGGAGCTTGCGCTGCGAGCCCGCCCCGAGGAATCGACGCAACTGCGCCGCCTCCTCCCTTCCCCGCCAGGCGGGCTGCCGCTGAATGGTGCGGAACGCGTCCAGGTCCCCGTGCGCGGCCAGCACCTCCGCCGCTAGCGCGGGTCCGGCGGCGCGGATGAGCTCGTCCTCCAGGTCGGCCACGCAGACCGCGAAACCGAGCCGCTCAAGGTCGGCCCGCGAACCGGGGGCGCCGAGGCCCGCAGCCGCCAGCCCGCGCCTGACGATCTGCTCCTCGGCCTCGTCGCACAGCCCGGCCAGCCGCGCGCCGGTTCCCTCGGGGCCGAACATCCGCAGGTAGCGGGTCATGCCGTGAACGCCGCCGGTGGGCAGCACCACGACCCTCTCGACCGTCAGGTCACGGCGATGTCGGGCGGCGAGGGTCTCGACCGCGATCTGGTCGCTGACCCCTTCAACGAGCACGACCACGCGGGCGGTGGCCGCTCGCGGCAGCGCGGCCAGGGTCGCCTCGGTGGCGGCGGCCGGACCGCTCACGTATCCGGCGAGAAGCTCACCGCTCTCGTCCGCCCGCATGACAGCATTCTTGACCACGAGCCCCGGGACGCGCCAGCCGATTCAGCCCCGGGGTCCTCGGGGAGTCACTGCCCGGTCGCGGTCACCCGGGGTGCCGGGACCGGCGTTGGGTCCGGGGTGGCCGCCAGCGCCTGCAAGATGATCTCGGTGACGGTGTCCAGGGGGATCGCGGTCGA
>Ga0335074_10002447_pt1 | contig 25270 bp, 23 predicted proteins | sample Lox_Sample_23_FD_206715 | JGI IMG/M metagenome (GOLD analysis project Ga0335074, IMG submission 206715) | Soil microbial communities from Loxahatchee National Wildlife Refuge, Florida, United States - Lox_Sample_2.3 | ecosystem: Environmental > Terrestrial > Soil > Wetlands | place: USA... | reverse complement strand
GGTTCGAGTCCCGTCAGGGTCGCCGTCGCGCGAGGCACCCGATGCCTTCCGGCCAGGTAGCTCAGTCGGTATGAGCGTCCGCCTGAAAAGCGGAAGGTCGCCGGTTCGATCCCGGCCCTGGCCACCATTCTTTACCTGCATTGACACGGGTCTTGCACTCGGTTGTTAGTTTTCTTTGTCCGGTTCTTGTCCGGTCTTCGGTGTGTGAATCTCGGTCGCGTGAAGTTGGTCGAGGTTCGTTGCGACCTGGTCCAGCTCGTCGGCGTAGAGGTCGCTGTAGATATTCGCGGTGACGGTCGGCGTGGAGTGGCCCATCGTCTTCTGGACGTATCGAAGGTCAGCGCCGGATTTGCGGGCCAAGCTGGCGTAGGTATGGCGCAGATCGTGGATGGTCAACGGAGCCAAGTTGGTCTTCTTAAGGGCCTTATTCCAGTGCGTGTGCCTGCGCCAGTTGTTCGATCGGAGCATCGCGCCGTTGGGTGAGGTGATGGCGGGCTCGTCTTGTTCCCGGCCGATGATGCGCCCCTTGAAGATGTCGACGACGACTTGGGGGAGCGGGACTGTTCGGATGCCGGCGCGGGTCTTGGGTGGCCCGATGACGATGTGGCCTTCGACTTCGGGTGCCGCTCGTCGGACGTAGAGGCGGCGGGCGGTGAGGTCGATGTCCTTGACCCGGAGGCCGACGAGTTCCGACCAGCGCAGGCCGGTGTAGGCCAGGACCGTCACCACGTCGCCTTGATCGCCGCACGCTATGGCGAGTGTCTGGACTTGTTGTGCGGTGAGGTAGCGGTGGCGTTCTCGCTCGGGGATGCGGCCTGCCGAGACGCCGGTAGCAGGGTTCCGGTGGATTCGGCCGTCCTGGTGTGCGACATCGAGAATCGAACGCAGGAGACGCTGTGTGGACACCTTCGCCCACGGGCCGACCTTCAGGCCGTCAACGAACGCCTGGACGTCGGCGCGGGTGATCTCGTCGACCGGCACATGGCCGAACCGCGGTGCGATGCGCAGTTCCCAATGCTGGGTATAGCCGCTCCAGGTCTTCTCCGACACCGCGGGCTTCTTTGACTCGGAGAACTGCGCCCAGACCCTGTTCAGCGGTGTCCGGCCGAGGCGTGGGTCGAACCGACGTGCACCGAGTGCGGCCTCGTTGTCGCGTTCGGACTTGAACACCTTTGCCTCGCGCAGGGTCGGGAACGTGGCCGACGTTTCGACCCAGCCTGATGGCGCGTCAGGATCGCGGACCAGGTAACGGACTTGGTAGCGAGGCTCCCCGGCGGCGTTGAGCCGTTTACGGATGCCGCGCGGGGTGTTGCCGGCCATCAGCGACGCACCTGCTTCAGCCAGGACCGGACTTCGGCGCAGTCCCAGCGGCGCACCCGCTCAGACAATGTGTAGCAGGGCGGGCCAATCTGCTCACCGGTCGTCTCGCGGATCGCTGCCCAGCGATTGAGGGTCGCCGCCGAGACGCCGAGTAGCGCTGACACCTGCTCGGCAGTCAGCAGCTCGGGGAAGTTGCCGGCGGCGACGAGTGCCTCCCGTAGGCCGTGAGTGACCATCGCTTCACCTCGCTGCGCGGATCGAGTCGAACCAGGCTGGTGTACGCGGTAATCCGGCATCGGTGTCGGCTTGGCCGCCGGTGATTCCCCACAGGTCGAATGCCCACCGCTCCATGGCGGAGATCGTTGTCTCACCGCAGTGGTGGAGTTCGGCGTCGTCGCCCAGGACCAGGGCGGTGCCGATGACTTCGCCGCACGACCAGATGCGCCGGTACTGGTCCCATCTGTCTCCACAAACGAGGGCGGTGCGGTGGGTCAGGTCATCGGCATACCGCGCCAGCTGATCCTGGTCGGGTGGTTCGAAAATGGAACTCATTGAGCTGCCCTTCCTCCAGGTGACCTTGCACATCCGTATTGCTTTGCGGTAGTGCGGATTTGCGCATCGGACCAGAAGTCGGCTCGCACCTTGGTCACTTGCCCGTTCTCGGCGATGATGTAGCCGGTGCCCGGTCTGTCAGGGCTGATCCGGTGTGCAGGCGCAGCATCGGCCATCCCGTCGCCCAGCACCATCGCGACTTCCTCTCGGGAACGCAGTCGAAGCGCGATGGTTTGGGTGAACAGTCCCCGCATCGGTAGGACTTCCTTGCGTGGGTCTTGCAGGAACGCGGCCACCACGATGCCCAGGGCACGGCCCTTGGTGAGAATGCGTGACAGCGACGCGGCCGCTTCCTTACGTAGGGCCGGGTCGCTCATGTATGCCGTCACTCCGGCCAGCTCATCGATGAGAAGAACCAACAGGGGTGAGGCCGTGGTCGGACTATGTTCGCGTGTGCGGCCTGCCATCGCGTTGCCGCGCCTATTCATCAGCTTCTCCAGCGCGGCAAGGGTTTCCACGGCATCGGCCTCCGTAGTGGCGATCTTGGTAAACAGACCGGATCCGATCGACAACTCGATGCCGTACTTCAGATCGATTCCCACCAGGAGCACCACACCGTCGGCAACAGCGGGGCCGAGATTGCCAGCGATACCCCAGAACACGGAACCTTTGCCTGCACCGGAGCAGCCCACCGTGAGGGTGTGCCGACCACTCAATGGCAAACTCCATGCTGATCCGTTTTCGCACCGCCCAAGCGCGACGCGCGATGTTGCGACCGCTGTTGGAGGTGCTGCGTGACCTACCGTCGACAACTCCTCCTGCATGACCAGCTCGATCCGCAGCGTCCCAGACGAGATGACGACCCCTCGCGCCGAATGTGCACCTGCGGCGTCGCGGATCGCAGGGACGGCCCGCTCTAGGTCTTCCACAGTCTGTCCCATCCGTGCTCGCACCGTTAGACGCAGGGTGGTGTGAGATACGTCTGTTCCCAGTAGCTTTGGATAAAACCAGCGGGTGGAGGTGACCTGCTGGCCTTCTTTGTTGCGGCGAGTGACCTGTTCGGAGGCGGATAGACCGCAGCGTTTGCAGAGCCTGCGCCAGGAGACGTAAGCCCAGAGTCGCCAGCGTAAAAGTCGGACCGGTGTTGCGGACCGTTCCTTGTATGTCTCGGGAGATTGCAGTCGCCAGGAGATGAGGGCGACGCCGATGACTCCCACGATGATCGCCACGCACAGACCGAGAGTGGCGAGGAAATTCAAGACGTGATCGAGCCGGAACGGGGTGTCGGGATCGAGCGGTGCGTACGGATCGGGATTCACGCCGATCCCCGGCTGGTCGCCGCGCCGGCGGATGGCTTGCCTTGCGCCCTCATATCGGAGGCACGAAACGACCAGGCGATCCTGGAGAAGTCGCCCGACTTCTCGATGTACGGCAGCACCATGAGCCCGTCGAAAACCACTGGGGTGAAGGGTGTTCCGCTGGAATTTGCGGGTGCAGACGGCTGCGTTGGCGCGGCAAACTTGATCGTCACCGTTCGGCTGCGCTTCGGTGCGGCAGGATCACCGTCAAGGACTTCGACCTGCCACATCGGCAATCCAGTGTCGCGATCTCTCGCCTGCACGCGGTTCTCGCCGGAGGACTTGTCGAAGTCGATCATCGGCGTCACCTCGGATACCAGGAACGCGCCGAGGGAGAACACCTGGTCGTGACTGATCTGGAGCCATTTGGGGATCGACATTGTGAAACCTTTCATGGGATGGACTAGATGTATCTAAGTAATCTAGTCGTCTAGAGGAGTAGTCGGCAACGCCCAAACGAAACTTCTTATGGGAAGACCTCAGCGGGCGGGAAAGTCGTATTCGAGTAAGTAGGCCGACGCCACCTTTACGGTGTCGCACACCTCGACTGCCACGTCATTGGTGTCGTAGGCCGTTCGAACCACCGTCAGAACAGGCGCCCCTGCTGGGAGTTGCAGGGCACGGCGTTCTTCGGGGGTGGGCATTCGCGCGCCGACTTCTTCGGTGAATCGCGCGAGGCTGTGGCCAGCCTCTTCGAGGCGCGCGTATATGCCGCCTGGCCCGGTGTCGGTCTGTTCAATCTTGGTGCCCTGGGCGAATATGGCAGGAATGTATGAGGTTGCCGTTTCGACTGGTCGGCCGTCGGCGAGGTAGCGCCGTGATCGAACGACAACCTCGTCATCAGGGATCAATCGAAGGCGTTCGGCCACAACCGAATCCGGCTTCTCGCGCGTAACAGTGATGTTGTCGACGTGAGGTGTGTAGCCGGACTTCTCCGTTTCGGCGGTGAACGCCGCTTTGCCGCGGGCGCGATGTCGCCGCGCGAAACGGTCGGATGCGAGGCGTCGAATTGGGGGAGCTGGTCGCACGAAGACACCCCGACCGTGCTCGGAGGTCACCAATCCCTCCGAACGCAGTTCCTGCACTGCCTGGCGGACTGTCATCCGGGCGACCCCGAAATGCTCAATCAGCGCGGCCTCGGAGGGCAGGCGTTCACCCGCTTCCAGCTGGCCAGAGCTGATGGCGTCACGCAACATGCTGGCGATCTGCCGATACGGCGGCTTATCCTCCGCCCGGTCGATCTGGCCAAGTTGCAGCACCTGAGAGCCTTCCCCTACATGTCTAGGCGACTAGTCTAGGGAAACGACAGGTCCCCTGTCACTACTGGGTTCAGGTCCGAGGAGGAGTCTCCCATGGCAGCCACCCCGAAGCACTCGGTCAGCGTCGCCGGCATTGTGGTCCGCGAGGACGGTCGAGTACTGGTGATCAAGCGCGATGACAACGGCAATTGGGAGGCGCCCGGTGGAGTCCTAGAACTCGATGAATCGTTCGAGGCCGGCGTTGAGCGTGAGGTCCTAGAAGAGACAGGTCTTGAGGTCACAGTCGAACGACTGACCGGCGTCTACAAGAACGTCACCCATGGAATCGTCGCGTTGGTGTATCGCTGTCGTCCTGACAGGGGTGAACCGTACGCGACCGAGGAAGCGCGCGAAATCCGTTGGATGACAATGGAAGAAGTGGAGTCAGCGATGGTCCCGGCATTCGGAGTGCGTGTCTTGGATGCGTTCGAACCAGTGCCTCAATCGCGGGCGCACAATGGAGTTGACCTCGTATAGATGATGCCGCTATTGGTTGGTGTTACATGTGGTCGACCGACATCGCAGCTATGAGATACGACCTGGTCGCGGTGGCCACCGCTCGTGGACTCCGCCTACTATGAGGTTCAGGTTCCGCGATGAACCAGCGACCTTCGCCCCGCGAATTGCCGCCTTATATGGTGCGCGCGCCACCGTGGAGACATCCTGATCCCACCAAGGTGAGCCAGCACTCCAAAATCTGTGAGAGGCGCGGCCCCTCACTCTCCGCGATCTGCCTCTCGATAAGCAAAGATGCAAGCGTGTGGATATCTCGTCTGAGGGTTACGGGCGGCTTCTTAGAGGGCCTCGATGTGCGGCTCGAGTCCGGTCTGAATGTCGTGATCGGCGCGCGGGGGGCGGGCAAGACAACTTTGTTGGAATTGATCGGACACGCCCTCGGCACTTCGCACGCGGACCAGAAGCGCCATGATGCCGAGGTGCGCCGAATTCGGTCGATGCTCGGAGACGGCGAAGTCGTCTTGGACATCGAGGACGGCGATTCGTCTTATCGGCTGGTGGTAGACGCCGAAGGTGGAGGGCGACGTCCTGAATTTGCCGAGACGGCCTTGGTACTGGGCCAAAATGAGCTCGAATCAATTGCATCGGACGCCGATAGCAGACTTCGGTTGATCGACTTTCGCGCGAAATCGGATCTCGCCGATAGTGACATCGATGAGATCGCATCGATCACACGGCAGCTCTTCGCACTGGGTATCGAGATTCGTGAGATTGAGGAACGAACCAACCTACGGGCACTTCTTCAATCAGATCTCGCTAACCTGACCAACGAGGAAAAAATCCTCATGTCTGACGCTTCAGCGTCACTCACCACCCAACGAGAAATATTACGCACCCTCGAAAACTCGCTTCTAGAAATTCAATCTCAGCAGAACGTTTCAGAATACGCAGTTAGTTCAATTAATGATCTAACTCAGACCTACGCAACACTTCTCGGTCAGGCAAATAGACTGCTCGATATTCCTCTACCTCCTGACGATATTACTCGTGTTCGGCCCTCACTCGTTGAATTTCATGCGTCAGTTGTCTCACTAAACGCGCACATCGATGCTGCTTCAGAGCGGTTGAATCAGTCGAGAGCCAGGCGCGCAGCAGTGGAACTTGAGCTTCGCGCACAAGCTGAGCCGATCAGAAGCGAGCTGAACACGGCGGAGCGCGGGCTTGGCGAGCTGACGACAAAGATACGGAAAGTTCGCGCCGAGCTCGAACGTCTTGACGCCGAGAAAGCTAGATCTGAGGAGCTAACCGCCCGCTACAATTTGCTCCACGCCCAGCGCGGCCGTCTGCTCGACAAGGCCGAACAAGCCAACGAAGAGTTATATATGCGTCGGAGAGATATTGCGAGCGCAGTATCCCAGGACCTGACCTCACGAATCACAGTTGTGATTGAACACCTCGCCGATGCCCGGGTTTTTCGGGACCTTTTAATTGCGTCGCTCCAAGGCAGTGGGATGCGGTATGGCTCAATCGCCGATATTTTCTCGAAAAATCTCCTGCCGCGGCAACTCCTTGACTTTGTCGAGCGCGGGGATATCGACGCGGCCAGTGCCGCGACCGAACTGTCGACTGATCGTGTCAGCCGAGCTCTCGACGCGCTCCGTAATTCCGAAACCTTATCGGCTTTGTCTATCATTAAACTCGATGACATGGCCGATTTCTTACTGCAAGACGGCTCCATGCAAAAAAGCGTCGAAACACTTTCAACAGGCCAGAAATGTGCTGTTACATTGCCAATTCTCCTAACTGAACATGCACGCCCATTGTTATTGGATCAACCCGAAGACCACCTTGATAACGCTTTCCTTGTCGACACAGTCGTTGTTGGGCTGAATAAGCGCAACATGTCTAATGCCCAAACGGTGATAGCGACACACAATGCCAACATCCCCGTACTTGGGTCTGCTGCGAAAGTTGTCCAACTTGTTAGCGACGGGCGCCGTGGTGAAGTCGAGGCGTCGGGGCCTTACGACGCACCAGCGGTTGTTGAAGCTATCACCAAACTAATGGAGGGTGGCGAAGACGCGTTCAGGCGCCGCGCTCAGTTCTACCGTGATCACGGATTTGATACGTGAACGAGGACGAATTTCTGCGGAAGCTCGCATCAGAACTGCCCTCGGAGAGGATGCGTGCAATCCAATGGGCGGTTGAGGAAAACCTCGACCCGAGATTCCGCAGTCGCCTGATTGAGGCCGCGGCTCACGAAGGTGTCCCGCGTATCCGTCGGGCCATTGATTCCGCATTAAGACGGATCGACGATAAAGAAACTCAATCACAACATTCAACTGAGAATCCGACGGATCGTTACCCAGACACGACGGCAATACTCGAAGAATTATCCGGCATCATCCGCCATGAGATGCAACCCGCCATCGGCTGGGTACGTTATTCTGCCGACAAAGAGTTGTCAGATTTTGATTCCAGCGCAACGAATAGCGCTATCGAAGCATTGCGGAGGCGCGTAGAAGGTCTGAGCAGTTTAGCTGCTGCTCATCGACTACCGCAGCGGCAGCAGGTGTCACTCAGTGAGATTGTAAATGCTTGCATTTCGGACGAGTATCCTTCTTCAATGTTCACACTAGAATTTCCCGAGGAGTCGTCTGATGGAATCTTCACCGACCCTGGACTTCTGATGCTAATTATGACCAACGCTATTCACAACGCTGTCGACGCGGCGCGCGAACTCGACACGAGCGAGGGTCAGATACTGATCGCAACTAACGTTGGCGATAGCACGTTCTGGATTACTATTCGAAATCGCTTCTTGGGCACAACTTTTGACTATACAAAGATATCGGCGACTGGTCGAACGAGCAAGAGAGGCCATCGTGGTCTCGGTACTCGAATAATCGAATTGGCCTCAAGTCGACTTGGATATGATTTCGACCTCTCCGCATCAGGCGGGACTGTGACGTTCTCACTCAGAGGGAGCAGATTTGCCTAGGTACGCAATCATGGTTGAAGACGATCAGCAACAGATTTACTTCAATCGGGAGGTGTTGTCAGAGCGGGGATTTGACGTAAGGGTGTTTGAAAACTACGAGGCGGTGGTAGAGGCTGTCGATGAGATCAAGCGGCCGGTCGATCTCGTGGTCTTGGATCGACGATTGCCACGCGCTGCCTCGGACGAGCCGACAGATCAAACGGGCGACGATCTTTTGAATGTCATGCTCGACAAGCTACCCGACACCCCGTTTATCGTTTTTACCGGTCATACGGATTTCATACACGCGCAATTCACTTTGAATAGAGGCGTTATTCCGGTTGGTCCGGCTGGCGAACACATCGTGAGGGTGTATCCATTCGAGAAAGAACAAACGCTGGAATTTGGGCGCTACATCGATGAGCTGAGAGGCTATCTGGACAGGCTCAGCGACATCCACGTTGACGGCGTGATCGGTGACGATCAGCCCAGAAGAATAAGCCGTCGACTGCTCAGATGTGTTGCGCGGCATTTCGGCGGCACATCGATTCGCGCAGTCCCCCTCACAGGCGGCTTGGGCGGCAAACTAGTGTGGTGGTGCCAGGTTGTAGACCGCCAGGGTCGGACCATCGCGTCAATAGTGGTCAAACAGTCCGACCACAATCCAACCACCGCAAGCGGAGGTCTAAGGTCGCTGCTGCCAGCACGATTCGTCGCCGCATCTGTCGCGTCGGTAGGTGGTCTCTGTGATGCCTGGAATGCTCAAGTTTCGCAATTGGCCGGAAGCGAACCTCGGCCCTTACTCGACCTGATCCTCTCTGATGATCAACTCGCCGCAAGCGGACTCGCGGAGATCACGCACGCCATGCGGGCGGCTCTTCATGGTGCTGCTGTCACACACACCCTGGAGGAACTCATGCGACCGCTGATCGCATGGTCCAAGGCACGTGATCTACTCGCCGGCGAAGGAATCGCCTGCCCAAGAGCGACGTTAGGAGCACCCACGACTATCGTCGCGCAGCATGGAGACCTGCATCCAGGCAACATATTGCTAGTGGGTGGCAGTCCAATTCTGATCGACTTTGACGACGAAAAGATGGCTTCCCGTCTCGTCGATCCGGTGACCGCGCTTCTATCGCCGTTATTCCATCGTGCGTCGCCGATTCGCGACGGGGAGTGGCCTACCCCTGAGCAGTGCAGAGCGCTAGGTACTGAGCGTTTTCTTGACGATTGTCCAATACCTAAATGGGTTGGCGTTTGCCAAGATTGGCTAGCAGATGCCGCGACTAGTGACCGTGAGATATGGTCGATCGTTCTTGGATACGCTGCCCGTCAGTTGAAGTATCCGGATGTAATTTCGAGCGCGGCCGCAAAGGGTCACGCGATCGCCTTGGCAACTGCGGCGGCCGGATTTTTTTCGGTGGACGAATGATTTTCGCTATCTGCGGTGGAGTTCTGTGAAGCTCACCTCTCTTCGAACCCCGACTGATCGAACTTCAACGTCTGCGCATTCTCCGATACCGTCCGGATCTTGCCCTCGTCGAAACCGTCAGCGTCAATGGCTTCGATCTCGACCTTTACGACGAGCGTCGCGCCGGAGTCACGGAGATGGGCAAGGACTTCTTCGGCGACGTTCTTGAAATCCAGGGCGATCTTGTCGGAGCTGAGGGTCTTGACTCCGTAAAAGCGTGTCTTCGTGGGCGGAAATGCGATGTCGACTGGAGTCTTCGTCGTTGTGTCCGCCCCGGTCGTTGTTGTTTCGTCGTCCGGCTCTGATGGCGGCTTCACTTCGGTGTCACGTTGTTTGACCGCGACGTCGGGACGAACCAGCAGCAGTGAATCTGTTGCCGCCGGAGCGGCGCTGCTATCGTCGGGTGTCCACAGACCGATGTACCGACTCGCCGCTTCGTCGAACCCGGTCGCCAAAGCGAACGCGTCTGTCTGCCAGATCATTGGCATGTCGACGATGCCTTCGTCGAGCACCGGCCGGTCGCGTAACCGGGGCATGTACGGGTACTGGCTGTATAGCCGCCACAATGATCCGAGGGAGACGTGGCCGTCTTTCCAGATCTGAGGAACCTTGCCGATCGCGAGCCGGATGGTGGCCGCAGCCTGACGAACTGAGAGGTCTCCATCGTTGCCAAGTCGGCGAGATACCCTCTCTGCCAACGATTCCGACTGCCCTTCGACTTTGGTCTCACGCAAGGTGAACGGAGCTCCAGCGTCGGGTTGCATTGGTACGAGCGCCCACGTAAACGTCTGCAACAGTCGGGAATTCACTGTGCCGTCAGCCTGAGCCTGTCGCTGGATCGCTTGGTTTCTCTGATTTTGGGTCAAGTCGAGGTCAACTTCATTCGCGAGTACATGTGCCCAGCCCAGGTACTCGCGTACAGCGGAGTCGAGTTCGTCGAGGCGTGCCTCATCGGCTGCAAGATAGACGAGCATGTTGCGGTAAGTCCGATGGGAAGTCCCGCGGTGCTCGGTGGCCTGCTTGGCGAATTCTTTCGCAGCTGAATCGGACCCGCGCTTGTGAGCGACCTTGGGGTGCAGAATCACAAGACGTGCCTCGTCGGTGTCGGGGATGTCAGCATTGGTTTCCGGGCCCACATGCACTCCGGCGAAATCGCCGGGTGTTTTGGCCTGGCTCTGCAAGCGCCGCACTATTTCTGCCCACACGTCCTCTTTGTGCAGACGCTCGGCCTGGTCTTTGGCAGTGCGGGTGATGTTGGCATGAAGGTCATACCAGTACTTGCCGGAACCGGAGTAGAAGAATGTTGCTCGGTCGCCGAGCTGCGTGAGAGCGGAATGGAAGTTGCCCGGCACATCACCGGGCACTGCGGTACCCAGGAACACCCGCTGCGTCTCCAGGCCTTTGTGGGCTGAGCCGATCGTGGGTGCGGCACCAAAGAACACTGTGCGGGCCAGGCGTTTTGTCAGCGACCGCTGGCCGAACAGTGGCTTATCCTTGTCGATGCGCGCCGGTTCCGAGCTTGGTCCGTCGACGTCAGCGTCGATGATTGCCTTCCACGAATCTTGTAGATACTGCGTGAGTTCTGCGTTCACATTGGCTGTTGCCAGGGGAATTGATCCGGGCATGATCAACGGAGAGGCATCTTCGCCGGTCCACAGTGCATGGATCACGGTGCTCATCAGCCGCAGGACGCCACGAGTGCGCTGGAAGCGCTCTAGCGATGACCATTCCTCGTAGAGCCGGTCAAACAACTCAGGGTGGATCGGGTAGGTGAGTTTGATCCGGTCCTCATATGCAGCGTCTCGGGAGTCCCGGGGAAAGTCATCGGCGTACTTCCGGTACATGTCGACGTAGGCTCGCGCGGTGGCGCCGATGGAGGCAAGTGCTGGCGCATCGGGTTGTTTGAATAATCGTTGCCGCACAATCTGATACGCCTCCGCAGACGAGGCGGGGCGCCACTGCTCGGCAACGCGGCGCACCACATTCTGCAGCCGTTTCAGCGCTTCCAAACCGTTGGCGCCGCCAACCTCTTCGGCGTTGCCTGCCACGACGTCGGAATCGTCGCCTGACTCGGATGCCGGAATGGAGATCACCAACAAGACCCCAGACGTGCCTTTTGTGGCCTCGGTCAGCGATTGAGCGAAGGTGAACTGATCGTCGAAAGTGCCTCCGGCCAGGTCGTCACGGCCGAGCAATGACCGGGCATACGCCACCCATTCGTCAACGAGGATGACGGCCGGCGCGTACTTCGCGAGCAGATCGTGCAACGCCTCACCCGGTGTGGTGCGGTCGGCGTCGGCCTTGGCCACGAGCGCGAACGCTTCGGGACCGCCAAGCTGCCAGGCTAGTTCGCCCCAGATGGTATTGACCTGGGTGCCGTCCTCCTTGGTCACTCCGGCAGGGCTGAAGTGGTTGCCGACGATGGCGACGCGATTGACCTTGCTGCCGGTATAGCCGTTCTTGGTGAGTAGCTCTTGGGTCTCCTGAGGGAACTCTCCGACCGGCAGCCCAGCTGCGACGTGCCATAGTGCGAGCATCGAGTGGGTCTTGCCACCACCGAAGTTGGTTTGCAGGTTGATGACTGGGGGTGCGTTGTCGTCTCCGGAGAGGCGGCGTACCGCTCGCCCGACCAGATCAGTCAATCCCTCGGTGAGGTACGTGCGGCGGAAGAACTCAACCGCGTCGGCATAGTCGATATCCTGCTCGCCGCCGAAAGCCACTTTGTATAGGTCGGCGGCGAATTCGGATGCAGCGAAGTTTCCGGTGGCGACATCATCGTGGGGTGGCAGTACTTCACGCCACGGTTTGAGGCCGGTGGACTCGGGATTATCGACGGCGGCTTTGAGAACCTTCTTGTCGTCCTTGTCGGCGGTGACCCGCCGTAGATTGAGCCGGATTGCCTGCAGCTCGGCGGCCTCGGTGGTGGCGTTGATCAGTTTGAGCAGCCGCTCGCCTGTGTCAAGGGCCCGGTAAGCATCGTCATCGGTGAAACTGCCGTTGTGGGCCCAGTTGTTTCGGACTTCGCGGAGTTCGATGGCGAATGATTCGCCTGCCTTGCCCAGCGTCTTGTTGAAGGGATACCAACCCTTCTTGAAGCCAGCGGTGATGTTCGATTCGGTCAGGATGCGGAACTGCACCTGAGGGTCGTGTGCGCTATACGTTTTCGTGCCGGATGCCCCGTCTTTAGCCTGCACGAGTTTCGGCCAGGCCGCACCGGTCGCTGGGTCGCCCTGGCCAATGACCAAGGAGATGAAGTCATCCAGAGGAGGGGCAATGATCTCGAACATCTTGTTGATGCGGTCACGGTTGCTTAGCGCCATGTCAGTCTGCGTCTTCCTCGAAATCGAATGAGCCTTGGGAGGTTGTCGGCGATTCCGACCGTGCAGCGTCGACAATCTCGGGCCAGCTGGTGACCAGGCTGTTGAAGCTCAGCGCGTCCTTAGTCCAGCCGTTGGCCTCAGCGACACGGAACAGCAAGTGCGCGAGCTCCTTGACCAGATCGGCCTCGATCGCTCCGTCCGGGCGGGATAGTGCGGTGCGCAAGAAGTCACCGGCCGCAGCGATGCCATTGTCTTCGAGCAACCTGATGAGGTGGTGCAATGCCTCCCAGTTGCTCGTGCGGGTATCGGCGAGGACGTCGTAGTCTGCCTCCAAGCCCGACGATTTGATCAAGTGCACCTTGCCTGCTCGGCTGGAGAGGATCCCCCCGCGATCCATCGCGTCCACCGTCGTGTTCCGCGCGTTGGCAAGGTTGTTCGCATCGCCGAAAGTTCCAGTTTCATAACCATGTTGGCGGTACCAGGCGATCGCAAATCGGCTGGTGACGTCGAAGTCGCCTTCCTGTTCGTTGAGTACTTGATCAAGGATTTCATTGATCCTCGCCAACGCGGAGCGCACTGTCATCGGTGTGCCGTCAGGTTCAAGGACAGTTGCGAATCTACTGAAGACCCCCATGCCTGGACCTATTGCCGCCTGGGGAAGGTCTACAGGGGCGATCTGCCCCTGTTGGAGCTTACGGAGCGCCGTAGGGAGCTCCGCTTCCAGCGCTGCGATTAGTCCTCGACGGTCCGTGGTGGGCGACGTACTCGGCCTCGGTCGCAGTGACAGAACGATTGATGAGGCAAGCGAATTCATTCCGCTGGCCATCATTCTATTCGCCATCTCGCTGCGCATCGGCCAGGTGGATGTGATTTCCCAGCCTGACTGGATCATCCCCTCCAACAGTGTTTCCCAACCAGTGGATGCGGTGCCATCCTCGCCGGTGTCCGACTGTTTGAATGCGTAGTACACCGCTATGGGTAGGTCAAGGTTCGATGAAGAGCGGGCGTTAGCAAAAACTCGTCGGAACCCGTCTTCGAAAAACGTCTGAGCGCTCTGTTTCCCGCCGTGCCTGTATGGATTGGCGACAAGTTCCTCGGTCTTTGGTACGAGTACAGTCGACAGCAACTCAGGGTAGATGGATCTCAAAGACCTTCTTAACCATACGTAGAAAAAGTCGGATAGGTCGGAGTAGCCGATGTTGTCGTAATAGGGCGGGTCAGTGCTGATTAAAAAACCCGCATATGGGCGCGACGCTGCGTCGCGCTGTAGTGCGGTTCCAGTTCCAGTTCGCGGAGCAAACTCGACAGCTTCGGCTGTCCACTCGATCTGGCTGAGGTAATTGCCGGTCGATCCTGAGAACGGTGATGACTCTGCGAAGTCCCAGGTCATCGGAATGGCTTGGCGGCCAAATGTATTGCGAATTTTGGAGGCCGATGCATCCCAGCTGGCGATGGTCGAGGAACGGTCGGCGGCGCGGCTCACGCCCAGTCCGAGGTAGGTCGCGACTGCATCCGCATAATCGCCTGTGGCGCCGTCTATGAGTATTCGTTCGCGTGCTTCCATCACTAGGTCGCTGAACGTCGTGAGAGCGACTAACTGACGATTTGTAAAAAGATCGGTGAACTCAGTTAGTCCGTAGGTCGGGGCTTTTAGATCCCGAGGGTAATATCCAAGCGATCCGACGATCCCTGATTCGGGAGCTGCCACTTTGGACGCATCAATGTGTTCAGGAGACGGTGGAAGGTAGACTCGCTGTCGCTTACCTTCGGCGACGATCGCCATTAATTGAGAGCCCATCTTCTTGGATCGCCCCGATTCCCGGATGTAGCTCAAAGGAACTGCATCCCCACAAGCTATGCACAACGCGCCAGTTCGGCTAACGGTGCCTTCGTTAACTCGTGGCGGCGTTTGCCTAACATCGGTGCCGATTGTGAACGTAACGTGGGCCTGTGCGTGAGGTAGAGGTTCGCGAACGACAGTCGGGATGACGTAGCTTTCCTTGCCCTTTCGGCGCGTCAGCCACCAGCTTCCCACCAGTGGCATTTCGATTCCGCACGCTGGGTTAGGGCAGGTGACTGTGCGTGTCCAAATCCAGGCAATGACAGTGGATTTAGATCCATCGGGCAGTTTGGCTTGCGGGTACAAGTGTCCGATGCGTTTCTCGGCTTCATCACGCATCCAGCTACCGTATGCTCGGACATCGGCCGCGAGCCCCTCGCTGCCTCTCCAGTCACGGATCTCTGATCCCGCAAGTTCTGGGAATACTGGTGGTTGGTCTCGGAACTTTGGCGGGATTTCGATCAACGCTTTATTGATCAGCACGGCAACCGGGTTCAGGTCTGATGCGTGAGCTTCCAGGCCGAGCCGTTCCGCTTCAAGGGGGATGGTCCCGCCGCCCGCGAACGGGTCGAGGATCGGTGGCGGGTTGCCGTTGGTCGATTTGAGAATTTCGGCATGCGCCGCCGCGAGGAGCTTTTCGTCGCGGACGTTTTCCCATACCACGAGCCGCTCGATCAGCGCGTGCAGCCGGTCGCGTTCCTTACGCTGAAGTTCTTCGGTAGGGAATTCGTCTGGTCGCGATGACGGGTCATCGACAAGTTGGGCGAATAAGACCGCACGGGCTGCGGCAAGTGGTCGTCGTGCCCACCACAGGTGCAAGGTCGAGGGGTGACCATGCCGAATGGACTTCTCCCGTGCGGACTCTCGGTTGATCGCTTCCAACGGAAGCGCAACCTCGATCAGCTTGCGTTTACGGACCGCCTCGGCCGTCACATTGCCACCTGTCATCAGAACGGATTCACTCCCTTTGCCCACATCTTTGCCCAGTCTCCGCGGATCCCCGTTGAGTCGAAATCGCCGAGTTCGGTTGCTGCGAAGGGATTATCGAGATAGCGAACCTCGTCATGCTGCGCCCCACGCCGATCGACTGCTACGAGTGCGAGCCGGTAGCGAGGCACGGCGTTCTTGCCAACCATCACCTCGTTGTGAGTGACGAAGAAGTCTTTCGCACCGTCGATGCGCGCCTTGACTTCGATGCGGTAGGTGTCACCGTTCGGTGCATACGACAGGATGTCGAATCCCTTGTTGTTGAAAGCCTGCTCCACCGGGGTGCGGCCAAGCTCTCGCTCGCGGGCGAGCACCAAGTCCACTCCGCGACGTTCGACTTCCTTGGTTTCCTTCGCATGAATCGGTGCTGTCGAGGGCAGGTCTGATTCGAGCATCCCCACCGGTAGGACGAGCGCCGTGGTGAGGATGCGCGGCGGCTTCGTTGACATCAGTGCCTGTTGATCGACGATCGCCAATCGCCTGCGCAATCGAGCATCAAGCTCGACGGCTTTTCGGTTGAGGCTCTCCGCGGACTCCTTGGGCTTATCACCGGCTTGTTCTTTCTCGGCGGCGACCGTCGCATCTAGGAGCAGTCGATCTCTTTCGTGCTCAAGGCGTTTCGTAACAAGTTCACGGGTCTTGGCCAATTCAGCTGCACGCCAGGGCTGAATCTCGGCAAGGTATTCCGGGAGTTGGTTGGCGATAATCCAGCTGATCGCCCGGTCCTCAGCTTCGGTCAGCCACGGTAGTTGCCGCGCCGCGGTCGCTGCCGGCACGTCGGGGGCGGCAACGCAATCAAGGTAGGGAGCCGGCCCGGCGGGGCTCACCGTGCCCATGCTGTCGACATAGGCGTACCCGAACCGTCGCGACACTGTCGCCCCAGTCGCGTCGGCGACCTCCTCGACTACGCCAACCAGCAGGCGCGGTTCCTCCAGCGTGGAGGACACCAATACGGTGCCGCTGTTCAAGACAGCGCCGTGGCGGCGAATCGCCTCATCCATCACTGCGTCGTGCAGCGGATGTCCGGGCGCGAGCAGGTCAGCACGGACCAGGTCGTCGGGCTGGACTTGCCCGAGGTCGAAGGTGACTCGGTCATACCGGGTGGCGATCGGCCCGAACTTGCCTGACCGGACCTGTGCAGGGACATTCGCGATTTCGTATCGACCTTGCTCACGCTTGGCGATCCGCCCGCCCAGCCGAGTAAACGCCGCCTTAAATGCCAACTCGATGTAGTGCGGCTGCAGCCTGCGTGCCCGGGCCTCATCCATCGCCGCGCGCAGCTTCTCCAGGTCTGCCTCTGCGAGGTGTTCAGACGCCAGGGAACGTTCTTCGAGCAGTTCTTTCAATCCTTCCGACACCTGGCCGTCGATCACCTCGTGCATCTTGGCCTTCACCTCGGGTTGATCGCCGTAGCGGATCGCTTGCAGCAGCAAGTCTCGTAACGAAGTTTCGGCGAACGCCTCACCGAGTACGTCGAACACCTTGCCGCCATAGGCTTTTCGCTGTTCTTCGATCTTTACCAGCAACCGCACGAACACGTCACCTTCGCGAGTGTTGCTCGCGACCAGGTTCCACAGTCGGCACACTTCCTCTTGGCCGATCCGATGGATGCGGCCGAAGCGCTGCTCGATGCGATTCGGATTCCACGGCAGGTCGTAGTTGACCATCAGGTGCGCTGCCTGCAGGTTCAGGCCCTCACCGGCAGCGTCTGTGGCGAGCAGGATTTGGCAGTCGCGGTTCTTGGTGAACTCCTCAGTGATGACGCGGCGTTCTAGTCGGCGCACGCCGCCGTGAATGGCTTGTACGGCATCGGGTTTGCCTATCAGCGATCGAATCCTGGTGGCCAAATAGTCCAGAGTGTCGCGGTGCTCGGTGAAGATGATCAACTTGCGCGGCACGCCGTTCTCGTCGGTGGTCAGCGCATTGTCCTGCAGAATCGTGCTCAGCTCGGTCCATTTGCGGTCTGTGCCCGCGTCGCGGACTTGCTTGGCGACCTCGGTAAGGTCGGCAAGTTCGAGTAGCTCGGCGTCGAGTTCTTCGACGGTCTGGGCGGCGGTGGCGGCGTCGAGCAGCTCCTCCTCGATAGTCTCGATTTCCTCGGCGTTGTAGTCGTCAGCATCCAGTCCGCTGACGTCGATGCTGGGCTCTTTCTCTACATAGGTGCCGTTAAGGATCGCTTGCTTCTTGCGTTCCAGCCGCTCGCTGCGGCGGACGAGGCTGCGGTAGATGGCCTCTGGGCTCGACGCCAAGCGTCGTTGCAGCACGGTCAGGGCGAACCCGACGGTGTTCTTGCGTTTGCCGCCGACCTTGTCGGCGCGGTTCATGCCCTCACGCACGTAGGCAGTTACCTGCTCGTAGAGGTCGTACTCCAGCGCGGTCAGCTCGTAGGGCACGGTCTCGGCGATCCGCTCCGGGAAAAGCTTTTTGCCCTCGAAGGTGAGCAAGTCTTCTTTGACCATGCGTCGCATGATGTCTTTGGTGTAGGCCGTCTTCTTCTGCTTGCCCTCAAAGCGGTCGCGATCCAGCAGGGTCAGGAATAGTTGGAAGTCTTCCTCTTTGCCGGAGTGCGGCGTGGCCGTCATCAACAGCAAGTGGCGGGTGATGGAACCGAGTAGCTCGCCGAGCAGGAAGCGCTTCGTCTTTTCCAGTTTGGCGCCGAAGTAGTGCGCGCCCATGCGGTGCGCCTCGTCCACGATTACCAGGTCCCACTCGGTGTCTTTGAGCTGCTTTTGTAGCTCTTCGTTGCGGGAGAGTTGGTCCATACGGGCGATCAGCAGCGGGTTGGTCTCGAACACGTTGAGGTTCACGTTGGCGTCGATCAGTTGATTGGTCAGCAGGTCGAAGCGCAGTCCGAATTTGAAGAACAGTTCGTCCTGCCACTGCTCGACCAGTCCGCCCGGCGCGACGATGAGGCATTGCTTGACGTCGTCACGGAGAATCAGCTCCTTGATGTAGAGGCCGGCCATGATGGTCTTGCCCGCGCCTGGGTCGTCGGCCAGCAGGAACCGCAGTGGCGTGCGGGGGAGTAGCTCGCCGTACACCGCGCGAATCTGGTGAGGCAGCGGGCGCACATCGCTAGTGGCCACTGCGAGCATCGGGTCGAAGAGGCCGGCCAGCTGGATGCGCTGGGCCTCGGCGACGAGTTTGAAATCGGCTGCTGGGGCGTCGAAGGCTCGGCTGCCGGACTGGGCGATCGTCAGTGCATCCTGGTCGTTGCGGAACAGGACTTGCTGGCCGAGGTGACCCGCCGAGGTCTTATAGGTCAGCTCAAGTGCGTCGGTGCCGTGCCACCGGGTGGCGACGACGGTGATCACCGCGGCGGGGATCAATCCGTCGACACGCAGCCCTGGCTTGAGCTCCTCAAGCAGCACAGTGACCTCCCCTCTCGACAGCCAAACTACGGTAGTCGAGGGGGTCGACAAGTGCGATGGCGTTGTTGGGATCGTGGCCGTCGCCTCGACGGCCGCAGGTATGACTGGTCATTCGCCGACCAGAACTTGATTCGTGAGCGCTTAGCCCGCTTGGTCAGCCGGGTCGCCGGTATCCGACAGAAGTGGGAGCAGGATCTCGGCGACCTCGGTCATCTTGTGCCGTGTCACCAGCAGCTCAAGTATCTGTTTCGGGGTCTGTGGCGGGTTGGTTCGGCGATTCGACATCTCTCGCAACGCGCGGATTCCCGCATGCGGGTGCGCCGACACTGTGTTGGCGGCGAACTGATGTGGGTGCACGGTCTCGATATCGGCTTCCATGAGCACTTCCGCTGTGCTGAACCCGGCCCGACGATCGTCGGTGACGATCGCGTCGGCTTTGCCGATGATCGCCGCGTGGGCGACGTGGCCGTCATCGGGATCATTGAGGCCGTAGTTGTAGTCGCGGTCTTTGGGTGCGTGAACCTCTGAGCCCGGAAACGCCTGCTTCAGCTGGTCGAAAAGGTGTAGTCGGCGGATGGCGCTATCGCTGATCCCGCGTTTGTCGTGCAGGCCGGCGAGTACGTAGTCCAGCTCGAAGAGGATTCCAGACCCCCACACGGGCGCGTAAGCCTCCTCAGTGGCCAGCTGCAGCAGGAAGTCGCGCTGAAGGCTCGGCACAAGGGCACAGGTGTCGAGGACAGCGCGATACACGTGGGCGAGCCTTTCAGACGCCGCGGACGGTCAACGCTTGCGTTTCGCCTCGGCGAGTAACTCGGCGACCTCGTCGGCGTCGGCATCCGCGAACTCCTCCGAGCTCTCGGCGATGAACCGGTTGCGCCTGGCGTGAAGCTCCTCGCGGTAGGCAAGAACATCGGCAAGCCGCAGCTTGCGTCGGACCGCGCCGGGCACGTGTGCGTGCAACTCTCCGTTCTCGATGAGGCGAACCACCGTGGGCCGGCTCAGGCCGAGGATCTCGGCGGTCTGCTGGGTGGAGATTTCCTGGTCGCGGGTCAGGATGCTGATCGACTGGCCGTGGCTAAGGGCGTGGGCGGCACGCTTGAGGACCTCGTGAAGCTGTTCGGTCAGTTCGACGCGGTCATGTTCACTCGCACCGGATAGGAAGAAGGCAGGCTCGGGAGAGGTCCCGTGACGGGCCTCGTGTGCCTCGATGAAGCTGAGGACATTGGCAAGCCCATCGGCATCGGCCGGAACCGGGCTGACAATCTCCGCGGAGGCGGTGCTCATGGGTCTCACTTCCTTTCATCCACCCTCGGAACTCAACCGATCGTAGCACAGTTACGAAAGTTACGAAAAGAGAGTAAGCGTCCGACCATGCGGGAGCAGTGCCCTACCCTTCGTCGCAAAACAGCGAGCACCCACCCTTCGGGTTCTCGCTCAGCAGTCGGTCACTCTGGCGGGAATCTACTGCGCCACAATGACAATTTCACGACGCTACTCGTAGGTAACCCGTTCGGCTCCAGCAGCTTTCAGCAGCTGGTCTCGCGCTTCACATAGTCTGTCGAGAGCCGACTTCAAGTCGAGAGCGGCGTCGGCCAGTTGGTGGCGCGCTGCAGGGTTGCCGTGTGCGGCAAGAATCCCGGCCGCCAACCTGAGTCGCTCAACGTAGAGCAGTAGATCGACGGTGTATCGAGCGGTTTGCATTGGGGCGGCGCCGCCGGATCGTCCGAGGTGATTCCTCATGAGGGCTACCCAGTCGTCGATCGTGCGTCTGTCGAAGTTGTGAAGCGCATTGAGCACCCAGCGTTGCCAGGCCGGTGGGCGTCGCGATGACGTCCGGAGAAAGACCGGAGGAGTAACCATGGTCGCAACCGTAAGGCGCGGAACTGGCTTACGCGACGGCCAAACGAAAGACTTATCGGGCGGTGAAACCGACCTGCGAATCGTGGGCAATGCTGAGGTTGGCCGGCGTTCATCTCCGGCGTCCATCTAAGGAACGGCCGCTGGCAATGCCGCGGCAAGGTTAGAGGCAAATGCCGGACCGTCATTCACAAGTGCGTATCCGCCGGCGAGGCCGCCTTGGTTACAGAAGGCTCGTCGTCGTCGCACCCTCCGATGAGTCACGGCACCGGTGTCTCGATTGACGCGAGGGACCGTGTGCACCGCCGTGCGGGGGACGACGGCGGTGGGGAAGCGACTGGCCGAATCGCCGTATACCGCCTGGCTTCGTGACCAGCGTCGTACGATCCGGCGTGCAGCGATGTACGCGATCTGTGCCACCTCCACGACGGCGATGGCTCTCTTGAGCCCGTATGCGCCCCAGAATCGGCCCGGGCCACGTCCCGGCTGTCGCCACAGTTCGGGAACGACATGCTGATACTCCTTGTCGCCGTGCAGGTTTGGCGATGAATGTTTGGTGAAGTAGATGGCCAACCGCTTCGGATCGCAGGCCCGCAGTCCGTTGCGCACATCGATGGCAGTGCCGGCCAATCGGTGCCGGGCCTTCTGCTCGGGGTTGGGATGATTGACAACCTGAGCCCAAGCCTCGGACAGCCACTGCGTGAAACCGCGTTCTGAGCGGCCAGGCGACGCGGGCGGTGCCATCCATAGATGAATGTGCGGGGCGCCGCGCCGCTGGAACTCTAGCTTCCAGATGTAGCGGGCCGGTTCGCCATACTCTCGTTGAAAGCGCTTGCGCCACAACGCCATATGCCGCTTCACGCTTGCCCCGTCGGGTGCGACGATCTCCCAGTCGCCGGGGTAGGTGAGTGTGACCATGGCCGGGACTCGACCGGATTCCACCAGTGGGCTGTAGTCGAGTTCAGCGAAGGTGCGGCACATCGACGACCGTGACTTTCGGGACCACTCCGTGATGACACCGCCGGAAATGCGCTGGTCATCTTCCGTATGACTCCGTCGTGTCGAAGACACGACGGCCCGATCACCGTGCCTGGCCTCGCCTTCGAGGTCATTTCGGACATGGAACTTCGCGTCGTCAACATCCAGTTGGTGATGGCTAACTGCCCGTTCGGAGGTCATTTCGGCCCGAACGGGATTGGTCCACCCGAGCCGCACGACACCGGGACCGATAGAAATGCGAAAACGTCCGGATTCCGGTTCGACGCCACGACGCCCAGGACCACGGGCCCACGGTGGCGCCGGTTCGAACAGTGCCGCGGCTGCGGTGACCATTTCGGGCGTCGGGAACCGCAGCCCCAATGCGTCGATCGCCCGCAGCTCGCCCGTCGCGATACCGTCGTCAACCGACCCGCGGACATTTTCGGCACATATAACAAGCCCGCCGGCCTCGGCCGGATCGAGGCCGGGTGCCTCGGTCGACGTACAGCCGACCGCTGGCGCTCTCCCGCCCTGCGGCCTGGCGGCCGCGTGCGCTCGCGACCTCCCGTCAACCGAGGCGCCCGCAGAACCGGGACCGAATGGCGGGTGCGATGTGTCGGCTGCCGAGCCGTAAAGCGACAGTGTCGCGTCGGAGGCTGATGATTCGATGCTGGGCATCGGGGTGCCTGCTCCCCGGAGCCCCAAAGGCTGCCCACAACGCAGGCGGCAGCGCCGAAGCTCCTGGTCGGGAGTGCAAGCACCGTGTCCGGTTTATGTCCGTTCGTCGGACGGACTGAATACGTCAGCGCAGCTCAATGCGGCGCATACGACGCACAGAATCAAATAAACCGCAGGTCAGCGGCTATCCCGTCCGCCTGAAAAGCGGAAGGTCGCCGGTTCGATCCCGGCCCTGGCCACCAGGTTGTTTGTGCAGATCAGAGCACACTTACGATGTTTTAGCGCCCTCGGTAATCCCGCGAAAAATCGTCAAAATGGGGCCAAAATGGGGCCAAGACGATCAGCTACCGCCTTTGGGAAAGCTGTCGTCGAGTGAGTCGAGTGCCGTTTGCCGGACACCTCGTCGAGCAGGTTTGTGCTTGGTCTGGCCAGCGACAGAGTACGGTGGGACCGCGCGCGGCGGGTTTGGGCCGGGAATTGGCAACGATCGCCGAAAACCGCTCCGATCTGGCGCTGGGCAAGGGCGATCAGCGTTTCGCGAGGTGCGGGATTCATGAAATCGGAAATCATCCTCAAGCTCCACAACGGGCGCCCCGCGCCGTCAGGACCGGCTCCGGCGCCTCGGAAGTGGTGACATGATCCCTTACTCCGATGGCATTCCGGCCCGCCGGTTCCCGATTGTCAATGTCGCGCTGATCGTCGCCAACTTCGCGGTCTTTCTGTTTTGCGAGTTGCCAAAACGGGGAAGCCATCCCCGTGGTCGCTATGGCGTTCATCCGGTGTGGCATTCCCTCATCCGGGCCGAAAGCCTTCGCCGGTCTCGACGCGCCCGCGCTCGTCGTTCAACGAGAGGCGGCACGGAGTACCGCGCCTCCTCTAAGACGCCCCTCGCTTTGAGGACGCCCACGCTTCGTCCTGCGCGGAGGTCCGGAAATACAGGTCGTGGGCATCGAACAATGCGCGAAGAATCGATCACTTCCGCGGGACCACTCGGATAGCGGTCCAACTCACCGCTGGTGATGTTGGTTATCTCCGATGAGGTGAGCAACACGGAGTACGTTGGCGCCGTGGCGGCAGAGACGGACGCGCGGGATATCGAGGCACGAGGGCTGCTGGCGGATCTGCAAGGGCAGGCGCGCGAGGAACGTGCTGAGCTCATTGCCTGGTTGCTCGCCCGGGGCTTCGACGTCAACCAGATCCGCAATGCGTTCAGCCCGATACTGTTGCCCGCCAATTGCGCTCTCGGCGACGACGGGACGTCGGTGACGACGCGGGAACTTGCCGATTCGAGTGGCGTCGGCCTCGAACTGTTGCAACGACTGCACCGCGCAGCCGGTCTGGTACGTGTTGAGAACCCTGATGCGCCTCTGCAGTCACGCGCGGATGCCGAATCGGTAGTACATGCCGCACGTCTGGTCGATTTCGGCCTGGACCCGGCGCAGGTCGTCTTGATCGTGCGACTCCTGGTGGATGGCATGACTGGCGCGGCAGTGGCCATGCGCCAAGCGGCCTTACAGGCATCGCTGCATCCGGGTGCCACCGAGCGTGAGCTTGCCCAGGCAATCGAAAGGCTGACCGAAGAAGCCGAGCCTCTTCTTGGGCCGATGGTCGACGATCTGTTGAGGGTGGTCTTACGGCGTTCGTTTGAGACCGAGGCGGTGAACGAGGCCGAGCGTGCGGCCGGCACGGTGCCGGGCGCACGGGAAGTCGCCGTCGCATTCGCCGATCTAGTCGGATTCACGCGGCTCGGGGAAGAACTGCTGCCGGAAGAGCTGGGCGTAATCGCCGCACGGTTCAGTGATCTTGCCCATGATGTCGTGACAAGTCCCGTCCAGTTCGTCAAGACGATCGGTGACGCGGTGATGCTGGTTTGCGCCGACCCCCGGAATCTGCTGACGACGGTCCTGGAGCTAGTTGAGGCTGCGGCGGATGACTTCCCGCCACTACGGGTGGGATTGGCCTTCGGCCGTGCAGTCGGCCGTGCAGGGGACTGGTTCGGCAGCCCGGTAAATGTGGCCAGTCGAGTCACCAGCGTTGCACCCGGCGGCACCGTGCGAGTAACCGAATCCGCGCGTGAGGCGATCGGCGATACACCCGGCGTCGAGTGGTCGTTGGCCGAAGCGCGTCATCTCAGAGGAATAGACGGCGCAGTGTTGCTTTTCGACGCTCGCCGCGCGTGATACCGCCTGCTCGGTGCGCCTCTTACCAGCGACACCCGGGTCGTTGATAACCGCATTGCGAAGAACCAACCCGAGAAGGGAAATCCGTCGATCCGGTGTGGACCTATGCCCATGTGCCAAACGGCTACAGCGGTGACGCCACCGCGGCGATCATCGCCCAGATCGAGCGGTTCGCGCCGGGATTCCGTGACCGCATCGTGAGCCACACCACCCGGACCACCACGCAAATGGCATCGTAGAACGCAAATTACGTCGGTGGCGGCATCATGACCCGTTTGAAGGACATCCGTCAACTCACTTTTGGGCCGCGAATCACGCTGTCGCCGTGCAGAGTTGGGCTTCCGGGCATGTACATCTGTTCGGCGGCCACCCGCCGGGCCCTGGCGCTCACGGCATGTGCGGTCCAACGCCGCCCAATCCGCGCTACACGAACTCAGCCAACGGTGACGAAGCTGGTCCCCGGTCAGTTTTCACGTGCCGACGACACTGGCCTAGCCTTGAGCGCCCTCTAGCTCGGTTAGCTCCCAGTCGAACCATGCGGTTGCATAGCGGATCTGATTTTTGACATGGTCGGTAGCTTCCGCCTTGAGGTCCAACCCGTCGATGATCTGCTCGGCGAGATGA
>Ga0335074_10002446_pt1 | contig 25276 bp, 23 predicted proteins | sample Lox_Sample_23_FD_206715 | JGI IMG/M metagenome (GOLD analysis project Ga0335074, IMG submission 206715) | Soil microbial communities from Loxahatchee National Wildlife Refuge, Florida, United States - Lox_Sample_2.3 | ecosystem: Environmental > Terrestrial > Soil > Wetlands | place: USA... | reverse complement strand
GCCTCCTCGGCCTGCGGCGCCTCCTCGGCCTGCGGCACCTCCCCGGCCTCGGTCGCCTCAGCCGCGGTATCCGGGGTCTCTGGCGTCTCTTCCGGACTCATCGCCTCTTACCGGTTCCGGCGTGCCCGCGGTACAGCCGCGTCGGCGCGAACTCGCCGAGCTTGTGCCCGACCATCGACTCGGTCACGAACACCGGCACGTGCTTGCGGCCGTCGTGCACGGCGATCGTGTGACCGACCATCTCCGGGAAGATCGTCGAGGTCCGCGACCAGGTGCGCAGCATGCGCTTCTCGCCCGATGCGTTCATGGCCTCGATCCGCGTCATCAGCCGCTCCTCGACGAACGGTCCCTTCTTGCTGGAGCGACTCATCGCTTCTTACCTCTCCTGCGTCCGCGCACGATGTACTTGTCAGATGCCTTGCCCTTGGGCCGGGTGCGGTAGCCGAGCGTCGGCACCCCCCAGGGCGTGACCGGGTGGCGCCCCGGCGTGGTCGAGCCCTCGCCGCCACCGTGGGGGTGGTCGACCGGGTTCATGGCGGTGCCGCGCGTCTGCGGGCGCACGCCCAGATGCCGCTTGCGCCCGGCCTTGCCGATCGAGACGTTCTGGTGGTCGGTGTTGCCGATCGTGCCCACGGTGGCGCGACACTCGGCCCGGACCATCCGCATCTCGCCCGACGGCAGGCGCAATGTCACGTAGTCCCCCTCCTTGGCCAGCAGCTGCACGCCGGCGCCGGCAGCGCGGGCCATCTGCCCACCCCGCCCGGGCGTCAGCTCGACGTTGTGCACCACGGTGCCGGCGGGCATGTTCCCGAGCGGCAGGCTGTTGCCGACGCGGATCTCGGCGCGCTCGCCCGACTGCACGGTCATCCCCACTCGCAGCCGCTGCGGCGCCAGGATGTAGCGCTTCTCGCCATCGGCGTAGTGCAGCAGCGCGATGTAGGCCGAGCGGTTGGGGTCGTACTCGATGTGCGCCACCTTGGCCGGGACGTCGTCCTTGCGACGCTTGAAGTCGACCTTGCGGTACAGCCGCTTGGCGCCGCCACCACGGTGGCGCGCCGTCTTGCGGCCGTACGAGTTGCGCCCGCCGGACTTCTTGAGTCCCTCGACGAGCGACTTCTCGGGCTCGGTCCGCGTAATCTCGGCGTAGTCCGGATAGGTGACGAACCGCCGGCCGGCGGAGGTGGGCTTCGGCTTACGAATCGGCATCGGCTACTCCCCGGCCTCGAGGCCGCCAAAGATCGGGATGGTCTGGCCCTCGCGCACCTGCACGATCGCCTTCTTCCACTGCCGGGTCCGGCCTGCGGTCTGCCCGCGGCGCTTGGGCTTGGAGTGCACGTGGGCCGTGCGCACCTCGAGCACGTTGACGTCGAAGAGCTGTTCGACGGCCTGGCGGATCTGGGTCTTGTGGGCCTTGTCGTGCACGCGGAAGGTGTACTTCCCGGCCTCGGCGAGCGCGAATGTCTTCTCCGACAGGACCGGGCGGATGATCACCTGGGTGGGCTCCATCAGGCCGCCTCCTCCCGGTCTTCGCTTGCCGAGGACGAGCCCGCCGCACGCGCGACGAGGGCCTCCATCGCCGCCTGCGAGACGAGCAGCGACGCCGCGCCGACGAGATCGGCGACGCCGGCATCGTCAACCGGGATCGCCTCGGCGCGCGGAAGATTTCGGAACGATTTGCCGGCCGCGGCTTCGGACTCGGTCATGACCACGAGCGTCGGCGCAGCGGCGCCCCACTCGGCGAGCATCTCGGCGGCCTGAGCGGTCGAGGGCTCCTCGAACGCCGCCGCGTCGAACACCGCCAGCGACTCACGCTGCGCGTGCAGCGAAAGCACGCTGCGCAGCGCAGCGCGCCGTGCCTTACGGTTCACCTTGACCGTGAAATGCCGGGGCGTGGGTCCGAACACGGTGCCGCCGCCGGTCCAGATTGGTGAGCGCGAGGATCCGGCGCGGGCGCGTCCGGTCCCCTTCTGGCGCCACGGCTTGGCGCCGCCGCCCGACACCTGGCCGCGTGTCTTGGTGGATGCGGTGCCATGCCGGCGCGCGTTCAGTTCGGCGCGCACCGTTTCGTGCACGAGCGGCATGTTGAAGGAGGCCTCGAACGCCACCGGGTCGAGGTTGACGGTCCCGCCGCCGAGCACCGAGGCGGTCCTAGGCATCGCTGCGCACCTCCACCGTCCCGCCGCGCGGGCCGGGGACGGCCCCCCGCACGAGCATCAGGTTCTGCGCGGGAATCACCTCGACCACGGTCAGGCCGCGCTGGGTGACGCGGCCGCCGCCCATCCGGCCGGGGCCGCGGAGCCCCTTGGGCACGCGTGAGGGCGTCGCCGAGGCGCCGATCGAGCCGGGCGCCCGCACGTTGTGCGAGCCGTGCGACTTGGGGCCGCGCTTGAAGTTGTGGCGCTTGATCGTTCCCTGAAAGCCCTTGCCCTTGCTCAGCCCTGAGATCTTCACCCGGTCGCCGGGCCCGAATGCCTCGACGGTCACCGTCTGGCCAACGAGCAGCTCGCCGGCCTCGCCCCGGAACTCCGTGACGTTGCGGTGCGCGGAGGCGTCGGCCTTCTTGAGATGCCCAAGCTCCGCCTTGGTCAGCGACTTCTCCTTGCAGCGGCCGAAAGCCAGCTGCACCGCCTCGTAGCCGTCGCGCTCGACGGTGCGGATTGCGGTGACCGGACACGGCCCCGCCTCGAGCACGGTGACCCGCTCGACGCGGCCGTCCTCCTGGAAGCGCTGCGTCATCCCGAGCTTCTTGGCGAGGATCGCGGCCATCGTCGATCAGGAGGCCAAGCGGATCTCGATATCCACGCCGGCCGGGAGATGATCGAGTCGCTGCAGCGAGTCGACCGTCTTCGGGGTCGGTTGGTGGATGTCGATGAGCCGCTTGTGCGTACGGATCTCGAAGTGCTCACGCGAGTCCTTGTCCTTGAACGGCGAGCGGATCACGCAGTAGACGTTCTTCTCGGTCGGTAGCGGCACGGGACCGGACACGGTCGCGCCGGTGCGCGTCGCCGTCTCGACGATCTCCTTAGCCGCGGTCTCGATCGCCGTGTGGTCGTAGGACTTCAGGCGAATCCGGATTTTGTTCTGGGCAATGGTTGCCAAAGCTGTCTCTGCAATCCAGAGCGAAGCGCGGCCCACCCTCGGGGCCCGCCCCACTCGGTCGTATCTGACACAAAAAAGAGGCGGCGGGGCCGCGAGGCCCGCGCCGCCTCATCAACTTATTGGATGACTTCGGTGACGACCCCCGAGCCGACCGTGCGGCCGCCCTCGCGGATCGCGAACCGCAGCCCCTGGTCCATGGCGATCGGCTGAATCAGCTCGATCTCCATCTGGACGTTGTCGCCGGGCATGACCATCTCGGTGCCCTCGGGCAGGTTGGCCACGCCGGTGACGTCGGTGGTGCGGAAGTAGAACTGCGGCCGGTAGCCCGTGAAGAACGGCGTGTGACGGCCGCCCTCCTCCTTCTTGAGGACGTAGACCTCGGCCTTGAACTTGGTGTGCGGCGTGATCGACCCGGGCTTGCACAGCACCTGCCCGCGCTCGATCTCGTCCCGCTTGGTGCCGCGCAGCAGGCACCCAACGTTGTCGCCGGCCTGACCCTGGTCGAGGATCTTCTTGAACATCTCGACGCCGGTCACCACGGTCGAGGTGGTGGGACGGATGCCCACGATCTCGACCGTCTCGCCGGTCTTGATGATGCCCTGCTCCACGCGCCCGGTCGCGACGGTGCCGCGGCCGGTGATCGAGAACACGTCCTCGACCGGCATCAGGAAGGGCCTGTCGAGGTCGCGCACGGGCTCCGGGATGTAGGTGTCCAGAGCCTCGGCGAGCTCGAGGATCTTGGCCTCGTACTCCTCGTCGCCCTCGAGCGCCTTCAGCGCTGAGCCGGCCACGAACGGGATGTCGTCGCCCGGGAACTCGTACTCGGAGAGCAGGTCGCGGATCTCGACTTCCACGAGCTCGAGCAGCTCGGGGTCGTCGACCATGTCGACCTTGTTGAGGAACACGACGATGTAGGGGACACCCACCTGACGGGCGAGCAGGATGTGCTCGCGCGTCTGCGGCATCGCACCATCGGCCGCCGAGACGACCAGGATCGCGCCGTCCATCTGGGCAGCGCCCGTGATCATGTTCTTGACGTAGTCGGCGTGCCCCGGACAGTCGACGTGCGCATAGTGCCGGTTGGGCGTCTGGTACTCGACGTGCGAAGTCGCGATCGTGATGCCGCGAGCCTTCTCTTCCGGAGCGTTGTCGATCGATTCGAACGACCGCACCTCCGTGCCGCCGTACCTCTCGTTGAGCACCTTGGTGATGGCCGCGGTCAGCGTCGTCTTGCCATGGTCGATGTGACCGATGGTCCCGACGTTGACATGGGGCTTGTCGCGCTCGAACTTGGCTTTCGCCACTTTGGTTTCGCTCCTTCTATTTCAGTCGCCTAAGTTCGTCCACGGACGAACTTATGCAGGATATAAATTCGCGGCAGTCGCTGCTGCAAGAGCTTTACGCGGCCGCCTGGGCTTGATCGCCGACCACCCGCTCGGCGATGTTAGGGGGAACCTCGTCATAGCGCTCGAACTGCATGGTGTAGGTCGCCCGGCCTTGGGTGGTGGACCGTAGATCGGTGGCGTAGCCGAACATCTCGGCCAGCGGCACGAACGCGTTGATGACCTGCGCGTTTCCGCGCTGCTCCATCCCGTGGACGTGGCCGCGCCGGCGGTTCAGATCGCCGATCACGTCGCCCATGAACTCCTCAGGGGTGACGACCTCGACCGCGAAGATCGGCTCGAGCAGCACCGGCTTGGCTCGGGCCACCGCGGCCTTGAGCGCCAGCGAGCCCGCCACCTTGAAGGCCAGTTCCGAGGAGTCGGTGTCGTGGTACTTGCCGTCAGTCAGCGTGGCGCGCACGTCCACCATCGGGTATCCGGCACGCGGCCCGTTCTCCATCGCCTCCTCCATGCCCTTCTCGACGGCCGGGATGAACTCGGTCGGGATCGACCCGCCCTTGATCTTGTTGACGAAGTCGAAGCCCTCGCCGGGCGCCGGCTCGACGTCCACATAGACGATTCCGTACTGGCCCGCGCCGCCGGTCTGGCGTACGAACCGGCCCTCCACCTTCTCCGCCGTGCCCTTGATCGTCTCCCGGTAGGACACCTGGGGACGACCGACGTTGGCGTCGACCTTGTACTCGCGGAGCATCCGGTCGACCAGCACCTCGAGGTGCAGCTCGCCCATCCCCGAGATCTCGGTCTGGCCGGTCTCCTCGTTGGTGCGGACCTGGAAGGTGGGGTCCTCCTCGGCCAGGCGGCCCAGTGCGGTGGCCATCTTCTCCTGGTCGGCCTTGGTCTTAGGCTCGATCGCGACCTTGATCACCGGCTCGGGGAACTCGATCGTCTCGAGCTTGATCGGCCGGTCGGGTGCGGCGAGCGTGTCGCCGGTCACGACCTGCTTGATCCCGACCGCGGCGGCGATGTCTCCGGCGTGGATCTCCTTGACCTCCTCGCGCTCATTGGCGTGCATCATCAGGATGCGACCGATGCGCTCGGTCCGGCCGGTGTTCACGTTGAGAATGCGCGCGCCGGCCTCGAGCTGGCCCGAGTACACGCGGAAGTAGGTGAGCTTGCCGACGTAGGGGTCGGCCATGATCTTGAAGGCCAGCGCCGCGAACGGCTCGTCGTCGGAGGCGTGCCTGACCGCCGGCTGCTCGTCGCCGTTGCTCGACCCCTTCGCCGGCTCGACGCCCTCCACCGGGGGCACCTCGAGCGGGCTCGGCAGGTAGTCGAGCACCGCGTCGAGCAGGACCTGTACGCCCTTGTTCTTGAAGCTACTGCCACACAGCACGGGCGTGATCTCGATCGCCAGCGTCGCCTTGCGGATCGCCTGCTTGAGGCGCTCGGGAGAGATCTCCTGCTCCTCGAGGATCATCTCGACCAGTCCGTCGTCGTGGTGGGAGATCTCGTCGAGCAGCTTCTCGCGCGCGGCAGCCGCCTCGTCCGCCATCTCGGCCGGAATCTCGATGATGTCCTGCTCCTTGCCGAGCTCGTCCTTGTAAACGATCGCCTTCATCCCGATCAGGTCGACGATCCCGCGGAAGTCGGCCTCGGAGCCGATCGGCAGCTGGACGGGCACCGGGTTCGCACCCAAGCGGTCGACCATGGTCTGCACGCCCCGCGCGAAGTCGGCCCCGATCCGGTCCATCTTGTTGATGTAGGCGATCCGGGGGACGCGGTACTTGTCCGCCTGGCGCCATACCGTCTCAGACTGGGGTTCTACGCCCGCGACGGAGTCGAACAGCGCGATCGCGCCGTCGAGCACGCGCAGCGAGCGCTCGACCTCGACCGTGAAGTCGACGTGGCCGGGCGTGTCGATGATGTTGATCCGGTGGCCCTTCCACTCGCACGTGGTCGCGGCGGAGGTGATCGTGATGCCCCGCTCCTGCTCCTGGGCCATCCAGTCCATGACGGCCGCGCCCTCGTGAACCTCCCCCATCTTGTAGGTCCGCCCGGTGTAATACAGGATGCGCTCAGTCGTCGTCGTCTTACCGGCGTCGATGTGGGCCATGATCCCGATGTTGCGAATCTTTTCCAGAGGGAACTTGCGAGGCATGTGTGTCAGGTATTCAGGGGCTGCGATTTATTGGTCGTGCTCCGCCAAAAAGCACCGCTTCCCCAACCGAAGCTGCGGACATGAAAAAGGGCCCGACGGGCCCTTTCACGACGCACATGTCGGGAAGGGGCAGGTGTCTATCTGGTGGACGACTCCATTACAAAGATCCTGCGGCTCCGGGAGCGCGCACACGTGAGCGCGCGGCCCGAGGCACACAGCGAATATAGCAGAGGTTCTGGGGCCTTCCGCCGCCTTTCGGTGCCGCGCCCACGGCGTGCTTCGACGCCTCCCGGGACCGGCTACGAGAGCCGTCCGGCGGGCACCGGCGCGGTCGCCGTCGTGGCTCTGGTCGGGGCCCTGCTCGTCCTCGTCGCGCAGTTCACCGCCCTGTACCACGTGCACGTCGCCACCAGCTCGGCGCCGATCAGGACCGTCGGCACCGGCGCCAACCACGGCTGGGCGCCGGTCCCGATCGCGCTCGCTTGTGTCCTGCTGGCGCTGGCCGTCTACCGCTACGGCAACCGGGCGGCCATGCTCGGGCTGGCCGTGCTCGGGATCGCGACGCTGCTGATCGCGCTCCTCGGCGACCTGCCCGACGCCCACGCCACCGGGCTGATCGGCTCGAGCGCCAGCCATTATGTCCAGGGCGCCGCCTCCCCCAGCGTGGGCCTATACCTGGAGACGCTCGGGGCCGTGCTGCTGCTGGTGAGCGGTGGCGTGGGCTTCCTGATGCTCGCACCTGCGGCGTCCGCCGGCCGGCCACCCGCGGGCCCCGCGGACAGGCCCGGGGGGGACGGAAGCCCCCCGACAGCGCTCGGAGAAGCGCCTCCGGCGTCTAAGGGTCCTCTTAGCCTTCGAGACAGTCAGCGCCGCAAGTGGTCGGGATCCTGACAGACGTCTTAGAGAAAGTGCGACCGGAGGCGCCGACGGCGTTACCCTTGGAAAACGCGAGGGTTGTCTCACTGCAGCCCCCGGTCCCGTGTGGTGGGCAGCCCTCGCGTTTTCCTCTGAAGCTGGGCCAGGCAGCGGTGGCTGGCGACGGCGCGTTGCGACGTCGGCCATCGCGGCCCACCGACCAATAGCGAAAGGAAGGCACCCGAAAGGGGCCGCCGCCGGAGCTTTACCAGCGGTAGTGCGCGAAGGCCTTGTTGGCCTGCGCCATGCGGTAGATGTCGTCCTTGCGCTTGTACGCGCCGCCCTGCTGCTGCTGGGCGTCGAGCAACTCGTGCGCGAGGCGCTGAGCCATCGACTTCTCGCGGCGCTGGCGGGAGAACTGGACGAGCCAGCGGACGGCCAGCGTCCGCGCCCGGCGGGCGGGCACCTCGACCGGAACCTGGTAGGTGGCGCCACCGACGCGGCGCGAGCGCACCTCGAGCACCGGCGTGAGCGCCTTGATCCCGCCCTCGAGCTGCTCGACCGGACTCTTGCCCGTGCGCTCCCCCAGGATCGCGAGCGCGTCGTAGACGATCTGCTCGGCGACGGACTTCTTGCCGTCCAGCATCACCTTGTTGATGACCTGCTGGACGAGGCGGTTGCGGTGGACCGGGTCGGGCTCGATCGGCCGGACCTGGGCAGCTGCGCGACGCGGCACTACTTGGCCTTCACGCCGTACTGGGAGCGGGCCTTCTTGCGGTCGCCGACGCCGGCGGCGTCGAGCGTGCCGCGGATGACCTTGTAGCGGAAGCCGGGCAGGTCCTTGACGCGGCCGCCGCGGACCAGGACCACCGAGTGCTCCTGGAGGTTGTGTCCTTCGCCCGGGATGTAGGCGCCGACCTCCATGCCGTTCGTCAGCCGCACGCGGGCGACCTTCCGAAGCGCCGAGTTCGGCTTCTTCGGCGTGGTCGTATAGACGCGCGTGCACACGCCCCGGCGCTGCGGCGCCGCGACCTTCTTCTTGCGGCCCTTGCCCGACTTCAGACCGGGCGTCGCGAGCTTCTTCTTCGGCGGAGTGCGGCCCTTGCGGACCAATTGGCTGGTGGTCGGCATGCGGGTGGCGACTTTAGCAGGGGTGCCGATGTGGACTGTGTCGATCGTGTGGCGGCAATTTAGGCGGACTGTCGGGGGCGCCTGACGGCGGCGCCTCAGGCCGCCACCCCGAGCGCCTCGTCCACCGACACGCTCGGCACCCCGACCGCCTCTGCCACCGGGGCATACGTCACCTGCCCGCCGGCGACGTTGACGCCCAGCTTCAGCCCCGGATTCTCGGTGATCGCCCCCAGTACCCCTGCGTTGGCCAGGTGCAGCACGTACGGGATGGTCGCGTTGGTCAGCGCCGCCGTCGAGGTGATCGGCACGGCGCCCGGCATGTTCGCCACGCAGTAATGGGTGATCCCGTCGACCTCGTAGGTCGGGTCCGAGTGGGTGGTCGGGTGCGAGGTCTCGAAGCAGCCCCCCTGATCGATCGACACGTCGACCAGAACGGCGTGGTGCTTCATCAGCGACAGCTGCTGGCGGGTGATCACGTGCGGCGCCCGTGCCCCGTGCACGAGCACCGCCCCGATCACCAGATCCATGTATGGCAGGCGCTCCTCGATCTCCAAAGTAGACGCGAAGCACGTGTCCGCCCGGCCGCCGAACGCGATGTCGAGCTCTCGCAGGCGGTCGATGTTGCGGTCGTAGACGTAGACCGTGGCCTCCATCCCGAGCGCGATGAACGCCGCGTGCATGCCGACCACGCCGCCGCCGATGATCATCACGTTGGCTGCGGCGACGCCCGGAACGCCTCCGAGCAGGATCCCCCGTCCTCCCAGCGGCTTCTCCAGCATGAACGCCCCGGCCTGGGTGGCGATCTTGCCCGCCACCTCGGACATGGGCGCGAGCAGGGGCAGCCGGCCGCGGGCGTCCTCGACCGTCTCGTAGGCGATGCAGGTCGCGCCCGAGGCCATCAGCCCGCGCGTCAGCTCCGCGTCGGCGGCCAGGTGCAGGTACGTGAACAGGACGTGGCGAGGCTCGAGCCGCGCCACCTCGGCCGGCTGGGGCTCCTTGACCTTGACGACCAGCGTCGCCTCCTCGAACAGGGCGTCCGCGTCCAGCACGATCGTTGCGCCCTGCGCGATAAACGCCTCGTCGCTGATCGCGGAGCCGAGCCCGGCCCCGCTCTGCACGAACACCTCGTGGCCCGCGTCGGCGAGTTCGCGGATGCCGGCCGGCGTCAGCGCCACCCGGTACTCATCTGACTTGACCTCTGTTGGAACCCCGACCTTCACGCTTCTAGACCACCTTCCCGGTACCGGGCGGCTGGAAGCGCTCTTCCGGCCGCGGATTGACTCATGCCACCAGCTGTCGCCCCCGCAGCGCCAGCCAGAACTCGATCCGGTCCCGCGCCGACGACAGATTCCGACCCGTCAGCTCCTCCACGCGCCGGATCCGGTAGCGCAGCGTGTGGCGGTGACAGTAGAGCCGCCTGGCCGCCCGCTCCCATTGCCCGTTCTCCTCGATGAACGCCTCGAGCGATCGCATCAGCTCGCCGCCGTAGGGCCCCTCGCTGGCCTCGATCGGCCCGAGGATCGAGTCGCAGAACAGCCGCAGCGCCTCCTCGTCCTGGAGCGAGAGGAGCAGCTGGAACGACCCCAGGTCCTTGTAGGTCGCCACCCGCCGGTGGGCTGCCGACCCCGAACCGTTCCCATCCGACTCGCCAGCCACCCCCAGCCCGAGCGCCTCGAGCGCGCACCGGGCCTCGTGGAAGCTCCGCCGGGCGTCGGCCGCCGGGACGGCACGCCCGATCCCCACGCGTACCAAGCCGGGCAGTTCGCTGCCGGCCGCCACCGCCACGCGCTCGCCCAGCGTCAACAGATCCTCGTCGGAGCCGCCGGCCACCAGGGCACAGGCGAGCTGTCCCACCGGGGCGACGAGCGCCGGGACCGCCTCCTCGCGCAGGGCGCCCCACAGCGCCGCCTCGAGCGTTGCCGGCGACGTCCGCGACTCCCCGTCCCGCCCGAGCACAACCGCCGCGACCCGGTCTGACAGGCCGAACGGCCCCAGCCGCCGCGCCAGCTCAGCGCCGGCCAGTTCCCCGCTGACGATCGCGTCGAGCACGTCGCCGGCGAGCCGGCGCTCGGTGTCGCCCGCCACGCGGGCGCGAAGCAGCTCGAGCGCCACGATCGTGACCGCCTGGTGCAGCGTGAGCCGATCGAAGTCCGACAGCGGCCCAGCGTCCTTGATCGCCACCAGCCACGCCTCGGGCGGCCGTCCGGGTCCGGACGTGCCGGGCCGGGGCGCGCCGTCAGAGGCGACGGGAAGGGCCAAACCCTGGTTGCCCTCGAGCACCGAGGGCATGAACGTCCGGGCCTCACGCCTGCGCGCGCGCTCGCGCACCTCCGCGCGCAGCGTCTCCAGCGTCTCGGGCTCGATCGCCCGGCGGAAGGCGTGCTGCTGGAGCGGCTCCCCGCGCGAGTCGAACACCACGACGGCGGCGCCGAGCAGCGTAGCCAGCGCGCCGACCAGCGCCTCGAGGCCCCGTTCGGACAGCACGATTCGCTCGAGCCGCTCCTGGGCGCCGAGGGCACGCCGGAGCACCGCGTACTGCTCGTTGACGAGCTGGGTGAAGGCCGCCTCGGTGACCGCGATGAACGGCACCTCGTAGGGGACCTCGAACACCGGGAACTCGCGCTCCGCCGCGACCTCGAGCAGGGCCTCGGGCACGGTGGCGTGCTTGAAGCCCGTCCCGAACCCGAGCCCCGCCAGATGGTGGTCGGCCAGCCGCGCGGCGAACTCCCCGGCGTGCTGCGGCGTCTCGAGCTGCATGCCCGTCGTCAGCAGCAGCTCGCCTCCCGACAGCCACGGCGTGGGGTCGAGCAGCTCGGAGATGTGCACCCAGCGCACGGGCAGCTGCAGGCTGCGCTCGCCCGTCAAGAGGCGGACGTCGAGATCGCGCAGTAGGTCCCCGACGGTCAGCATCAGCCGCGGCGCGTCTCCTCCAGCGCGCTGTAGTCCCGGGCGCCCTCGTGCACGCGCATCCGCTTGCCCGCCTCCGTCAGCACCGCACGCAGGATCGCCTCGATCTCGGCGAACTGCTCCGGCCCCGCGATCAGCGGCGGCGAGAGCTGGATCACGGGGTCACCGCGATCATCGGCGCGGCAGATGAGCCCGCGGCGGTAGAGCTCGCCCGACAGGAAGCCACGCAGCAGCGTCTCGGACTCCTCGTCGTCGAAGGATTCCTTCGTCTCCTTGTCCTTGACCAGCTCGATCGCCTGGAAGTAGCCCGCGCCCCGGACGTCGCCGACGATCGGCAGGTCGCGCAGGGACTCGAGCATGCCCCGGAAGGTCGCCTCGTTGGCGCGGACGTGGTCGATCACTCCCTCGCGCTCGATCACGTCGAGGTTGGCCATCGCCACCGCGGCGCAGATCGGGTGCCCCGCGAACGTGAAGCCGTGGCTGAAGCTGTTGGTCCCGGTCATGAAGGGCGCCGCCACCCGGTCAGACGCGATCACTGCGCCCATCGGGGCGTAGGCGCTGGTCAGCCCCTTGGCGGTCGTGATCATGTCGGGCAGGTAGTCGTACTTGATCGCCCCGAACCATTCGCCGAGGCGGCCCCAGGCGCAGATCACCTCGTCGGAGATGAAGAGCACGTCGTACTCGTCGCAGATCTCCCGCACCCGCTGGAAGTAGCCGTTGGGCGGGGTGAAGCAGCCGCCGGCGTTCTGCACCGGCTCGAGGATCACCGCGGCCACCGTCTCCGGGCCCTCGAACTCGATCTTCTCGGCGATCGACTCGGCGAAGTACTCCTCGGTCATGCCGGGGATCATCCGGTAGGTGTTGGTGTTCGGGACGTGATGGGCGCCCGGGGTCAGCGGCTCGAACGGGGTCCGCAGGCCGGTGATGCCGGTGGCCGACAGCGCCCCCAGGCTGGTCCCGTGGTAGGCGATCTCGCGCGCGATCAGCTTGGTCTTATTCGGCCTGCCGGTCAGCTTGTGGTACTGGCGCGCCAGCTTGTAGGCCGACTCGACCGCCTCGGAGCCGCCGCTCGTGAAAAACACCCGGTTGAGGTCGCCCGGGGCCAGCGAGGCGATCCGTGCCGCCAGCTCGATCGCCGGCGGATGCGCGTAGGACCAGTTGGTGTAGAAGCCGAGCTCCTTGGCCTGGTCGGCGCCGGCCTGGGCAACGTCGGCCCGGCCGTGGCCGATGTTCACGCAGAACAGCGCCGACAACGCGTCCAGGTAGCGGTTGCCGTGCTCGTCCCAGACGTAGCAACCGTCGCCGCGCACGATGACCGGGACCTCGACCTCCTCGTAGGCCGACATCCGCGTGAAGTGCATCCACAGGTGGCGCTTGGCCAGCTCCTGGAGCGTGCCCTGCCCGGTCCTCGCCGCCTGCTCCGTGCTCGCCATTCCCATCCCTCCAAGATTCGTTCGCCGTTTTGTACAACCGTAGCGGCCCGATCGGGCCAAGGCAATTGTGCGGATCGGCGGGTGCTCGCCCCGGCGACTCGCCGGCCAGGCACTCGATAATGGGCCGCCTGCGGCGGCGTCCGTGGGACCGGGCGGGCCCGTCCGGTCAGTGACCGTGGACCCTCAAGCCCAGGTGGACTCAGGCGGCCGTCGCCACCGACGGCGTGCCTGCCCGAACGGGCGCCGGCATCAGCCACGCCGCGCCGACGACCAAGGCGAAGGCCAGGCACTGGAGGACCACCGACACCGGGCTCGTGGGAAGCGGATCGCCGAACACGATGAACCCGCCGACGATCCCGGCGACGTTGGCGGCCGTACCGGTGACCGCGATCACCGGAACCGCCTCGCCGTCCTGGAAGGCCTTGGCCGAGGCGTAGAACGCCGCCACCGAGGCGGCGACGCACACGAACAACCAGGGAGACAGCAGCCCGGCCAGACCGTGCGCCCCGACCATGCCCGAGATCGCCTTGATGGCGACGTCGGACACGCCGAACAGCATCCCCGAGGCGGCGCCGAGCATGTAGCCGTGGTGCTCCTGGGGCGCGCCCATGCTCGGTCCCAGGATCAGAAGCGTGCCCGCGCCGATCAGCACGGCCTCGAAGGCGATCAGGCCCGGGGTCGAGAACTTGGACTGGGCGCCGTGGGCGGCCGGGAGCGTGAACCCGAGCAGCATCAGCCCGAGCGCGGTCAGTCCTAGGCCCGTCCACTGGCGCCGGCCGATCCGGCAGCCGAGCATCTGCTCGGCCATGACCGCGAGCAGCACCATGCCGCCGGCCAGGACGGCCTGGACGATCGAGAGCGGGGCGACCGACATGGCCGCGACGTGGAAGACCCAGGCGCCGGCGCCGATCACCCAGCCGATCGTGAACAGGGGCGAGGCGAACAGCGCCTTGGCCGACTGCCACGGCCGGCGCATGTCAACCCTGGGTGCCGCGCACGCCCCCCGATGCTTGTACAGGAAGCCGATGTTCGTCGTCAGGGCGCAGGCGAGCGCGAGGATAATGCCGAGAAAGGAGCTCATTGCTAGGTGGCGTGGCAAGCGTCCGTGCCTGCCTCACGTTCTGTCTCGGCAGCATGGCGGCCCGCCTTGAGCGGGCTACCCACTGTAGAGGGAAATGTGTCCAGTCGTGGCAGCATCTGAGGTGGTGATACCCGCCTCCTCGCGACATACGACACAAGCTCCACTGCTGCTGATCGACGTCGACGGCGTGATCTCGCTGTTCGGCTACGACCATTCAGCGCCGCCCGCCGGCCGCTACCAGCTGGTGGACGGGATCGCCCATTTCCTGTCGGCGACGGCCGGAGAACACCTGCGCCGGCTGGCCGACGGGTTCGAGCTCGCGTGGTGCACCGGCTGGGAGGAAAAGGCCAACGATTACCTTCCGCTCGCCCTCGGCCTCCCCGGCCCGCTGCCCCATGTCGTGTTCGACCCGGCCGGACGTCCGTCGCGGGCGCACTGGAAGCTGGCCGGGATCGATCGTCACGTCGAGCCGTCCCGCCCGCTCGCGTGGCTCGACGACGCGCATGACGAGGGGTGCCGGACGTGGGCGAGCGCGCGCCCAGGGCCGACGCTGCTCGTCACCACTGACCCCGCGGTCGGCGTCACCGACCGCGAGGTGGCGGAGCTACTCGAGTGGGCCCGCGGGCTCCGCCGGGAGAGCTAGATCGGTCAGCGGCGCTCAGGCCGCCGCGGTCACCGAGAAGACCGGCGGGAGCCGCGAGGCGACGTTGAACCAGCTGCCGCCGGCGTCACCGGTGCCGAACACGTCCCCCGAGGTGGCGCCGAAGTACAGCTGCAGGGCCTCACCCTCGCCGGCCTGGTCGAACGCCCGCCGCAGCACCGTCAGGTACGCCTGCTCGGCCGGGAGCCCATCGCCCCGCGGCGTCCACGTCGAGCCGCCGTCGCGGGTCTCGTATACCCGGACGTGGCCCTCGGGCGTGACCCGATCGAAATCGCCGGTGAGCGGGATCACATAGGCGCTGTCGGGGTCGCCCGGGTCGAGCGCGAGCGGGAAGCCAAAGTCGGACGGCAGCCCGGACCCGATCTCGTTCCACGAGTCGCCGGCATCGTCGGAGCGGTAGACGCCGCCGTGGAACTGGATGAACATCCGCCGGGGATCGCGCCTGGCCCGCTCCATCCGGTGGACACACAGCTGGAAGGTGTCCTCGGGCGCGTCGTCGGGCAGGTAGCGCGGGCGGATGCCGCGGTTGCCACGCCGCCACGTCTCGCCATGGTCCTCGGTCAGCCACACCCCGGCCGCGGAGACCGCAATCGCCAGCCTGTCGGGCTCGCCGGGCCACGGGACGATCGAGTGCAGGCACAGACCGCCGCCCCCCGGTTGCCAGTCCTCACTGACCCGGTGCTCCCACAGCGGCCGGTTGAGCTCCCAGCTCGCGCCGCCGTCGCGGCTCTCGAACAGCACGCCTGGATCGCCGCCGGCGTACAGCACGCCGTCGTCGCCCGGAACGATCACCCAAATGCGCTCGAGCGCGTGCTCGCCGCCCTCGGGTAGCGCGACCCCGTCGGCCTGCGTCCACTCGCCGCCCGGTTCGTCGGCGAACCAGATCTTCGGGCCATAGAACGGCGATGTGGACGTGGAGATCACGCGGCCGCTGGCGGGATCGCGCAGGGCGAAGTCGATCGGCTCGCCGGCGAACGCCCGGCAACGCACCTCGAACTCGTCGCCCGGCTCGCCTTCGAGCACGAACAGGCCCTTCTTGGTCCCGACCATCAGCTCAGTCATGGGTTAGGCCCCTCCTGTGATCGCGGGTAGCACTTCCACTCGGTCGTTGGCCGCAACCATGGTCTGCTCACCGCCGCGCTCCCCGTTCACGAATACGTTGATGTGCCGGCGAATCACCCCGCGCTCGTCGAGGATCCAGCCCGCCACCGACGGGTGCAGGTCCTCGAGGCCGCGGAGCAGCTCGTGGACGGTGGCGCCGGCGACCTCCTGCTCGGCGCGCCCGCCGGCGAGGCCCCTCAGCGGTCCGTGAACGCAGACGACAGCCATGGTTTCGCATCCTAAGACCGGGGTGTACGCGAAAACTAATCGCCCACAGAGAGGCCTGGTCGAGAAACGGGAAAATACGGCCCGTTTCTCGACCAGCCCTAGGTGAAGCGCCCTAGGTGAAGCGACCGTGGCGGCCGGCGCCTGACCGGAAACGTTCCACGCCGGCCTGGACGTGCGCCAGCGAGCGCAAACCGTGGGCGAACTCGTTGGCCAACGCGGCGTCCTCGTCGAGCCCGTCCTGTTCGAGCAGCGACAACCGGTCTTCTCTCAGACACGCCTGGGGAAATGCCGCGATCTCGCGGGCCAGCTCCTCGGCGGCCGCGCGGCTCGCGCCCTCCGGAACGACTCGGTTCACGAGACCCATGTCGAGAGCCTCAGCCGCCGGCACCCCCCGCCCGGTCAACACCATGTCCATCGCGCGCGACCCTCCGACGAGCCGGGGCAGCCGGACCGTCCCGCCGTCGATCAGCGGCACGCCCCAGCGCCGGCAAAACACCCCGAACACAGCGCTCTCGTCGGCCACCCGCAGGTCGCACCAGAGCGCGAGCTCGAGCCCGCCGGCGACCGCGTGCCCGGCGACCGCCGCGATCACGGGCTTCGACAGCCGCATCCGGGTCGGCCCCATCGGCCCGTCCCCATCGGGCGCGACCCGGTTACCCGCACCCGTTCCAACGGCCTGAAGGTCCGCGCCGGCGCAGAACACGCCGCCCTCGCCGTGCAGCACCGCGACCGCGGCGCCCGCATCCGCGTCGAACTCTCGGAAGGCGGCCGCCAGAGCCAGCGCGGTCTCGCCGTCGACCGCGTTGCGTCGCTCGGGGCGCGACAGCAACACCGTCAACACCGGCCCGGAGCGCTCGACCCGGACCGCTTCGCTCACGCCGCCCCGACGGCCCGGCGCACGAAGGTCTGGATCGCGGCGACGACCTCATCGGACCCGTCGACCGACGACAGCGGCCCGACCAGCGCCTCGCCGCACCCGCCGACGAGCGCCGCTGCGGTGAAGGCCACATCCTGCTCCGGGACCTCGCCGGCGCCGATCGCCGCGCGCAGCTCGCCGGCGATGAGCTCCGCGTAGCGCCCGCGGTAGGCGAGCCGCTCGGCGTCGACCACCCGGTCGACGGGTTCCGCGAGGAGCGCCCAGGCCAGCCGCTGGTTCTGGAGCGCCCGCTCGGCGAAGGTGCCGACAACGGCCTCGAGCCGGGCGACCGCGCCCGCCTCCGGCGCTACGGCGTCGGCGGCGGCGCGCATGGCGCGCTCCTCGCCGGCGCACACGGAGCGGAAGACGTCGAGAAAGAGGTCGGCCTTCGAGGGGAAGTGCCGGTAGAGCGTCCCGGCGGCGACGCCGGCGCGCTCGGCGATCGCGACCACCGGCGCCGCGCCGTACCCGCCCTCCTCGATCAATTCCCGCGCGGCGGCGAGCAGCCGCTCGCGAGTTCCGATCCCGGCGACCGTGCTCACGCGGCCAGCGCGCGGTCGATGATCGCTTCGGCGTCCACGCCGGAAGGAAGCGTCCCGTAAACGCGCCCGCCGGCGCTGTCCAGACGCGCGGCGGTGAACGCGTCAGCCACGGCCGGTGGAGCAAACCGCACGAGCAGCGATCCCTGGAGCGCCACCGCCAGGTCCTCGACGATCCGCCGGGCGTGGAACGCCGCCCCGCCCGGATCGCCGGCCGCGAACACCTCGGTGACCTCCGAGCCCACGCGCTCGAGGTGCGCGTCGAGGCGGGCGTCCGCACCCGCCGCCAGCGAGCACTCGGCGAGGAACGCCGGCAGCCCCTCCGACTCTTTGATCATCGCGCGCAGCACGTCGAGCGCGGCCACGTTTCCCGAGCCCTCCCAGATCGAGTTCAGCGGGGCGTCGCGATACAGCAGAGGTAGCCCCGAGTCCTCGACGAACCCGTTCCCGCCCAGGCACTCGAGCGCCTCCGCCGCGTGCGGGGCAGCCCGCTTGCAGACCCAGTATTTCATGACCGCAGTCGCGAATCGGCGGAACGGCCCCTCGGAATCCGAGTCGTAGGCTCGCGCGACCCGCAGGGCCGCGACCGTGGCCGCCTCGGACTCGATCGCCAGGTCGGCGAGCACGTTGCGCATCGCCGGCTGGTCGACCAGCAGCGCCCCGAACGCCGAGCGGTGGCGGGCATGGTGGATCGCCTCGGCCGTTCCGCGGCGGAGCGAGCTCGTCCCGCCCAGCAGGCAGTCGAGGCGGGTGTGGTTGACCATCCGGATGATCGCCGGCACGCCTCGTCCCTCGTCCCCGATCAGGCGGCCGTGAATCCCGCGGAACTCAACTTCCGAGGAGGGCAGCGATCGGGTGCCGAGCTTGTCCTTCAAACGCTGGAACTCCATCCCGGGCCCCCGCTCGACCAGGAAGCAGGAAAGGCCCGCGGGGGCCTGGGCCAAGACGAGGAACACGTCGCACGGCGGGTAGGAGCAGAACCACTTGTGCCCGTGGAGCTCATACACGCCGTCCCCGATCGGATCGGCGCGCGTGATGTTGGCGCGCACGTCGGAGCCGCCCTGGCGCTCGGTCATCGCCATCCCAGCCAGCGCGCCATGCTCGTAGTCGGGCATCGTCAGGCGCGGCTCCCAGAGCGCCGCCAGATCCGGTGCCCCGTCGCGAAGCGCCGGCACCGCGGCATAGGTCATCGACACCGGGCACATGACGCCGGCGTCCGCGTTGCTCCACAGCATGAACAGGGCCGCGCGCACGACGTGCGCCCCAGGCTGCGGTTCTCGCCACGGAAGGCTGTGGATTCCCCGCTGCACCGCGCCGCGCAGCAGCCAGTGCCACGAGGGGTCGAGCTCCACCTCGTCGATCCGGTTCCCGTAGCGGTCGTGGGTGCGCAGGATCGGGACGTTGCGCTCGGCCCGCCGGCCGTGCTCGAGCGCCTCGACGCTGCCGGCCACCGCGCCGGCCTCCCGCGCCCGGTCGGCTCCCCAGTCTCCGCCCTCCCGGTCGAGCCCTTCGCGCAGCGCGAGATCGATCTCGAACAGGTTGACCGGCTGGAGCGGCGGCGGCTGGTTAAGGACCTCTCGCGCCGGATTGGTTACATCGACTGTGACCATGTGAATCCGGATTCACATGATAAAGGACCCGCCCACGCGGGTGCTCCCGTCAACGGAGCCGTCTTGGACGGCGCGGGTGGGACCGAATCCGGTCAAGCGCGCCGCGTGGGCGCACCAGTTGGTTGGCATGATCGGTCTGCCGCGCCGTGGACGTGGGCTTGACCATGGGCGGCTCTTCCTCGCCGCCTGACTGACTGGCTTTCCGCGCCTCCTCGCGGGCGCGGTCGCGGTCCTCGGTCAAGCCGACCTCGTAGAAGATCAGCGCGGTGCCCCCCACGAGCCCGAGCGCCACGAACGCGAACGCGAGGTTCTGCCCGAGCCCGCCGCTGAACACGAAGGCGCAGGCAATGCCGGCCAGGACCAACAGCCCGGCGGAGCCGAAGCCAACGATCCGGGATCGTCTGCTCACGCGGCTCCGCCGGCTGTCATCGATTCTGGCGCCTTAGTGTTACTCGTCCGACCCGTCGTCGTCGGGTACGTCGAGCTCGGCGAGCTCATCGACGAAGCCCATCGACGAGCGTCCGTCGCCGATCCCCTCCAGGTCGGAGAGGTCGGGCTCCGGTCCGCCGAACCCGGTCAGGCCGTCGCCGTCGGTCAACCCGAGCTCGGCAGCGAGATCGTCGTGATCGAGCAGGCCGACGTCGTCCATGCCGCGGGGAAGCGGCTCCGCCGGCTCGATCTCGATCCGCCGGTAGCGCTTGAGCCCCGTGGCGGCCGGGATCAGCTTGCCGATGATCACGTTCTCCTTGAGCCCGATCAACCGGTCGATCTTGCCCTCGAGCGCCGCGTCGGTCAGCACCTTGGTGGTCTCCTGGAAGGAGGCTGCCGACAGGAACGAGTCGGTGTTGAGCGAGGCCTTGGTGATCCCGAGGATGATCTCCTCGGCCTGGGCGGTCTCGCCGCCGCCGTCGATCACGGCCTTGTTCACCCGCGCGTACTCCTGCCGGTCGACGTACTGGCCCGGCAGCAGGTCGGTGTCGCCCTTCTGGTCGACCCGGACCCGCTTCATCATCTGGCGCACGATCAGCTCGATGTGCTTGTCGTTGATGTCGACGCCCTGGGACTTGTAGACCTCCTGGACCTCGCGGACGAGGTACATCTCGGTCTCGGTCCGTCCGCGCACGGCCAGGAGCTCGGCCGGGTACAGCGAGCCCTCGTTGAGCTGCGTCCCGGGCTCGATCTTCTGACCGTTGTCCACGAACAGCCGCGTCCGCCGCGGGAACGTGTGGCGATGCTCCTCGCCCGAATCGTCGGTGATCACGACCGTCACCGCCTTGTCGGACTCCTCGATCGACACCTTCCCGCCGATCTCGGCGATCTTGGCCAGACCCTTGGGCTTGCGCGCCTCGAACAGCTCGACCACGCGCGGCAGACCGTGCGTGATGTCCGCGCCGGCGACGCCGCCGGTGTGGAATGTCCGCATGGTCAGCTGCGTGCCCGGCTCACCGATCGACTGGGCGGCGATGATTCCCACCGCGTCGCCGATCTGGGCCAGCTTGCCGGTGGCCATCGAGCGTCCGTAGCAGGCCTGGCACACGCCGGTGGGCGCCTCGCACTTGAGCACCGAGCGCACCGGGACCGTGATCACGTGGCCCTTCTCGGTGTCGTCGTGCCAGGACTCGGCCAGATCGGCCAGCTCGGCGCGATCGATCTCCTTGCCCTGCTCGACGATCACCCGGCCGCGCTTGGTCGTGATGTCCCGAGCGGCGATACGGCCGATCAGGTTGTCGTTTGGCTCGCCGGTCGGCCGCAGCCCGCGCTGGTCGGAACCCGCCTCGACCTTGGACACCGGCATGTCGATGTAATCCTCGGTGCCGCAGTCCTCCTGGCGGATGATCACGTCCTGGGAGACGTCGACCAGACGACGGGTCAGGTAGCCCGAGTCGGCCGTGCGCAGCGCCGTATCGGCGAGACCCTTGCGGGCGCCGTGGGTCGAGATGAAGTACTCGAGCACGGTCAGCCCCTCCTGGAAGGAGGCCTTGATCGGACGCTCGATGATCTCGCCCTTCGGATTTGCCATCAGGCCGCGCATCCCGGCCAGCTGCCGGATCTGCGAGAACGACCCGCGGGCTCCGGAGTTGGCCATCATGTAGATCGGGTTGAGCTCATCGAGGTGATCGTTGAGCGCCTGTCCGACCTCGTTGGTGGCGCGGTCCCACAGCCCGGTGACGAGCTCGTGGCGCTCCTCCTGGTTGATCTCGCCGTTGTCGTACTGCGCCTCGATGACCTCGAGCTCCGCCTCGTAGCGCGCCAGGATCTCCGGCTTGGTCGGCGGCGTTTGCACGTCGTTCTTGGAGATCGTGACTCCCGCCTGCGTGGCGAAGTGGAAGCCGACGTCCTTGAACGCGTCGAGCACCTGCGAGATGGTCGGCGCTCCGTAGAGCTGGACCAGGTGGTCGACGAGCTTGGTCGTGTCCTTCTTCTTCATCGAGCGATTGACGAACTCGTACGTGCTCGGGTCGAACCCGTCGCCGAGCGCCTCGAACAGCGCCCGCTCGATCCGGTCGTTCCACAGGATCCGGCCGACCGTGGTCAGCACGTGGCCGCCCTCACGTCCGAGCGGCCGGTACTCGGCCAGGTCGTGGAGCTTGACCACGCCGTGCTCGTAGGACCACTCCGCCTCCTGGGCGGTGCGGAACACGTGCGGGCGCGGCTCGTGCGTCGCCGGGTCGATCTTGTCGAGCTCGGAAGCGTCGGGACCGTAGGTCAGGTAGTAGGCGCCCAGCACCATGTCCTGCGACGGAGTCGCCAGCGGCGCCCCGTGCGCGGGGGACAGGATGTTGTTGGCCGACAGCATCAGGATCCGCGCCTCGGCCTGCGCCTCCGCCGACAGCGGCAGGTGGACCGCCATCTGGTCGCCGTCGAAGTCGGCGTTGAAGGCGTGGCACACGAGCGGATGGACCTGGATGGCCTTGCCCTCGACCAGCACCGGCTCGAACGCCTGGATGCCCAGGCGGTGGAGCGTCGGCGCGCGGTTGAGCAGCACCGGATGCTCGTGGATGACCTCCTCGAGCACGTCCCAGACCTCGGGGATCATCGAGTCGACCATCTTCTTGGCCGCCTTGATGTTCTGCGCCGACTTGCGCTCGACCAGCCGGGCCATGATGAACGGCTTGAACAGCTCGAGCGCCATCAGCTTCGGCAGCCCGCACTGGTGCAGCCGCAGCGACGGCCCGGACACGATCACCGACCGCCCCGAGTAGTCGACGCGCTTGCCGAGCAGGTTCTGGCGGAACCGGCCCTGCTTGCCCTTGAGCATGTCTGAGAGCGACTTGAGCGGCCGGTTGCCCGGACCGGTGACCGGACGCCCGCGCCGGCCGTTGTCGAACAGCGCGTCCACGGCCTCCTGGAGCATGCGCTTCTCGTTGTTGACGATGATCTCCGGCGCGCCAAGGTCGAGCAGCCGCTTCAGGCGGTTGTTGCGGTTGATGACGCGGCGGTAGAGGTCGTTGAGGTCGCTCGTGGCGAACCGGCCGCCGTCGAGCTGGACCATCGGCCGCAGCTCGGGCGGGATCACCGGAACCGCCTCGAGGATCATCATCTCCGGCTTGTTGCCCGAGTGCAGGAAAGCCGAGACGACCTTTAGCCGCTTGACCGCGCGGGCCTGCTTCTGCCCCTTGGCCGTCTTGACCTGATCCTGGAGATCGGCCGCCTCGGCGTCGAGATCGACCTGCTGGAGCAGATCGCGCACGGCCTCGGCGCCCATCCCGCCGCGGAAGTACTCGCCGAACCCGTAGGGCGAACCGAACCGGTCCTTGAGCTCGCGGAACGTGGTCTCGTCGTTGACCACATCCTTGGGCTTCATGGTCTTGAACAGCTCCCACACCTGGCGCATGCGCTCGGCGGCGTCCTCGATGTAGGCCTCGGTGTCGTCGATGTCGGCCTGCAGCGACTTGCGCAGGTCCTTGAGCATCTTCTCGCGCTCCTCATCGGAGAGCTTGGCGATGTTCACGCCGAGCGACTCGGCCCACATGTGGTCGTCATCGGAGAAGTCGCGGCCGGTCTTGCCGGACTCGAGGTACTGCTCGCGCCGCTGGAGTGACTCCTTGAGCTCGAGCATCCGCTCTTCCTTCTCGGCGGCGTACGCGTCGAGGACCTTGTTGACCTCGCCCTCGAGCGTGTCGATGTCGCGCGCACGGGCCTCATCGTCGATCCAGGTCACGATCGAGGCGGCGAAATACAGGACCTTCTCGAGCTCCTTGGGAGCCATGTCGAGCAGGTAGCCGATCCGGCTGGGCACGCCCTTGAAGAACCAGATGTGGCTGACCGGCGCGGCGAGGTCGACGTGGCCCATCCGCTCGCGGCGGACCTTGGACCGCGTGACCTCGACGCCGCAGCGCTCGCACACGATGCCCTTGTAGCGGACGCGCTTGTACTTACCGCAGTAGCACTCCCAGTCCTTGGTCGGACCGAAGATGCGCTCGCAGAACAGGCCGTCCTTCTCGGGCTTGAGCGTCCGGTAGTTGATCGTCTCCGGCTTGGTGACCTCCCCCGAGCTCCAGGAGCGGATCTGCTTGGAGGAGGCCAGGCCGATCTCGATCGCGTCGAAATTGTTGATGTCGATCAAATCGATCCCTTCTTAGTTACTTGAAATCTTGATTGGCCAGGGAGTGACGAGGCGCGAATCACGCCTCGTCCTCCTCGAGAACGCCTTCGGCGTCGCCGACGGGGATGTCCTCGTCGATCATCGAGTCGTCGTCCGATGAGAAGTCCTCCTCCTCGAGCTCCTCGCCGGGCTCGAGGTCGGCATCCTCTTCCTCGGCCTCCTCCTCGGAGGCTTCCACGGTCTCGCCCTCGTGCTCGGTCGACTCGTCGGCGGCCGCGCCGTCGGTGGCGCGCACGCCGCTCAGGTCGATCCCGAGCTCCTCGGCCGCGCGCAGGAGGTCGTCATCCTCCTCGCGCATCTCCGCCCGTTCGCCTTCCTCGGAGACCACGTTGACGTCGAGCGCCAGCGACTGCATCTCCTTGAGCAGGACCTTGAACGACTCGGGGATCGAGGGCTCGGCGATGTTCTCGCCCTTGACGATCGCCTCGTAGGCCTTCACGCGGCCGACCGTGTCGTCGGACTTGATCGTGAGCATCTCCTGGAGGGTGTAGGCCGCGCCGTAGGCCTCGAGCGCCCACACCTCCATCTCGCCGAAGCGCTGGCCGCCGAACTGCGCCTTGCCGCCCAGCGGCTGCTGGGTGACCAGCGAGTAGGGGCCGGTCGAACGCGCATGGATCTTGTCGTCGACCAGGTGCAGCAGCTTCAGGATGTACATGTAGCCGACCGTCACCTGCTCCTCGAACGGCTCGCCGCTGCGGCCGTTGAACAGCGTCGTCTTGCCCGAGGCCTGATCGCCCTCGCGCCGGCGCTTGTCGACATCCATCTTGATGCGGCCCTGGTGCTCGTCCTGCCAGCGCACGAGCGCCTCGTCGACGTCGCGCACGGTGGCGCCGTCGAACACCGGCGTGGCCACGTAGACCTTGGCGCCGTTGCCCTGACCGTTGCCGTCGTGCGCTTCCCTGTAGGCCTGCGAGCCGTCGTCGTACCAGCCGTTGGCCGCGACCCACCCGAGGTGCGTCTCGAGGATCTGGCCCAGGTTCATACGGCTTGGAACGCCGAGCGGGTTGAGGATCACGTCGACCGGCGTGCCGTCCTCGAGGAACGGCATGTCCTCGACGTCGACGATCTTCGAGATCACGCCCTTGTTGCCGTGGCGCCCGGCGAGCTTGTCGCCCTCGGCGATCTTGCGCTTCTTGGCCACGAACACACGCACGAGCTCGTTGACGCCGGGCGGCAGGTCGTCGCCCTCGTCACGGCTGAAGGTCTTGACGTCGATGACGACGCCGCCCTCGCCGTGCGGGACCTTGAGCGAGGTGTCGCGGACCTCGCGTGCCTTCTCCTTGAAGATCGCGCGGATCAGCTTCTCCTCGGCCGTGAGCTCGGTCTCGCCCTTGGGCGTGACCTTGCCGACGAGCAAGTCACCGGAACCAACCTCGGCGCCGATGCGGACGATGCCGCGGTCGTCGAGGTTTCTGAGTGACTCTTCCGAGCGGTTCGGGATGTCGCGGGTGATCTCCTCGTCGCCGAGCTTCGTCGTGCGGGCGTCGATCTCGTACTCCTCGATGTGGATCGAGGTGAGCTCGTCGTCCTTGACGATCCGCCGCGACAGGATGATCGCGTCCTCGAAGTTGTAGCCCTCCCAGGACATGAAGGCGACCAGCAGGTTCT
>Ga0335074_10002445_pt1 | contig 25278 bp, 24 predicted proteins | sample Lox_Sample_23_FD_206715 | JGI IMG/M metagenome (GOLD analysis project Ga0335074, IMG submission 206715) | Soil microbial communities from Loxahatchee National Wildlife Refuge, Florida, United States - Lox_Sample_2.3 | ecosystem: Environmental > Terrestrial > Soil > Wetlands | place: USA... | reverse complement strand
CGCTCCGAGCTGATTGAGGGTCTGACCAACGCAAACATCGTCAGGGATCTGTTCGAGGCGCTGGCGGCGGGCGCGACGACGTTCGCCGTGGCCAAGGCGACCGAGGTTCGCTGCGACCTGACCAAGCCCTACGTGATGCTGTGCGCCGTGCCCACGGATGGGCGCGAGCAGGGCTCGGGCCGGTGGCGGGCGACCGCGCAGGCCCTCGGCCAGGGTTTCGGGGAGCTGGCCGCGAGCACTGCGGTCGAGGCTGGGCCCGGTCCGGTGCGCGCGTTGCTGGCGCTCGACGCGCGAGCCTCGCGCAAGCTCGACGATGTGCTGCGGGTGTGCCGCGAGCTTGGCCAGCAGTCGGATGCGGCGATCGGGATCAGCGAGCTGCACGCGGCGCCGCGCGACGCGGCGCGCGCCTACCGGGAGGCGGTCGACGCGGCGAAGATCGGCGCCGCCCTGCTCGCGGCCGGGGGCGCGGTCGCCTATTCGGAGGTCGGCGCGTACCGCTACCTGGTGCACATCGGGGCCGAGGACGCCCCGCACGACCAGATGCGGGCCGCCGTCGACTGCCTGATCGAGTACGACCGAAAGCGGCGGACGGCGCTGCTCGACACCCTGGAGCGCTATCTGACCGAGCGACGCAGCGTGATCGAAAGCGCCCGTGCGCTGTACATCCATCCCAACACGCTGCGCCAGCGTCTCGGCCGGATCGAGGAGCTAACCGGCCTGAACCTTGACGAGGACGATCTGCTGTCGCTGGAGCTGGCGATCAAGCTGGCGCGCCTGCACGGCCGCCCTTGAGCCGGACGCTCACATGGGGATCATCGCGCCGACCGTGGCGGTGCGCTCGACCGGCAGCCGGAAGGCGTCGATGGGGCTCGCGGAGTTGCGCGCCATCAGCATGAACAACACCTTGCGCCAGCGGCTCATGCCGGGCGCGTTGGTGGGCGTGATCGTGATCCGCGACACGAAGTAGGAGGCGTGCTCGAGGTCGAGGTTGCGCTCGAGCAGCCCGCGTTTGCGCGCCAGCGCCAGCGCCGCGGGCACGTCGGTGGTGTCGTGGTAGCCGGCGCGCAGCGTGATGTGCCTGATCTTGAACAGGCCGCTCCCGAGCGTTTCGGCGACCAGCTGCTGATCGGGGTCGACGTGCGGCACGCTGACCGGTTGGACCGACACGATCAGCACCTTGTCGTGGAAGATCCCGTGGTGCTCGACGTCGGCCTTGAGCGCGAGTGGCGTCGTGTCCGTGCTCGGGTTGAGGTAGATGGCGACGGTGCGGCAGCGGTGGATGGGGGGGTCGCTCATCCGAACCTGATAGAGGAAGTTGTCGAGCGGCCCTTCCTCCTCGGTTCGGTTACGGGTAACGATCTCGCGGCCCTTGCGCCAGGTGACCATCAGGATCGCGGTGACGAGACCCAGGCTGAGCGGGATCCACGCGCCGTGGCTGACCTTGCTCACGTTTGAGGTGAAGAACGACAGCTCCAGGGTCAGGAACACCACCCCGATGACCGCCAGCTTCCACTTGGCCATGTGCCAGATCGCTCGCGCGACCGCCAGGAACAGGACGGTGTCGAGCACGAACGTTCCGGTGACCGCGACGCCGTAGATGTTGGCCAGCGCGTCGGAGCTCCGGAAGATCAGGATCAGCGCGATCACCCCGATCGCCAGCGTGAAGTTGATCAGCGGCACGTAGATCTGGCCCTCGAGCTCTGAGGTGTGCTTGATCTTCAGGCGCGGAAGGAAGCCGAGCTGCACGGCCTGGCGCGCGATCGAGAAAGACCCGGTGATCGCCGCCTGCGAGGCGATGATCGTCGCGATCGTCGCCAGGAACACCATCAGGATCCGGCCGCCGGCGGGCACCAGCAGGTAGAACGGATTCCGGATCGCGTCCGGGTGCGCGAGGATCAGCGCGCTCTGGCCGAGGTAGCAGAGGAGCACGGCGGGAAAGACGACGGCGAACCACGTCCTGCGGATCGGGGTGGCGCCGAAGTGGCCGCGGTCGGCGTACAGGGCCTCCGCGCCGGTCAACGCCAGCACCACGCCGCCGAGCGTGAAAAAGGCCGCGATGCCGTGATCGATCATGAAGCGCCCGGCCCAGGTTGGGGACAGGGCCTGGAGCACCGCGGGATGGGCGACGACCTCGCGGGCGCCGAGCACGGCGATGACCGAGAACCAGAGCAGCATCATCGGCCCGAACAGCCATCCGACGGCGCCCGTGCCGTGGCGCTGGAGCGCGAACAGCCCGATCAGGATCGCGATCGAGATCGGAACGACGAGGTGGGCGAGGCTCGGCGAGTCGACCTTCAGTCCTTCGACCGCTGAGGTGACCGAGATCGCCGGCGTGACCATGCCGTCGCCGAAGAACAGGCCGGCGCCGAAGATGCCGAGCGTGACGAGCAGCATCGTGCGGCCCACCCGGCGGCGCTGGATGAGCGCGGCGAGGGCCATGCCGCCGCCGTCCCCGCGGTTGTGCGCGCGCATCAAGAACCCCGCGTACTTGATCGACACGATGATCGTCAGGGCCCAGAAGATCAGCGAGGCAACCCCATAGACCCCGGCCACCGTGGCATGGGCGGCGTCGGCGTGCTGGGTGAAGATCACCTGCTCGGTGTAGAGGGGGCTGGTGCCGAGATCGCCGTAAACGACGCCGAGGGCTCCCAGCGCCAGCACGATCTTGCCGGCGTGGGCGACGACGTCGCGGTCATCGTCGTCCGGTTTGATGTTCGGTCGCCCGTTGCGCTCGCTGGGCTTGACCGGGGTCACCGGCCAGTAGCCGAGCTTGTGGGCCGCCTCGTTGAAGGTGCGGCGGACGCCGGTGGGCATCTGGCCGTTGCCGTTGCCGTTGCCGTTCCCGTTGCCGGCCGGCGATGCCACGGCAGCGGCCTTGTGAGCCGCTTCGTTGAGGCTCCTGCGCGTGGGCGGCGTCATGCCAAATCTCTGCCTACGCCAGTTGTTCTGAGACCAAAGCGGGTCGTAACCCCAGCAGCCGGAGGTCGGTCATCAGGTCTCCGACCTCGTCGTGCAACCCGTTCTCCGAGTCGCGCGGGTGAGGCGGGTGGGGACCTAGTTCTATGCGCAGCAGCAGCGCGCCGCGATCGGAGCCGTTGGTTCGTTCTCGGGCCAGGACCGCGCGCCCGCCGTCCATGCGGTCGGCGAGCCAGGCGCGCAGCTCAGGCGTCAGCAGAGCTGGTCGCTCGAGGCGAATAAGTACTTCCGGCATTGTCCGGAGGCTCGCAACCGGACGGCCCCAACGCTATGGGTGCAAGTGCCTATCTATGAGTCGCCGGTACGGCGTATGCGGGGTTGGCGCTTCAGGGCTCGATCAGCCCGCGCCGGATGGCGTACCGGGTCAGATCCGCGACGTTGCGCATGCCGAGCTTCCCAAGGATGTTCGCGCGGTGGTGGTCGACGGTCTTGCGGCTGATCACGAGCTCGTCGGCGATCTGATCGCTCGAGTGGCCTTCGGCGATCAGCTTGACGACCTGGAGTTCCCGCGGTGTGAGGGGATCCTCGGGCGCTGCCTCTCCCCGCCGCGCCTGCTCGAGATACTCCCGCACCAGCGTCGTGACCGCGTTCGGATAGAGAAACGACTCGCCGCGCATGGCGGCGCGGCATGCCCCGATCAGGTCCCGGTTGGCCGACGACTTGAGGACATACCCGCTGGCTCCCGCCTTCAACGCCTCGAAGAAATACTGCTCGTGGTCGTGGACCGACAGGATCAGCACCCGCACCTCGCGGCGACGGCGTCGGAGCTCAGCCGTGGCCTGCAGCCCGGTGAGCCGAGGCATCGAGACGTCGAGAATCGCGAGGTCCACCTCGCCGGCCAGCGTCTTCTCGACGGCCTCCATTCCGTCCTCCGCCTCGGCGACCACCTCGATGTCGGGTTCCCGGTCCAGCACGGCGCGCAACCCACTGCGCACGACCGCGTGATCGTCCGCCAGCAGCACGCGGGTCTTCAGCGGCGTCGGCATGCCTACCCCGCAGTGGGAACGCGCAGGACGACATCGGTCCCGCCACCCGCGGCCGGGGCGATCTCGAGCTCGGCGCTGATCACCATCGCGCGCTCGCGGAGTCCGCGAAACCCGCGTCTGTCCACCCCCGCGGGCAGGCCGCGGCCGTTGTCGCTCACCAGCAGGACGACCTGTCCGTCCTCGCGTCTCAACCCGACATACACCTCGGTGGCATGTGCGTGCCGCAGCACGTTCGTCAGCGCCTCCTGAGCGGTCCGGTAGATGACCAGCTCGACCTCGGGCGAGAGCTTCGGCAGACGCCAATCCAGATCGCGGTGGACCCGCAGACCCTCCTGCCGGTTCATCCGACCGCAGAGCGCGATCAGGGCGTTCACGAGGCCAAGGTCGTCCAGTGCCTCGGGCCGGAGCTCGCGCCCGATCCGCCGCACGTCCTCGAGGCTCGAGAGCGCCGTTTCGCCGATGTCCACGAGCGCGTCGGCTTGCGAGGACGGCTCATCCGCCGCGCGCTCGGCCCGCAGCGCGATCGCGGTCAAGGTTTGACCAACCTCGTCATGCAGCTCGCGTGCAATCCGGATGCGCTCCTGCTCCTGCGCGGCCAGCACGCGACGGCCGCTTTCGCGTCGCTCGCCCTCGAGCCGGTCGAGCATCTCGTTCAGCGCACGGGCGAGCGCGTGGACCTCCGGGCCGGCCGTGTCGAACGACTCCGAGCGGCGACCCGGCTCGGTCGGGTCGACGGCGCTCATCGTTGCCGCCAGCCGGCGGAGCGGGCCCAGTGCGCGGCGGAGCAACACAAGGTCGATCAGCAGCATCAGGATCAAGATGATCGAGAGGACCAGGACCTCGCTCGGGGTGGCGACCCGGTGCACGGTCACTGGCGTCCAGGCCACGATCGCGAACGCCACGACGAACACCGCGGCGTTGCCCAGGAACACGCGCCAGAGCAGCGACAGCCTGCTCCACGGCCGCGGCCGGGCCCCCGGTTCGGGCCCGCCCTCGCGCGCCTCTGCCGGTGGCAGAGGGGCAGGCGGCACGGCGGCCGGACGCTGGATCTGAGTCGACTGCGAGCCCATCGCTCTCGCGCAGGGACGATTCCGGCCGTGCGCGAGTGGTCATTGTCGCACTCCCGCCCGCCCATCCGCCGTCGCCTCCACCAGCATCACTGGCCGCCGATCGCCACCTCGGAGGAGATCTTCCCGTCGGCGTCAAGGGGTCTCAGCCGGCGCTTGTCATCCCACTTGCGGTACAGGTAGAGGGGCAGGTAGGCGACCAGCGTCACCAAGCCGATGAAGTAGTACGGAAGCGTGGAGTGGCCGGCCTGCGAGCACGAGCACGACGCGTAAACCGGGCCGCCCCAGAAGAACACCACGGCGTAGATCAGGGCCAGCGCGATCGCGACGTACTTCATCCATTCGGGCAATCGGAAGGGACGTCGCACGTTCGGCCGGTACTTGCGGAGCAGGAAATAACCGATCAGGACGGGAATGAACGACGAGAGGTAGCCCACGTTCGAGAACGTGTAGATCTCGACCGCGCCGCCCATGAACACGACGATGATCGAGCAGATCACGTTGAAGATCATGGCCCGGTCGGGAACACCGTGCGAGTTGAGATGCCCGAAGAACCGTGGGAAGTGACCGTCGGTCGACATCTGGTGCAGCGAACGTGCGCAGCCGGTGATCGCGTTCAGAGCCGACAGGATGAGCGCGATGATCAGCATCCAGGCGATCAGCCATTTGAGCACGGTCGAACCCGCGCCGGTGCCGAACACCTTTGCGGTGAAATCGACAAACATTGTCTTCGGATCAACCAGCGCGGGGTTTCCAAGTGCGTGGACGCCGAGGACGATGACGAACGCCACCGGGATCATGGTGTAGATGAACACGCCGTAGCCGCCCTCGAGGTTCATGGCGATCTTGGCGTCGCGGTCCGGGTCTCGGGTCTCCCCGATGTAGCACGCCGCGGCCTCCATCGCGATCACGTTCCAGGTGATCAGAAATGAGAAAGCCATGCCGAGGACGAACCAGCTGTGCCCATACTGGTTTCCGAAGAAACTCGCGCCGTTGGTGTGCTGGAAGCCCCACAGCTGGTCGAAGTGGACCACCCCGAGGTTGAAGATCCACGATATGGCCAGAAAGGTCATCGGGATCATCGACAGAAGGGCGAGAATCCCGGCGAACACCTGGCTGAAGCGCAGGCCGCGGTAGGCGGGTATGAACAGTGCGAGGATGCCGAAGACCGAGATGCCGAGCGTCCACCAGGCGATCGGGGTGTCGATAGGCGTGAACCCGGCCTGGGAGAGGTGAAACAAACCCACCAGGTAGAACGAGGCCAGGATCATGTTCAGCGGCGCGACCGGGAACCAGCCAAACCAGTACGCCCATGCGCAGAAGCCGTTGATGTGCTCCGCCAGCCGTGGCCACTTCTGGCGGTAGGCGACGTACGCGTAGGCCGGCGAGCCTCCGGCCCGATCCGGCATCATCGCCGAGAGCTCGGCCAGGAACAGGCATAGCAGATACCCGGTGATGGTGAAGAAGAACATCCACGGGATCCCCGCCGGACCCAGGGTGGTAACGATGGTGGGGGCGATTCCCGTGACGAGGATGGTCCCGGCCAGGCCGATCACGAACGGTCCCAGCCAGTTCGTCGTCTTTGGCAGGCCCGAGGCTTCGTACTCGAGCTCCTCGAAACCGTCGGCTCCGCTCATGCTCTCCATGGCTTCCTCCACGCCTCGACCGCTCTCCGGGGTTGACACAGCGCCGGGTCACTTACACGAGTGACACGGGCTTTGCGGGGGGGCAGTGTAGGCCCGGACTCAGTGGCGGGCTATGTGTGACATCACCACATTTCTCGGCGTCACTCAGTCACTGCCGAGATGAGTGACACAGTGATTGTGGCAACACGAACCAGGCACGTCACTGTGACGCGCCTGGACCCACCAGCGTCGATTTGGCGTGTGAGGAATGTCGCCTCGGTCTAGGCCTTATGCACCTCCGGCGAACTGAGTAAAACCGTGGTCATGCATCGGCGGGGATCGGGGGCGAGAAGGCAAGCGCATCGAGAATCTGCTCCAGCGCGCGTCGCAGCTCGGACTCGTTGACGGTGGCGCCGTACAAGGGGCCGGCGCCGTCGCGCAGGAGAACCTCGAGCCCCGCGACGCCGCGCGCATCGATCGCTTCGTCGCTCTCGAGCACCTCCACGACCTCCTCGATCAGCTCCTGGACGAGCAGCACCTGGGTCGCCACCGGGAGGGCTGGATCGAACGGGTGGACCGGTCGACCGGCCGCTCGCAGCAGACCGCGGAAGCGGTGGGCGACGTCGACGCGATGGCGGGGGCTGATGAGGCGCTGGGCGCGCAGCGACAACGCCGCGCTGGAATCCGGGCTGGCTCCTTTGGCCAGGGCATGATCGAGCGCGAGCGCCCGCGCACGCACCAGCAGGCGCGCGCATACACCGGAACGGCGCACTTGAACGACGCGCGGATCCGATCCGCGCGTGAGGAGCAGGGTGGTCATCGACCCCTTCCGGGAGCCTGTCTAGGGAGCAAACCTGGCGGCGGGGTTTTAGTACGGCTTCAGGGCAAGGTGTTACCCAGCAACAGCGCTGCTGCTCATGGCCTGTCAGGAGTCCGACCGGCCCGGGCACCCGCGCTGCGACCGAACTTGACGGACGCGAGCGTCCAAGGCACTCTTAGCGCCGCGGCCCGCCGGCACTCCGATCAGACGAGCGGTACTCCACAGCAACAGCAATGCTTGACGGCCACCTTTCCAAACTGAAGGTGAGCACTGGCATCGACGAGCTCGATACGGTCCTCGACCAGCTGTACTGGGGCGATAACGTCGTGTGGGAGCTCGAGGGGGCGGACGCGGATCCGTTCTACGCCGCGATCGGGGCTCTCGCCGACGAGTTCGACCTGCGAGCGTTCGTCTCTGTAGGCGGTTCGATGGAGGCCCGCGGGACGGCCGGGATGACGGTCATCGAGGCCGGACCCGGGACCGCGCTGCCCCAGCCGGCCGATCTCCTGCGAGAGATCCAGCGAGTTTGCCACGACCCGAGCCGGCGGCTGCTGATGTTCGACTCGCTCGATCAGATGGTGCGCGCATGGGGAGCGAACGGTGCGCGTGCGTTCTTCAGCCGCTGCTGCCCATTCCTCCTGGACGCCGGCGCCATCGCCTACTGGGCCATGAGCGTGCAGCAGACGCCCGCCGTGGTGCGGGACACCGTGTATGCGGTGACCCAGTGCATCCTGCGCGTCGATGACCGCAGCGTGCGCGTGGCGAAGGCGGAGGGGCGAGAGCAGGGGGTCACGGGCTCGATGCTGCACTGGCACCTCGAGGACGGGCGGCCGATCCTCGACGAGGCGAACGTCACTGGGCGTGTGGCCGCCTCCCTGCGCTCGCTGCGTCGCGTCCGGGGCCTCAGCCAGCAGGATCTGGCCGGCCTGGCGGGAGTGACGGCCAGCGCCGTCTCACAGGCCGAGCGCGCCGAGCGCGGGCTCTCGCTCTCGACCCTGGCCCGCCTGAGCGCGAGTCTGGGGATCACGATCGACGATCTGCTGCGGGGAGAGAACCCTGACGTCTACCGGATCGGACGGCGGCCCGAGGATCCCCAACACCACGCCGAGGACGCCACAACCCTGATCGGCAGCCCCGACTCCGAGGTGCAGATCGACCTCGTGCAGCTGGCGCCGCGCCAGGACGGCGCTCCGCCCGCGCCACGGAAGGGCACCGGCATCGTCGCCGTCGCCAGCGGGCTCGTCCAGGTCGAGGTCGCGGGCCAGACCCCGGCGGTGCGGCGGGGCGAGGTCCTGGTCGCCGACAGCGAGCGAATCGAGCGCTGGCGTAACGTGGGGCACGGCGAGGCGCTGCTGTTCTGGATCGTGCTCGCCGCAGGCGGCACGTTCAGGCCGCACCGGCCGAGAAGCTAGCCGTCGTCGGCGACCAGGAACACCGGCACCTTGGCGCGCCGGCGTACGCGTTGGGGCTCCTGCGACCACATGAAGTCACCCGCGACACGGTTGCGGTCGGGGTCGGCCGCCATCACGATCGCTTCACAGCTCGAGATCTCGGCTTCCTGCAGGATCACCTTGGTCGACTTACGGGTGCCGACCACGCGGCCGTCGGCTTCGATCCCCTTGCGCTTCAGGCGTTTGACGATGTTTCGCACCATCTCCCTCTGCTCGTCCCACTCGCGCTTGGTCGGCAGCAGGCCCGGGTTCGGGAGGCCGAAGGCCACGCCGTGGACGCGCGCGATCGAGAGCACGTAAACGCTCGCACCCGACCGCCTGGCCAGCTCGAGGACCCGCGCGACAGCGGCGTCGGGGATCTGTCGTCCCTCCGACGCGAGCAGGATTCGCCCGAACGGTCCGGTATCCGTTTCGGTCCGATCCTGCTCGCGCACCGACCCTGTTGTGGCCCTCACGGACCGGTGCCGGTGGCCGCCATCATGCTCGCCTGCTCGGGTGCCGGCGGCGCTTCGCGCTTGTCCTCGACGCGCTTGCGATACCAGTAGAGCGGCAGGTAGGCCAGCAACACACCGATCCCGATGAAGTAGTACGGGAGCGTCGACTTACCCGCCTGTGAGCACGTACACGAGGCGTACATCGGGCCACCCCAGACGTAGATCACCGCGTAGACGAACGCGAGCGCGAGCGCGGCGTACTTCATCCACTCGGGCAGCCTGTACGGTCGCCGGACGTTGGGTCGCCACTTGCGCAAGCAGTAGTAGCCGATCAGCACCGGAATGAACGAGAAGAGGTAGCCCACGTTCGAGAACGTGTAGATCTGGACCGCGCCGCCCATGAACACGACGATGATCGCGCAGACCACGTTGAATGCCATCGAGTGCCCGGGCACTCCGTGCGAGTTCGTCCGCGAGAAGAACCTCGGGAAATGCCCGTCGGCCGACATCTGGTGCAGCGACCGGGCCGTACCCGTGATCGCGTTCAGCGCCGACAGGATCAGGGCCAGGATCAGCATCCAGGCCACCAGCCAGTCGAGCACCGTCGACGCGTTGCTGGTTCCGAACACGGCCGAGGCGAAGTGGACGAACATCGTCTTCGGGTCGACGAGCGCGGTGTTGCCGAGCGCGTGGACGCCGAGGACGATGACGAACGCGACCGGGATCATGGTGTAGATGAACACCCCGTAGCCGCCCTCGAGGTTCATGGCGATCTTGGCGTCGCGATCGGGGTCACGCGTCTCCCCGATGTAGCACGCGGCCGCCTCCATCGCGATCACGTTCCAGGTCAGCAGAAACGAGAACGCGACCGAGATCGTCAGCCACCCGTGGCCGTAGATCGGGCTGAAGAAGCCGCTGCCGTCGGTGTGCTGGAAATGGGTCAGCTGGCTGAAGTCGACGACCGACGGGTGGAAGATCCAGGAGATGGCCAGGAACGTCAGCGGGATCATCGACAGCAGGGCGAGCGCGGTCGCGAAGAACGTGCCGAAGCGCAGGCCCCGGTAGGAGGGGATGAACAGCAGCAGGATCCCGATCACCGAAATCGCGACCGTCCACCACGCGATGTTCGTCCCGAGCAGGTTGATCCCGCTCGTGGTGTTCAGATGGAACAGGTCCGCGAGATAGAACGAGGCCAGGATCATGTTCAGCGGCGCCACCGGGAACCAGCCGAGCCAGTATCCCCACGCGGTGATCCCGTTGATGTGCCCGGCGAACCTCGGCCACCGGTCCTTGAAGGCCACGTAGGCATACGTCGGGGAGCCGCCCGAACGATCGGGCATCATGGCCGCGAGCTCGGCCAGGAACATGCAGAGCAGCCAGCCGCTCAGCGTGATCAGGAAGGTGATCGGAATCGCCGCCGCGCCCAGCGAGGTGACCATCGTCGGCGCGATTCCCGTGACGAGGATCGTGCCCGCCAGGCCAATGACGAAGGCGCTCCACCAGTTGCCCGTCTTGGGGAGCCCGCCGCCTTCGTAGCTGAGCTCGTCGTACTCCGTCGCGGACACGTCCGTCATATGGCTCCTCCAAGAACCCCGGTTGGCAATGACCAGGATTAGGCTCCCACGTGGCCGGTGCACGTCCCAGGCGCGATGCGCACACAATTGCATCGCTTCACATGGAGCAGCTGAACACATTTCTCGCGCGCCACCCGCCGTTCGACGGGCTGAGTCCCGACGAGCTGGCCGAGCTGGCAGTTGGCGCCCAGGAGCAGACCTTCGAAGCGGGCCAGATGGTGCTCGTCGAGGACGGCCCGCCGTCCCCCGGGCTGTGGGTGATTCTCGCCGGTTCGCTGGAGCTCGTGCACGAGGGGGAGCCGGTCCAGGTGCTTGAACCGGGCGAATGCTTCGGCCAGGCCTCGATGCTGACGGGCTTGGCGCCCACATTTACCGTGCGTGCGCGCGAAACCTCGCGGTGCGTCCTGCTCAGCGCGCAGGCCGGACGCAGGGTGCTCGGGACCGAAGCCGGCGCGGCGTACGTCGCCACCTCGATGCGAAAGCGCCTGACCTACACCGGCCACACGGTGCACGGGCTGCTCGACGTCGGCACCGCGCCCGTCTCGGCAGTCATGAGCCGGCCGGTGTTCTGCGAGCCGGAGGAGCCGTTGCGAGAGGCTGCCTCGCGCCTGGGCCGCGACGGGGTCTCGGCCTTATTGATCCGCCTGGATGACGACCGGCTCGGGATCCTCACCGACGCGGGCGTGCGTGCCGCGGTGGCGGTCGACGGGGTCTCACTCGATGCCCCGGTGAGCCGTGCGGCGCGCAGCCCGGTTCCCACCGTGCCCGCGGACCAGCTCGCGATTGAGGCGACCGTGGAGATGCTGGCCGCGGGCGCGGAGCATCTGGCGGTGCTCGAGGGCGATCGCGTGTGCGGGATGGTGTCGGCCACCGACCTGCTCAGCCTGGAGACGCGCAGCCCGATCGCCCTGCGACACGTGCTGCTCGGCGCTCCGGACGAGGAGGCGCTGGTACTGGCCACGGGCCGTATCCCTGGGCTGTTTCTGGTCCTGGCCCGGGCGGGCGTCCCGCCGCCCGATCTCGGCCGCGTGCTCAGCCTCCAGCTCGACACGGTGGTGACGCGGCTGATCGAGTTCTCGATCGCCCGGCATGGGCCGGCGCCGGCCGCGTGGAGCTGGCTCGACCTCGGCAGCGCGGCCCGGCGTGAGTTCACGCTGGCCTCCGACCAGGACAACGCGCTGGCCTACGCCGCGGCCCGGGACGGGGACGGGGGTTCGGCTCAGGACATCGATGACTACTTCGCCCGGTTGGGCGCCGACGTCAACGACGGGCTGGTGCGCTGCGGGATCGGCGTGGACAACAACGGCGTGCTCGCCCGCAACCGACAGTGGCGCATGTCCTCCGAGGCCTGGCTGAAGACATTCGACGACGTCCTGCGGGAACCCGACGAGTCGCACCTGATCCGTGCCACCGTGGCGTTCGACTTCCGCTCCAGCGCCGGCGGCTTGGTCATCGCTCCGGAATTGACCGAGCGGATGCGCGCCGCCCGGAACCATGCCCAGTTCATGCGCCTGTTGGCACGGACCGCGACGGGCTTCCCGGTCGCCCTGGGCTTCCGCGGCCAGCTGGCGGTTGGGCAGCACGGGGATCCGCCCGGCCGGCTCGATTTGAAGCGCGGCGGGGTCATCCCGCTCGTCAACCTGGTGCGCTTCCACGCGGTGGCGCACGGGGTGACGATCTCCGCGACGCTCGACCGGATCGAGGCCGTAGCCAGCCTCGGTGCTCTGGAGCGAGACGTCGCGGACGGGCTGCGCGAGGCGTTCATGGCGATCAACGGGATCCGGTTGGAGCAGCACGCGGCCCAGGTGCAGGCGGGCAAACCCGCCACCAACCTGATCGATCCGGACGAGTTGGATCCGATCGCGCGAGCGGAGCTACGCGAGGCGCTCCAGGTCGTGCGCAGGGCCCAACGGCGAGTGGGCGCCTGGTCCCCGCCGTGACTTCGCGTCACTATTCCCAGTGACTTTTGCCACTAACCGCCGTGACGTGCGCCACTAGGCCGCGTGCGAGGAAGTAGTGCGCGCAACCACATTCGCGGGCGAAAGTGTGCGCGCGCGTGCTATTGGCCGGATGTCCAGCAGGCTCTAGCCTGACTTCGCCATGTGTGGAATAGCCGGTCTTTACACAAAATCAGCCACGCTTCGTGAGCAGCTGGGCTTCCACCTCGCGAACATGCTCGAGCAGCTCTCAGACCGTGGCCCGGACAGCGCGGGCGTCGCGTTCTACCGCGACCCGGCCCCGTCCGGCTGGTGCAAGGTGTCGCTCCACTCGCCGGCGGCGACGCCCGAGTGGGAGGCGCTGACCGCCGAGCTCGAGGTCGAGTTCGGCGAGTGCCTGCCCCCGAAGGTGCGCGCGACCCACGCGGTGTTCATGATCGCGGCCGAGGCGCAGGACGCCCAGTCGTGGCTGCTCGAGAACCATCCCGAGCTGACGCTGATGAGCGCCGGTCGCTCGATTGAGATCTACAAGGAGGCGGATCTGCCGACCCGCTTCGTCGAGAAGTTCGCCCTGCACGAGATCGCCGGCAGCCACGCGCTCGGTCACACGCGGATGGCGACCGAGAGCCGGGTCACGACCGCGGGATCACACCCGTTCTCGACCGGGATGGATCTGTGCCTGGTCCACAACGGCTCGCTCTCCAACCACAACCGGCTGCGCCGCACACTGCAGCGCGAGGGCATGGTGTTCCGGACCGAGAACGACAGCGAGGTCGCGGCCGGCTACCTGACATGGCGGCTGCGCGAGGGGGCAACGCTCGAGGAGGCGCTCGAAGGCTGCCTGTCGGATCTGGACGGGTTCTACACGTTCGCCGTCGGCACCGCCGACGGGTTCGCGGTGCTGCGCGACCCGATCGCCTGCAAGCCGGCGGTGATGGCCGAGACCGACGAATGGGTGGCGATGGCGTCCGAGTACCGGGCGATCGCCGTTCTGCCCGGGGCGGAGGATGCCGTCACCTGGGAGCCCGCGCCGGGGCACGTGTACAGCTGGGGCACCGCGTCGCTGGTTGCGTGAGGTTCAGATGGCCACGCCTGAGGTAATCCAGGAGGCCGTGCGCACGTTTGACCTGTCGGTCGACACCGTCCGTGAGCTGAACCAGGCGCTGCACACCGATCCGTCGCTGGACGGTGTCGCGGCGCGCGTGGTGGTGCGCAATCCGGGTGGCCGGCACGCGCTGGCGGTCGGCATCGACGCGCCCTACGAGGTCGAGATCGATGGCCACGTCGGCTACTACTGCGCCGGCATGAACAAGCTCGCGACCGTGCGGGTGCGCGGCAACTGCGGCGTGGGCGTGGCCGAGAACATGATGTCCGGCCTCGTCATCGTCGAGGGGAGCGCGTCGCAGTCGGCGGGCGCCACCGCGCGCGGCGGCCTGCTGGTCATCCACGGCGACGCGTCGGCCCGATGCGGGATCTCGCTGAAGGGCGCCGACATCGTGGTGCGCGGGTCGGTGGGGCACATGGCCGCGTTCATGGGCCAGAAAGGGAGTCTCGTGGTGTGCGGCGACGCCGGCGAGTCGCTCGGGGACTCGCTCTACGAAGCCCGGCTGTACGTGCGGGGCAGCGTCGACGCGCTCGGCGCCGACTGCGTGGAGAAGGAGATGCGCGCCGAGCACGTGGAGCAGGTGCGCTCGTTGCTCGTCGCTGCCGGGATCGACGATGTGGATCCGGCCGACTTCCGGCGCTACGGATCGGCGCGCCGGCTCTACAACTTCCACGTCGACAACCTGGGGGCATATTGAGATGTCTGCTTCGGTACCGACGAGCGTGAACGGCTGGCATCCGGGACTGCGCGAGTCGGCGACGTTCGATCGCAACTCGATCGCCGAGATCCAGCGGGCCGCCCGTGAGGGCATCTACGACATCCGCGGGTTCGGGGCCAAGCGGCCCGTCCCGCACTTCGACGACCTCCTGTTCCTGGGCGCCTCGGTGTCGCGCTACCCGCTCGAGGGCTACCGGGAAAAATGCGCCACCGATGTGGTGATCGGGACTCGGTACGCGCGCGAGCCCGTGCACCTCGAGATCCCGATCACGATCGCGGGGATGAGCTTCGGCGCGCTGTCCGGGCCGGCCAAGGAGGCCCTGGGACGCGGGGCCAGCGAGGTCGGGACCTCGACCACCACCGGCGACGGAGGCATGACGCCCGAGGAGCGCGAGCACTCTTCCGTCCTCGTGTACCAGCTGCTGCCGTCGCGCTACGGGATGAACCCCGACGACCTGCGGCGCGCGGACGCGATCGAGGTCGTGGTCGGGCAGGGTGCCAAGCCCGGCGGCGGCGGAATGCTGCTCGGGCACAAGATCTCCGACCGGGTGGCGGAGATGCGCGATTTGCCGAAGGGCATCGATCAGCGCAGCGCCTGCCGGCATCCGGACTGGACGGGGCCGGACGACCTGGAGATCAAGATCGAGGAACTGCGCGAGATCACCGACTGGCGAATCCCGATCTACGTGAAGGTCGGCGCCTCCCGCACCTATTTCGACGTCGCCCTGGCCGTCAAGGCCGGCGCCGACGCCGTCGTGCTCGACGGCATGCAGGGCGGCACGGCGGCCACGCAGGATGTGTTCATCGAGCACGTCGGCATCCCGATCCTCGCGGCGATCCCGCAGGCGGTCGAGTCGCTGGTCGAGCTGGGGATGCACCGCGAGGTCCAACTGATTGTTTCCGGGGGACTGCGATCGGGCGCGGATGTCGCCAAGGCGCTGGCGCTGGGAGCGGATGCCGTGTCGATCGGCACCGCGGCGCTGATCGCCCTCGGCGACAACGCGCCCGAGCATGATCTTGCGTACCGGGAGATCGGATCCGCGGCGGGGTACTACGACGACTATCAGGCCGGCCTCGACCCGGCCGGGATCTCGACCCAGGATCCGGCGCTGGCGGCACGGCTGGATCCGGTCGAGGGTGGCCGGCGCCTGGCCAACTACCTGCGGACGATGACGCTCGAGGCCCAGACGCTGGCGCGGGCGTGCGGCAAGTCGCACCTGCACAACCTCGAGCCCGAGGATCTCGTGGCGTTGACGATCGAGGCGGCGGCGATGGCACGTGTGCCGCTGGCCGGGACGAGCTGGATCCCCGGCCTGGTCTCCCAACCGTAGATCCGCGCTCACCGGGTCCCCCGCCACGGTCGGTTGGCGTGGCACCATGGGCCCGTGGACGTGGACGAGCTATACGGCCTCCCGCTCGACCGCTTCACCCCGGAGCGCAACGCCCTTGCCCGTGAGCTCCGCAACAGCGGCGAGCGCGAGCAAGGGGCCGAGGTCGCGGCGCTGCGCAAGCCCTCGGTGGCGGCGTGGGCGGTGAACCAGCTGGTGCGGACACAGAGGACCGCGATCGGCGAGCTGTTCGAGGCCGGCGACGGCCTGCGCCGCGCCCATGACGAGGTGCTGGCCGGACGCGGCGACGGCGGGTCACTGCGCACCGCGGTGGAGCGCGAACGCCAGGCGGTGGAATCGCTGATCAGAGCCGCCGGCGGTCTGCTGACCTCGGACGGGCACGAGCTCAGCCCAACGATCATCGACCGGGTCGCGGACACGCTGCACGCGGCCGCGCTCGACGACGACGCGCGCGCTCTCCTCGGCGACGGCCGGCTCGAGCGCGAGCTGCGCCACGTCGGGCTCGGCATGGCCGCGGCCGCTGGCGGCACGTCGGCGCCCACCCGGAGCGCACCGCGCGTACCGCAACGAAGCACCTCTCGGAAGGCCGGCGAGCCGGCGAAGAAGGGTGCGGCCGAGAAATCCGCCGCCGATCGAAGGGCGTCGGAGCGCGGGGTCCGGGAACGGGCGCAGGCCGAGGCCCAGGCTCGGGCCGAGGAACGCGCTCTGGAGCGCGAGGCCCGCCGGCGCCTGGAGCGGGCTGAGCGGGGCGCGGAACTCGCGCTCGAGCGCCGCGACCGAGCTGCCCAGGCGCTAAAGGTGGCCGAGGCGGGGCTGACCGAGGCCGAAAGCGAGCTGCGCGACGCGACGGCCCGGCTCAGTGAACTACAGCAATGATGATCACCACGATCACCACCACCAAGAGCCCGGCTGCGGCGATACTGACCGGACGCTGGCGCCACCAGAACTCGGGGTCGGCGCGGTCGCGCGTGTAGTGGCCCTCGGGCGGGGTACCGACCCAGTCATCGTCGTCGTCGTACGGACTCACACCGCCAGCTTATGAGAGACGACCCGACCCCGCAGGACACCGGCCACACCTCCGTGGGGATGCTGATCGTCCGGTACGGCATCGGTGGGGCGATGGTGCTCGCCGGCATCGTGCTGCTGGCCATCTCGCCCTCGGAGCTCGGACCCGAGGGCTTCGGGATGGCCGTCGGCGGTGGTCTGGCTGTGCTCTTGCTCAACCTCCTCTTCCGGATGGGGGTGAGCGGCGAGCGCGAGCGCGAGGAGGAGGAGCGAGCCCGGGACTACTTCGACGAGCACGGCGAGTGGCCCGAGGACGAACCTTCGACCGGACGCAAGTGGTGGCTGGCGCCGGGGGTGCGAACGCTCGAGGACGAAGAGCGGGAGCGCCGGCGCGAGCACTGACGCCGGGATCGCTAGGTTCCCGGGCATGGACTATCGACCATTTGCACGCACCGGGGTCAAGGTCAGCCCGCTCTGCCTCGGCGCGATGATGTTCGGGGGGTGGGGCAACCCCGACCACGACGACTGCATCCGCATCATCCACCGGGCGCTCGACGCGGGCATCAACTTCATCGACACCGCCGACGTCTACGCGCGCGGCGAATCCGAGGAGATCGTTGGCAAGGCCCTCGCCGGCGGTCGGCGCGAGCACGTCGTCCTCGCCACCAAGGTGCACGGCACGATGGGCGAGGACCCCAACGCGTTCGGCAACTCACGACGCTGGATCATCCGTGAGGTCGAGAACTCGCTCAGGAGGCTCAAGACGGATTGGATCGACCTCTACCAGATCCACCGCCCCGAGTTCGACACCGACCTCGACGAGACGCTCGGCGCCCTGACCGACCTGGTGCGCGCGGGCAAGGTCCGCTACATGGGCTCCTCGACCTTTCCGGCGAGCATGATCGTCGAGGCGCAGTGGGTGGCCGAGAAGCGTGGGCGCGAGCGGTTCGTGTGTGAGCAGCCGCCATACTCGATCCTGGTGCGGGGGATCGAGCAGGACGTGCTCCCCACGTGCCTGCGTCATGGCATGGGAGTGATTCCGTGGAGCCCGCTGGCGAGTGGGTGGCTGAGCGGTCGCTACCACAAGGACGCCGAGCTGCCCAAGTCTCGCCGAGCCGAGCGGATCCCGGCTCGCTACGACATGTCGGTGCCCGCCAACCAGCGCAAGCTCGAAGCGGCGGACGCGCTTGCCCGGCTGGCCGAGGAGGCGGGGATGAGCCTGATCGAGATGTCGCTGGCGTTCGTCCTCTCGCACCCGGCGGTGACCGCCCCGATCATCGGCCCGCGGACGATGGAGCAGCTCGAGTCGCAGCTCGGCGCCGCTGAGGTCACGCTGAGCGACGACGTGCTTGACCGGATCGATCAGATCGTTCCGCCCGGGCTGACCATCAACCCGGCCGACGGCGGCTGGCAGAACCCGGCCCTGGAGCCCGCCGCACGCCGTAGCCGCTGACCGCACAGCTGTTCGAACTTCGGACGGATGCCCGGAAGCGTGACGTCCGGGCGAGCGTTCATTCTTCGGACAAGGAGGATCGAACGGTGTTGGACGCCGACAAGAGCGCGGTCATCGCCGAGGGCTACGTCACGGAGCTCGTGTACGAGTTGCTGGACGCACACGTAGACACGATGCGGATGGCCGACGGACTGGCCGCGGACCCCGCCTGGGCCGCGCATCTCGACTACCTGCGCGACCTGCAGCGAGTCGGGCGCGAGGCGCTGGCCCGCGCCGCGAACCAGGTGGCCTGACCCGCCGTAGGGCGCCGCCGTCAGGCGCCGCCGACCATTCGCGAAGTGACTACGGAACCGCCGGCACGACCGCGACGGGCCCGTCCTCGGTCGGCAGCGCGTCGGTGTCGAAGCCGACCTCGTCGAGCGTGTGAACGTGGGGCATCCGCTCCAGGAAGGCATCGTGAGGCTCGAGGAAGCCGATGCGGTGCGTGCGGTAGTGCATCGGCACGACCCAGCGTGCGCCCACCCGCTCGGCGATCGCCACTGCCTGGTCGGCACCGATTGTGGGACCGTCGCCGACCGGGATGAAGACCAGGTCGACCTGGCCGATCGCGGCGGCCTGCTCGTCACGCAACCCGGTCTGGCCGAAGTCCCCGAAGTGGGCGATCCGCACTCCGTCGAGGGTGAACACGAAGATCGTGTTCGGTCCGCGCTCGGTGCCCGCGGCCTCGTCGTGCTCGGACGCGACCGCCACGACCTCGCCGATCGGTGATTCGAGGCGCCCCGCAGTCGAGCGCAGGATCACCGGGTCGCCCTCGATCGTCTCGACGCCGTTGTGATCGAAATGCTCGTGGGTGACGAGCAGCAGGTCGGCGTCGACGCCGACAGGGAGGGGGTACTCGAACTTCATCCCACGGGCCGCCATCGGCGCGGGATCGCCGAACGGGTCGATGAACACCGTGCCCTCAGGCCCGCTCAATCGAAACGCGGCCTGTCCATACCAATCGACGCGCATGTTGCTCCTTTGGTTGCGATGTTGATCGCGCCCTCGGGGGGCGCGCCCGGAGCTTACGCGTCGAAAGGATCAGTGCATGAAGACGGCTTCAGCGCCGACGATCGCCAGCGTCACCAGCACGCAAAGCGCAATCGTCACGAAGATTCGATGTGCTTCGGTGCTCTCGCCGGTGAGGATCTGGATCAGGCCGGGCCGGTCAGGATGCGACTCCATCAGGGTGCCGGTGGTCTTTCCGCACGTTGGGCAACGATCGAGCATCGCTTCCTCCTTTGCAGGGAAGCTGAGGTTTGGTTTCAGGAGAAATTTCGAGGACGCGGCCGGCAGGGGCGGGCCACGCTATGCAACGGTCCACCGAGGGTCCTACCCCACCTGACCCGGTGGGGAACCCCCTTGAACAGGTGATCGACCAAGGGATGCGGCCCTTGAGGGTCCGCGACTCAATAAGGTGCGGGCATGCCAGAACGCGCTGCACTGGTCACCGGAGGCTCTCGAGGAATCGGATTCGCGCTCGCGGAGGCGCTCGGAGAGGATGGGTATGCCCTCACGATCACCGCGCGCAAGCCGGAGTCACTCGAGCGGGCGGCCGCCGTGTTGCGCGACCGCGGGTTCGACGTGGAGCCCGTCGCCGCGAACCTGGCCGACCAGGACGCGGTGCCCGAGGTGGTCCGCCGCCACCGTGAGCGCTTCGGGCGGCTCGACGTGCTCGTCAACAATGCCGGCGTCGGCATCGGCGCCAAGGCCGACGAGCACCAGACCAAGTACGTCGACATGCAACTCGCGGTGAACCTGCGTGCGCCGATCCTGTTCTACCGCGAGTGCGCAGAGATGCTCCGGGCCGCCGGTGCCGAGCACAAGAAGGCGCTCGTGGTCAACATGGCCTCGCTCGCGGGCGTCTCCCCTCAGGCATGGCTGTCGGTGTACTCGGCGACCAAGGCGGCGATCGCCGCCTACACGGTGTCGATGAACAAGGAGCTCGCCAAACACGGCGTGAAGTCGGTGGCGTTCGCGCCCGGCTTCGTCGACACCGATATGGCCGATTACGTCAAGGACCGGATCCCGGCCGAGGAGATGCTCCGCCCGAGCGACATCGCCGAGGCGCTGCGCTTCGTGCTGCGCGTCTCGCCGCAGGCGGTGATCCCCGAGATCGTGTTTCAACGGCCCGGGGAGATCCTGTGAGCGGGGAGCTCGCCGGGCGCCGGGTCCTGATCACCGGCGCGGCGCGCGGTATCGGCGCGGCGACCGCCAAGCGGCTGCACTCGCGCGGGGCCAAGGTCGTGCTGGCGGGCATCGAGCCCGAGCACCTGGCCCGCACCGCCGCCGAGTGCGGCGACGCGCTGGCCGTGGTGTGCGACGTGCGCGACCGCGAGCAGGTCGAGGGCGCCGTCGAGGCGGCCTCCGAGCGCCTGCGCGGGTTGGATGCGGTCGTCGCCAATGCCGGGGTGGCGGCGCAGCTGCCGCTCGTCGGCGGCGACCCCGAGGTGTTCGAGCGCACGATCGAGGTCAACCTGCTCGGCGTCTATTACACGCTGCGCGCCGCCGGGCCGCACATCGCCCATCCGGGCGGCTACGCGCTCGCGATCTCCTCGCTTGCGGCGGCACTTCACCCGCCGTTGCTCGGTGCCTACTGTGCGTCCAAGGCGGGCGTCGAGGCGCTCGCCGAGTCGTTGCGGATCGAGCTCGCGCCGAGCGGCGCGCGCGTCGGGGTCGCGTACTTCGCCGAGCTCGACACGGACATGGTCAGGCGCGGATTCGGCACCCAGGCGGCTCAGCGGATGAGCGAGGTTCGGCGTCCGGGTCGCCGCGTGGCGCCGCTCGAGGCCGGCATCGACGCGATCGAGCGAGGCATCGCCCGGCGTTCGCGACGGGTGGTGGCGCCGCGCTGGGTGGGCGCGGTTCTGCCGGTGCGGATGCTGGCCCAGCGCGTCGTCGAGGCCGCGACGCGCGGCTCGATCCAGGACACGCTTCAGATCGCGCTCGGGGAGCGGGCACCGCTCTCGACCGAGCAGCCCGCAGTCGGGCCTCGCCACCGCATGCCCTCGTAGCGACTTCTTACGGACCTCCTACCGGGCTCCGACACGCGACGAGGAACGTCCGTGCCGGTCAACCCGAAAGGAGGTGAGCAGATGCTCAGGCTCAAGCCCCTGTTGGTGACGGTCGCCGCGACCGCGGCGATCGCGGGCGGCGGCGCGGCAATCGCGACCGCGGCCACGTCGACCTCGACGACCTCGACCGCCGGCAGCGGCACAACCACGTCCTCGACGACGCCGGCGCGGACCCCGACGACGCCGGGGCAAGGCAGCCACGCCCCGCCCGGGCGCGGCGGAAGCGGCTCGCACAACTGCCCGAACATGTGAGGGCCATGGCATCCGTGGGGTCCGGCGGTCGCGTCAGGACGGGCCCTCCTGGCCCCACGGACGCCGCCGAAGGCGGCCCATCAACCCTTTTCGGCTGGCCGGCCAGCCATTAGGATCGACACGTCGTGACATCGACGCGCGACGACCTCGACGACGTTCTCGTCAACGAGCTCGAGCTCTGGCGGGACGGCCCGCCCCACGAGCTGTTCCGGCGGCTGCGGGCGCAGTGCCCGGTGCACTGGACCGGGCGGATCTCCGCCTACCCCGCGGAGCCCGGGTTCTGGTCGGTGACGCGCCCCGAGGACATCCACACGGTCAGCCGTGACTGGCGGACCTACTCCTCGGAGCTCGGGGGCATCACGTCGGTCGGCGTGTTTCCCCTGAAGCTGATCCGAGCGATGTTCATCGGGATGGATCCACCCCGGCACGATCGCCTGAAGATGCTCTTCCAGGCCGGGTTCACTCCGCGGCGGATCGCCGACCACGAGCCGGCGATCAGGCAGATCGTGGTCGAGGTGCTAGACCGCCTCGAGGGCCGGGCGGAGTGCGACCTGGTTACGGAGGTCGCCCAGCCGGTCGTCTCGCGCGTGATCGGGAGCTTCATGGGGGTCCCGCCCGAGGATGACGCCGAGTGGGCCCGGCTGATGAACTCGTCGCTGGCCGTCGCTGACCCGGACATGAGCCCGCGAGGCATCAACAGCCTGCTCGAGGACTCGATCCCGCAGCTGTTCGAACGCTGCCGGCGGCTGATCGCCGAGCGGCGGGAGCGGCCGACCGACGATCTGACCAGCCTGCTCGTCCACGCCGAGGTGGAGGGGGAGAGGCTCGAGGAGCAGGAGATCGTGATGGGCTTCTTCCTGCTCATGGCCGCCGGCAACGACAGCACCAAGGCGACCTACTCGAGCGGCATGCGGGCGCTGCTCGAACAGCCCGACCAGCGGCGGCTGCTGCTCGATGACCCGTCGCTGATTCCCGCCGCGGTCGAGGAGTCGTTGCGCATGTTCCCGGCCTTCGCCCATTTCGCACGGACGGCGACGCACGACACCGAGCTCGCCGGACAGCCGATCCGCGAAGGCGAGAAGGTCGTCATGTGGTACGCGTCCTCGGGCCGGGACGAGGGCCATTTCCCGGATGCGGATCGGTTCGACGTGCGACGCAATCCCGAGCATCAGGCGTTCGGGGCGGGCGGTCGGCACTTCTGCCTGGGTACCGCGCTGGCCCGGCTCGAGCTGCGTGTGCTGTTCGAGGAGACGCTCGCGCGCTACCCGAGCATGGAGCTGGCGGGCGAGCCCACGTGGGTGGTCTCGACGTTCGTCAGCCAGCTCAAGACGCTGCCGGTCAGGCTCGGCGCGTCGTCGTCAGCGGGTCGATAGCAAGCCCAGCTTGTGCGCGATGCCGGCGGCGTCGACCCGCCGGTTGGCGCCGAGCTTGCGCAGGATGTTCGAGACGTGAACGCCCGCGGTGCTCGGGCTGATGTAGAGCGCGGCCGCGATCTCGCGGTTGGTGTGGCCTGCGGCGAGCAGCTCGAGCACGGCGAGCTCGCGCTGCGTCAGCGCCGGAGCCGCGGCCGAGGATCGATCTGCGGCCGGCGCGTCGAGGCCCTCGAGTGCATCGAGCGCGAGGTCGACAGCGACGTCGAGCTCGTGACGGCGACCGTCCGCGGAGGCCGACGCGAACGTGCCGGCGTTCAGCCGGCGCTCGAGCGCCGCGCGAGCCGCGTCACGATCGGGCGCCTCGGCCGGCGGAACCGGGGTGCCGAGCTGCTCGCGCAGGGCATCCACGGCCGCGAGGACCTCCGCGCCGCGCTGGGGATCGTTACGCACAAGCACCGCGCCGACGATCTCCTCGAGCACGCTGGCTACCCGCCAGCGGTCACCCAGCGCCCCATGCACGAGCAACGCCTCGCGCAGCATCGGCACCGCCTGGCGCGGCGGCCGACGGGCTCGCCGCTCGAGGATCGCGAGCTCGTGCAGTGCCCACGCGATCGCCTCCTGAAAACCAAGGCCGCGCGCGATTGTCAGGGCCTCGTCGAGTCGCTGGCGGGCGAGCGGGAGATCGGCGGCATACAGCGCGGCCGCGCCCAGATTGACCAGCGTGCTCGCGGTGGCCCGCAGATCGCCGGTGCGCTTGAACCGCGCGAGCGCCACCCCGCATTCCTCCTCGCTCGTGTTCGGATCGCCGCTGAGCCAGGCGACGAACCCGAGGTAGTCGTGCGAGGACGCGATGCCGGCTTCATCGCCGAGCTCCTGCCAGATGGCCAGGCTGCGCTGATGCAGGTCGCGCGCGTCGTCGTAGCGGGCCTGCTCGCGGGCGATCGAACCGAGCCGCTGAAGGGCGGTCGCGGCGCCGCGCTGGTCGCCCAGCTCCTCGACGAGCTCCAGGGCGGCGGTGAGATGCTCGACGGCCATCGGATAGTCGCACTGAAGGAACGCGACCTCCCCAGCGCTGATCAGAACGCGCGCGCGCCGGGCAGGGGAAATCTCCTGTCCCCGCGCGAGCAGGTGCTCGAACCGGGTGCGAGCCTCGTGGTAGTAGCCGCGCTGGTACCAGAAGGGCCACAGCAGGCGCGCGAGCCGCGCCCCGTCGTCGATCGACTCCTGGGTGAGCCACTGAAGCGCCGCCTCGAGGTTGTCGTGCGTGACCTCGAGCCGGTCGACCCAGCGGGGCTGGTCGGCGCCGGCGAGACCGTCCCGGGCCGCCAGCGCGAGGCCGAGGAAGTAGTGGGCGTGGCGCGAGTGGACGGTCGGACCCTCCGGTCCGTCCCACAGCTTGGCCGCGGCGTACTGCCGGACCGTGGCCAGCAGGCGATAGCGGGGCTCATCGGGGTAGTCAACGACCTGCACGAGCGAGCGATCGATGAGCACCGCGAGCAGGTCGAGGACGTCGGTGACGTCGAGCTGGTAGCCGGTCGAGACACTCTCCGCGGCGGCCAGCGAGAAAGAGCCACGGAAGACGCTGAGCCGGCGGAACAGGCGCTGCTCCTCGGGCTCGAGCATGCGGTGGCTCCACTCGAGCATCCCGTCGATGGTGCGGTGGCGCTCGGGCGCGGTTCGCGCGGTCTGGCGCAGGAGGCTCGGATCGAGCTCGAGTCGCTGGGCAATCTGGGCGACCGAAAGGACCGCGACTCGCGCCGCCGCGAGCTCGATCGCCAGCGGCATCCCGTCGAGCCACTCGCAGATGCGCCGCATGTTCTCGCGAACGCCGGGCGCGTCGGGATCGAACGAGGTGGACGCCTCCCGCGCTCGCTGCATGAACAGCGCCAGCGCGCCGTCATCCGGGTCGTCAGCGGGACGCACGCTAGTTTCGGCCGCGTCGCCGGTCGCGAGTCCGGGCACGCGCCACACCTGCTCGCCGGGAACGCCGAGAGGCTGGCGACTCGTTGCGATCACCCGCAGCGATGGGGAGCGCTCGAGC